>Ga0182027_10009979_pt1 | contig 13552 bp, 11 predicted proteins | sample 712E1DmetaG_FD_121300 | JGI IMG/M metagenome (GOLD analysis project Ga0182027, IMG submission 121300) | Permafrost microbial communities from Stordalen Mire, Sweden - 712E1D metaG (Illumina Assembly) | ecosystem: Environmental > Terrestrial > Soil > Wetlands > Permafrost | place: Sweden...
ATTCCGCTGATCCGAGTATCATGTCGACACGAAAGGACGTCCGGAGGCCGTGCTTCGCATTGTCATCCATGTAAATCTGCTGCCAGAAATGATACGTGGCCAGCGCGGTTGCGGAGAAAGATACGCACTTGAAGAAATAGGGCGTGAGAATGCCCAATCCGCCCCGCGTGATAAGAAAATTCGACGAACCGCCCTGACCGTTGGGAAGCATTTCCGCTCCAACATCGACCAGAATGCCGGCGCTGCCGATTGCGGGCATTCTTCCGCCGATTCCCAGTTGAAAACTCGGGTTGGAAAAGGTGAATTGACTATTGTAGTTCGCCCCGGCCGAGGTAATCTGTGTGGACTGGTCGGGCGCTATTCCCGTGCCCATGATCCCGATGCCTGCACCGAAATGCTTGAGGAAGGGGAACAGGTATTTCACGGACGCAAGCGTATACGAATACCCGAGCGGGGTCACGTTGATGGTGTACCCTGTTGGCACGGTAATTTCTCCTGTCAAGGCAGGGTTGGCCCACCATCCGCCGGGCGTCAAAAGGTTCTCAAGGTAGGTGGTACGCTGGTACAAAAAGTACAAGCTGTCGTTGGCCGCCCGTACCGAACAGGAGAGCAAGGCTATTGCCGCAAATATCGTGAAGAGCAGACGAGTGTGCCGTGCCATGGTTATCAAAGTTTGATATAGATTTTGAATTGGAGCATACGTTGCTGGAGCGTAGTGATAATGGTCTGAAGGCCGACGATCTTCTTCCTGATGTTTTCGGCATCGCTTTTCCACAGAATATTGCGGGGGCTCTCAAGCTCCTGCGACATCGACCGGAGCGTATCTACGGTTTTGTCAAGTGATGCGACGAAGACGGATATGTCGCGAAGCCGGCCGCTCACGCCGTCAACGTATTCCGGCGCGGCGGCTGAAAACGTTTTTGTTACGAGCGAGGCCGAATTCACGAGCGAATTGAGGGAGTCGATGTTCGTGCTGAGGGTTGCCCCGGTTTGGCTTGCGACGGTGAGTATTGTTCTGGAAAGCGAGTCGACGGCAGCGACGGCTTCGTTTATTTGCACAACAAGCGATCTCGCCGCCCCTGCCCCATGCGCAAGGCGATTGCTTACCGAGAGGAACGTATCGACAACCTCGCGGAGTTTTCGGACATTGTCCAGCGCTTCGGAAATGCCGGGATGAAACGTGCCGACAAGAGTGTCCCGTACGGGAATGGGAGGCGCCGTAGAATCTCCGGGGTCGATCACGATTGCTCTGTCTCCCATGAGCCCTTCGTCGACGTCGACAATGAGATATCCGCGATGAAGGGGAATATGCCGGGCGCTTTGAATGGTAACATACACCCTCGGCTCCTTCCGGACCGAATCTGCCACCCAGTTGATGCTCGCTGCCGTCCCGTAAAACACGCCGCGCACGCGAACCGGATCCTGATACCCGAGACTGCCGATTCTCTTGAAGGCCACAACACGGGTTTCGCCCGGAGAAAGAATGGGCCGGAGACAGTATGCGGCCAAAACGGTGATAATCAGGGAAAAAAGGCCGATGATGATATAACCGAGTTTTCTATCCGTCATGCCTGTAAGATATGTCATCGCTTTTGCGGTATGCAAGATCGGGGAACGGGCGAGCGCGTGCGTCGGATGCCTTGTGTGTGGTCCATTTGCACGTGCGATGTTCTTTTGTCAACTTGCTTCCGGCTTCCGAAGCTGGTGTGCCCCGCGGGTGCGTAAGAGACTGCGGCGGGCGGGGCCCCGGCGGGTCGCGCGAGCGCCACCGCATCTTCAGGCATACGCTTGTCCGGAATTCCGGACAAACCCTGGAAGGACAGCCGCTACTTCGAAAGAACTCTTGCCGTCGACACAATCCAAATAATAGTAACGTGTTACCAATGCTGCGATGGTCAAGAAAAGCGTCAAGTTCATAAGCAAGAAAGCCGATACATAATAATAGTAAGGAGTTATTTCCGCACTGCTACCCGTTCAAAGGAAGAACACTATGGGTATCACGATCAACGGTCCGTCCGGCATAGACGATGCCTCTCTGATCGACCAGCTTGTCGCACTCGAACAAGACAAGGTTACGGTAGTACAGGATCAGGTCTCAAGCTACCAGACGCAAATCTCCGATTATTCGACCCTTAAATCCTATGTGGCCGACCTGGCGACAAAGGCCCAGGCCTTGAATACCACGGATGATTTCGGCCTCTTTACGGCAACGAGTTCCGATTCGTCCTCCGTCACTATTTCCGGCACGGGCGGCGCTGCGGCCGACAGCTATAACGTGTCGGTCTACCATATGGCGCAAAGCGAAAAAATGATAAGCAAGGACGGTCTGGTTACCAGTCAAACGGCTGCACTGTCAAGTTTCGGAGTCAACACAGGAGTGATCAGCATCGACGGAACCCAGATTACCATAGACGCAAACGATACTATTCAGGACCTCAGAAGCAAGATCAACAGCGCCACCGATTCCAGCGGCAACAAACTCAATGTAACCGCTTCGGTGCTTCAGATATCGGCCAACGATTTCAGACTCGTCCTTTCCTCCAACAACACGGGTGCCGCAGGAGACACGTATCAGGATGTCTCGGGTACGACGCTGCAGGATCTGGGAATAGTAACTGACCCTGCCGGCGATAAGGGAAGCACGGCCCAGACTTTGACGTCGCAGGGCGATGTCAACACTCAGACCGATTTCAACTCAATGTTCAACAATCTTGCCGTGGGCGGCAGCATAACCTTCTCCGGCGTAGATCACGACGGTAATGCGGTGAGCAATACGTTTGTCAAGAAAGCGACGTCCACGATCAACGATTTCCTGACCCAGGTGAATACCACGTATCACGGTATGGCAAATGCCACGGTGGACGCCACCACCGGAAACCTGGTGATTACCGACAACGTAACGGGCAATTCGCAGCTTGCGATGAATTCTTTGCAAGTCGGAACCACCGCAGAGGCCGTGGGCATCACGCAAAGCGGTGAAAACGGCGCGGGCGTGTTGCAAGTGGGCAGCGATGCCTATTTCAACCTCGACGGGCTGTACATGACCAACTCGTCGAACAACCCCGACAATATCATCACCGGGGTGACGCTGAACTTTCTCAAGGCATCGCCCACAAGCACAACCTCGGTATCTCTTGCCTACGACATAACCGGGTTACAGCAGAAAGTTCAGGACATCCTGGATTCGTACAACACGCTGATGACCTGGGCGAACTCCGAAACGACGATGCCCGATACGACCGCTGCGGCGGGCAGCGATGCCGCCAAAGGCGGCGACCTCGCGGGTGACATGACCGTAACAAGCATTACTGATCAACTCCACGATGCGTTGGAAAGCGATCTGAATCTTTTCGGCGGCACGGTAAACAGTCTTGCCGCTCTTGGGGTTCAGACCGATCCCGACACCGGCCAAATGTCCATCGACAGCACGACGTTTCAAAGTGTAGCCACGAAAAGTTTCGATGAATTTCAGCGGCTCTTTGTTACCGATGGAATTTGCAGCAACAAAGATGTCACCTACGGCAGAAGCACCGATACTACATCCTCGGGCGCTTACACGCTTCATGAGGACGCCTCGGATCCGGACCACGTGCAGATTCAGATCGCAGGAGACAGCACATGGTATACCTCCGATTCGCGGATCGGAGATGTCGTGACCTTTTCAAGCGGACCGGCAAGCGGACTTTCGATCACGTCTCCGTCGGGAATCCTCGTGGGTCAGGATGCGACCCTCACGTTTCAATCGGGCCTTTCCGATATACTGAATAATATCTGCGCCAACATCACCGACGGGTCCACCGGCACAATCGCCAACCATGTGGATTCGCTCAACTCTCTGATGTCGGACGCAAACGACCGTATCACCACCATGCAAACGCACGTCGACGATTACCGCACGCAGTTGCAGAATCAGTTCGCGGCGATGGAAGAAGCGTTGCAGTCGATGAAAAGCCAGTACAACCAGATGGCGTCCGCGCTGGGCCTCACGTCGATTTCAACGACATCGTCGTCGAGCTCATCGACTTCAAGTTCTTCGTAGTAGTGTTTGTAAATTAGGCGACAAAGGGAAAGGAAGAACGTATGCACGACGGGTATGCCAAGTATCAATCAGCCAATGTGGAGACGGCCGACCAGGGCAAGCTTATTCTCATCGCCTACGACGTGGCCATCAAGCACTGCAAACTGGCTATGGGAAAATTCGACGAAAGAAAGCTCATCGAGGAGCGGACGAGGCACCTGTGCAAGGCGCAGGACGCAGTGACCGAGCTCATGAGCTCCCTCAGACTTGACGTAGGGGAAATTGCCCGCAATCTCTACCGGCTGTACGACTACATGATCAGGCGCCTCATTGAAGCTAATATCAAGAGCGATCCGCGCATTGTACGGGAGATCCTGGGATACCTGGAAGAGCTGCGCGACGCATGGGCGCAGGCTATTATCAATGTGAGGAAAGAAAACGCCGCCACGGCAGAGGTCGCGATGCAGAATTTCGCGCTTACGTGCTAACAAGCGAAAAGGCAACTACCATGGACATCTACGAACACCTGAAGCACACCCGTTCGGCGCTCACCGACGTCGCGAGGCTCACCACCAGCCTGGGCAGCGATCCCGGAATCAACGAAATCGAGGCGATCCTCAAGGAACGCGACGGGATCGTGTGCCGCATGAAAAGCAGTGCAGCCGCGCTCGACGCCGAGGTTCCGCACTGGGCCGACCGGATCGCGTCGGACCCTGTGGCAAAAATGCTGTTGGAAGAAAATAACGCGATGCTTCGCCTGGTGGGAGAAATCGACGCGCGCCTCGCCAAACTCATGGAAACAAAAATGGCGGGAATCAAAAAACAGCTCTCGTTTATCTATGGAGCCTCACGAGCCGCATTCGCCTACACGATCCACAGCGCCTTCCGTCCCGCCGGGTAGCCGCTCCGCCTGCGCGGAACCTCAGGCCGACAGCAGCTTCGCAAGCCGCGAAACAAGTTCGCGGCGGTCAATGAGGTCTTCCTCGCCGGATTTCATGTTGCGAACCCGCACGCTTCCGCCCTTTTCTTCCTCGCCGCCGACAAACACCGCCAGCAAGGACCGGGCCGCGTTGGCCTGCTCCATCTGCTTTCCCACCCCGGTTTTTCTGAGAGAAAATTCGCAGGAGATCCCGGCGTGCCTGATGAGGGTGGCGGTTCGAATCGCATTTTCCGGGTGGCGCTCGTCGAGCGAAATGAGAAAAACATTTGACCGGCGATTCCCTGCCGTAAATTGCTTTTGGAGCAGCATCTCTCCGAGGACGACGTCGCCGGCCGCAAAGCCCACCGCCGGCGTGTCGGGGCCGCCGTAGAGTTTCACCAGCTTATCGTACCGGCCGCCCCCTGCGATCGCGCGGAGCGACCGTGCGGCATCGAACAATTCGAACACGATGCCGGTGTAGTAGGCGAGTCCGCGAACCACGCCGATGTCGAACGAGACGAATTCGTCCATACCGTAGGTGCCGAGATAGGAGAACAGCTGTTGCAGCTCCCCGGCTGCCGGCAGCGGTCCGCCCACCTTTTCGAGATCGGCAAGTGACGTTACCGAGAGCGCCTCGGCTACGGCGCTCGGGCTCGCAGCCGGGGAAACCGCCGCCGCAAGCTCGGCGTTGAACTCCTCTTTGGAAATCTTGTTCCGTTTGTCGAGCACGCCGTACAGCGAAGGCAATTTCTCCGCCGGTACGCCAAGGGCAAGGAACAGCTGCTCCATGAGCGCGCGGCTCGACACGTGAACGCCGAAATCGCGGGCGGTAAAGCCGAGGTCGCGCATCATGTCGACTGAGGCGGCGATGAGCTCGGCGTCGGCCGTGGCTTCGGCGACGCCGAGGATGTCCATATTGAGCTGAAAGAATTCCCGCAACCGGCCCTTCTGCATTTTTTCGTACCTAAAAAGCCTCGGAATGGAAAACCAGCGCACAGGCCGCTTGAGGTTGTTCCCCTTTGCCGCAACCATTCGCGCCAGCGAGGGCGTGAGTTCGGGGCGCAACGCGAGGGAGCGCCCCGCCTTGTCCTGAAAGACATAGAGTTGTTTTTCTATCTCGTCGCCCGATTTCTGCGTATATAAATCGAGATGCTCGAACATCGGCGCGTCGAACTGCTCGAACCCGTACCGCCCGCACGTCGAACGCCAGGAGGAGAAAATGGCCTCGCGCAATGCCATGTCGTCGGGATAGAAATCACGGGTTCCTTTGGGACCGGCCGGTACCTGCATAAGTCAACCTCTTCGTGTAATGTGTTTACAGATGCGCTTTTCCCATGCGAGCCATTCCTCGCGGCGGGGGAAAAGGCGCTCTCTGCGCTTGAACTCCTGGCCGTGGATTACGTTCCTGCCGCCGGCGATTGTCGGGGGGCAGGCGATGTGCAGCATTTCGTGGTACATGATTGCTTCAATCGCGTAGCGCGGCACGTCGGGCCGGTTGTACATGGATGCGATGGTAATCAGGTTGTACGCCGCGCCGATTGTGTCGGTCCGGGTGGACTGGAAAGATCGAAGCGGGTGCCTGCCCCAGCGCACAAAGGAAGAAAGGCCGCCTTCGAAGAAGGCCTTGTTGACGGCGTCGAATATTTCCGCGAGATCGAAGATCCTGCCCCGGGTAACATATGCGCGCGGATCGGCGCTCATACGATTGCGTGTTTCGAGCCCTTGCGACTTGATAAACGCAAAAACCGTGCGCTCCAGCGTCCTGCACTGCGCCGTGCGGGCGCGCGGCGTCCGGTGAGACAGGAGGAGCGTCCAGTCGATGAGCGCCTGTTTCACTTCCGCGGGAGCGGTCTCCAGGAACGCCGGAACATGGAGACTGCGCATGCCCGTGTGATGATTCAATGTGGCGTGCCAGCCGCGCCGCAGCCGCCGCGTTACGGTCACGGTGATGTCCGTGATCTGCCGCGCGGACAGCAGCTCCTCGAAGGTCGACGCGGCAAAGAGGTCGAGCTCGGTCTGCACACACGGTTCCCGCATTCCAGTCATCCCTGTGCCCGCTTTTGGTGCCCCGCGCGTTCCGTGAGGATTGCCGACAGCACCGGCGGGTACTTGCGTGCTATCCATTGCCGGTTGCCGGGAGAATCGCCGGGCGTGCGCAGGAGTGCCAGGTCGGTATCGAGCATATACAGATAGGGATACCACTCACGCTGCAGCGGCGATTTCCATTCCCAGATAAGATGATGCAGTGCCTTCCGCGCTCGCGCGATAGTAGCTTTTGTCAATCTTCCGCAGCGGGGAGCCGAATTCGGCGCGGCAAAAAACCGGGCAACCGTGAAGAACGCGCTGTCGATTTCCGCTTCGCGCGCGGCCCGACGCCAGGCCTGTTCCCGCGGCAACCCGTTTTTGAACCCGGCGAGAACGCCGAGCAGCAGCGAATCGGTGTGCGGCATACCCGTGGGGTTGAGCAGGATGCCATTGACGGCCTGCAAGGCGGTGCGGGACCGGCCGGCATACGGACCGGCGAACAGCCGGTTCGGACAGTAATCGTTTGCGTACAGGTTGTCCCATACAACCACGTTGCCGCTCAACAAACGGGAAATGCGTGCGAGAACCTTGTTGTCGAGTCTGGCGGCGATCACCGCGGGCCCGGTCCAGAAAACCTGGACGTCGGGAGGGATGCTGAGAGAAAGGTCGGTAAGGTAGGCGGAACGCGACACTCCTTCCGGAGCATACTGGTCGGCATACACCGTGGGACAGAACCACAGGCGCAAGCCCGGACACCGTTTTCGCAAGTCGGCCAGGAGCCGGGACAATAACATGCCGTGCGCCTGTCCAAGCGACGCAAAGGTTCCGCGGCTGCCTTCAGGCAGGGTCTGAGGAATATCGTCCATGAGGAGCGCCACGGTTCGGCTGCCGATGTCCGCAAATACCGACATTTTCTTGAGCAAAACCGCATAGTCGGCGACGCTCGTGTAATCGAAGGTGAGCCCTGGAGCGACGCACGGGACAACGCAGACATTCTCGCGCGAGGCGTTCCTGACGAAAATACGGAAGGTCTCCATCCAGCTTGACGGATATGGAGTCCTCCATGCGGTTCTGTGAAAAGGATCTTCCTTGGGAGCGTAAACGTAGGTGTTGAGGGATTGCTGCGCCAGGCGGTCGCATAGAAACCGCCGCTCGTCCCAGGAGAGCATCTTCCCGTAGTAGCCCTCGATGTAGCCGAAGGAGCGATCCATGGCGCTAAAACGCGAAGGACACGCCGAACCCGATCAGCCCGAGCAGGCCGAGGAAGTAGGATATGATGCTGCCCGCGCCCCAACCGTTTTCGCTCGCGACGAATCCGTTCCATTTATCCGTGTAATCGGGATACTTCTGGGTAAAAAGGGTGTCGTTGAGGCTGAGTTCCTTCTTGGCACTGCTCCACGGCATCAACATCAGCGATCCCGCCGCAATTCCTACGACGCCGATGCTCAGAGAGGTATACCTGAAAATCACCTTGTCCTTACCCGACATTTTCGACTGCTGCTGGGAAGGTTTGGTGCTTCCCTCACCGGCAGCGGAAGTACCGGCTCTCTCGGGTTCTCCGGGTGTTGCGGTATAAGAATAGGCGATATTGTCTTGAACGTACTGGATTTTTTCGTTGATCGTGAAATGGAACTGACCGTTCTGTCTGAAGACGCCGCCTCGTATCGAGACGTTCGCCGTTTGCGACTTGACACCATACACCGAATACCTGAGACTGAAATCTTCCAGCAGCGCGCCGCCGGATTCCTTGGCGATCAACATGCCGTTCCAGTCGAACGGATTGGGAAGCTGGTCGCTTTTCGGATTGTAGTCGCCGTCGTTTACGGATGTGAAAACCACGGGGTGTTTTGCCGATCCGGCCACGTTGATCTGCCCGAAAACGTTGAGTCCGGTAAATCCCTTGAACAGGAAGACGCAGCCTTCCTTGATCGTCACTTTTTTGCCGGCCGGCACAACGATGTCCTGGTCAACGATATAGGGGTTGCCGGTGGAGTCGATGGTGGCGGTCTTGATGTCGCCCGACAAGTGAGTTTCGGCAAAGAGCGCCGCGGCCAGGGCGGCGACGAATATCGAAAAGGCTGCAATTCTTTTCATGGATTCCTCTTGTCTGGTAATACGTTGGATGGCACGGACGGATTCCGAACCCACAAAATACATTTTCGGCGGGAAAAACCAAAGCGGTGAATCCCGAAGTGAGTCATCGGGGTGCAAGTTGAATAATCCCTCACAAGTGCGGGATTATTCCATCTCTAGAGAAAAACAAGTTTATAGTCGCTTGGTTCCCTCGCTATGGGATTCGCCTTACAAGGGCCGAAAGGGGCGCACCCTGGCAGGACCCACACAAATCACCGAAGCGCCCCGAAATTTGCGCTTTGCCGGGCTATTGCACAAGCCCCCGCGCCTTGTGTTTCTCGAAGATGGCGCCGCTCAGCGCTTCTATCGAGTCGAAGTCCTTGGCAAGCGGCAGTCCTTTACAAATGACCGGCGGCAGCAGTTCTACCTTGAGGTTGGGCAGGGCGGCCGCGATTTGTTCCACGGCCTTGCCCGCCCAGCCGTATGAACCGACCACCGATGCAAAGGCGGCCTTGGGACGCAGCGCATTGGCGAGCATGGCGGCGTAGAGCACGGCCGGATGCGGCCCCACGTGAACGGTCGGCGTCCCCAGCACAATCGTGGCTGCGTCAACCATCGCTATCGCGAGCTTTCCCAGGTCGGTGGCGGCAAGGTCGAACTGGAACACGGTGATTCCCTTTTGCGCAAGCGATCCAACCAGGCGTTCCACGAGCAGCCTGGTGCTCCCGTGCATCGAAATATAGGGAATAACCACCTGGTTTTTGGGATCGTCCGAAATCCAGTCTTTGTACGCGTCTATGATAAACGAAGGGTTGTCGTAGGCCGGACCGTGACTGGGCGCGATAATGTCGATGGAAAGCCCGTTGAGCTTTTCGAGATTGTTGCGTATGGCGTGCCGGAAGGGCATCATGATTTCGGCGTAGTAGCGCTTTGCCGCCTCGTAAACTCTTTCTTTGTCGTGCGCATACATGTCGGTGGTTGCCAGGTGCGAGCCGAAAAAGTCGCACGTGAAAAGAATCTTCTCTTCCGCAAGATAGGTGGTCATGGTCTCGGGCCAGTGGACCCACGGCGTGTGAATAAACCTGAGCGACCGGTCGCCCAGGGAAATTGTTTCGCCGTCGCCCACGGTGGTGATCCTCTTTTCGTCGACGTGCAAATGATCCACGATGAGAGTCTTGCCCTTCGGCGAGGTTATGAGCTTCGCCAAAGGATATTTTGCAAGAACAAGCGGGATGCAGCCCGCGTGATCCTGCTCGGCATGGTGCGCGACGAGATAGTCCAGATTTTCCACATCCGCAAGCTGTTCCATCAGCACTTCCGCCTTGGCGGGATCAACGGTGTCGATGAGCGCGGTTTTTTCGCTTCCGCGAACCAGATATGCGTTGTAGCTGGTACCGTCCGGCAGGGGAATCAGCGAGTCGAACAACCGCCTGTCCCAATCCACTGCACCACCGGCAAAGACATTTGTCCGCATCGTTCTCATTTTCACGGGAAACTCCTTTCGAAAGAATATTCAATAATACGTCTTGGCCGCGGCTGCTCCATTGAAATCATGGGGAAAAATGGCAGGGAAAGGAACAAGCCGGCAGTGTTCTTCCAAGAGTAGAATCGTGAGGACGGCTTTGCCCGTCCCCACGCGCGGCCGCCTCGCCTAAATCTCGGTCTTCATGAATTCCTCGTTGTCTTCGTATGCTTCCTTCTTTGCGCCGACAAACCGCAGCACGAACCCTGCGGCTACGCCGCCGGAGAGAGCCAGCACAACGGTGAAGACGATGCCGGCGCATTGCGCTCGCGCGATGCCCGGAACCACGAGAATGGCGGCGAGCCCGCCGAGAAGACCGGGCATGCCGTGCAGGTTATGCACGCCGCACGTGTCGACGATCTTGAACACTTTCTTGATTTTTGCCTGTATCACCGCGTACCCGAATACGCACAAGGCGCCCGCGAGCGCGCCTAGTGCGAGCGCCGTGGGAGCGTTGACGACGTTGCAGGTCGCGCCGATCGCAACGCCGCCTGCGAGAGCGGCGTTGGCCATATCGCCGATCATCACCTTGCCTTTGCTGAAGAAGGCGCTCAGAAGAAACGTGGCGAGGGTTGCGCCGCACAGTGCGAGGAGCGTATTCACCGCTGTAGCGGCAACTTGCTCCGCGGGAACAACCGCGCAGCAGAAACTAGGCCAGAACAGCCAGAGCACCAGCGACCCGATCATGGAAAAACGGTTTGACGTTGCGTCGCTGGGAATGTGTGTTTCAAGGTGGATCTCCTTAGTCAATCCAACCGCAAGGCCCAGCCCGAAATACGCGCCGAATGCATGAATGATGATCGACCCCGCAGAATCGACGAACCCCCTGGTGATTCCCAGGCCGCCGTCGAGGACCATCCATTCGTTAAGCATGTACAGCGGCACCATGAGGAGGGCGAGAACCGCATACTGGTGCAGCCGGATGCGGCCCAGCACCGCGCCCATGGAAATGAGCACGGACGCCACCGCGAACTCCGCGAGCAGGAGTCCTCTGATGGTATGAATGGGGACCGCATCCGCCGTGAGCACGCCGAGTGAGCGCAGGACAAAATACGCGGGCAGCCCGGCAGCCACAACGAGGTAGGTGCCGGTTGTCGCACTGTATCCGTACCGCTGCACAAAGACCATGAGAAAGCCGAAGCCCACAAGCAACATCGCCAGAATATGGATGGCAAAATTGTATTGCTGCACGTCTCGAAGAGCGCTTACGATGCCTCCCGGCGATACGGTTTCCGCGGCGACAAGAGCCGGAGCGAGAAGAATAGCAAAGCACAGGTGTTTGCAAACGCGGGAAACGTTTACCATGGTGCGTCCTTTCTTGTTGCTGGCCAAAGATCGATCATAAGTGAAGAAAGGAAAATACGATGCAGGCCAACCCGCGCAAAAGGGTTTTATTCCGGAACGCTATCACGTGAACAACGGAGCGGGAATTTGGGGCATGGGCGCCGGAAATGTATTTTGCCGGGGGCCCCGGAACTGCTTTGAAATCTTCTTCACCGTGCGGATCAAACAACCATGGATATCCCCAGACTCGTTGTTGCCGACCAACATGGCGACGTCGTTGACATTCCAGGGTTGTCAATGACCGCCGGATCAGCGTGCGGGTTCGCTGTGCCGGACCCGCAGAGTCTTGTTCCGCTGCCGCGCGAAAGCATCCTGTTTGCGCTGCCTTCGCGAATCGCCGTGGGATTCGACCGTGAGGGAAGAAGGTTCGTAGAAGTGCGGGTGCATCGGGGGAAGCCCGTATTTGCCGCTGCCGCGTTTCTGCCGCCGGGATACATTTGCACCCATCACAGCGGATACCGCCAATTGCCAGGCGCGGTGCGCCTGCCGCTCTACTGCTATGCCGCGGTGGGTTGGGCTGGGGGGAAATTTTACGCGGCCGGATACAGGATAGACCGGCAATTGCGCCACGATATCCCGGATGAGGCGCTCGGCCGCGTCGACGCGAAAGCACGCGCATTTCTCAAGCAGCATCCCTGCAATCGCCTTGCTCGGCATCTTGTCAACAATTGCGTCCTCAGATACCGCTGTCCCAACGCCTGTAACCTTGTGCTTGGCAGATGGGAATGCCCGGTTCCCGTGAGCCGTTCGTGCAACGCCGCGTGCATCGGATGCATTTCCCGGCAGCCCGCAACCTCCCGCGTTCCGTCGAGCCAGCACCGGCTCGCTTTTACGCCGTCGGCCGACGAGATCGTTGAGTATGTGGTGCCTCATCTTGAGATGGCCTCAAACCCCATCGCAAGCTTTGGTCAGGGGTGCGAAGGCGAGCCTCTGCTGGAAGCCGACCTTGTCGAAGAATCCATTCGCGAAATCCGGATGCGTACGCGGCGCGGGAGCATCAACATCAATTCGAACGGAAGCCTGCCGTATGCGGTGGAGCGGCTCTGCGCAGCGGGGCTCAACAGCATGCGCGTGAGCCTCAATTCCGCGCAACCGGAATTCTACTCCGCCTATTACCGGCCGCGCGGCTATTCCTTTAATGATGTGTGCGCATCAATTGCCGTTGCGAAGCGCCACGGCGTGTGGGTCTCAATCAATTATCTTGTGTTCCCGGGCTTCACCGACCACCCTGCCGAACTCGCGGCGCTCAAAAAACTCCTTCGCGGAACCGGTATCGACATGATCCAGACTCGAAATTTGAATATTGATCCGGCGTGGTATGCCCGGTCGCTGGGGCTAGGCAGATTGCCGGGAACGTCAAGAGGAATTATACAATGGGTCCGCGAGCTGAGGAGAGAATTCCCTCGTGTTAGACTCGGGTATTACAACCCGACGAACGCGATGATTCGAGTTGGGGAATCCCACCGATCTTGAGGGGAGGTACGGTGTGCGCAGCCGTGTGAAATGAGCGGTACTCTAAATTCTTGCAAAAAAAAATCCCGTTTCCCTTGCCTTCGCAGAGGGAAACGGGCCTCTATTTCAAAAACCACAACCTTTCGGTATGGTTTCGCTTACCAGCGTCCGCCGCCGCCGCCGTAACCGCCTCTTCCGC
>Ga0182027_10009980_pt1 | contig 13549 bp, 15 predicted proteins | sample 712E1DmetaG_FD_121300 | JGI IMG/M metagenome (GOLD analysis project Ga0182027, IMG submission 121300) | Permafrost microbial communities from Stordalen Mire, Sweden - 712E1D metaG (Illumina Assembly) | ecosystem: Environmental > Terrestrial > Soil > Wetlands > Permafrost | place: Sweden...
AGAGAAAAAATATTAAAAAAAATGAGTTAAAAATTCTTTTGATTTTTTGCCTTTAGAATCCTGCCAATGCAGATCCTCCGTAAATACCTGCAGCCCTGCTGATCCAACGCGTTTGGCTGACCGGCAGTCTTAATTCCATTGCTATCTCCTCTGCCGCAAGAACGCTTTCCCTCATCTCCTTGTACGAACGGAATTTGTCTCTTGTCACGGTCTCAGCCAGCTGCCGTCCCCCAGGGGTGTCCGTTATCAGGCGGAGCCACTTGTCGTAGTCCCCTGAAGCGATAGCATCCTCTAATTCAAGCTCTCTTCTGGCGTTTATCTCTATTGCTATCTCATCATCGGATGCGTCATCCGGCAAATCTAGGAGTTCAAGAGATCTCATTCGCAGAGCTTCTCTTATTTTCCCCAGGGTAGCGTTCTCCGGAAGGTCGAGTGCCGCAAGGTCTATTCCGTGCATCCGGCACGATTCACTGGTTTTCCCTTTTGTCTTTGTCGCGCCCGCGTTATCGGCAACGTAGGCCATCATCATCTCATCGATCGACAGGATCGATTGGGCTATTTGCCCGGTTTTTTGTGTTGTCATGCTATCCTCTTGGATGAAACACATGATATGTTATGATGAAACGAGCAGTGCAAAAAGTGAAACATCACAGGAAAGCCGTATAGATAAATAGCCGAAGGGATTTAACGCATAAGCATAGAATATGTAACACTGCAAAAACGGAAAATAATTAGGAGAGGGCAGACGGGGGTATCCGCCCTCTCCATAAATAAACAAGTCTTATTATCATCAAATCGTGTGACCTACTGGGATATGGTAGCAGGGCGTCACATTGACCGAGAATCCCAGTCAGATAACCAGCTTTATGAGATTCGTATTGCCCATGGGCTTTTTTTCGATCAGGTTGCGCTGCTCTAGTTTTGAGAGAGTGCGTGACACTTTTACCTTGGAGAGGCCGCTCTCTGCTACCAGGAGATTCTGTTCCATCCTTTTTTCTTTCACCAATATCTCAACTATGGCGCGCTCGTCTTCAGGCAGAATTTTAAGGATGCGGTATAATTGCTTCTGGCTTATCTTCCACTGGAAGAGCATGACTAGGAGTGCTCCTACGCCCATGGAGACGGCGGTCATGCCGTAGACCATCATAGGTATCGGTTCGCCGTAGTCTTGTATATAGTATCCATTCAATACGGCGAATAATATCCCCAACCCAAAAACCGCTATTATCGCTATCCCTAATCGTGTTTCAGAGACTTCCATGCTCTCACTAGGCCAGATCTTGCTTCATCTGATCGAATTTTTCCTTGTCTATTTCTCCTGAGGCATATCTCTTTTTCAGTATGTCTAAGGCCGTTTCTTTTTTTCTCGCGGTGTGTATGAGCCAGTAGAATATCAGGGCGATTATCACCACTATGACTATCGTATACAAGAAATACAATGGAAATATATCCATTACCAGGTCGCGTCCCATCGGCGCAGGAAATCGGTTCATTTTTTTTTATTTTACATATTTTAATGGATGATAGATTAACATAAAGATGAGGGGGCTGAGGTGACAGACCCCCTCCGAGGTTTCTTTATCGTTTCATTCTATTGCGGTTTTCCTTTCCCTGCATGTGCATTTCTGCGCCGCAGCCTGTTTTGATCTTTCCGGATAATCCAAGCTCTTTGGCGAGAGCATCTGCCTTCTTTTCGTCCAGAAGCATCTCGGCATATTTTTGGAATTTGTCCTTTGTAATAATTGAGATTAATTGATTTCCCTGAGGATCCTGCGCTCTTAGAGCCGTCCAATTTTCGTAGTCGCCTGATTCTATTGCGGCATCTATCCGGGCTCGCTTTGCATCGTTTGTCTTCTGCAAGGCATCCATTATCTGCTGGTCTGTCGCATTCAGTGAAAGGCCTAGTTCTTCTGTGTTCCTTTTCCTGGCGGCTTCTCTTATCTGCATTCTTGTCGCGTTTTTTGGAAGGTTCAGGTCAGTAATGTTTGCTATCCCGTGCATCCTTTCAGGTCCTCCTTGTATCCAGCTCATATTCCCAGTCCTCTCTTTTGCCTTTTTCAATGATCCATTCTCTGCAACATATGCGCTTACTGCTCCTCCTACAAGGAGGACTGCGAGAACGGCAATTGCGGCGAGATGTGTCTTTTGTTTGTCCATAGTATTGTTTAATCGGTCAGGCACGTCATGGAGCTCCCGGCTTCACGCGTGCCTGACCTTTAGGGGGATCTTTATTGTCCGTTGGGTTGCCCGCCAGCTGCCGGATTTTGCAGATTCCTTCGAGTCATGTTTTGGTTGTTCGGAACGCATGTTATATTTCCGGACCTGCTTGTGCACGAACCGTCCTCAGTCTGATTTCTCATTGTTACGATGCATTTGTCCCCTTCGGTTTTTCCATTGCATGCTTGTATGAACGCTTCGTTTCGTCCTACGGGAATTCCGGGTCCTTGCATGAGGCTGACGTTATTTGGCGCGCAGGTGATGTTGCCGTTACGATCACCGCATGTGCCGTCTACGCTCTGATTTCTGAAATTAAGCGTGCATGCGTCGCCTGCAGCCTTTCCGCTGCATGCTTCTATGAACTGTGCGCCCATTGCCCCTCGGGGTCCGCCCGCGCCGCGCCCTCTTTGCGACCCGTTGTCCTGCGGCGCCGCGTCTTGGGGCTGCTGGTCCTGCTCCGCAGGCGTTTGTACTGTGTCCTGCGTTCCAGGTGACTGGTCGTTCGAACCGTTTGAGCTTGTGCATCCTGCAAAAAGCAATGATATACCCAGCATCATCATCAATCCTGTTATGAGTATTGTGTTTTTCATTTTTTTCGTTTGTTTAATTTTATGTTTCTAATTAGAGCACTAGCCCCCTGAGGGTCCACCATCTCCGCCACCGGGCCCTCCATCAGACGGAGGCCCCATGTCTCCTCCTCCGATAGGGTCTCCTGTCTGTGTTGCCTGTGTCGTTTGCGTCCCCTGGTCGCTTGACTCAGATGATCCCATGCAGCCGGAAAAGGATATTGCTGCAATCAATAAAACACTTACAACAGGTATTGTATTTTTCATTTTTTTGCACCTGCTTTGGGATGAGGTGTATCGTCTCCGTAATGGTGCCCTATCAATGCGCCCTTTAGCTCTTCTTCTAATACGCCGTCTTTTATCTTTACAGTCCGGTGGGCTTTTTTGGCTATGGCGGGGTCGTGTGTCACCATGACAAGCGTTTTGCCCTGGTCTTTGTTCAATTCCGTCAGGAGCTCCATGATCGTTGATCCGGTAGTGGTGTCAAGGTTTCCGGTCGGTTCATCTCCGAGGATTATCTTCGGGTCGTTTGCAAGGGCCCTTGCTATTGCCACTCTTTGCTGTTCTCCGCCTGACATCTCGGTCGGCCTGTTTTTCGCCTTGTTCTCTAGGCCCACTCTCTTCAGGAGTTCCAGGACCCGCTCGTTGCGTTCCTTTTTTCCTATGCCAGCGAAGCGCATCGTGAGTTCCACGTTTTCGTATGCCGTCATGCCGCGCAAGAGGTTGAACTGCTGGAATATGAATCCCAGCTTTTTGTTGCGCAACCGTGCCCGGTCGTTGTCTCCGAGTTGGGAGAGGGCAGTTCCGTCAACATAAACGTCTCCGGACGTTGGGGTGTCGAGGCAGCTTATCAGGTTCAGCAGAGTGGATTTTCCCGAACCCGATGAGCCTATTATGCTGATGAAGTCGCCCTCTTTTATTGTCATATTAATACCCTTGAGGGCTCTGTATTCGTTGACCTGCCCCATGTTATATGTTTTGACGAGGTCCACGCACTTTATTGCTTCGTTATTCATAGCGCAACACCTCTATTGGGTCGAGCTTTGATGCGCTCCATGCGGGATATATCCCGGCGCCTATTCCGAGTATGAGCGCAAAGCCCATTCCAAGCGCTATCAAGTCCATGGTAAGTAACGGCTGGAAAGTTGATATCTTTGGTATGATGTCGACCGACAGGTATCCGAGTCCGAGTCCAGCTAGACCTCCGATAATGCTGAGTATGGCTGATTCCTGTATTACTTGGACAAGGATGGTCGTGGTTGTTGCACCGATGGCTTTCATAACGCCTATCTCCCTGCGTCTTTCCATGACGGACATTATCATTGTGTTCATCACGCCTATTCCTCCGACTATTATGGATATGCCGGCTATTCCGTAGACAGCCATCTGTATCTGGGCGAGGCTGGCTTCAAGCTGCCGTATTATTGTTATCGAGGACCTCGCGCTTACGTCGCTGAATAGGTCGCCTATCGTTGTCGTCAGCCCTTCCACGAGGCTTACGTCAGTTGCTTTTACTTTCAAGTCCTGTATGGTAGTTTGGTCTGTTATTTCCTGCATCGTATCAAGAGGCACGTAAAAAGAACCGTCGATGGTCGAGTCCCCAGTCTCGTCAAGGACTCCGACAACGTCAAAATAGTAGATTTTCTCATTCGTTGTGTTTGAGTTCCTGGGCGTGTAATCATATTCTATCTGATCCCCTACATTCAGGGCCTGATTTGTCGCAGCCGTCGAGCCGAGGAGCACTGCTTCTTTAAGTGAATCCGAGCTGTCGAGTTTCCTGCCGTCGGACGTGTCTATATCGGTGCTTACTACTGAGTCCAAGTCTTCCGGGTTTATTCCGGTGAAGGTAATTGAGGTTGTGCCTCCGCCGCCACCCCCTCCGAAACCGCCTCCGCCTCCCGTAATTCCGGGTATACGCACTCCTCCGCCTGCAAATCCTCCGCCGAATCCGCCTCGTACTGTCCTTGATATTCGGTAAGTTGCAACTGGTATTGCATAGTCCACTCCCGCTAGGCTTTGTATTCCTTGTATGGTGTCGGTGCTTATCCCGACCGTGTCGTCTGTTGCTCCGACTTGGATATATGCCGCACTGCTTGCGAACTGATTTTGTATCTGCGCTGAAAGACCGGCTCCGATAGATCCCAAAGCCAGTATCAGGCCTATCCCCAGAGCTATCCCCAATATGGTCAGGAAGCTCCTGGTCTTATGCCTGTAAACGTTTTTTGCCGCTATGTCTAGCATTTTTGAAAGGATTGAATTAAGTTTTCCCCGAAACTTATTTTTTCTTCCTGCGCTTGTACAGTTTGTAAATTGCGAAGATTACGATTAGGGCAGCTAATGCATACAGCCCCATAGTCGTATAATCGGTTCCCCTGCTCGTCGTTCCGGTCCTTCCGGCGGTTGTGCTGCTTCTGCTACCAAGGGTTACCGTCTCTCTTTGTGTTACCCTCTGATTATTCGGACCGCTATATTCCAAGACGAGGGTCGCAACGCCGCTGCCGCTTGCACCCGTGAAGGCGAATGTGCTGTCTTTTCCTGCAGTTATGGCAGATTTGTAGACAACGTAGCTCTGGCTGTTAGTCGCATCGGTTCCAAGATTTAAGCCTCCCTGCCTTGTGCCGTTAAAGCCCTGCCCGCCTTGTCCTCCCGACGCTCCGCCGGTTGCGCCTCCCGCAGACCTGTTTGCGCCCTGTCTCCCGGCACCAAAGCTCGTAGAGTTGCCTGCGGCATTGGGAATTATCAGAGTCGCTTTAACAGAACTTGCGTCCCTTGATCCGAGGTTTGCAACATCTATCCTTGGCGTTCCAGTCGAGGCGTCTACGTTTATAACCGAGAGAATTACGGTTCCTTCAACATCTATTCCTATGGTTTTCGAGGTTGTATACGTTGTGCCTCCTACTTTATAGGTTATAGTCACAGGTATGGTGTATGTCTGCGTGGCTGCGCCAAAGCTGACGGACAGAGGGAACATTACGATCGCTTCTTTGCCTCCTCCGACAGTCCCTATGTATTTCTCCAGACTGTCTCTGGGAGCGAACGGATCGCTCGCAGCCAGGCTTACAGTTGTATCCTGCGCATCTGCACCGCCTACGTTGAGTAAGGTCAATGAGACATTCACTGTTGACCCCGGACCCGTTGGGTTATAGCTGATATCAGATAACTTGAAGTCAACTCCCCCGTCCTGTATGTTCAGGCCAAAGGACATAGTCCCTGTTGCTTTGTTTCCCCCCTGATCGGTATAAACCAATGCCAGATTGGATGTACAGGCTCCAACTGTTGTGGGCTTAATATTGAAAGTTATTTTTAATTTACCGTTCTGTGGAACGTCCCCTACATAGGCAGAAGATGAGCCTATCACTGTCACACAGGCTGAGGTCATCGACACTTCCAGGTCTTTTACGGAGTCTTTTACATTTCCGTCAAGTATCAGATCCGCAATAGTGTCTTTATAATAAGTGGTGCTCTCCGGGGAAATCTGGAATGAAGGGTTTGAGTATATCCTTATAGGAACGTTCCAGTTCACAACTTTGCTGTTCGTTCTGGTCCCATCAGAGTCATATCCGTCGAAGGTTATCTGGACTTGTATTACATTGAGACCTGCAGTAGCTCCGTCGTCTATCCTGATTATCGCGGGAATCATCGTTGATTCTCCTGCATCCATATGCCCTATATACTGTTTCTTATCAATGTGGACTGAACCTACTGTTGGAAGATACACATCAACGCTTTCCGCAGCCATTCCACCTACGTTCTTTATCACAAGGTTAAGAACCCCTGAATCCCCTGGATAGAGTTGCGAATCCACGACAGTTTGGGTAAAATCAACAGACACGCTGGTCGGCTGAGTGTTTGTCACAGAACCTGTTGAGGTGGCTGCTGTTGTTGCTGCGCTGGCTAACGCGCTTATACATAGTATAATAACTATATTCCATATAAATTTGTTCATCCCTTTTGTTTTACTCATTTTTTCACCTTATTAACTTGGATTTCCAATTATTTCTATGTTACTATTGGGTGTAACAGAATATAAGTGGCGAGTGAAACAAACTGAAACAAGTTACAATGAATCGGAAATACACGTTATTAATGGTTTTATCCTTCGTTTACGGGGGTTTCTTACTTACCAGTTATTCTATCACATTATATTCTGTTTTCATGAAAGACGAACTTCCAGGTCCCTTAGGACTTTTCGTGAATGAGGGAGTTCCAGGGGTCCACGGAGGCCTCAGACAGACAAATGAGAGTACTTTACCGAATGTTTCATCAAATAATGTTTCTTTCAATGAAGCAACGGATAATGCAACCGAAAATCATAGGAATAACAGCTTTAATCAACATGAGACTTTTATGAGGCGGGTGGACCCAATGGAGGCGATTTTATCCCCGTTTATGATCTTATACCTTTTGGGCGGGATAATATGCGTATCAAACGGCTTGGCCATAAGGCAGCTTACGCATGAGAAAGAGATTAAAAAGATGCGCGCAGATCTAACAGAGCTATTCTTGAACCCTGAAGAAAAGCGGATAATAGAAGAATTAAAGAAAGCAGGAGGGGAACTGACGCAGAAGAACCTGACAGAGATAACAGGTTATTCGCGCGTAAAAACTCATAGAGTGATACAGAAGCTTGAAGAGAAAAAGATAGTCCGAAAGATACCGAACGGACAGACCAATAAGATAATACTTGAAAAAGAAACAACGCATAGTTAACCATATTTCCTCCGAAGCACATTGGAATGAACGCACCAAAGTGTTTGCAGGTGATTCTATCCTGCGCTCTCCCAAACCCACAGAGCAGTTGTCTGATATCTGGCGCCTTCGTATACGGTACCGCAGAAAAGAGACGCAACTCTCAGATTATCTATTCCGGATACAGACCCTTTTTTCAAGGCCAGCTGTTTTATCGTCCCATCGGACTTCTGCACATCTATGGTAACTATTGGAGTATTTAACATATCGGAATATTCGATGTGATCGACCTTGAACTTGTAGCCCTCATATTTGGACGTGAAACCATCGGTGTTAACGTCCACCAAAAGCGTTGCATTCGGATCGGGCTTTTCCGGCGGTATCTCCTTCTTTATGACGGATATATTCTTATAGTTCCAGGCATAGGCCGAGGCTCTGATGGAAGGCACTGTCATTACGGACCGAAGTCTCAGGACGATATCATCCACCTGCGCATCATAATAAGTATTATGGCACTCGTCGAAGCCAAGCCGGGCCTGCACTATGGTCCCGTCGGGCCTCATCACGTCGATGACTGCGCTTAGGACATTGTATTCATTATCCCAATAGGTGAGGTTGTCTATCTTGAACTTGTAACCATCAATGCCGGAAGAAAACCCGCTATCTATTAAATCTATTAGAAAAGCCCCTTTAGGATCCTCCGGAACATAATACAATTTATTGATAAGCGAAGGGTCTTGCGGAGGAAGGGTCCCGAGAACTTTCCTCTCGTCCGTCGTTGACGTCGTTGTTACCTGATTAGGATCCTTGACGCCGGTGCACTTCCAGTTTATCTCAGTCTCCTTGTTCACGACATTGATAAGACATGTGGGCATACAGCCTGCTTTCTCTATCATAGTATCTATCTCCCAGGTCCCTGTGGCAGTGTTGCACCAATGGGTGCTTTTGAGCTTTCCATCTATTGCGCATGCGCTTTTTTCGGCTAACTCCCTAGCGTCCTTATAGGTCATTGATTCTCTAGTATCATATTTAGTGCAGCGCTCGTCGTCCGTTAAGGTGGTATCAGATGATTCGAATTGGGTGACCTTGGGAGTTGTATCTGTAACTTGCGCATTTTGAGAGCATCCCGGAAAAAACATAATGGATAAAACGAACAGAGCAAAAAGGAGTTTATATTGTGCCATATATCCTATTATTCAAGCAGGATATAAAAACTTGATTGGCTTACGTCAGTTTACTTCACAATTCAGCAATTCCTTTTATCTCACCGGTTTCACTGAAGCTTTTTTTCACTCCATCCTCGAATGAATAATAATCGATCTTTAATTGGAGGTCATACCTCTCATCAGACACCTTCCTTGGGCACTGGGCGGTTATCCTGAAAGAGTCTCCTCCTTTAACATCTAGGGCGTTCTCTTTGTCTACCGGCAGGTTGTTGACCCTTACAAGCTCACAGTCTTGTCCCAGCTTCATATCCCTTGCGCTCGCAGAGGCTATTGATATGTCCGCTCCGAAAGCGTTCTTAATAACTGTTTCATATTTCCCTGTTTCAGTATATTTTACTGATGACGCTTGAGGGGTAAAATTGCTCCAATTCATAACCGCAACGCCGACCCCTTTGAGATCGACATTTTCAGATTCTCCTCCCGTTGACGGCCATACGTATAGGTCCGCCCTCTTTTCATCGGATGTTTCCACCGAATGGCGTGAGGGAAGCAAGATTATTATTTTGTCTACTTTAATGTAGGAGTCGAGTGAAACTTCTGGAGAGATAACCGCTCCGTCCGGCCTCTGCACATCGAGCTTGATTCCCATGATATCCGATTCTTTTGAGTGTATGAAACGGTCTATCTTGAATTTATAATCTCCATAGCTCGCAAAGAAGCCCTTGTCTGAAACACCGATCAGAAGCGCAGCATCCAGGCTCGGTGGGGTCTCTATTGCAGTGCGCACGTAGATGGATGCGGTCTTCCCCCCGCCGGAATCCGATGCAGGGTCCCCCGGGAAGAATACCTCAAGACTGTCTGATGCAAGTATGCCGGACATAGTAAGAGACGCCTGCAAAGTGACAATAGTATTATCGGGCCGCATGACGTCCAATGTAATCCCGTTTATGCTGTCCTCGTGATAGAGAAAACCAGCTATCCGGAACTTGTATTTCCCATAAGACGCAAGGAAGCCTTTATCGGAGAGATCAGTTACGTATTCCCCGCCAGTTAAGGGAGGGACCGGCAGAGCGCCCGTTTCAGCGATGCATGCTCCATCAGAGCACTTCGCAGATCCCGGGCATGGGATCTCCTCGGATGCTTCTCTTAGGTTGCCGCCGTCCGAATAGCAGTAGTATTCGAGCACCGCTGTTTCATTTACGCATTCATCGTTGTAGTGAAATGGCGCAGCTTCCGAGTAGCCGGAAACGTTTCCTTTCGAATAGATGTTGCGTCTGTCGGAGTCTTTGCAGTCCGGAGCAAAGGTTGTGGTCGTACTTGAGGTGATGGCGACGGTAGTCGTTGTTCCCTTTAAAGATGTTGTTGAACTCTGTGTTGTAGTCGTCTGAATGGTTTTTTGACTGCCTGATGCTATCGATGTAGGCGCAGGCTCCTTCTGCGCGCATCCTGCGTAGAAAAGCAGAATAACAAGGGATATTATCACTGCTGTTTTTGCTCTCGTTTCGCTGTTGGTCATTATGATTTGTATATTTTTAGTAGTATTTTATATAAAATTATCACAATGTATATCTTTTTAATTATCCGCAAAAAAATGAAATTCACAATTTTAATAATATGAATGTTACTATCGCTTTGCTCTTTTCAGCAATAGCCGAATCAACGACCACAGCTTATACAACAACGATAATGACGCAGAACGCTTGCTATGACACCGACGGAACTCATTTTCAGTGAGATCAAGCGCTATTCCCAGATTTAATAGTAGGAATCCCGTACTTGTCTTTTATTTCTTTCCAACGTTTATAATCTTCCGAACCCAGAATCCCACCGGAAGACGCGGCACGCGCATTTAGAACTATCCAGTCTTGGGCGTCTGTGTATTCTCCTTTTGCAGGAAACTCCACACCGTCGCTTACAGTCAGAAGAGTTGGAATGGTCTCGAGCTTGCCGCCTTCCGATGAATATTCGCCGGTATTGTCGGTCAATATGGAAACCCGGGTAGTTTCCAGGAAGCAATATCCTGTGCCATTGTAACTGTACTGCGCGTATTCAACGGGGCATTTTAAGGCAACTGCCATATGGTCTTCTTTTTCGTAGTCAAGGAGATAGACTCCGTAACCTATCTCGCGCAGGATGAACGCAAGGAGCCTTGATTTCTCGCCGCATACGCCCTTCTGATCGAACAATACCTCGTAGGGGTATCTGTTTGTCAGGTTGCCGGCTTCAGCGCTTTCCGTATCATAGGGAATATTCTGAACGAGACTTATTGCTATCCTGACCTGGTCGACTGGATCGTCCGTCAGCGCCTTTATTTTATCGACAAGGTTTAGGAGCTCCGGCTTCTGTTTGTCGTCTTCAAGGTAGCGCATTTCCAGTTGCTGCGGCGTTGGGCATTTGGGGTTGCAGTAGTACACTCTTGGAAGCTTTGCCAGGTATTGCTTGAGGTTTTCGTGAACAGCTATCTTCAGCGCCGCAGTCTTTCCTTTGAAAGTGTAGGGCAATATCCTTTCAGCAGGATTCCCGCCATATGGTGAAACGCATGTGTCTCCCATGACGATGTATCCTTCAGGGCAGCCGCAGGTTAGTGAATCGTTTACAAGCATCCCGTCCTTACAGTATAGAGGTAGATTTTCAGAGCAGTTTGCGTAGATCGTGCCGTCGCGGCATTTCTTTATCTTCTCGCAGTTTTCTTCAATCTTAAGATAATCTTTTGGACAGCCGCATACTGAAGCTTTCGGTATCAGTTGTCCTATTCTGCAGAAAAGCGGGACTTTATCTGAGCATTTGCCATAGAGCGTTCCGTCCTCGCATCTTTGCACCCGGAGACATCTGCTGCCGTTTACGGCATAATCGTCGGGACAGCCACATAGAGATGCCTTTTCAACCAGTTCTCCGTTCATGCAGTACATGGGCAAGGTAGCCGAACACTTGTTTATTAGAGTTCCGTCTGCGCATTTGTTGGATGGCTCGGTCCGATTTACGCTTTTCTCCAGGTAGAAACTTGCGGCGATTATTAAAAGGAGCAGAGCAAATAGAACAACAAGATATTTGTAGTTGACTTTGCCCGAACCGCCCTCTCCCGAGTGACCGGATGTTTGTGTTCCTCCAGTCTCCGCTGCCAGACCCTCCACCCTGCCGGCGACGGCGGCGTACTCGTCAGATTTCATTTAAAGCTTAAGCATTCGTGTGTATGCCGTATTTCTGTTTTAGCCCCTTCCATTCATCGTAGTCAGTTTGTTCTAGCACCCGGTTGTTTTTCGATATGAGCTCTTCTATCCTCTGCCATTCCCGGGCATCATTCCACTGCTCAGACATGTCCTCAAAAGTATCCCCTGCGCTCAACTGCAAAACCTGGGGGGACGAAACAAGCCTGCCGGTCCCGGGATATTCCCCGGTATCGTACGTTGGAATAGCGACAGTCGTAGTCTCGATAAAACAGTATCCAGTATTCTTATGCGCGTATTTTTCAGGGCACTTTATCCCCAGAGACGCGTGTTTTTCTTTCGGGTAATAGAGCATGGAGGTATTGTATCCAAGGCCTTTGAGGAGGTACGAAAGAAGCCTCACTTTCTCTCCGCAAACGGCTTTGTTTTCATATAAGACCTGATAGGGGTAGCGATCCCTTGACTTGCCCGCTTCATATGCGTCCTCGTCATAGGGTATGTTCTGCACCAAATTCACCGCTATCAATGCCTGCTGCTCGCGAGTCTCTCCTCTCTTTTTTATCGCTGCCAAAAAGAGGGATAGGTCCCCGTCGGAAACTTTTTCGTCGATGTATCTTTGCTGTACCGATTCGTTGCTCGGGCACTGCGGGCGGCAATAGACCATCCGTGAAATATTCGCCAGATAATCGTTTAATCCTTCATAGACCGTGTATTCTACCGACCCGTCCACACCCTGGAAAGTGTAATTGTAGACCATGTTCTTTGGCCCCGAATGTATATCCTGTGTTGTAATCGCTTCTTTTTCCGTGCAGCCCGATAAAAGCAGGACCAGAGTTAACCCTAGTGCTATAGAATGTCTCATAGGTTTTCAATTACTACTTTTGTTTTCTATTGATTTAATAATTAAGGGGAAATTCGCCGGAATTGCCCGCCAGATGAATTATTATAAAGAAGAAACCAATCTTTTACCATGCTCACCTCAACCTTCCGGCACATAGCCGGGGTAAGCGAAAAAAAAGAAAGAGAGCTATGGGGCAAAGGCTGCATCTCCTGGGATCATCTCCTTTCTTGCGACTACGGCCTGCCAGAGAAGAAATACGCTAAAATAAAGGAGAAGGTCCTGGAGAGCAAAGAGCGTCTAAGCGCTCTTGACCATGATTTTTTCCGCTGCAGCCTGGGAACCAAGCTATCCTGGCGCGCTTACAACACCTTTAGGGAACACACCTGCTTTCTGGATATTGAAACGACCGGTCTGTCTGCGCATAGTTCTCATGTCACGACGGTCTGCGTTCACTCAACGAAGGGAACGAAAAGCTATATAGCCGGCGACAACATGGAGGAACTGCCCGGAGACCTGAAGGAATACAGATTCATCGTTTCATTCAATGGCGCAAGATTCGACCTGCCCTTTCTAACGCAAAGCCTCGGCATAGTTTTCCCCCAGATACATTTAGACCTTCTGTATCCTCTTAAAAGCCTTGGCTACTCCGGAGGCCTGAAGAAGATAGAAAAGGATCTTGGCATGTCGAGGGATACCGACGGAGTGACGGGTTACGATGCAGTGCGCCTATGGTACGCATACAAAAGAGACCGACCGGTGGAAGTCGCCGGCCGCAGGGTTAAAGGAAAAGATGCACTCGACCTTCTAGTAGAATACAATATGGAGGATACTGTGAACCTGGAGAAGCTTGCGGATTATACGGTGAATGAATTAAAAAAGAGAACTAATCCAGCGCTTTAGTCCGCC
>Ga0182027_10009982_pt1 | contig 13548 bp, 11 predicted proteins | sample 712E1DmetaG_FD_121300 | JGI IMG/M metagenome (GOLD analysis project Ga0182027, IMG submission 121300) | Permafrost microbial communities from Stordalen Mire, Sweden - 712E1D metaG (Illumina Assembly) | ecosystem: Environmental > Terrestrial > Soil > Wetlands > Permafrost | place: Sweden...
AAGAAAGCATCTTATCTGAATGAAAATTTTAAGATTATAGAAAAAATGGGCGGAGTTGAGGAGGCTAGAGAATTAGCTTTTTCCCAAAAAGGAATGGACGCTAAGATTAAATTTTTAAAACAATTTCAAGGTATAGGCTCAAAGTATGCCAGAAATATTTGGATGGATATTTATCACCCCGATTTTTATAATAATATTGCCATAGATGAGCGAATTAAGAAAATTACAAAAATTTTGGGGTATGAATTTAAGAATTATGCTGACCATGAAAATTTTTATCTTGACATAGCAAAAGAGGCGGGTTTACAGGGTTGGGAGCTGGATAGATTGCTTTATCAATTTAATAATGAATTTGTTGAAGCATTGAAAAAGGAAAAAAATAGATTAATACATGTCTAAACACTAATATTTATAATTTGCAGTTGCGATGCCATGATTGCGCTAAAATTTGTGAATATAAGAGTAGACAAGATGTAGACAACTACCACTTCGCAAGCTCTTTATTCTAAGCTATGATGACTGGACAATTAGCCCTTTTTTGAGCTAATATATAATTAACAATTTAATCCGGGTAAAGCCGGGTGCCTAAACTCAGAAGTTTATTTCTGGGCATGGCGCGAAAACTCGTTGAAAACACTGATCCCCACGATCAGCGACTTTTCAACGAGTCATATCTGGAAACGGGTATGGGACCGCAAGGTCCGGCTGGTGTGGGGTTTTGTGTTTTATGCCAGCCGATTCAAGGGTCGGTTTTTATTTTTTAATTAATTCATAACAATCAAACTCTATGCTCGAACAAACACTTTTTACACTTAAGCCATCAATGCGACCCGTTAAATTGTGTTACATCTTATCAGCGCTTTTTCTCGTGTTGGCAATTTTGTGCGGTGTTGCTAACAGCCCGGCCTTTCTAGCCATATTTATGATGCTCGCATTTTTTATGTTATTAGTTTCTTTCGTCAAGCATATAAAAAGAAATTCTACCACCTATACTTTGACTTCTGAAAAATTAAAAATTAAAACTGGTATTCTGGGTAAAGCTGAAAATAATGTCCCATTATCTAAAATCCAAAATGTTGGTTCTGCTTATTCTCTCCCTCAGCGTATTCTCGGCATCGGCAACATCGTAATCGAATCGGCTGGCAGTAAGATTGGCGATATTCCGCTTCGAGATATCGAAAAGCCGGATGAGTATGTGCAAAAAATTCTAACCACCGTGCATGAAAAAGAATCAGCCGTCGGCCAGCATCATGGCAATCCATAATCATCGCAGGGTATAACGATTTCAGAACTATTGAGTGCAATTAGATACAATTTTGAAAAATTATTAAGATTAATTTACTAAAAGTTATGAGTATTATTATTTCTCAAGCAGGCAAAAAAACGCAAAAAATCGATAAGTCAGAATTTGAGAAAGAAGGCTACCTGCAGAACTACATTCATGAAAATCCGGAATCGATTCCGGTCTATGAAATCGAAGAAGATAAGAAATTATTCGTCATGGTCAGGGAATTCGGAACCGAATCCGGCCCGATTGATGCTCTGGCTATTGATAAAGATGGCGATATTTATGTCGTCGAAACCAAGCTGTATAAAAATCCCGACAAAAGAACCGTTGTCGCCCAAGCGCTGGATTATGGCGCATCCCTGTGGCGGCACAGTAATTTCGATGAATTCATGGTTGAAATAAATAACGAGATAAGCGATAAATTTAAAATCAGTTTTGAAGAAAAAATTAAAGAATTTTTTGGTCTGGATGTTGAGCAAGCCGCATTGACCGTCGAGGCGATGAGAAGAAATCTGCAAAACGGAAATATCAAATTTGTTGTCTTAATGGATTCGGTCGACGATCGACTCAAAGATTTGATTGTCTATATCAATCAAAACAGCCAGTTTGATATTTATGCCGTCCAGATGGAATACTACAAATTCGAGCAATACGAAATAATGATTCCCAAATTGTTCGGCGTCGAAGTGAAGAAGAGCGCATCGGCCGGCGGTTCCCGCGCTATGAAGAAATGGACTGAGGCGGATTTTCTCAACGATGCCAAGAGCGGTCTGACAGCGGAGAATTACAAAGCCGTGGAGAAACTATTCAATTTTTCCAAACAGCATGCCGACGATATTGTTCTCGGCAACGGCCAGGGGAAGGGAACAATCAATCCAATTTTCAACAATATTTCCGATCGAAAGGTTTACGGGCTGGATAGCGGCGGCAAGCTAGGTTTTCATACTGAATGGTCATTGACGCACGCCAATGATGATAAGGCGAAGGAAAAACTGAAAACCATATCCGAAAAGATTAAAAACTTGGGACTATCTGTTTCAGAAGGCCAGTTTAGGGAGAAAAATGAGATCAATGATTGGGCGCCCAAGGTAGATAAAATTATCGTAATTTTGGAAGAAACAGTAAAGTAATATTGACCAGCCAGTTTAATCTAGGGGCATATTTTTCTATAACACAATAATCGTTGGGCTTATTGGCGGTTTTTCTATCACGCTTAGTACCAGATTTGAAAACGCATCGGCTAGATCGTCATGTTTTTCGACGCCAAAGTGAACGATTTGGCTGATCAATTCTTCGCACCCCTGTTTAGGGAAAAGCACTTTTCCGCTTTTGATCAGATTGGCCGTGAGCACAAGTCGCGTGCGCTTGTCTTGATTGCCTGGGCGAGTTGTCGTTACATCCATAACACCTTCATTTTTTAGCTGTTGCGGCAAAGCTTTTTGATAGGCTACATCCTCAATTACGAAGGTGGGGTGTCTTTTGCCCTCTTTTAAATAGGTGGCGTTTAATACCTTACATAATTCCACGGTTTCTGGAAACGAAAGACGCCTATTTATAATATGTGGCAAAATATAAATAGTGATATCCCGGCCGTCGCCGGTAAGCCATCCGGGTACCATGGCGGTATAGTCGGCGGTGTCTTGTTTGGAAATTGCCAAGTCCACTCCGATACGGATCCCGCAATGCCGAGGATAGCCATAACTATCAAGTACTCCGACGGGTAATTTGTCGTAGTACTGAATCCATTCTGAAAAAATAGCCTGATCTTCTTCTGGAACGATATGCAAGAGATATTCCCGTTGCCACGCAATTTCATTTCCAGCTTTTCTTTTTTCGATTTCAACGTCTTCCATGGTCGGATATTTTCCCGGCCACAATATTTCCTCGCCCCTTAACAGAGGATATTCTTTATATACTCCATCGATTCTTTTTTTCTCGATATCCTCCTTAATGCGCATTAGTAAGGAATCTTCGTGAAGAAGGTTTCCAATTATAATCAACCTGGTATTTTTGTCGCCTGTCGGTATAACTTCACTCGTCAGCCATTGATAGGTTTTGTTTCGGCCTTCTCTGGTTTTGGTAGATGCGATGTCCTCAACATCGTCGCCGATAATTAAATCGGGGCGGTGCTGGTTATGGCGCAAGCCACGAATGCTTTGTTCGGAAGATGCGGCGGTAATGCGAGCGCCTGAATTGGAAAAAACTAGAGAAGAAGAACCCCATTCATCTGATTCTTCGCGAAATGGCCCCAAATCTTTTTTAAGCAGTTCGTTGCTTTCAAGCTCGCGTTTTAAATTCATCATGTGCTGTTTGGCTTGGCTCTGAGTTTGGCAAAGGATGAGAACGAATTTTTTTTGCTGTTTTCCTAAAATTGCCCAGATCGGATAGGAAGTTGTGATTATCGTCGATTTGCTACTGCCCCTAAAGGCGGTGATAAAGAGGCTGCTAATTTTTTCGTCTTCTGTTAGGCTGAATATTTCCGCTTGGAATTTTGCCGTCGGATATTTTACGTAATGAGAAAAGTAGAAGTGAAAAAAGTACCAATGGCTTTCTTTAGTTATCGCCACTCTTACTTTTTTGTCCTTCATCATCGTTTCGATCAGTTCCGTTGGCATTATGTTTTGATAAATCATTGTCGTTTCGGTCATGATTAATAATTTGCGCTTGGCTAGACGAGGCCAGCCGCAGGGCTTCGCGGACAAGCGCTTCCTGCTCTGGCGTAAGGCTTTCATCTTCAATCGTGTGCTTGATTTGAAGTTTTTCAGCGTAATCTCGGTGATGATGTCTGAGCCAATAGGTTATGGCGGACAAGTTTTTGTCCTTAATGGCGTTTACTAGTTGGCTTTCTGCCAAGTCGTTTACCAGCGAGCGCCCGGTAAGGATAGCCCCGTCAACTTTTTTCGCAAATTCTTTATCGGTTTGTTTCCAGAGGTAAAACGTGGCTCGCGATAAATTTAACTTCTCGCACGCCACTTGAATAATTGGTGTTTTATTCAATTGCTCGATGACCATCGCTTTGAGCTTTATAGAGTTCTCTTTCATAACTTTTAATTTATTTTTTCCGCCTTAAGGCCGGTAAGTTTTTCCCAGCGGGCGATGATTGTTGCGCAATGGCCTTCGTCTATCTCGACTAATAGACATTTTCGCTTGGTGTGTTAGCACCCGACTAACAGCGAACCGCTACCGGCGAATCCGTCAAAAACATAATCGTTTATTTCGGTGCTGTTCAGAATGAGCCGCCGCAATAATCCCACCGGTTTCATTGTGCTGTGTAATTTGCTTTTGTTCGGCTTGGGATAGAACAAAACACTTTTGTCTTGGGAATGTCGGAAGTCGTGCGTGCCATACCATCCGTAAGCGATTAATTCGTGCTGGGGAAGGTAATCCAGACGGCCGATCACGGCATGCGATTTAACCCAAATTAGCAATTGAGCGAATTTGTATTTGGCCTGGAGCATCGCTTCGCGCAAAGCGAAAATCATCTTGTCGCTATTGAAAATATAGACGGCATTTTTTTTGGTCAGATATGGTTTAATGTTTTCCAGCCATTGAACCGTGAAGTCGCGATATTCTTCATCGCTTTGTTCGTGGTCATTGGCGATGATTTTTTCGCAGCCTAATTTTTGCTTGAATCCTGATTTGCTTTCGACGTATGAAACACCATAAGGAACATCCGAAATTATTGCGGTAATTTTATCGTCGCCGATCAGGCGTTTCAATAATTCCTTATCGTTGACATCTCCGCAGGCTAATTTGTTATTGCCCAGGCGGAAAATTTCTCCTGTTTTAACTTTTTTCATGGTTGTATTTTGCTTTGTTGAGCTTCTTAGCCTTTAGGCCGGTTAGCTTCTCAAAGCGATTAATTATTAGCTGGCAAAAAATTGGCTCTCTCTCGATTAAATAAGCCCGGCGTTTCAATTGTTCACAGGCAATTAAGGTTGAGCCTGATCCGCCGAATAAATCCAGAACAATGTCATTGATCTTGGTGCATCGCCTGAGCGCTTTTTCATGGAGCGAGGGTGGCTTGGAGGTGCTGTGTTGATACTCTTGCCCTGGTAAGCGTTTGACCAACCAAATGTCTAAGAGGTCAAGAATGTCCTCAATGGTTCGGTTGCCAGTGCCGATTTCCTTGTTTAGGATTTCATTTAGATTGTTAATCGGCGCCACGTACGGCTTATTTTTTATTCCGTAAACGCATGGCTCATAGCATTTATTAAAACTGACCTGCGGCGTCACGTTAAATCCATTCTTAATCCAAAGGCAGGTGCGCTGGTATTTTATGCCGAGCTCGGCAAACAGTGTCTGAATCATGCCCACGTATTTTTGGTCACAGTACCAGAAAAAATGCATATCAGGCCTACCAGCTGATAATGCGGTTTGCATTGTTCGTTTTGAAAACTCTCTAAATTCGGTGTCGGTTTTGCTGTCGTTGACGTGTCCGCCGTAATTTTGTTTTCCACTCAAACCCTTGTTATAGTCCAAGGAAATATTGTAGGGACTATCACAGTAGACCATGCTGGCTTGCTCGCCAGCCATCAATATTTTTCCGTTATTTTGGTCGGTTGAATCAGAACAGAGGAGGCGATGGCTGCCCAAGAGAAAAAGGTCGCCAGGCTTAATATTTGTTTCCTTTAATTTTTCCAGTTCTGATTCCTCGTCAAAATTATCATCGGTTATTTCAAGAACGTCATTCCAAACCATCCCGATATCGTCAGTGTCGAATCCAACATCAAGTAATGTTTCGATTTCGAAGTTTTTTAGGAGCTCATAGTCCCATTCGCCGGTGTTGCGATTTAGCCGGAGGTTGAGGGTTTTTTCCTTTTCTGGAGTTAGGTCGAGGAAAACTACCGGTACTTCTTTGTAGCCGAGCTTTAAGGCAATTTTTAAACGTTGGTGGCCTCCAATCACTACTCCGAGGCGGTCTTTATTGGAATTGGCGATTATCGGATCGGCAAAACCGAATTCTTTGATGCTGGCGGTTAAATCCGCCTCTTGTTTTTCGGTTAATCTCCTTGGGTTGTACTCGGCCGCTTTGAGGCGAGCAGGGGAGATCATCTCGATCTTCAGGTCTTTGTGTTTCATAGACGTTTAGTCATTAATTTATTAAATGTCCCTTATATATCTATATGGCGAAAAATCACCCAAAACAAAAAAATGCCCAATTTTATGGGCATTTTTTAAAATTTGTGGCTAAAAAGATTTCGCTATATTATCTTGGCTATATCACCGTAAGCTTCATTGATGCCAAGCTCATCATCGGGATCTACCGAATCATCACTGGTTAGCCCTTCATTTATTGATTGAGATTCTGAGATTAAATTTATTCTAATCCTGTATATTTTTTCCTGTTTGTAAAGATAAAAAGGGTCAGAATCGATACCGAAATATTTTTTCAGACCATCAGCCAGCATTTGCTTCTGCTTTTTAATTTTTCGATTAAAATCCCTAGCATCAAGACTGGTTTCCCCGTTGTGCGTTGAAAGTGATTTTAGAAATAGCCACTGTTGATTGGGCCTTAAATTACGGCCGTCTTTAAACCCCATCTCACTATAGTGAGCCTTGTAGCTAAATTTATCAGTAACCATTTGAACGTTTTCGCTGTCAATAAATTTGGTAGTAATGCTTTCCCATTTTGTTGTTTTCGGCAGTTGATAGGGAAATCTATGTCTAGTATTCAATTTCTCACTTTTAATTTTCTCCTCAATTTTTAATGAAACTATTTTTTCAATCATCTCTAGTAATTCGGCGTCGGTATGCTGTTCCTCGTTTGCCCCAGCATTTTCTAACTCCTCTCGGCTTATCGACGGAAACGGTAAAAGATCAACGTGATTAACCGGCATGATTATTTCCATGTTCGGAATCGTTATTTTAGGAATGGAATCCATCACTTTTTTATAAAACTCCTGAGACTCAGTAATTTTATTTAAATATGGCTGTACGTCCATAATCATCTTTTTTGCCACCTCATTCAGTTGTTCTGACAGTTTAGTGATATTTTCAAGAGGGTAAAGCTTAAGTGCCTCGGAAATGGTTTTTTGGGTACGTAAAAACTCTCGATTTATGTCGTCCATTTGGCCATTGAATATACTTAAATTTTTTATGCCTTGATCCATATAAAAATAATAACACTTGCCGCATTGTTTGCCAAGGATGCCTTATAGCTCAATAAGCTCTAATGTTACTGAAAAATTGTTTAAAACTAGACACCGTCAAATACCCCCTGTTTGTGTCTATTTTGTCTATTAATAATTTATCTATCCCGACCCACGTGCCTCATTTTTAGCTCTGGACGAAGTCGCATAAAACCCTTATGATGATTGTAAAATTGGGGTACTTAACCCAAGTGTCCCGCTCAAAACAAAAACCTGACCTGCGTCAGGTTTTTGTTTTGAATTTGGAAAAGCGTGGGATTCGAAAGGCGGAGTGATGCCCGAGGCGCATTGCCGGCGCCGATGGCTGCCAGCCGGGGTCGCGACCGACCGAGCGAGATATGAGCGCCTGCGTTTGTGATACTATAATTATGACGGTTAAATTGATTTTATTGGGTTTTTTATAACTTAATGATTAATTAATGAGCTGATTATATTATGATTACAGCTTATATTTAATAATTTAGCCGGCTTGACATTGCTTTGTTTTGTTATTACTCTAATAAGCATCTAAGAATAATTTATTTATTAATCGATATTTTATGAACATTCGCAGTTTTTTTACCAAAAAGAAGATCATCTGGACAATCATTATTCTGGTGGTGGTTGGCGGAGCCGTGTATTTTTTTGTTAGGCCGAAAAATAATGCGGCTAATATTCAAACCGCCGCAGTTACCCAGCAAAATCTGGAACAAACAGTTTTGACTACCGGCCAAGTAGTTAGCGCCACCAATCTAAGTTTGGGTTTCCAAACCGGCGGCGTGGTTAAAAATATCGCGATTATAACCGGCAGCCAAGTTAAAGCCGGAGATGTTCTGGCCACGCTCGATCAAGCCAACGCCCGAGCATCTTTAACCAGCGCCAGCGGACAGCTGGCCCAGGCTAATGCCAATTATCAAAAGGTTGTTACCGGCTCCACGCCCGAGCAGATTAATGTTACTCAAAAGGAGGTTGATTCCGCTCAGGTCGCGTATAACAACGCCCTTAATCAGCTAACGACGGTACAAAATTCTACGGCGACGGCGATTAACCAGGCTCAGTCAACTTTAAACGATCTGCAATCGCCGATCACGATGTCGGATAATAAACGTTCCGCGATTATTGTTTCGATCACCAATCAATTAGTGGGGATAAAAAAAGATTTAGACGAGGAAAAACAAATATTAAATGACGATAATTTAAAACCTGTTTTTGGAGTTACCGATTCGGCCAGCGTAACCAGTTTTAAAATTTCTAATAACAATGTCCAGTCCTTGCTTGATACTGCCAATTCCAGTTTAATGGCGGCTCAAGCCTATAAAAGCGATGCGAATATCCAGCAGGCAGTCGGCGATGCCATGGCGGCTTTGAATCAAAACATTAGCGCTTTAGGCTATTGCTATACTGCTTTGCAAAATTCGGTCGTCAGTTCTCAATTCAGTCAAACCCAGCTGGATGCCTATAAGACAGCTATCAACTCAGCGCTGTCTAGTGAAAACTCCGGCATTGCTTCAATAAATTCTTCTCGACAGCTTTTAACCGATGCGTTAACGGCGGCCGCCAATGATTTGGCCAACAGTAAGCTGTCGGCAACTTCCCAAATCAATTCGGCGCAAAATCAGATCAATAGCTCTAAGGCTTCTTTGCAGCAAGCCGAGGCAACTTTAGCTCAACAAACAGCCAAAGCTCAACCGGCCGATATCGCTGCGGCTCGGGCGCAAGTGTTGTCAGCCCAAGGGTCGGTCCAGGCGGCGCAAGCGGCTTTTGACAATACGATCATTAAGGCTCCGGTTGATGGAACCATCACTCAGGTTAATACCAAGGTTGGCCAGCAGGCAACAGCCATGCAGCCGGTTTTTGTTTTGCAGAATATCAATGTTCTGCACGCCGAGTCCTATGTCAGCGAATCTAATGTCGCCACCTTAAAGACCGGCGATTCGGTTGATTATACTTTTGACGCGCTCGGTCCGGACAAACATTATGCCGGCCGGGTTTTGACAATTGACCCCGCCTCAACCGTGATTTCCGGCGTGGTTGATTATCTTATCAAAGCCAGTTTGCCGAACATTCCGGAAATCAAACCCGGCATGACCGCGAATATGACGATTTTAGTCGCCACCAGCACCAATGCTTTGGCGGTGACCAGCGATGCGATAATCAATCAGAGCGATGGCGAGTATGTCCGCTTGATTGATAATCCGAAAACGAAAAGCTATCATCTGGTTAAGGTGACGACCGGCTTGCAAGCCGATGGCGGCCTGGTGGAAATTTTAAGCGGGTTGAGCGCCGGTGAGCAAGTCGTCACGCTAATTAAATAATCACCCATTATGAATTTGATTAACGTAAAAAATTTGAAAAAAGTTTATGTCACCGGCGGTGTGGAAACCCCGGTTCTGCATGATGTGAATTTTAAGATTGAGCAGGGTGAATTCGTTGCGATCATGGGGCCGTCCGGTTCGGGCAAGTCTACTCTGATGCATATCTTGAGTTTTTTGGATCGCCTCACTTCCGGTACTTACGAATTCAAAGGTCAAGACATTAAAGATTTCGGCAAAGATTATTTGGCGGAACTGAGAAATAAGGAAATCGGTTTTGTTTTTCAATCTTTCAATCTGCTGACGCGCACCACGGTTTTGGATAATGTGAAATTGCCGCTGATCTACAGCAAAAAAAAGAATCAAGACGAACTGGCGAAAAATTCTCTGGCGGCAGTCGGCTTGTCCCATCGCTTGAATTATTTTACCAACCAGATTTCCGGCGGTGAAAAACAACGGGTAGCCATCGCCCGGGCCCTGGTTTGCGATCCGGCGATTATTTTTGCCGATGAGCCGACCGGCAACCTGGATTCTAAATCCGGCAACACCGTGATGTTTATTTTGCAGAAACTTAATGACGAAGGACGGACGATTATTTTGGTAACTCACGAAACCGATACGGCCAACCATGCCAAAAGAATCATTCGCATCAAGGATGGTAATATTCTTTCCGATGAGCCGGTTAAAGCGCGGACAATCGCGACCGCTGACAAGGACTTGATTAAATAATTTTTTTTGAAAATTTTGTGAATTATCTTCCGGCCATAAAATTGGTCATTAAGAATTTGAGCGCCCGGAAAGGACGGACTCTTTTGACTATCCTCGGCATCACTATCGGCGTGGCCGGCGTGATTATTATTATTTCTCTGGGTGCCGGCGCGCAAAGTTTAATTTTGGGTCAGGTGACGAAATTAGGCAGCAACTTGCTTTACATCGCACCGGGAAAATCCGCCGACAATGGCGCTCCGACTCCAGGATTGATAATTACCAGCTTAGTCCCGAGCGATGTCAATGCTTTGCGCGATACGACTCGGGTGCCGCACGCATCGGCGGTTAATGCCGAGGTTGAGGGGGAGGCGACGATTTCTTGGGAAAATAAATCAATTGACGAAACTTTTGCCGGCACCGATGAACAATATACCAAGGTAGTAAATTTTACGATGCAGTCCGGAAGATTTTTTAGCGCGGCGGAAAACAGCGGCGGCGATAATGTGGTTGTTATCGGTTCAGATGTCAGCACGCAATTATTCGGCGGTTCAGGAGTGAATCCGATCGGCCAAGTTATTAAGGTTAAAAGTTCGGTGCAAAGCAATGTCGGCGGCGTGCCTTTGCGGGTGATCGGCGTTATTGCGCCGCGCGGCAGTTCATTTTTTCAAAATCAAGATGATTTAATTTTCGTGCCCTTGGTCATCGGACAAGAACAAATACTCGGCGTCCATTATCTGCAAGCGATTTACGTTAAAGTTGATGATGCCGCCAATGTCAGTTCGACGATTGCCGAAATTAGCACGGTTTTAAAACAGCAACATCATATTTTAAGCGATGTTAACGTTGATTTTACTGTTAATAATCAAGCCGACGCGATTAAAATTTTATCAACAATCACCAACGCGCTGCGTTTATTTTTGATTTCAATGGCAGCCATTTCGCTAATCGTCGGCGGCATTGGCATTTTAAATATTATGATGGTGACGGTCGGGGAGCGCACCCGCGAGATCGGCTTGCGCAAGGCGGTCGGCGCGACAGATAAAGCGATCCGCAATCAATTTTTACTGGAAGCGATTTTTTTAACCTCTCTCGGCGGTTTGGCCGGCATTATTATCGGTATTGTTGTTTCGTTTTTGGCTTATCTGTTGATGAATTATTTAAAATACGATTGGGCGTTTATAATTTCTTGGATTTCCATCGTTTTGTCGGTCGGTGTTTCCATTTTGACCGGCGTCGTGTTCGGCTTGTTTCCGGCGCTTAAAGCCGCCCGGCTCGATCCGATTGAATCTCTGCGTTACGAATAATATGTTTAATGCTTTCCGACAATCTATCAAGGCGATGCTCGGCAATAAGGTGCGGACGCTTTTAACGACCTTGGGAATTATGATCGGTATTGCCACCGTAATCTTAGTCCTGTCGGCCGGCGCCGGCTTTCGCGGTTTGATCAGCAATCAATTAGCCGCGCTGGGCGCCGATACGCTTTATATCCAAACAAAAGTTCCGACCAATAGCAAAAATTTGGCTGCCAGCGCCGACACCGGAGTCGTTATCACGACTTTAAATCAGCGCGACTTGGACAGCGTGAAAAATTTGCCGAACGTGGTGGCGGATTACGGCATCGTCATCGGCCAAGCCGTTGCCAGCTATCGGAACAGCCAGCAGAGCGCCGCTTATTTTGGCGCTTCGGCGGCGAGATTCGCGATTGACAAAAGCACTTTGAAATCAGGAAGATTTTACACCGCCGCTGAAGACACGGGCGGCGCGCAGGTTGTAATTCTGGGCAGCAAGATTGCTGCCAATCTTTTCAAACAGGACAATCCGCTGGGAAAATTATTGCGGATCGGCAACTTGAATTTTTTAGTCATCGGCGTTTATAATCCGTCCAACGGCTTGGGCGGCGGCAATGATAATTATTTATTTATCCCGCTCGGCACGGCGCAAAATAAAATGCTCGGCATAAATTATCTGGCCGAAGCCGTGGTGCAAGTCAAGGATGTAAAGCTAAGCGATTTGACCGCCGGCGAAATTGCGAACGTCATCCAGCATAATCATGGCATCACCGATCCGGCCAAAGATGATTTTCAAGTGACAACTCAAGCGCAAGTTTTAGGAATTTTCAATACGATTTTCAATGGCATCACGATCTTGCTAATCGCGATTGCGGCGATTTCGTTGATTGTCGGCGGGGTTGGCATTATGAATATTATGTATGTGGTGGTAACGGAGCGCACGGCGGAAATCGGTTTGAAAAAAGCTTTGGGCGCCAAAGATTCTGATGTTTTGAAAGAATTTTTAATTGAAGCGGTTTTGATAACCTTAGTCGGCGGCGCGATCGGTATTTTGTTCGGCGCTTTTTTAAGCTGGATTATAACTTTGGTGGCGGTTAGCGCCGGGCTGGCTTGGGTTTTTTCTCTGCCGCTTTACGCCGTGGGCATCGGTTTTGGCGTTTCGGCGGTCATCGGCATCGGCTTTGGCGTTTTTCCGGCTGTCGGAGCGGCCAAACTTGATCCGATTGAAGCGTTGCAGCACGAATAGTTTTTTTCAAGGGAGGGGATTTGGAACGGCAACTTTTTATTGAGCCGACCCGAGCCCCTTATTTTCAGCTCTTGACCAAGATGCATAAAGCCACTATAATCACCGAATAACTGGGAGTGTAGCGCGGATTGTAATTTTAGCTTAAATTGAACATTAACAAAGGAGGAAAAAATGAAAGGAATTACGGTTGATGAGTTCAGGAAAATCCTCCCGACTATTTGCGATCGGGAAACGGCTATGGACGCAAAACTTTGGTCGCGGAAAAATCCGTTGTGGACCCATTGCGCCGTTGTTTCTCTGCTCGCGCAAAATCTTTTTGGCGGAGAATTGCGGCGCGCTTCTTTGGAGGGAGTTCCTGAATTTAAGCGCATGGGCGCTCACTACTGGAACGGATTGCCCGACGGCAGCGAGGAAGATTTCACCAGACAGCAATTTGGCGAGAATTATCCCGCCGGATTGCAAGCCGAAACCAGGGATCGTTCTCTATTGCTATCTTTGCCGGAAACCGCAAAGCGTTATAAACTTTTAGCTTTTCGGCTGGCTCGAGCGGTCAACGAAGACAACGAGATCTTTG
>Ga0182027_10009983_pt1 | contig 13547 bp, 12 predicted proteins | sample 712E1DmetaG_FD_121300 | JGI IMG/M metagenome (GOLD analysis project Ga0182027, IMG submission 121300) | Permafrost microbial communities from Stordalen Mire, Sweden - 712E1D metaG (Illumina Assembly) | ecosystem: Environmental > Terrestrial > Soil > Wetlands > Permafrost | place: Sweden...
GTGGGGTTTGATCCGCAATACCAAAGATTTTATCCCGAAGCTTCTATGGCGGCCCAATTGTTAGGATTTGTTGGAAAAGACGACCAGGGAAATGATAAGGGATACTTTGGTTTGGAGGGTTTTTACGACAGGCTTTTAAGCGGCAAAGAAGGCGTTGCGATACAGGTTCACGATGCCTTCGGCAGGCCAATTTTAGCGCAAATGAATCAAGCTTCCGGAGAAACAGACGGTTCAACGTTAATCTTAAGCATTGACAGGTCGATGCAGTTTTTGGCGGAGCGGGAAATTAAAGACGGTGTCGAAAAATATGGAGCAACTTCGGGAATGGTAGGAATTATGGATCCTAAGACCGGACAGATTCTGGCGATGGCTGCCTATCCAAATTTTGACCCCCGGAGTTATCAGGACTACACAGACGACCTTTACAAAAATCCTTTTATTTCAAATCTGTATGAGCCCGGTTCGACTTTTAAACCGTTAGTTATGTCGGCGGCTCTAAATGCAAAATTGGTAACTCCGCAAACAAAATGTAATATTTGCGGCGGGCCCATTTCGGTTAGCGGATATGACATTCATACCTGGAATGACCAATATTTTAAAGATATAAACATGGTTGACGTAATCCAGCACTCCGACAATACGGGAATGGTTTTTGTGGCGCAAAAACTTGGGTTAGACGGAATGATTAATTATCTTGATAAGTTTGGAATTGGAGATACTACGGGAATAGATTTGCAAGGTGAAGTTTCAGCTGCTTTAAAACCCAAAAGTCAGTGGTATGCAGTCGATTTGGCTACAACCGGTTTCGGGCAGGGAATTTCTATTACGCCAATTGAATTGCTCGATTCTGAGGCTGCGATCGCTAATAACGGAGTGAGAATGGAACCTCATGTGGTTAAGGCTGTACAAAATCCAGACGGAACTATTGCCAGTATCGCTCCTAAGGCTTTGGATGCCCCCATAAACGCGGGAACAGCTAAAGTAATGACTGAAATTATGGTTAACGCGGTTAACAAGGGCGAAGCCTCTTTTGCCAGGTTAAAAGGATATCGGATAGCAGGAAAAACCGGTACAGCTTCTATTCCGATTCAAGGCCATTACGATGCTAGCCAAACAATCGCTTCTTTTGTGGGATTTGCCCCGGCGGACAATCCTAAATTTATCATGCTAGTTATTTATAATAGGCCGACCACCTCAATTTACGGATCTGAAACGGCTGCGCCAACCTTTTTTAATATTGCAAAGGAATTGCTTAAGTATTACGGAATTCCTCCTGAAGGAGAATAGTATCGCCTGTTTCGGTTTTAGATTTTTCTAAGGTACCGTTGGGAAGCTCAATTACCGTATCAAATTTAATATTCCAAAAGAAAATTCTATTTGGTTTTAATCCCTTTTTAAAATCTACGACTGTACTATTCTTATCAAGAATGATGAGATCGATCGGAAATTGGAGAAAAAAAGTATGAATTCCAAATCTGGTGTTAAAAACGATCGCTTGAGGGATTTTCTCACCAAGAAGCCCTCTTATTTTTCCAAAAGCCCCTTTTTTAGAGAAATTTTCGGCGATAATGGTTTTTTTAGTTTTATTTTCAATCATTCTTAAATTATACAAAAACTAGAGAATAAACGTAAGAAAAGGTATAATAAAAAGATAAATGTGGCAAAAAATTAAAAACATTTATCATTTTGTCATAGCCATTCTTGCTAATATTTTGTTTTTTTTCCCTTCCAGGAAAATGAAATTAATAGCAGTAACCGGAACGGATGGGAAAACAACTACTGTAAATCTAATTTATCATATCCTGAAAATTTCAGGAGCTAAGGTTTCGATGATTTCAAGCATAGCCGCTGTAATCGATGGTAAGGTATACGATACCGGTTTTCACGTCACTACTCCTGCTTCTTTTTCGCTTCAGAAATTTTTAAGAAAAGCCCGTAATAAAAAATCAGAATATTTTGTCTTAGAAGTTACGTCGCATGCGATTGATCAAAACAGGATTACGGGAATTCCGATTAAAGTTGCAGTCTTAACAAATGTAACCAATGAGCATTTGGATTACCACAAAACCTATGATAATTATTTGAATACAAAGGTAAAATTATTAAAAAAATCTGAAATATGCATTGTTAATAGTGATGATAGTTCGTATACGCTGTTATCGGAAGCAAAAAACAACAAGCCCCAGGAGAATTGGATAACTTATGGTTTATCGGAAAGCTCGGATTATAATCCTAAAACATTCGACATTAAATCAGCCCGTCTGGTGGGAGATTTCAATAAATATAATGTTTTAGCAGCTGTTTCCGCAGTAAAAAGCCTTGGGATAAAGGATGAAGTAATAAAAAAAGCGCTTGGTTCTTTTCATGAGCCTATTGGAAGAGTTGATTATGTTTATCAAAAAGATTTTAGCATCATGATTGATTTTGCCCATACTCCTAATGCGTTTGAAAAAATATTAAGCACAGTCAGGCCAATTACAAAAGGTAAAATTATTCATGTCTTCGGAAGCGCCGGAGAAAGAGATGTTGCAAAAAGACCTTTCTTGGGGGAGATTTCCTCTCAATACTGTGATATTTTAGTTTTGACCGCGGAGGATCCCAGAAGTGAAGACGTAAATAAGATTATCGCGGAAATAGAAGTTGGAATTAAACAAGAACAAGCTGAAGTCATTCGGATTCCGGATAGAAAAGAAGCAATAGAAGCTGCTATTCAAATGGCAAAGATTGATGATTTGGTTTTGATTACCGGTAAGGCGCAAGAAGGATCAATGACAACGGATCAAGAAGAGTTGCCATGGGACGAGTTTGCAGTTGTTGAGGAGGCTCTTAAAAATAGAGGTTAATTACATGAGTAAGATAAAAAACATTCATTTTATCGGCGTAAAAGGAGTTGGGATGGCCCCCCTTGCGATTATTGCCAAAGAAGCCGGTTTTGTAGTTTCGGGTTGTGATATTGATCAGGAATTTATTACGGATGCTCCGTTGCGAAAAGCCGGGATAGTGCCGATGGTAGGTTTTCATGAAGATCATATTGATGATTCAGACTTGGTTATAACTACAGGCGCTCATGGCGGTTTTGATAACGTTGAGGTTATTGCGGCAAAGCAAAAAGGAATTTCGGTTTGGACACAGGGAGAAGCAGTGGGAAAATTCATGATAGGAGACATATTCAAAAGATCTTTTGAGACTGTTTCGGTTGCGGGCTGTCATGGAAAAACCACTACGACTGCAATAATCGCGACAATTTTGAAAGAAAATAAATTGGATCCTTCTTTTTTAATCGGAACAGGCGACATTCCGTCTTTGGGTTCTTGCGGGCATTTTGGAAAAGGGAATTATTTTATCGTAGAAGCGGATGAATATGCAACAGAACCAAAATATGATAAGAAACCTAAATTCTTATGGCAAGAGCCAAAAATAGGAATAATCACAAATATCGAATTTGACCATCCCGATTTATATCCTTCAATGGAAAGTATAAGGGCGGCATTTTTAAGTTTTGCCAATAATATTCAGGAAAATGGAACCTTAATTGCTTGCTCAGATGATCCTGAAACCGCAAAAGTCATAAAAGATTATAAGAAAAGAATAATTACTTATGGTTTTTCAAAGCAAGCGGATTTCTACATAGATAAAGTAAGTATTGAATCAGATAAAATATTTTTTTGGGTTAACGCTAAAGATGCAATTCTTGGAGAATTTTTATTAAACGTTACAGGCGAACATAATGCCCTGAACGCTTTAGCGGCAATCATCTCCTGTCTTGAGTTAGGTCTTTCCTTAGAGAATATAAAAAAGGGATTATTAGGATTCAAAGGAACAAAAAGGAGAATGGAATTTATTAAAACTCTTTCTTCGGGAGCGATGCTTTATGATGACTATGCACATCATCCTACGGAAATTAGAAAAACTTTGGAAACACTTAAAAAGGGATATCCAAATAAAAAAATTGTTTGTATTTTTCAGCCCCATACTTATTCCAGAACAAAAAGTTTGTTCGAACAATTTATAAACTCATTTGGTGCTGCAGACACAGTTATTCTGGTAGACATCTTTCCTTCTGCGAGGGAAAATATTGATAATTCAGTTTCTTCACGATTGTTAGTAGATAGAATATTAAGAATTCACAAAAATGTAATTTACATTCCTAAGCTTAATGATGTGGTAAAATATCTTGATCAAGAAAACTTTGGGCGAGGCTACATTTTAATAACAATGGGAGCTGGAGATGTTTACGAAATAGGTAAAGAATTAATTAAATAGATTTATGAATAAATTTATAATAACCGGCGGAGAAAAACTAAAAGGAGAAATATCAATTTTTGGTTCCAAAAATGTGGCTTTAAAAGTTTTAGTTGCTGCCTGCCTTACGGAAGAGGAAGTTGTGATCGAAAATGTTCCGTTAATTTCAGATTTTATTACAATGGGGGACATCATTGTTCATCTTGGCGGAAAAGTATTGTTTAAAGACCATACGGTTGTAATTAGATTGCCAAAATTTTCCAGTGAGAAAATATCGTTGGAGAAAGCGGCCGAAGTCAGAACTTCTTATATGTTTTTAGCTCCGCTTTTGGCCAGGATCGGTAAGGCGATTATTCCAAACCCCGGCGGATGCAGAATTGGAGCAAGGCCAATTGACAGAATTGTAGATGGCTTAAAAAAAATGGGTGTAGAGATTCAATATTCGAGTAAGGATGGATATTTTCATGCCATTGCGCCAAACCGGTTAAACGGAACGCAATATAGATTTGTTAAAAACACTCATACGGGAACTGAAACCATGATTTTGGCAGCGGTGCTTGCAAAAGGAAAAACAATTCTTGAAAATGCCGCGGAAGAACCGGAAGTGGACGAGCTTATAGCTTTCTTAAATCAAATGGGTGCAAAAATTGTCAGAAAGGATGCTCGGACAATAATCATAGATGGTGTCTTAAGTCTAAAAGGGACGAGATTTAGAATTGGGCCGGATAGAAACGAAGTGGTTACTTTTGCCGTAGCAGCGATAATTACAGAGGGAGACATTTTCGTCAGAGACATTAATAAAAATGGATTGAATGAATTTCTTGAGGTGCTTGAGGTGTCCGGTGGCGGGTTTGAAGAGAGAAACAACGGGATAAGATTTTTTTACAAAGGGGAATTAAAAGCGACTGAAGTTGTAACTTCTTTCTATCCTGGTTTTATGACGGATTGGCAAGGCCCTTGGGCAGTACTTATGACAAGAGCTAATGGCTTGTCGACAATCCATGAAACTGTTTATGAAAACAGATTTACATACGTAGAAGAGCTTAAAAAAATGGGGGCGAGTATTAAGCTCTATAATCCTCAACTTGTCAATCCTGAAAAGATTTATAATTTTAATATTAAAGATGATGATGGAAATTTTTTTCATGCCGTCAAAATAACCGGACCGACAAAATTACATAATGCAATCTTAAGTATTTCCGATTTAAGAGCTGGCGCGACTTTGGTTTTGGCGGCGTTAGCGGCAAAAGGAGAAAGCACCGTGTTTGGAGTAGAGCATTTAGACAGAGGTTACGAGCAGTTCGATCTTAGATTAAGAGATTTGGGCGCAAAAATAAGAAGGGTAGTCGAAAAATAATAATATGCAAGCGTTAATTTTAGCAGCAGGTGAGTCATCAAGATTTTATCCTTTTAACGATTCTCATAAATCGCTGGTTAAGGTTTTGGGTAAGCCGATTATAGAACATACATTATTAGCAATAAAAAACGCAGGAATTACAGACGTCATTATTGTAATAGGGAAAGGTAACAGTATTAAGGATCAAGTTGAGAAAATAGACAGTCGTGGGTTAAAAATTCAATATGTAATTCAAGAGGAAGCTTCCGGAATGGGAGACGCACTTCTTTTAGCGGAAAATTATATTAAAGATGAATTTTTTCTTTTACATGCTTATCGGGTAGATTTTCTTGAGTCCAAGAAAATATTAGAAAATAAAAGAAAAGAAAAAAATGAGATTGTATTACTTGCCAGAAAAATAAAAAATTTGTCGGAATCGGGAAAATTGGGAATTTTAAAGATTGAAAATAATAAAGTAATAGAGGTTGTTGAAAAACCTTTATCAGGAGAAGAGCCTTCGGATTTGGCTGTGGTGGGGACGTATCTTCTTAATAAATTATTTATAGATACTTTAAGAAAAACTTCTAAAGAACATTATAGTTTTGAAAAAGCAATTTCGCAGTACGCTCATAAAGAAAGCGTTGGATTTGCGATTACGGATGGAAATAATCTTTCTTTAAAATATCCATGGGATTTATTGCTTTTTAAGAGTTATCTGTTATCAAATTTAAAGAAATATATTTCACCTACTGCCAGTGTCGCGTCTTCAGCTCAGCTTATCGGAGAAGTTTATGTTGATGAACACGCCAAAATAATGGAAAACGTAGTCATCAAAGGCCCCTGTTTTATTGGGAGGAATGTTTTTATTGGAAATAATGTTATTTTGCGAAACGAGGTTGATGTTGAAGAGAATTCCGTAATTGGCGCTAATATGGAAATTAAAAATACTTTGTTAATGGAAAATTCTAAAACTCACTCAGGATTCATAGGAGACTCTGTGGTGGGTAAGAATTGTCGGATTGGAGCTGGATTTTGTACCGCAAATGTCAGGCTTGATAGGGCAACGGTTAAAGTAACTATTAAAGGACAAAAAATTGACACCGGTTTTAAAAACTTGGGGGTTATGGTCGGAGAGGGAACTCGGATTGGCCTTAAATCTTCCGCTATGCCGGGTGTAATTGTCGGAAAGAACGTAATTATCGGATCGGGAACCAATATAATGGGTAATGTCGAAGACAACGTAAAATATTACACAAAATTCCAAGAGATTGTAGTCAAGAAAATCGTCTAAAAGTATTCTTCGATAGCTTAAACCGAGGTTAGTTTCAAAAAATGACTCTAAAGTTAGTTTATCTATTTTGATTGAATAAGCAATGGTAGAGTATTATAATATACGGTATGGCTCAGCTTTTGGGTTTAACACTGCTTTCATTGTTTATAACAGCAATATTAATCGTCCCTTTTATTGATTTTCTGTATAGAATTAAACTTCGCAGACAAAAGCAGTCAACGGTTGACATTTTTAACAAGCCTACGCCTCTTTTTGATAAATTCAACGGTTGGAAAGTTGGGACCCCTTTTGGCGGAGGACTTTTAATAATTTTCGTAACGACACTCATCTTTTTGTGGTCGTTCGGAATGCTAAAAGTCACCATACATCCTTGGGAATTATTCGTTATTCTTTTTACTTTTATTAGCTTTGGCCTGCTTGGCCTCTATGATGATGGAAAGAAACTTATCAATGGAACTGGTAAAATTCCCTTTTTTGGATTAAGGTTTAGATATAAATTATTATTGCAATTGCTATTAGCACTTGTTCCCGCAGTGGTTCTTTATACGAATTTGGGTTATAGCTTCTTATTTATAAGAGGGATTGGCCTCACAAATATTGGTTTATTGTACATTCCTTTTGCCGCTTTTGTAATTGTTTCTTTTGCCAATGCTTTTAACATCGCGGATGGATTAGACGGTCTTGCTTCGGGGCTTTTGCTAATAGCTCTTGTTTCTTTTTTGGCGATTTCTTATTCCAACGTAGATCAGGGCTTAGCTGCTTTTATAGCAATTTTGATGGGCAGCGTTGCGGCCTTTCTTTATTTTAATATTTATAAAGCGAGAATTTGGCTTGGTGATGTAGGCTCTATGTCTTTAGGGGCATCATTGGCGATAGTTGGTCTTTTAACAGGAAGAACCCTGGCAATTATTGTTATTGGAGGAGTTTTTGTGTTGGAAGTTGGATCTTCGTTGATTCAATTGTCGGGTAAGAAATTTTTGAAAAGAAAAATTTTTCCAGTTGCGCCGTTGCACCTTTATTTTTTGAAAAAAGGATGGGCTGAGCCAAAAATTGTTATGAGGGCATGGCTATTGGGCGCTTTTTTTGCAATTTTAGGACTTTACCTCGCGTCTTTTAAGTAAATGAAAAAGATAGATTTTTTTCTGCTTATCTCCGTTTTATTTCTTACCTTCTTCGGATTATTTATTATTTATGATGCTTCCTCTTTTGTTGCGTTTAGGGATTTTGCGGATAAATACCATTTTGTAAAAGACCAATTTTTTTGGATTGTTTTAGGAATTATCTCGCTTTTAGTATTTTCCCGTATTGATTATCATCGATTTTATAATTTAGCTATTCCGATACTTCTTGTTGCTTTAGGATTTTTGGGTTTAGTATTTATTCCCGGGATTGGAGTAAAAGTTTTGGGAGCAAGCAGGTGGATTAATTTAAGATTTACTGTTTTTCAGCCGTCGGAATTTGTTAAGCTGGCGCTAGCGATTTATCTTGCGGCTTGGTTTTCCAGTAAGGAAAAAGGACGGATTTTCGCATTCCTACTTTTGCTTTCATTGGTTTTAGGTTTAGTTATGCTAGAACCCGATATGGGTACGGCGGCGATTATTCTAGCAGAGGGTTTGGTACTATATTTTCTTTCAGGCGCAAAACTTATTTATTTTGCAATTCTTGCTCCCATAATCGCTTTCATAGGTTTTATCTTTGCTAAACTTGAGCCGTATAGAGCTGCAAGGCTTACAACTTTTTTTAATGCAAACCAAGATATTAATGCTACTTCCTATCATGTCAGGCAAATCCTAATCGCTTTGGGCTCCGGGGGGTTAACGGGCGTAGGCCTTGGAAATTCTTTACAGAAATATGCTTATCTTCCTGAAAATGCAACCGATTCAATTTTTGCCATAATTGCAGAGGAATTGGGTTTTGTCGGGGCATGTTTTATTATTGCTGTCTTTTTGGTGATAATTTGGAGAGGATTCTATATCGCCATTCACTCAAGAGACGAGTTTGGAAAACTTTTAGCGGGCGGAATAACTACTTTTTTGGCGGCTCAGGTTTTTATAAATCTGGCTGCGCAGACAGCGCTACTTCCTTTAACCGGAATTCCGCTTCCTTTTATTTCTTACGGCGGATCAGCACTTATAATAAATCTTAGCGCAATTGGTATACTAATAAATATAGCAAGACAAAGAAAAAATATATGAAAGTTGTAATAGTGGGCGGACATTTGTCGCCGGCGTTATCGGTAATAGAAAAACTTAAAAACGAAGAAGTTTTTTACATTGGTAGAAAATACACATTTGAAGGCGATAAGGCTATATCTTTGGAAAGCCAAGAAATGGAAAAATTACATATTCCGTTTTTTGATTTAAATACGGCGCGTTTACAGAGAAAATTTACAAAACATACTTTACCTTCTTTATTAAAGTTCCCGGCGGGTTTCATTCAATCCTATAAAATATTAAGTAAGATTAAGCCGGATGTTATTCTCGGGTTTGGCGGTTATTTATTTTTACCGGTAGCGCTAGCTGCAAAATTTTTAAAAATTCCAATCGTTATTCACGAGCAAACTCTTGATGCAGGTTTTACTAATAAATTAGTTTCAAGATTTGCCAAAAAGGTTTGTCTATCATGGGAATCTTCCGGAAAGTATTTTCCCAAAGAAAAAATTGTTTTAACAGGAAACACGATTAGGCAGGAAGTTATTAATGTCAAAAATATTAAAAGTGAAAAAAACAAAATACCAATAGTTTATATAACTGGGGGAAGCGCCGGTGCTCACGCCATAAATCTTTTGGTTGAGGAAGCTCTCGGCCAACTTTTACAAAAATGTAGTGTAGTTCATCAAACCGGAGGATCGGAAGTTTACAAGGATTTTGAACGCTTAGAAAAACAAAAAAGCGATCGTTACGATTGTCAAAAGTTTTTAATCGGTAGGGAAGCAGCCGTTGCTATGAGCAGGGCGGATTTAGTAGTTGGTAGAGCCGGAATGAATACGGTTACGGAATTAATCTTTTTACAAAAACCGGCATTTTTAATTCCGCTTCCTGCCGGGCAAAAAAATGAACAACTTAAGAACGCTAATTTTATTAAGAACTTGGGTCTCGGAGAATTTATTGAGCAGTATCTGTTAACGCCCGATCTATTTGTTTCAACTATTTTTTCAATGTTAGATAATATTCAACGGTACAAGTCAGAAAAAAATATAACAACGGATGCAGCGGGGAAAATTATTGGAGTTTTAAAAAATGTTACAGAAAAGAAGGCTTAAAAAAGAAAGATCAAAATACAGAATTAAAACACTTCTCATTTTGCTTATTTGTCTGTCGTTATTAATAGTAATAACGGAATATTTATACCTGAACTTTTCTTTTGGCAGAACAACCTTTATAAGTCCAATTGGAAAAGTAAGTAAATCCCAAGTTGCTTCTCTGGAAAATGCGCTTGATAAAAAAAATATATCTTTTGCTTCTGCGAATGTCAATTCAGACGGATCATTTACAGTGGAACTACGGGATGGGGGAGAACTAATTCTGTCTTCTAAAAAAGATTTAGAAAATCAATTGTCCTCTTTACAACTTATCCTTTCTAGGCTTACAATAGAAGGAAAGAAGCTGAAAAAATTAGATTTCAGGTACGATAATCCTGTTGTTTCATTCTAAATTATGAGCGAAGGTAAAATAGTTGTTGGAATCGACATAGGAACTTCAAAAATTGTCACACTCATTGCAAAAGTTGATGAAGAGATTAATGTTTTAGGCGTCTCCGAAACTCCGGCAAACGGCATTAAAAAGGGTCAGATAGTAGACATTGACGAAGCTGTTCTTTCGATAAATAATTCATTAGAAGCTGCTGAGAGAATGGCCGGATACTCAGCCTCACACATTATCGCCTCAATCGGCGGAAGCCATATTGAATCCCAGAACTCAAGAGGCGTGGTAGCGGTTGCAAGGCCGGAAGGCGAAATAACCGAAAATGACTTAGCCAGGGTAATTGATGCTGCCAGAGCTGTCTCTTTGCCTTCGAGCCGTGAGATCATTCATGTTTTGCCCAGAAGCTACATTGTTGACGGCCAGGAAGGCATCAAAGACCCAATCGGAATGACCGGTGTAAGATTGGAAGTAGATACGCACATAATTTCCGCCTACAGCACTTCAATAAGGAATATGGAAAAAGCCTTTTCGGAAGTGGGAGTCGATCTGGATGCGGTTGTTTTCTCAGGTTATGCCAGTTCTCTAGCGGTTTTATCGGAGACGGAAAAAGAATTGGGAGTTGTTTTAGTTGATATGGGCGCCGGAACTACGGACATTTCGATTTATATTGACGGTTCAGTTGCCTATTCTTCGGTTTTGCCGATCGGAGCAAGACATATTACTAACGATCTGGCAATCGGTTTAAGGATTTCTTTAGAATCGGCGGAAAAAATTAAATTGTTCTTATCAAACCCCATTAAAAAACCAATCAGGATTTCCGAAGAAGAAGAAAAAACGGAAAAAGCAAGTGATGAAGTTGATCTTTCTCCCTTAGGTATTTCAGAGGAGCTTACAAAAGTCTCCAAAAAAACCCTGGTCGACGGGATTATTAGGCCAAGGCTTAATGAGTTATTTACAATGATTGGGATAGAAATTAAGAAGAGTGGGTTTGCCGGACAAACACCTTCGGGGTTGGTAATTACGGGCGGAGGAGCAAGAACGGTGGGTGTAACCGATGCAGCAAAAAGAATGCTGGCAATGCCGGTTCGGGTTGCAATCGCCACAAACATAAAAGGAATAATAGATGAAATTCAGGAACCGTCTTTTTCAACAGTAGTTGGATTATTAAGCTATGGCGGAACTGTTGAGACTCAATCATCCCTTCCGTTCGGCTTTTCTTTGCCAAATTTTGGCAACTTTAAATTTAACGGTAAACTGTTTCCGAAAATCCTTTCATTTTTCAAATCATTTCTGCCATGATTTCGCTAGGGCTCAACCTGCCTTAAGACTTATAGACTTGCAAAATCAATTTGTATTTGCTAGTATGCCCCTATAATTTAAAACTATGTTAATAAAGCCGCAGACAACTAATTTTGCCAAGATAAGAGTAATGGGAATTGGCGGGGGAGGAACAAACGCTCTTAACTCCATGATCACGCAAAGCAATATTCAAGGTGTTGATTTTATTGCTGTTAACACCGATGCCCAATCTCTTCTTCTAAACCAATCGGCCACCAAAATGCAAATCGGCGAAGATTTAACCAAGGGTTTGGGGTCCGGCGGAAATCCGGAAGTCGGAACGCAGGCGGCGGAAGAATCATACGAAAAAATTAAAGCAATGCTGGATGGAACAGACATGCTGTTTTTAACTGCCGGAATGGGCGGAGGAACAGGAACAGGGGCGACCCCGGTAATCGCCAGGGCAGCCAAAGAAGTGGGGGCTTTAACAGTGGCAGTTGTTACAAAACCGTTTGCTTTTGAAGGAACCAGAAGAATGGTGACGGCGGAGGATGGAATAGAACAACTAAAAGACAAAGTTGATACTTTAATTGTTATTCCGAACCAAAGAATTTTGGACGTAGTCGACAGAAAACTATCGCTTCTTGAAGCCTTTAAAGTGGCTGATTCGGTTTTAACTCAAGGAGTTCAGGGAATTTCCGATTTGATCACGCTTCCCGGGCTTATCAACGTCGATTTCGCGGATGTAAAAACAATCATGGTAAATGCAGGATCGGCTTTAATGGGAATCGGCACAGGAGTTGGAGAAAATAGGGCCCAAACAGCAGCCAGGGGCGCGATTGCATCCCCGCTTTTGGAAATTTCCATGACAGGAGCAAGGGGTGTGCTCTTTAATATAATTGGCGGACCCGATTTGACAATGAGCGAGGTAGATGAAGCGGCAAAAATTATTTCCTCGGAAGCTGATCCAGATGCAAATATAATTTTTGGAGCAACCATTGATGAGTCAATGCACGACCAGATGAAAATTACGGTTATAGCCACCGGATTTGACTCAACCAGACAAACTCTTAAGGAATTTATGTCGCCAACTATAAATAGGGTTATGGAGCAAAGTCAACAAAGTCAACCAACTGCAAGCGAACCGGAGCCGCCGGTTCCAACCGAGGTGCCAACCGAGGATGAAGACGACAGTTGGGATATTCCCGCTTTTTTGAGGAATAGAAACTAACAAAAAAGAGACCTCGCTGCGGCTACAGCCCGCATTCTTAAGACAGAAGAATTAGAATTTTAGCCTCAAAACTTTCTGTGATGCAAGTCACACATTAAGTGAGGTCTGCACCACAGTATGGAAATACATCAAAGACTATTATTTATATTAATCTAGGTTAGGCAGGAGAATAACAGAAGATTACCTTAGATATAAGGGGCATAGGAGGTGAAGATATATGACAAATATAAATCAAAAAAAACAAGATGATAACAAAAAAACAATCGATTCTGCTGTCGCACGCGTAGCAGGAGCGGTTCAAGTAGCTGGCGTTGCGGTCTCAGCAACAATGGCAATAAAAGATCAAGCACTAGACGATGTCGAGGCATTAAAAACAGAATCAAATGCTAAGGCAGGAGATCATGCAATTAAAAAGATTACAAAAGATACTAAAAGAGTTTTAGGGAAAAGCAAATAAAGGAGGTGAAAACATATGAATATACTACTTTGGGTAATTTTAGGAGCAGTAGCGGGGTGGATTGCAGA
>Ga0182027_10009984_pt1 | contig 13546 bp, 10 predicted proteins | sample 712E1DmetaG_FD_121300 | JGI IMG/M metagenome (GOLD analysis project Ga0182027, IMG submission 121300) | Permafrost microbial communities from Stordalen Mire, Sweden - 712E1D metaG (Illumina Assembly) | ecosystem: Environmental > Terrestrial > Soil > Wetlands > Permafrost | place: Sweden...
CGAAGGTACGGCATTCAATGGATGATTCGCAGAATGAGGGTCTGCCATAATATATTTGTAATCATACGTAGCATCGCCGACAAGAAGAAGATATGCCGGGAATGGCTGAGTCCACCGGGTAGTCGACTTTATGAATTCACGTATGGATTCAGCAGTAGGATAGCCATATCCGAATTGATCAAAAATATCATCTACATCTACCCCCATCGTTTTAAGGCCATACTTTGATGCAATGTACGGCATATACGAATTGAGAGCAGTATTCCAAAAACGTTTATGTGTGATAAGCAGGTAATCAGCTTGGTGATCTGCATTACGCAGATTTCCCATTTGACGAGTACCTCGAATGACCGGCTTTTGAATTTTTTCTGTTGACAGCAAAATATATGTATCGCCCGTTGCTATGGTATCGAAGAATACCATGGAGAAAGAAACAGTGCCTGTGAATGTAATATCTGTAATGCGTTTTTGCGTTGGAGACATTTTATAGAGGACAACATTTTGCGTTGAAAGTCCGGTAATACGGACACCACGGACTTTCGTTGAATCAATCATTCTAAATGAGAATATGAGACTATCGGAAGTTGTAAGGTTGCGCGGGTATTCAACATCAAACCAGTCAATCAAAATAGTATTTGGGAACGAAGCAGTTGAAAGACTGTGCAATCGAATAGTATTGGTTCCGCTTTTTATGTCCCCTGTAGGTGCACTTGCCTGCATGAGTGCCTGCTGATACAACTGCAAATCAAGTCTTTGTAATGTATCTGAATCATTTACTCGCAAGCGAAGACGATGTGTTGGAGTGTAGTTTTGTCCTCCCCAACTGGCAAATCGTGCATAGATATTTGCAGTCGGGAATTTGGCTGAAATGTTATTCGCTGAAAAATCTGTAGTAAACGTCTCCCCGCCATTTAACCATCCCCAACCCCATACATCACCGGGTAACCAGCGTGGGTCTTGTGTAAGCGAATTATCAGCCACATTAATAAATTGGAGAAAATTATTTGTTTCGAGATGAACCACTTCAGTGTACCAATCCAAGGTATCAGAGACGGCCGGTGTTCCGGAATTTGTGGCAACGCGTTGTCCATCGACACCCCCCCACGCAAGCCAATACGCTGATGTATCCGTATATCGATTCAGATATTCGGCATATTCATCATTTCCGGTTGCAATGCTGCGATAATTCTTTGATCCATAATTTCTTTTACCGGCAAATTCAATGTATCCTTCGGAAGAGAATACCTTATTCGTATCGACATGCACATAAATTGGGATTTCTTTCCCTCTATTGAGAAGACGAAATGTGCTGGGTTGATTCACCGGCACTCCTGCCGTTTGCAAGTCTTCGTATGTAAGCCGAAATATCCCATCTTGTGGAATTCCTAATTTCAAAGCCGTCATTCCAGGAGTGAACCAATTACCGGTTGTATCATTCCAGATCAGCGGGGTTGCAGGAAACGATTTTAGTTCATCATAGTTTGTAATGACATTTTCTAACACACTTTCAAAATGTTTATCACTTACAGATGGCCGGGTCATGGATGGATGAGCCGAGTTCTGAATTTGAAATTCAGCTTCCACAGATTCAAGTGCAACGATACTTCCGTTTTGTTTGAAATACGGAGCTACTTTAATACATGCAAGCCGGTGACCGCGGAACCAAGTATATCCATCAATACTCAAAGGTTGAGCATCCATGAGTTCTGTTGCGTCAAGAACGGAATTGTACTGAGCTTGGACTAATGAGGAATCGGAAGATTGATAATACGTTGTGATAACTTTATCTATCGCTGAATTAATGGCGCGCAATTTCGGTTTAACATTGCTTATGCGAAGAGTTGCACCAGGCGGAACCGCATAAAATAAAGACCGCGACGAAGACGCTTTTACTGCAGATACAACTTTTGTTGACTGCTGGGGATTTGTATTCATTGATCTTGCTGCTGCACCATGTGGCGCATCTATTTGAATACGAATCTTCTTCCCTAAGGATGATGGCTGAAGTGCAACCGATCCCCATGGTAATTCACGTTGTAAAGCAGACTGCGGCCATACTTCTGTGATACACACAACACATGCAAATATGATCCGACAAAGTACTTTCATGCCTTCTCTTTTATTTGAAGCATTTGTTCATACACTTCCACTATTTCGTCTATCATTCGCTCCACTGTAAAGCGCTGTTGGTACTTCATTCGCGCATTCTCACCTAACAGTTTCACGGTGTTTTGATTATGAAGAAGATACGAAATGGCTTCTGTTAAAGCGCCGGTATCGTTTGGCGGTACAAGAATACCATTTTTGCCCTGCTCAATAAATTCTGCTACACCGCCTACGTCTGTTGCTATGTATGGTTTGCCTATGCTTGCAGCTTCGAGCAAAACCAAAGGGAATCCTTCGCGGAGTGACGAAAGAACACAAAAATCTGCAATAGTAAAGACCTTTTCCACCGGAGTAATAGCGGGTAAAAGAGTGACTCTTTTTTGCAACGCATGACGATCAATATATTTCTTCATAAATTCTAACTGCTCCCCTTCTCCCATAATGACAAGATGCACGTCTGTCATTTTTTTATCTGCGATAAGGCTGTTAAATGCATGAAGAAGTGTCCTGGGATTTTTCCCCTTTATGAGACTTCCAACACTGCATATGACTCTGGCTTGTGCAGGAATATTATACTGTTCTTTTATTCTGATTTTTTGTTCTTCAGAAAATTCCGGCAAGGGAGAAACACAATTATAAATTGTTCGGACTGACCGGACCGATTTCCCATACATATGGATTAACATGTGCTCTGTTTTTTTACTGCAGGCTATGGTATATTGTCCAAAAGACAGCAGCCAGGTCATGTTGCTGAACAAACTGTGACAGGTTGATATGTGTACAGTATTTCTTGATACGGAGACCACAACACGCGCAATAAAATCGGAAAAACGTTTATGTGAATGAATAATTGATATATGATTATTTCGAACATACGTTTGAAGAATGGAAACTGCACGTAAAAAACCCAACGGTCGCTTATGAGATGTACCATTATAAAGCAGCGGCAATTTTAGAAATGGGATTGAAGAATCAAGAAAGTTCCTAAATGGTCCATCGGTTGCTGCAACAGTGACCTTCACTCCATTTTTATTCAATCCATTTGCCAGATGTACGACATGCCGTTCCACACCTCCGGGCTGCATACCATCTGTTAAAAGCAAAATATTCATTTCAGTGTCATGCATTGTTAGTATATGCTATGAGTAATACATCCTTCGTCTGAGATCTCAACTGTATGCAACAATAATACATGATAGTATTTATTCTCAGGATCATATATCTCTGAGATATGATAGTAATCCCTGCTTTAAACCATCTTCTCCATTGGAGTTTTGCCAAAGTGGAAGCTGCGTCTTTTCATAAACAGCAGACAGGAACAAATCTACCGCTGTGCGATCCGACTTCATTGTTGCTAATTGTTCTAAGGCTGTAGCAACACTTTCGGCAGAGAATAATTCCGAACACGGAATGGTGATTCCCTCGTGTTGATAACATGAATGACCAAGACAGAGCACTGGCTTTTCAAGCATAAGCGCATCAATGCCAACAGTAGAGTTAATAGTGATGACGCCATCAGAAATAGAAATGAGCTGATTTGAATTTTGGATAGTCCAGCGAACATTATTTTTGTTATTCTGCCTATAGAGATTCCAAAACAGTGATCTCGATTCATCAAGCGGATGTTCCTTGATGAGAAGCCTGAACTCGGGATGGCTGCGCCGAAACAATTGAAACCCTTCCAGAACTGCCGTAAGGTGTTTCGTGATAGTATCATGTGTGGGAATATCTAATTGCGGATCGTATACACTGCTCAGGAAGAAAGTAAAAACCTTTTCTCCTTGTTGCGGCATAAAAGAACGATCCGCTAACATTCTCCGTACTAGTATTTTACATAATCTTTTTAACCAACGGTGCGGTATTGTCTCTATATCGAAAAAATCATACATACATCTTTGCTTGAGTTCTTTGAGCATGCGTTCCATCGGTGATCTGTGCGGAGCTATCAACGAGGGTTTCTTTGTTCGTTCATCTTCCCTCTGCGCAAAATACATTTCCTTCAATACTTTAAACGAAGGACTTTCTTGATCCTGGATGTTACTTGATCCGTCCCATTGACACATAACAGAAAAAGCATTGATACCATTGGTTTCAAGAGAAAGTGTGTAAGGACGAAAAAGTCCTCCTTCCATAACGAAAGTTTTTATCCCAAGCTTCTGTGCCAGCCTATGTCCGATCTGTTGAAACCCGTATGCATTGTTCCAATTCATGATGCACTCAATTTGTTCTTTGTCAAAGAGAGATTCATAAAAACCTTCATATCTTCTTCCGATTTCTATTACGCGTCGATCCCCGCCGTGCATCAATTTTAAAGATCGCGTGTACTGAAATGAATTGAGTAGTTCGGTGTCTGAAAGAATTTTTGAAGAAGATCGCAGCAACTTTTTATTCGAGAACACATAGAGCGGATCGACAGGCTCGTGCGCATACTCTCTGCGAAAAGTCACAAAGACAGATCGATGGGGGCTCATATCTGCAAAGTGGTTCCACAATCGGTTGAAGCTATAGACAAAAAGAATATTCACATTATTCCTGATTATGGTCTGAGAGAGAGTGTCGAGTGAGGTTTTGAGCGAAATATATTTGATACGCGCTCTGCGAGGCCGGAAGATCGAAGTCGCCCGAATACATATTTCCCTAACAATGTTGGCAGGAAATACCGCCAGAGAAGAAATCTTGTTGGGTCATTCCAAATTAACTGAAATAAAATCCGCCGGGCAGAACGCATTTCCCCGTAATAATAATGGCATCGCGCCTTTTGAAATTCCAGAAATACTTTTTGTTCATGTACAGTCTGTGATTCAAGCGAGCGGTCAATGTAATCGAGTGCAATGCCGAGCCGCTGTCTATCTGCAACTCCACCATACTTTTGTGTAATCGTTCCTTCGTACTTCCTCACAAGTAATTGTGGAGACACAATATTGGCAAATTTGGTTACGCTGCTCAAGCGAAGCCACAATTCGTAATCCTCATTAGGAAAATACCTTTCGTCATATCCTCCATTTTCCAAAACAACAGTACGACGGAACATGGAGGCGCCATGGCTGAGTGGACAAAAAACAGGAATCATTTGACGTATCTGTTCGTCTTTTGCTGGCAGCCACTTTATGACACCTCGCGCACCATACTGATCTATCAATTGGAACGACGAACTCACCGCACCAACCATCGGATGTTCTTTCAGAAAATGATATTGCAGAGAGAATCTTTCTGGCAGAGAAATATCATCTGCATCCATCCTTGCGATAATATCCGTTTGAGCAATCGATAATCCACTATTCAACTGCTGAACAAGTCCTTTATGTGTACTAGCGATAACTCGTATGCGTTCATCTCGGAAACTGCTGGCTATTTCCAATGACGTATCCGTCGATCCGTCATCAATAATGATAAACTCGAAGTCCGTAAATGTTTGCTTCAGAACGCTCTCGATTGCCTCACGAAGGAAACGTTCTCCGTTATAGACGGGCATCAGAACTGAAATAGATGGGTGGTACATACTTCTCACTTCAGAAAAGGTGTTATGGAGCCCCAAGAACTGTGAATTCAGTCTTGCAGCAGACATTGATACATCCTATCATATTCCTGTGCAACGTGCATCCATGTGTGATGTGCACTTGTCGTCTGCGTGTTTTTTGATAGTTCATTCAACAAAATTCGATTGTTCTGCAACATGGAAATAATATTGCAGAGCTGACCGCTATCTCCATATTCTATGATGAACCCGTTTATCCCATGTGAGATCAGTTCTGCGATCCCTGTCGTGCTTGTAACAATGGGAACGGCACCCGACGCCATGGCTTCAGCAGCTGTAATAGAAAATGAATCATATGCACTCGCACTTATGTATAGGTCGTGCTTCTGAAATAATTTCGCAAGTGATCCCGCATCCATCGGTCTGACAAATGATAAATGAATATTGGACGGAAACACTTGTTCTATTTTTTCGACAGACACAATTGTTACTTCTATTTCCTTTTTGTAGCTTTTTAATGCATCAACGAAGAATGAAAATCCTTTTTCCTTTTTGTGAATATTCCCTACGAACACGAGTGAGAAATGATTTTCTGAAACAATATTTCGCTCGGAAGAATAGAATATTTCATCGACTCCATTGTGCATTATAGTATATCGCACGGCATGGTATCCTTCAGCCTGTGCTGACCTCATCTCAAGAGCCGACACAAACGCCACAGTATCCGCATACTGAAATAACTTTTTTTCGATCCATTGACCTGTCATCTTAATTCTTTTTGGCAAATGCTGATAGAATTGCCGGTATTCAAAGGCGATCACTCCATGGCATGTATAGACAAGTGTATATCTCTTCATTGATCTCAGGAGAGCTGCCAATAGTGCGAAGCGCTCAAATGTAACAATATGAACAATGACGAATGGTCGTATCAGAAGAAGCAGAACAAATGGAAGAAGACCACAACGTATGACCTGAGATTGATTGTACTGCTCGATTATTTCGTGCCCGAATATTTTCGACCATCGTGAATACTTTGTTCCATCTTGAAAATACGTAATAAACGTGACCGAGTGAGAACTCTGAAGTTGCTGAAACAATCGTTTCGCAAATTTCTGAGGACCGGTAAGAACTTCACTCTGCTCATAGCTTCCTACAAGGAGAATATTCATCGTCGTGACAATATCCTTTTTAACAGAGTCTTCAGCAACGGAAAGTGAGCAACGAGGAGTGCCTTAAATTGGTCAAATGAGTTCCTCGTCGGCAATGTTCGCTTTGTTGTGGAAAGAACGAAAACACCATAAGGACGTAATAGATAGTCCCTAAATTTCTTTTTAACGACACATGAATACGTACGTAATTCTTTCGCAGTCCAAACACTTTGGTGTCGCTCATATGCGTTTCCATAGGAAGAACCTTGCTGCCAATTATTCCCCAACGGTACAATCACCAAAACAAATTGTGATTTTAAAAGACAGAGTTCCAAAACTTTTTGTCCTTGTTCTTTTGAAAAATGTTCTAGGACATCGCCAAGAATAATAAGATCAAACCGCTCTGGTGTTTTTGAAAGAAACTCAAGAGCCTCACTGTTGATGACACGCGAATAAAACACACTATGGTACGGTTGAATATTTTTCTGATATCCTTCAATTCCTAAGATTTCAACTTCCCATTCTGTTGGGAATACACGTCCTTCCCATACATCTAAATATTCCCTGCAGAGCATTCCCCATCGTCCAAATCCAATACCAACATCGAGAATTTTCTTCGGTCGTATGCGACGAAGAAGGTCTACGCAGAATGAAATATTTTGCCAATTCGATGTACCCATCAAGAAAAAACACTTTTTATTATAGAAGAAACTTTTATACGCTCTTGTGAAGTAAAAACGAAATTATTGTTTGTAAAAAGTATATACATTCCCGCTACGAAGATGCCCTTGAGTACAATATACATAAATTCCTCTTGCGGGAATATCCATTGAAATAAAGCGGTCGTAAGACTTGCGGCGGCCATGCAAGTGAGGTAACTCCGGAGTGGAAACGGATAGCACAGGAAATACGTAATATAGAATGAACCAATTGCTATCAAGAACGTCTGCATTATTCCGCGCGCTAGTGCAGCCCCAATAATCCCATAGGCAGGAATGATAAGCATAAATACTATTGGTGCCACAAGAGCGCCAAGAGCACTGCTCACAGCGACAAAACGTGCTTTGCCGTATCCATACACAAGAGAACTTCCAACTGTTGCAATTGCTGAGAGCGGAGAGAATATGAGCAGCCAAAAAGCGACCGAAGCACCTGTGATAAATTTCTTACCATAGAGTATCCCTAAAAAGAATTCGCTGTTGAATGCAACGAACCAACCGAGCAGAAAAGTCGCCCAAGCAAATGCTTTAGTCAAAAGTACATATGTTTGCTGAGTCTTTGCACTGTTCTCTTGAAAACTTTTTGCAAAGTGAGGTGTGAGTGCCGAAGCAAGCATCGCAATTGGCTGCATGATAAACAAGGATAATGTTAAACCAACTGAATAAAAACTTATATCAGACTTCGTCAAATACCGATTAATGAAAAAAAGTTCCATACGCTGCCATACAAATGCGGAGAGAATAGTTGCCAGCCATGTATAAAATGCGTATTTGAATATGGTTGATGTTTCTTCTTGTGTATTTCGTGAATAGGTTATCGGAAGCACTTTTTTAGCAAGCAGGAATGCTAGTATGCATACATAAATACTTGATTGCACTAAAAGCGCCAGCAAATATCCCTGTAAACCTAAGTGTGGAACTGCAAAGAAAGCGGTTCCAAGCATTGCAAGACAACTCCATATCGTAGCATGCCAATGTAAATTATTATGCATTAAGCCGTCAGAAATGCTTTGCAGCAAAAGCTGTAAAGAGATGCTGAGTGTCAGCAAAGCTACAAGAAAACGGAAAGGATAATCAACGAATTGGATTGAAATGGCCGCCAAAACCATGATGAGAAGAAGAATCAATAATGCCGGCCAGTGGAAGATTAATCGGTGAGAATAGGTTTTTGCATCAAGTGCCAAGAATCGAGTGTACATTTGAGGTAAACCGAAGTTACCCGCGAGCCACAATGTCTGGACAATCCAAATAATATACTGTGAACTGCCAAAAAGCTCTACTCCAAGAATCCGGGAAGAAAATCCATTAACCAAAAGGGAAGTAACAGCCAGAATAATTTTTGCGAATACATTATAACGTGTTCGCTCAATAAGATTTAGACTGGAAGTATCAACACAGAGTGTGTTTCGCTTGATCATGTATTAAAATGCAAGTGAGTGCAGTACCATGACGTTAAGTGATATGAACATCTCAAAATGCTTGTAACCCGCGCAGGAGATACAAATCATCAGAATTATGTAAAAAGTCTTGCTTTGATAATTCTGAAAATAAATAGTGGATTTCCTATCAAATACCGTTTCCATAACCTCCCCGGATCTTGCATAAGACGGTATATCCATTCAAATCCAATTTTTCCCAGCCAAGAAGGGCATCGTTTTTTTGTGCCTGCAACATAATCAAAACAAGAACCTGCATTGAATACGAGACGTGGTTTTAATACAGTAAACTGTTCCTGAATCCATTTTTCTTGCCGTGGCATTCCCATGCCGACGATGAGAATCTCCGCACCAGAACTATTGACCAGATGAACAATGCCAGGTGTTTCTTGAGACGTAAAATAACCATGATGTGATCCGCTTATGATCAGTGAAGGATAGGACTTTAATAAATTATTTTTTGCCTTCTCTAATACACTCTCTTCAGCACCAAGCAAATAAACACCGATTCCCGTTTGAATTGCGATCGTACATACATCATAGATCCAATCTGTAAAAACAATTCGTCTATTCATTTTTCTTCCAAGAAGAGCGGCACCAACACGCACTCCATGACCATCGCAATACGTGAGAATTGAATTTTGCAAATATTTCTTAAGCCAATCAATTGAATAGGCAAGATTAATGGAATGAACATTCACATAACTGATCCATCCCCGCTGTCGACTTTCCAGAATCCTGAGAAACATCGCGGTCAATTCTGTTCTCGTAAAAACACCAACAGGAACTCCCAGAACATCCACTGTTTCATAGGTCAAAGATGCAATCTCAGCTTCCTTTGGTGTTAACATTGTTGATGGTTTGATTGGATTTGCGCCCACTGTCAGTCTCATATTCCCAATTTCGACTTAAAATAATTCAGTGTCTTCAACAAGCCTTCATGCCTTTGCACATTCGGTTTCCAGCCAAGGATTGTTTGGGCTTTCGTAATATCAGGCTGGCGAACTTTTGGATCGTCTTGTGGTAAGTCTTGAAAAATAATTTTACTGCGGCTGCCTGCTAATTCAATAATCTCTTTTGCGAGCTCCTGGATGGTTACTTCTTCCGGATTTCCAATATTCACCGGCATATCATAATTAGACATCATAAGCTTGTAAATGCCCTCAATCAAATCCGATACATAACACACGCTTCTTGTTTGACTGCCGTCTCCGAAGACAGTAAGATCTTCATTGCGCAGCGCCTGGGACATAAATGCTGGTATTGCTCTGCCGTCATTTACCCGCATGCGGTCGCCATAGGTATTGAAGATACGGATAATGCGGGTTTCTATTCCATGATACCGGTGATATGCAATCGTCATTGCCTCCGCAAAGCGCTTGGCTTCGTCATAGACACCGCGAGGTCCGACAGGATTGACATTGCCACAATAACTTTCCGTTTGCGGATGGACGAGCGGATCTCCATAGACCTCTGAAGTAGAAGCAAGAAAGAATCGCGCACCTTTTGCTTTTGCAAGGCCGAGCGCCTTGTGAGTTCCTAGTGAACCGACCTTGAGCGTTTGTATGGGCAGTTTGAGATAATCAATGGGGCTTGCCGGTGAGGCAAAGTGAAATATGAAATCTATTGTACCGTCAATAAAAAGATAATTCGTGACATCGTAGTGGACAAAACTGAAATGGGGATTTCCTTTTAAATGGGCAATGTTTGCAACATCGCCGGTGCTGAGGTTGTCCAGACAAACAACGTCATGACCTTCTGCAAGAAGTTTATCGCACAGATGCGATCCAAGAAATCCGGCACCTCCGGTGACAAGCGATCGAATCATCGGTTTTCCAGATACCATTGAATAGTTTTTTGTATTCCTTCGCGCAGCGGTGTTTTGGCTGTCCAGCCAAGCGCATGGAGTTTTGATACATCAAGTAATTTGCGCGGTGTGCCGTCGGGTTTCGTTGAGTCAAATTCGATGGTGCCGTTAAAGCCGACTTCTTCCTTGATCATCGTGGCAAGTTCAAGTATGGAAATATCTTTTCCGGCTCCAATATTCACAATTGCGCCATCGTCATAATGATTCATTAAATACACACACGCGTCAGCAAGGTCATCGACAAATAAAAATTCCCGTCTCGGTGAACCGGTTCCCCACACAATGACACGCGAATCCCCTGCCTTCCGAGCATCCACAAATTTTCTGATGAGCGCCGGCATGACATGAGAACTTTGCAAATCGAAGTTATCGTGAGGTCCGAACAGATTGGTCGGCATAACAGAAATAAAGTTCGTTCCATATTGCCGATTATAAGCCTGACACATTTTTATTCCTGCAATTTTGGCAATCGCGTATGGTTCGTTTGTCGGCTCCAGCTTGCCATCTAATAGGTACTCTTCTTTCATTGGCTGGGGAGCATATTTCGGATAAATACAAGAACTTCCTAAAAAGCAAAGCTTCTGTACACCGTATTTTTTCGCAGTGTGTATAATGTTGCATCCTAATTGGAGATTCACATAAATAAAATCAGCGGGATAGGTATTGTTCGCTTGAATTCCTCCGACTTTTGCAGCAGCGAGAAAAACGTAATCAGGTCTCTCCTGTTGAAACAACGTATCCACAGCAGACTGCTGTGTCAAATCGACCTCATCTATTGTGCGCAGGAGAAAACGGGAATATCCTTGCGCCCTCAGCGAACGCAGAAGCGCAGATCCAACTAAGCCTGTGTGGCCTGCGAGATATATTTTAGAATTTTTATCCATAATGGTAAAGTTCTTAGTGCTTCGTGTGGTTGTTCTTAGTTTTTATCGTTTTCTATGGCTATCTACACTTCACGTTGTGAAGGAGCTTGATTTCAGTTTATTGTTTTGATTAAATCCATCCTGCCCCTGCGAGGCATTCACTCTTCACCATTCACTATGTACCATTTACCCTTTACCGTTTATTCTTCACTATTCACTCTTTATTTTTTTAATTAATACCCTCTTTTTTTGACTTTTTCAAAATCTGCTTTTGCCATCATTGTTGCTAAATCGCGGAACGTCGTCTTCGGCATCCATCCCAATTTCTCTTTTGCTTTGGCAGGATTTCCAATCAGCAATTCAACTTCAGTGGGACGATAGTACCGCGGGTCCACTTCTACGCATACACGGCCGTCCTTTTTGAATAGTCCTACTTCCTTTTCTTTTTCACCTTTCCATACCAGGTCCATGTCCAGCTCACTGAAGATAGCATCGATAAATTCTTTCACGGAATGCGTCTCTCCCGTTGCAAGGAGAAAATCTTCGGGTTTATCCTGTTGGAGCATGCGCCACATTCCTTCACAATATTCCGGTGCGTATCCCCAGTCGCGTTTTGCATTCATATTGCCGACCGTGAGCTTTTCCTGTAATCCTAATTTGATGCGCGCTGCGGCAAGTGAAATTTTCCTTGTTACAAATGTCTCACCGCGTCTGGGAGATTCGTGATTGAACAGAATACCGTTGCAGGCATATAATCCGTACGCTTCCCTGTAGTTAATAATAATCCAGTACCCGTACAATTTTGCGACGCCATAAGGACTGCGGGGATAAAATGGTGTTTTTTCTGTCTGCGGAACTTCCTGCACCTTGCCGAATAATTCACTTGTCGATGCCTGATAAAATCTCGTGCGAAGCCCTGTTTCGCGAATAGCATCGAGAAATCGCAATGTCCCTATAGCATCCACTTCGGCCGTGTACTCTGGAATTTCAAACGACACTTTCACATGGCTTTGTGCAGCGAGGTTGTATATTTCATCGGGCTCAATTTTTTCTAACAAACGGTTCAAATTGCTCGTGTCCGTTACATCCCCGTAATGCAGAAACATCCGTTTGCCTTGAATTTCAGGATTGTTATAGAGATGATCGATCCTCCCTGTGTTGAACGAACTGCTCCGCCGAATAATCCCGTGCACCTCGTATCCTTTTTCCAGGAGAAGCTCCACAAGATAAGAACCATCTTGACCGGTAATTCCTGTAATGAGCGCTTTCTTTCCCATGCTATTCCTCTTCATCAGTTTAATAATCAATATTTTTTATTTTTGCGCTTGTACTGCTTTTACTTGAGACTCAACCCACGGATAGGTCAATATAATTCCGTCTTCAAGAGTGACTTTTGGTTTCCAACCAAGAGAATATATACGCTCATTAGAAAAATTTCTGGATTGAACACCTACCGGGCCTTTCACATGCGTAATGGTAATTTTCTTTCCCGAAACTTTTGCGACCGTCTGAACAAGTTCATCAACAGTTACATACTGCGGGCATCCGATATTCACGGCGCCCTTTAGTTCCGAATGCATCAAGAGATATATACCGTCAACCATATCACTCACATACGTATAAGAACGAACTGCTGATCCGTCTCCCCATACTTCAATTGCACCGCCGTTTTCAACTTCTGCCACTTTGCGGCACATTGCAGCTGGAGCTTTTTCTCTGCCGCCTGTCCAGGTTCCTTCCGGTCCATAGCAATTCTGAAACCTCGCAATCCGTACCTTCATCCCGTATCTGCGTTCATAGGCCATTGCAATACGCTCAGAATAAAGTTTCTCCCAGCCGTATTCATTATCAGGATGAGCAGGAACTGCATCTTCCTCTTTCATTTCAGGTTCACCCGGCTTCATATCACGATACACACACACCGATGAAGAA
>Ga0182027_10009985_pt1 | contig 13546 bp, 9 predicted proteins | sample 712E1DmetaG_FD_121300 | JGI IMG/M metagenome (GOLD analysis project Ga0182027, IMG submission 121300) | Permafrost microbial communities from Stordalen Mire, Sweden - 712E1D metaG (Illumina Assembly) | ecosystem: Environmental > Terrestrial > Soil > Wetlands > Permafrost | place: Sweden...
AGCAATTGCTCATGACCCGCGGAGCGCTCACCACTTTTTCCATCGCCAACGACGTGGCCAAGTACTTCGCCATCATCCCCGCCATGTTTGCCGGCGTCTTCCCGGTGCTGAACGCTCTAAACATCATGGACCTGCATTCGCGCGAGTCAGCCATTCTCTCCGCGGTCATCTTCAACGCGCTGATCATCGTGGCCCTGATCCCGCTGGCCCTCAAAGGCGTCAAATACGAGCCCAAGGCCGCCGAGATCCTGTTGCGTAACAACCTGCTGGTCTACGGCGTAGGCGGTATCCTTGTGCCCTTTATCGGCATCAAGGCCATCGACATGTTCCTGGTAGCTGTGCACCTGGCGTAAGAGAAGCTGTTGAATACCGCAGCTTTGAAAGGGCGCGGCTTTAGCCGCGCCGCAGTTGGCAGCAAAATGAACGCGGGCTTTAGCCCCCGAGGTAATGGTTTTTAAGGAGATCCACCGTGCATCCTGTACCCACAATGCCAACCAGCGCGACGGCCCAAGCTGCCCCGACGAAACATCCCGTTTGGAAGACCTCGATTCTCTTCACCATCGTGACCACCGTCCTGTTGGGCCTGGGTTATCCGCTCTTCGTCACCGGCGTCGCCTCCGTCTTCTTCCCCCACCAGGCCGCCGGAAGCCTCATCCTCAAGGACGGCCAGGTCATAGGCTCCGAACTCCTGGCCCAGAGCTTCACCTCCGACCGCTACTTCCATCCCCGCCCCTCGGCCGCAGGCAACGGCTACGACGCCACCGCCTCCGGCGGCTCCAACCTCGCCCAATCCTCCAAAACTCTGGTAGACCGCATCCAGGCCTCCATCGATAAGCTCTCTGCCGAAAATCCCGGCCATCCGGTTCCCATCGACTTGGTCACCACCTCCGCCTCTGGCCTTGATCCCGACATCACCCCCGACGCCGCCTTCTTCCAGGCTCCCCGCGTCGCCAAAGCCCGCAGCATCGGCGAAGACCGCATCCGCCAGCTCATTCAGCAGCACATCGCCGGCCGCCAGCTCGGCGTTCTCGGTGAAGCCCGCGTCAACGTCCTGGCCCTTAACCTGGACCTCGACAAGCTTTCGAAATAACTTCAAATAAGTCGGCTTTCCCCCTAAAAAACGATGGCCCTTCCAAATGGAAGGGCCATCGTGCCTCGATTGTTGAATCGCTCTAATTCACGGTCACAATGAATGTGGTTGTGGGCGCCGGCGTAACCACGGGGTTGCCGGTTCCGGTCACCGTGAAGGTATAGTTGCCGGCAGTCGTCCCCGGATTGGGCGGTGGGGGCGTACTGCCACCCCCGCTGACGCTGCTGCAACCGGCCATGCTGCCCAGAGCCACCATCACCACCAGAGTGCCCAGCATCTGCCGCCAGTTACGCCGCCGCGCCGGTATCCCGACAAAGATCAGCAACGCCAGCAGCGCGCCGCCGCCCGCGCCGGCCCATTCCCTGCCCTTGCCGGGCATCTTCGGATAGACCAGTTCACTGGTAGTCGCTGTCGTGCTCACCGTAGCGGTCGCCGTCCCGCTCGTCGTGGTGCCGCTCAGGGTGACCGTGGAGCCGCCTGTGAAGGCGCAGGAGGGCAAATAGACCGCCCCGTTGGGATACGTCGTCAGCGCGCAACTGAGCGTAACGGTTCCCGAATAAAGCAGGCTCGAACTCACAGTGACGTTCGAAGTTGCAGACGATCCAGGCGCGATGGTCGCCGGGGCCGGGGCCGCCGCCGACACCGTATACACAGAGCTTGTCACCGTCACTGGAGCCGTTCCCACGCCCGAGGTGTAAACCGAGTCTCCGCTGTAGGTCGCGGTGAGCGTATCGCTGCTTCCGGCCACGCTGCTGGTCAGGCTGTTGGCCGGAATTGTGATGACGCAACTGGCGGCTGTGCAACCGCTGCTTCCAAGCGTCACTGCCCCGGAGCTATAGCTACCGCTGGTCAGTGTTACCGTTCCGGTGGGCGTGGCTCCGGAACCGGCCACCGTGACCGTCACGTTCAGGCTCTGGTTCGAATCCACGCTGCTCGACGCTGGCGTCACCGTTACGGTAGGCGTCAGCAAAACCACAAGCGTCACGCTCACGGTCGTCGTGCCGAAGGCGCCCGCATCGTAGATCGAGTTTCCATTGTAGGTCACAGTCAGCGTGTCGCTTCCAGTGTTAAGGGCGTTGGCTGGGATGGTGATGGAGTAGCTGCCGTTGTTAAGCGCCGTCGCCGGCGATGTGTAACCGCCGCCCGTCAGCGTCACCGTTCCGGTGGGCGTTCCGCCGCTGCCGGTCACCGCGCCCGTCACGGTCACAGGCTGGTTTGAATTAATGCTGGCTGCCGAGGGGCTGGCCGTCACGCTCGCAGTCAGCCCGTTTACCTGCACCGTTGCCGTCTTGTTCGCCGCCGCATAATTCGAGTCGCCGCTATAGGTCACCGTCAGCGTGTCACTGCCGATCGCCAGGCTACCCGCCGCAACATTGAAGGTGTAGCTGCCGCCCACGAGCGTCTCCGCCGGCGACGTGTAGCCGCCGCCTGAAAGCGTCACCGTGCCGGTAGCCGTTCCGCTGCCGCCGGTCACCGAAACAGGCACTGAGAGGCTCTCCACGGTTGTAACCGGATTGGGCGTGGGAGTCACACTCATGGTGGCCGCCGCCGAGCCGGAAGAAGTACCCCAGTAGGTCATCAGTTGCGTCGCATCCACGCTGCCCAGCCCGGTGGCCAGGTCGTAACCGGCGGTCGTGTTGTAGCCGCTCTCAAACAAGGCCCCGCCAGCCCCGTTCGGGCCGCAATTCAAAGAGCCGCTCTTGCACGGCACAGAGATATTGCCCACTGTTACATCGTGAAAGACCGAACTCGCATGGGCGCCATTGCTGAGTGCATACAACTGCTGCAACTCCGCAGCCGCCTGCCCCAATCGCCCGCCGGTCTTCTGCTCCACCAGCGCCAGAATGCCGGCGAAGGCGGGAGCCGATGTTGACGTGCCGCCAAAACCGGTAAAGAAAAAATAACCGTCCGATTGCGTGGCGCAATTCTCTGTGACCAACAGGTTGTTGTACTTGGTTGTGTCGGCCGTGCAGATCAGCCATGTTGCGGGGGTATTCCCGTTGCCTGCCATCAGCGACACATCCGGTATATCGCGCTTCCCGTCCGTAGGCACACCCGTGCCGGTCTGCCATGAGGGCTTGCTGTAGACGCTGCTTACGCCGCCCGAACCGGCCGCTGCATTAGCGCCCTGCGGGTCGCTGTTGGTCGACGTTACATTCGCGCTGATCGTGGTGTTATTTGTCGTCGAGTCGTTCCAGGTCGACTCCGGAATATAGCTCTTTGCCGACCTGTATAAGGTGCCGTTCGTCGTGCCCACATAGGTCGTAAACGCATTGTTCAGCCCATAGAAATCCGTTCCGCCCACCGCGATGTTATAGGGCGTGGAGGCATAGCCGCTCACCTGCAATCCGCCGCTGGCCACTGTGGCGTTGTAGTCGCAACCCGCCGAGCCGCTGTCTCCGGTGGAAACCGTCACCGCGATGCCCTGCGCCGCCGCCTGCTGCCACAGGCTGTTCAGCTGCGCGTTGCCGCTGGTGCCCATGTTGCTCTCGCAATCGCCGAAGCTCAGGCTGAAGATGTCCACAATATTGGCATCGATCGCCGCCAGAATGCCCGTGGTCAGGTCCGCGGAGGCATAGTAGTAAATCGCCGCTCCCGGAGCCATGCCGCCCGAAAGTTCGGTGTCGATATACGCTTCGTCTGCATCGGCCGCGTGGTACCCCGAACCTGGGGTGGAGGAGCATGAGCTGGAGTTGGTGCAATATTGGAGGACGGGGAGGGTTGAATTGCCCAGAAACCTGCTGCGATAGTCCGCCACGATGCTGGCGCTGATCGTTGCATCGCCGCCAACCCCGATGCTCACCCCCGCGCCGGTATAACTTGTCCCCGTGCTGAAATTGGCGTTGTAGCTGTTCGGCGTGTCATAAATGGTCGCCGCATCCCCAGGAACCATATAGAGGAAGTTGCCGCCAGTGCTTGTAAGGTTAGGTCTTGCTTCCGTGGCCAGTCCCGTGTCCGCCGGCTCCAGCCGCTTGGTCTCGGGGTTGAACTTGCCCGGGCTTCCGAGCACGGATTGCGGCACGGGCCGGATGGTGTTCAGTTGCGCAACGCCCATCACCACCGGGGCCAGCGCCGAAGGAATCATCGGGTCCTTTGTATTCGAGTAGAACTGGTTCCCGTTGGCCTGGAAGGAGTGAATCGCGGTGTGAAACGCCTCTTCCACCTGGCTGACCGTCCCGCTGAAGGCAATGCTCGTGCGCCCCAGAGAAACCGTTTCCAGCGTGAGCCCGTGCGACTCCAGCCAGGCCACGAGGGCCAACACATCCGAGTCCGCCGGTCCGTAGAGCTTGCCGAACTGCTCCGGGGTGAGCCACTTGTGGTAGTTCGGCGAGGACTTATCCTGCAACTCGGCAAGATACTGGTCCAGCGCCGCCTGCTGCTCGGTGGAGCGTGACAGCACCAGCCGCATATGGGTCATTTGCGTCGAGGCCGCAGCCTCGCCCTGGTCAAACTCCGCCCGCGCCAGAGGCGGCACATTGCCCTTCAGCGTCGAGAGCGACGACTCATCCACCGCTGCGGTAATCCGCGGAGCGGCCGCTGAATTCTGGGCCGGCAATCGTGAACTGCAAAGCAGGGCCGTCGAGCAGAACAATGCGCTGGCCACTACATAATGGGGAAGGGAATGCAGCGTACGCATTGTGTTTTACCTTGACCCTTTCTACGGAGAAAATCTCCGAAAGAACGAATTGTTGCATTTGCGATCGTGAAAGATTCCCGAAAAAACCGGCGCGCGAAGTACTTCACTACAGACTTGGATGCAAGAGCTATCATAATGTGCCCAATCGCAGAAAGAAGTACTGAATAGGCCTTTCAGCCTGCGAAGTTCCAAAATGAACCAAGGTTGGCGACGATCCCGGCCTCTGCCCCCGGCAGCGCTTCCCATACCCATTGCAATGAAAATCATGAGCCGCGGAAAGAACACAGCTGAATCGTGCGCTGGCTTGAAAACCAGCAAGAGCAACTAGCTTGTATAGACGGGGTCTGGCCGGGAAGGTTGACCTGAGGAAAGAGAAAAAGCAGTAGCTCCGGTCGGCCTGGCAGAGGACGGCGCCGGTTCCTCGGCACACTCGGAATGAGACTGAGCTGGTCCTGATTAAATGACCTTGGGTGCAATAGACAACCCGTATCTCTATCGAATATTATACGTTTTCCAGCAGTTTTCCTTACCATCGGTATCAGTTATGCGTGCATCGCTTTTTATCACCTGCTATAACGATACGCTCTACCCGGAGACGGGCCGCGCGGTAGTCCGTCTGCTGGAAAGGCTGGGCGTCGAGCTGGACTTCCATCCCCGGCAAACCTGCTGCGGCCAAATGCATGCCAACACAGGCTTTCGCGGCGAGGCATTTTCGCAGGCTAAGCGTTTCGTCCGGCTCTACCAGGATGCCGAAACCGTCGTCATTCCTTCCTCCTCCTGCGTGGCCATGATCCGCGATCAGTATCCCATGCTCTTTGCTGAAATGGGAAATGAAACCCTCCGCAATCAGTTCGCCGCCCTCCTGCCCAGGGTCTGCGAGTTGAGCGAGTTCCTCATCGACCGCCTCGGCGTTGAAGACGTGGGCGCATATTTCCCCCATCGCGTCACCTACCACGCCAGTTGCCACGGCCTGCGCGCCCTCCAACTGGGTGACCGGCCCTGGCGCCTGATGGCCAAAGTCCGAGGCCTGGAGCAGGTTCCGCTCCAGAACCTTGACCGCTGCTGCGGATTTGGCGGCACCTTCTCGGTCAAAAACGCAGAGGTCTCCTCCGCCATGCTGGCCGTCAAGCTCCAGGACGTGATCGCCACCGGCGCAGAGTATTGCACCGCTCTCGATAACAGTTGCCTCATGCACCTGGGCGGAGCCATGCATCGCCAATACGCGGGCATGAAGACCATTCACCTGGCCCAGATTCTGGCCAGCACTGAAGCCTCACCGGCGGAGGCGACCCTATGAACCTCGCAGCCGCCGGCCACCCTGTTCTCGACCCCACGCTCGCGCCGCCATTTCCGCAGGCCGCCCTGCCCGTCCTGCGCAATCCCCAATTGCGCAAGAACGTGGCCCATGCCATCGACGTCATTCAGGCCAAGCGCGCCAAACTGGTGGCAGAAAAAGCCGACTGGCAGGAACTGCGTTCGGCGGCCTCGGCCATTCGCGACCACGCTCTTGAAAATCTCGGCTACTACCTGGAACAATTTGAAGCCCGCTGCACCGCCGCCGGTGGAGTCGTCCACTGGGCCACCGACGCCGCCGAGGCGCGCGCGATCATCCTTGAGTTGCTGCGCCAGGAGAACGCCTCCGAAGTCATCAAGATCAAGACCATGACCTCGGCCGAGATTCAGTTGAACCCCTTCCTCGAGGCTGCCGGCATCAGCGCCTATGAGACCGACCTGGCGGAAATCATCCTCCAGCTCGGCGACGAAGAACCCTCTCACATCGTCGTCCCGGCGCTGCACATCAATCGCAGCCAGGTGCGCGAAATCTTCGCCCGCCGCATGGGACTCAAGGACCTCTCCGACGATCCCCAGGCCCTGACCAACGCTGCCAGAACCTGGCTCCGGCAAAAATTTCTCACCATCCCCACGGCCATCAGCGGAGCCAATTTCCTCATTGCTGAAACCGGCTCGGTTGTGGTGGTTGAGTCCGAGGGCAACGGCCGCATGTGCCTCACCCTGCCTCGCGCCATGATTACCCTGGCCGGCATTGAAAAAGTCCTGCCCCGCTTTCAGGATCTCGAAGTCATGCTCCAGTTGCTGGCCCGCTCCGCAACCGGCGAGCGCATGAACCCCTACACTTCGCTGTGGACCGGCGTAACCCCCGGCGACGGCCCTGAGCGCTTCCACGTGGTGCTGCTCGATAATGGCCGCTCCTCCATCCTCGCCAGTTCACGTGAGCGCCAGACCCTCAAGTGCATCCGCTGCGCCGCCTGCATGAATACCTGCCCCGTCTATCGCCAGACCGGCGGCCACGCCTACGGCTCGGTCTATCCCGGCCCCATCGGGGCGATTCTCACTCCGCAATTGATGCGGATGCAGCACGCGCAATCGCTGCCCTACGCATCTTCGCTGTGCGGCGCCTGCTATGAAGTCTGCCCGGTCAAAATCAACATTCCCGAGGTGCTGCTCGATCTGCGCGCCCTGGTAACTGACCAGGAACGCGGCCAATTCCGTCGCTTCCTCGATCCCATGTACCTGGGGCTGCGCATCGCCAACCTGATCTTTTCCCGAGCCTGGCTCTTCCATGCGGCGCAGTTCTTTGGCCGCATCGGCCTGCGCTTCTTCACCCGCAAGGACGGATGGATTCATTCGTTGCCCAGCCTGGGCGCCAAATGGACCCAGACCCGCGACCTGCGCGGCCTGCCCAGCCAGACCTTCCACGGCTGGTGGGCGGCACGCGGCAGCAAGCCGATGAAGGAGGCCAAATGAACACTCCTCCCCCATCCCGTCAACGGATATTTGCCCGCATCCGCGCCGCCACTCAATTGGCCGCGGAGACTCGCTCATCGGTGAAGGGTACGAGCTCGGTAGGTCAGGGCTTTAGCCCTGACAACAAGCCCGCCCAATCGATGGGGGCCGGTAGGGGTGGGTTTCAACCCACCCATTTATCCCCTGAGGTAATTTCTTCGGAGTCTCTCCCCCGCACCTATATCCGCCACGGCCAACTCAGCCCCGCAGCCCGCATCTCGCTGATGATCGAACGCCTGCGCGAGTACGACGCCGAGGTGGTCGAATGCTCTCCGGAGGAACTTCCCAACACCATCGCCGCCCAGCTTGCTGCCAGCGGTAAACATAAATTTGTTGCGCCGCCCGGAACTCCGGCCGCGTGGATGGTCACGGCCGCATGGCAGATCCAGGGACTCGAATGGAATATCGACCACGGACTGACCACCGCCGAAATCGAACAGGCCGAAGGCGTGGTCACCGCGGCTTTTTGCGGCGTCGCCGATTCCGGAACCATTGTCCTCCACCACTCGCCCGCGGAAGGCCGCCGCGTGCTCACCCTGCTGCCCGACTGGCATCTTTGCATTCTCCGCGCCAGCCAGATAGTGGAAACCTTACCCGAATACTTCCACCGCTGCCCGCAGCCGCCCGCGCTAGCTACCTGGATCTCCGGCCCCAGCGCCACAGCCGATATTGAAATGACGCGCATCAAAGGCGTTCACGGACCACGCTTCCTCCATGTGATCCTGGTGCGCGACGAATAAGTAAGACAAACAATAGAACAAACGGGGCAAACCGGCCCGAAAAAAGGCAATCAATCATGACTCAATCAGAATCTGCAATCTTTGCATCGGCAGCCCAAGCCTTGGACTCATTCCAAATCGAGATTCCCTCCTGGGGATTCGCCAACACCGGCACGCGCTTTGGCAAGTTTGTGCAGCCCGCCGCCGCTTCCACCATCGAGGAAAAATTTGCCGACGCCGCCGAGGTCAACCGGCTCACCGGCGTTACTCCCACGCTCGCCCTCCACGTGCTCTGGGATCTGCCCAACGGCGTGGCAGACATTCCGGCCGTCAAGCTGCTTGAGAGCCGCTTCGGCGTGCGCTCCGGCTCCATCAACCCCAACCTCTTCCAGAACCAGGAGTACAAGTACGGCTCGCTTTGCAATCCCTCCGCAACCATCCGCAAGCAGGCTTTGGCCCACATGCTGGATTCCATCGAAATCGCCAAGGGACTCGGCTCGAAAGATATTTCCCTATGGATGGCCGATGGCTCCAACTATCCCGGCACACAGAGCATGCGCAAGCGCATCGGCTGGCTCGAGGAAGCCCTGCGCACCTGCCACGACCATCTGGCGCCAGAGCAGCGGCTGCTCATCGAATACAAACCCTTCGAGCCGGCTTTTTATCACACCGATATCGCCGACTGGGGCATGTCCTCCCACTTCGCGCGCCTGGCTGGGCCGCAGGCCCGCGTGCTGGTCGATACCGGGCATCACTATTCCGCGCAGAACATCGAGCAGATCGTCGCTTGGCTGCTCCACACCGGACTCCTGGGCGGTTTCCACTTCAACGACCGCCGCTACGCCGACGACGACCTCACCCTGGGCTCCATCGATCCCTACCAGATCTTCCGCATCTTTCATGAATTGCTCAGCGCCCAGGCCGAAGGCCTCTCCCACAACGTGGCTTACATGATCGACCAGAGCCACAACCTCAAAGGCAAAATCGAAGCCATGGTGCAGACTGTCGTCACCGCCCAGGAGTTGTATCTGAAAGCCGCCCTCATCGATCGTGAGCAACTGGCGGTCTATCAGCAGTCCTGCGATCTGGTAGCCGCTGAAGAGCTCTTCCGCGGAGCCTTCTGGCGCGATGTGCGTCCGCTCGCCGCTGCCTGGCGCCAGGCCCGCGGGCTGCCCGCCGAGCCCTTGGCCGCACTCCGCGCCGGCGGATATGTCGAGCGCGTCGCCAAGGAACGTGGCGGTCGTCATTCAACCGGCAGTAGCTACGCCTGAAATACTTTATCCTTATCCTCATTCTTTCTATTGAGGATCGCAACATAGGGGGGGGCGAATCGTTGCCAAAAGCAAAAATCAAACGGCTGTACCTGATTCCCATTCTGTCCAAGGCGCTCGATGTGCTCGAGCTGCTGGAAGAGAACCACGCTCCGGTCTCGCTGGAAGAAGTCTTCCAGCACACCGAAATTTCCAAGACCAGCGTTTACCGGATACTGAAGACGCTGGTGCATCGCGGCTACGTGGCCCAGGCGCAGAATGGCCTTTACAGGCTGGTTTCCCGCCCCCGCCGCCTCCGCTTCGGCTTCGCCGTCCAGAACTTGGAACTGCCCTTCTCTGTGGCCTTAGCCCAAAGCGTATCCGCGGCCGCCGCCGCATCCGGCGTCGAATTGCTCATGCTCGATAACCGCTCCGACGCCGCAGTGTCCATTCAGAACGCAGAGGAATTCGTCGCTAAGCGCGTGGACCTGGTGCTCGAATTCGAGGTGACCGAGCACATGGCCCCGCGCGTGGCCCACATCTTCAAGAAGGCCGACATCCCCCTGGTGGCTGTTGACGTACCCCACCCCAACGCCACCTACTTTGGCGTGGATAACTTCGAGGTTGGCTACGAGGCCGGCGTGCTGTTAGCCCAGTACGCCCTGAATAAGTGGAAGGGCAAGGTGGACTGGGTGCTCGGCGTGGGCCTCTCTGAGGCAGGCAGCTTTGTCCAGAGCCGCATCACCGGCGCATTCGATGCGATTCGCGAACGGCTCACCGATCTGCCCGCCGCCCGCTTCGTTCAGATCGAAGGCCGGGGCATGCGCTTGCCCAGCCAGCTTGCGGTAAAGAAATTCCTCAGCGGCCATGGCAAGGGCGAGCACATCCTGGTCGCCGCCGCCACTGATTCCAGCGCCCTCGGCGTCCTCGACGCCGCCCGCCACGCCGGACGCGAGCAGGACTTCGCCATCGCCGGCCAGGACTGCATTCCCGAGGTGCTTGAAGAGATGCGCTCCGGCAAGAGCGCCCTCATCGGCTCCATCTCCCACGAGGTTGAAACCTATGGGCCGCGCCTCATCCAACTCGGCATTGCCCTCTTGCGCGGCTACACCGTGCCCCCTTACAACTACGTCCGCCACCGCGTAGTCACGCCTGAAACTCTGGGCGCCGAACAGAAAGCCTAGAGCGTGTTTCAAGAAACAGCTCGCAGCGGTAAGTGTCAGGGCACGACCTCACAGCTCTCGGAAAAAGCTCATGGGGCCGCAAGAAGAGTCAGGGCACGACTTCAGTCATGCCGGAAAGAGCAGAAAAACATAGGGCTTTAGCCCCTGATGGGCAGCTCGTTCAAACTTACCCACTACCCATTATTGCTGTAAACTCGAACGGAGATCCACCTGCTGTTATGCCAGAACCCGCCCGCATTGCCATTGATTTAGGCGCCGAAAGCTGCCGCGTCTCCCTGCTCCGCTGGAGTGGCGCAAAGCCGCAGATCACAATCGTCCACCGTATCCCGAATGGCCCGGTTCATCGCGGCGCATTGCTGATCTGGCCCCTCGAATCCATCCTTGCCGGACTCGAAGAGGGGCTGCGCAAAGCCGCGGCAGCCGCGCCCGAGGGCATCGCCTCCATCGCCGTCGACAGTTGGGGTGTGGACTACGTGCGCCTTGCCCCCGATGGCCGCGCGCTCCGCGACCCGTTCTGCTATCGCGACGAGCGCACCATCGCCAGCAAAGAGGAAGCTGACAAGCTCATCCAGCCCTTTGATATTTACCAGCGCACCGGCGTACTGCCGCTTCGCCTCAACACCGTCTACCAGTTGCTTGCCGACCCCGCCGCCGGCATCGACCCCGACACACCTTGGGTCATGATGCCCGAGTATGTGCTCTGCCGGCTCGGCGGCCGCCGCGTCTCGGAGTATACACATGCCACGCACACCGGCCTCGTGAACCTGAAGTCAGGCGACTGGGACGTTGAGCTTTTTCGCTTGCTCGATCTCCCCCTCGACACCGCTCCGCCCATCGTCCACGCAGGAACCATTGTTGGCCGCTTGCAAGGCCCACTGGCCGCGCTCGACGCCTACCGCGAAACGCAGCTCATCGCGCCCGCCTGCCACGACACCGCCTCCGCCATTGCCGGCATCCCCACCAGCCTCAGTTCCACGGCCTACATCTGCTCCGGCACGTGGTCGCTCGTCGGCACGCTCACCAATGTGCCCGTCACCACGCAAGTCGCCTTCGACGCCGGCTATACCAACCTCGGCGCAGCCACCGGCGAACTCTGCTTCCACTCCCTCATCAACAGCATGTGGCTGCTCAAGCAGTGCATGGATGCCTGGGCCGCGGAAGGCCGGGCCTGGAAGATTGAAGACCTCGTCCAAAAGGCTGCCGCATACAATCTCTCCACGGGATTGCTCGATATGGATGCCGAGACCCTGATGCTCGACACCGGCATGCCCCAGCGCATCAACGGCGAGCTGGTCCGCCTCGGTTACGATCCCATTCCCGACGTGGCCGGAAACGAGCCGGCTTTTGCTCGTGTGATCTTCGAGAGCCTTTCGATGCGCTACGCCGCCGCGCTGGCAAACCTCGAGAATATGCTCGGCCGCAAATTCACCGGCGTTCACATGCTCGGCGGCGCCAACCGCAACAAGTTGCTTGTTAAGCTCACCGAGCAGCGCTCCGGCCTGCCCGTCGAGATTGGCCAGACGGAAAGCTCCACCATCGGCAACTTAGCCGTCCAGTTAGCCGCCAGCGAAGCCAACGGCCAGCCCATCAGTCCAGAAGTAGTTCGCCAATGGGCACAGTGCCTCTGCAAGAGTTAATAAGTGGATCAGTAGGTGCAAGTATAAGTGCGGGTGCCCCATCCTTCGCGCATTTTGCGAAGGGTGGGATATCTATAACTAGAGTTCTTTATAGCTTTTTCAAACCGCCCACAATCCGCAGCCTCACTCCCAAACCACAACCCCACCCACTGCTTTGTCGATCCGATCCAGCGCTTCCGGCGGCAGCTTTACGCCAACGGCCTTCACATTATCCGCAATCTGCTCCGGCCGCGAAGCCCCGATGATCGCCGAAGCCACCTCCGGCCGCCGCAGCACCCAGGCCAGCGCCATCTGCGCCATCGTCAGTCCCAGATCCGCCGCAATGGGCTTGAGTTGCGCTACTGCATCAAGCAGAGAATCTGTCCGGTAATGCCGGCCCGCCGTCTCCATGAAAACATTCATCGCGTCGCTGGCCGCGCGGCTTCCCGGCGGAGGCGGCTGCCCCGGCTTATATTTTCCCGTCAGCACTCCATGCGCCAGCGGAGAAAAAGCAAGGTTCCCAATCCCATGCCGCGCACAAGCAGCAAAGACTTGTGCCTCCGGCTTTCGCCACAGTATCGAGTACTGCGGTTGGCTCGAACAAAAAGCCGTCAGCCCGCTCCCGCCCGTAATCGCAGCGGCCGCATCGATCTGCACCGCCGTCCACTCGCTGAAGCCGATGGCCCGCACTTTACCGGCCGCGACAGCCCGGTCCAGCGCGCCCAACGTCTCTTCCAGCGGCGTTTCTTTGTCGTACCGGTGGCACTGGTAGAGATCGATCACGTCCACGCCTAGCCGCTCCAGGGACCGGTTCAACTGCTTCTCAATTTGCGCCGCGGAAAGTCCGTGGTCCGGCTCATCTCCCACCGGAAAGAACAGTTTTGTGGCAATCAAATACCGGTCGCGCGGATAGGTCTTCAATCCCTCGCCCAGCACCCGCTCCGCCTCGCCCGCGCCGTACTGGTTGGCGGTATCGAAGAGCGTAATGCCGTGGTCCACAGCCGCATGAATGCAGCGGATGGCCTGCGCCCGCCCAATGCCCCCGGCCACCGTCAGCCAGGTTCCAAAGCTCAACTCCGAAACCTCCAGCGGCCCGTGACCCAGGCGGCGATATTGCATTGGTTTCTCCCTCGCTCTCGCCTACTCCGGCAACCCCGCCTCAGCCGCCGTGGGCAGCGTATGCGTATCCCACCACCGCTGCATCACCTGGCTCTGCCAGCGGTCGCTGCGGCCAATCCAGAGCTG
>Ga0182027_10009986_pt1 | contig 13545 bp, 11 predicted proteins | sample 712E1DmetaG_FD_121300 | JGI IMG/M metagenome (GOLD analysis project Ga0182027, IMG submission 121300) | Permafrost microbial communities from Stordalen Mire, Sweden - 712E1D metaG (Illumina Assembly) | ecosystem: Environmental > Terrestrial > Soil > Wetlands > Permafrost | place: Sweden...
CAAGGTCCATCACTCCGAGCGGACCCATTCCCCCCTGGGCATCCGATCCATTGCGCGATGATCGTCATGAAGAAAACTTACTACTGTGACGATCAAGTGGTGTATTTATAACGTAAGGGCTGGGGGTAAGAAAGAAGCCTCCGGGGTGCCGGAGGCTTCTTAAGTGCAATGGAATCATGGAGCTGGTGAACAGAGTCGAACTGTTGACCTGCGCATTACGAGTGCGCCGCTCTACCGACTGAGCTACACCAGCCCACAGCGCGAAATGAAGTATATTCAGTGTTCTATGGATGGATGATTTTCGCTTGAGCATAAGGTTACACGGCATGGTTACACGGTTTGGAGCTTGTTTTGCGTCCTTACATGATTTCCGGGAAGGCAATGTCCAGTTGTGGGGCGGTTGGGTGCGTGTACCTTTCAGTTGTGGAAATTTGGCAATGACCGAGTACCTCTTTCAGTAGGAAGGCGTTACCCCCAAGGGCTTCGGACATCAATGTCGCGTAGCTGTGCCTAAACGAGTGAGAAGTCACCTTCGCCCCGGTTGGATCAATCTTGGGAATCTTCGCCTTTTCCAGTATGGCGTCAAAATCGCGGGCAGAATTTGCCAATGGCTTGAAGACGTATCCATCATCGGGTATGCCCTCCAAGTGCTCCCTAAGCGGCTCTATGACCCACTCAGGGAGCTTGATCAGCCGGATCTTGGGCTTTGCGCCCCGACGTTGCTTTGCCGTCCTGATTTTGACCGTGTGGGCGTCCAAATTTACATCCGACTTGAGTAATGGGGTATGAAGGCTTCGATCAGACGGGACGAGTTCTGATTGCCGCGCACCAGACACCAAGAGCATTTGATAAAGCAGTTTGAGCCGCGCGGGACACGCAACAAAGAACCGTTTTATTTCATCGTTCGTAAAGTGTCGTTGATACGTTATATCCCCTTGCTTATTACTTGGTTTGGCGACATGGAATCCTTGACGCCGAAGCATACGGAGGATATAGCCAATCTCTAGTCCAACCGTTGTCTTTGCCACCACTTGAAGCCGGTCAACTTGATAAGTCTCCAGCATCCGCGTATCAATCTTCTCAATCAGAACGTCACCAACGCGTTTTTTAAGATTCTCTAAGGCATCTTCTACCCGGTCGGCTCTTTGCTGGGATACCTCTCTTTTTGCCCGCTTAATCTCTTGGGCTATTGCGTGAGATAGCTTGTTGCAGACTATATTCTTAGTCCGCATAGAATCCGCCAACGCTTTTAGCTTGGTAACTTCTTTTAGCGCCAGCTTCTTGTTCGTCTGTCCCGTTGACCGACTCCAAGTCTTGCCATCTATCTCAGTTTGGAATATCCAAACATTTTTTCCTTTGATTCGTCGTAAGCTCATGATTCACCCCCTTAAACCCGGCTGAACACATGCAAGGTGCCGGATGAATCGCGGGCGGACATAAAGCCGTCAATGAACATGTCACGTGCTACCCGTTCAAAGTCGATATACCCCTGTAGCTCTTCGGGGACGGAAGCGAGCAAACCGGATTGCTCCCACCAATCGTATGCAAAGTCCTCTTCGGAATCCCATGACCCACCATGATAAGCATCTTCAAAGGCTTCTTCGGTTGCGTATTCCAGCCCTTGCAAGTCCGCAAAGCACCCATAAGAAGGTCCATACTTTTCAAGCAACCCAGCAATTTCGTAAACCTTTTCAATGGGGGTGTATTCTTCAATGGGGATACCTTCAAACCCTTCAAAATCGTGTATGGCGTATTCCTCAGCATTAGGCACAGGTGAAGCCGCAAGCATTGTCTGTATTTGCTCACGTATATCGTCCACATCGTCTGTAACGCCGCACCAGACACCATGTAAGAAGCCGTTATTGTAAGCGGAAAGATCTGCAAAATAGACCCTAGTCGTTTGGGTTTGTGTTTTCATGACTCATACCTCAGCACGTGGAATCAAGTGGGTGTAGGTACCCAAACGTGCTAAATGGCATCATTGGAAGTCTGAGAGAAAGTAATAATGAAAACGGAAGTCAGGTAAGTTATTGTTATGCCGCGCGGGAAAGTCGGTCGAAGTATGGGGGCGGTACCCGGGCTGGTTTAACAAGTCAGGCGATCATTGCTCGATCTCAGGACATGTGCTCCGCGATAGGAGTAATGCGAAAAAATGAAAATCTTTCGGTGGGCTTAACTTCCCTAATCCACTTTATCGTTTGGCGTATTATGGAAAAGCGTATTGCTGAAAATAACGGCGCTCCATCCAAAATACTTATCGTGACTTCCACTCGGATAATCTCATGCGTTTTTCAGATTCACCCATTCTTTCAAGAAGTTGATTTGCCGGAGAACTCTGATAAAATGATACTGCTTTTCTTAATGGATTCTTGCGGACATTAGCATCAGGTTCCATTGCCCATAACATGCCCCATATGCTCGGATCGCCACAAATTAATGGGACTCATTTCCAGGCATGCTAAAACGTATCTCGAATGCAAGTTTTCACAAGTCGGTCTTTTATTTATGCGTAATAGCATGATCCGGTTCCTGGGAAAAGAGGCGTCGTCCAAACTCTTGTATCTCTTCATTCCGCTTGTTTCTTTCATTTTGGTTCATTCTATCTAATATCTGTCCCGTTCTTGTTCCAAACAGTTTTCCATATTCAAAGAGTGATTTTCTGATTTCGGGATCAGTTTCCATAGACCAAATCATGATCCATATCACTTCACCATGTAGAGGAATAAATGGCTTCCGCTTTAGAATGTTGGCAAATAATTTTTTCCTCTCAGTTGTCGGAATTGAATACAGCCCCGATTCTCCCAAAATATCATTGCGGGCTAATTCCTGTAACACCCAATATCCCTTGCCATCGTCTAAATTATAGTGGTATCGATCACGCAACTTCTTTTCATGATTAAGATGACGATAGATGTCTTTAAGTTCATTCATTCTCTGCGTTTGCTCTTCACTATTCCAAGAACTCAACGTGAATTGCAATTTCTTACATAATTCTTCCAGCGTCGGAATCTTGTCCTCCGTACAGAGAATCTGAGACATTACCTCTTTTCTTGTCACGGGGTCATCCGATGTTGCATAGATTAGCAGCCGCAACAATTGCGTGTCGCTTCCTTTCAAATATCGCAAATACTTATTGATATTATAATTAGGATGTTCAGCCCCCAGATTGCTGTATACATTATTTTGCGCGTCGGCATATACGGAGCGCAAGAGTAAGGTGTCCTCATAATATTGCTTTGTATATTTGCAGTTTATATCCTGCCATGCGGGACAAGCCCTACCTTCTTTTGCATCTATTGCTCTCTCAATTTCCCCAATTGCATTGGATACTGTTGCCGAGAATATCCTTGCAAGGTAATGACCGCCATCAGCATTCTCCCCTACTAAACTGTTCCGGCGTCTACATTGTTCCAACGATTTGATGATCCTCTCTTCGCTGGATGAAAAAAGAGTCAATCCCATTAGCTCCTTCTGGTCTATTAACGGTTGCAATATTTTTGATTCGTCTTCAGTTGATAACTCCTGAGTATACTCCTTTGTGAAATGCAATGTCCATTTGCTTCCACAGATTTTCTTATAGGCGGCAATGAATTCATTGATTCGATGAAACTGCTCCTCTTCTAATTCAAAAGCGAGTAATTTCTTTAATTTGGGAAGGACTTTCTCAAGCGGCGGCAATGTGCCGTGCGTTTTGTGAATTGTCAACCACCTCGTTAACAAATCCATCCGGATTGAAGGATCTTCCTCCGCGATCCAGCACATAAACCTCAAGCACTGAAAATTATTTCCACCGTATTCACTGGTTTCTTTTATTATATGTTTCTTTTCTTTACCAGTCATCCTACAATAATTGTGAGATATTTCCCCGAATGCCATTTCGTAATAATCATTTTCCGTAAACGGATTTCGAGATGGAATAAGATCACTGGGCGACGCGGGAAGCATAGCGAAATAATATTCAAAAGGAGTAAGCCCAGATCCCACGCTGCTGCATCCAATAAGATTCATTAACATAAGAAATAATAAAAAATGCCATACGTGCATACGTAATCGCAGCGACCTTGTTTTCATGCGATCAATTCCTTGTCCATAATAATTACATTCCGGGACCATCAATAAAGAAGTTTCTTGCCCGGAATAGCTGTTCTCCGCGACTATTCACCTTCCATAAATACTTCCCGCCCAACGTGCCCGCATTCCATGATTCTGCTTCCGGATTCATATCTTCAAGTCCACTTCGGAAAACCCGCCATTTCCTTGTAATGCGTCCACCGACCTTATCTTTTTCATTCCATCTCACATAAATATTGTGTGTCCATGCAAATTTAATGTTATTATCAGTTTGGTCGGCATAATCCTCATGGTTGTCAGGCGTGGATTGTGCGGCAAACCAAGTGCTATAAAATGGTATATGTACTGGATGATCGTTATATACAATTGGACGGGGACCAATCTCAGCCATTCCACTTGGCGCGATTACTATCGCCCCAGTAATTAATGATAACTCCTGACCGAATGAAGCCTTTGTCGGGTCTTCCATCTTTGTGACATTTGGATTGTTCTGATCTTGAACGTGTGGTGTTGTCGGTTTCCATTCGCACGTGCCACTAACTTGTTCCTCATAATAGCCATATGCTTCTTTATCTGCATTCGGTGCAATAGTAAGATTTGGATCGTTTGGATTGGGCATACCATTCAAAGATTGATTAACGTTTTTTAAGAATCGTTCCGGGTACTGATCGTAATTATAAGGAGTATTTCTTCCAGTACTGCAACAGAAGAGAACTATCTTTGATGATTGATTAAACATGCCGATTCCTCCAGACATTAAGAAGCTCTTAAATGTCTCATTAGCTCCAACGGGATTGATGCCGCCTGATAAACCAGAAAGTGCCTTAATATGACCAGGCTCCAAAAAGATAGGATTGGGATAGTCATCCAAATACCTTGCAGTATTGGGTAGACCGACGGTTGGGGATAGACCATATGCTATCGAGGGTGTCGGATTATAACACGGGTAATACATGCCGGTTTTTGTAGGCGCGCCGTTCACGATTTGACCGCATATACCGAATTCATCACCGTGACCAATTATAAGCAATTGATTGATATGCTTCCCCTTCCACGTTCTTAATCTGTCTAAGATTTCCTTCCCTGATTTTGCGTCTGGCAGGTTTCTGATGGCGTCGGTTGTATAATTTTGCCAAGTATACACGGCACAATACTCAAATTGCTCACATATTAATTGATCCAGGTGTCTTGATTGATCGCTTGGGTATACCTCAATTGCAAATCCCTTGATTTTTGGGTTCCGCGCAACCTTCTTCGATCTGGATTGCCCGCTGCCATGTGCGCCGGTTGATCCTGACCCCGATCCGGAACTCTTCGCAGCGCAAACGACGTAAAAACCTGACTCATTGGGATCGGGATTGCTATCCGTGAATGATCTTGCGGATTGCGGCACTGACCCGATTAAGCTATAAGTTCCGTAAGAGGATGGAGCTCGATAAATATTGAAGCCATTGGATGTATTGGATTTATCCTGATAATTTGTCCAGGATAAATTAACGCTGCTTCCCTGTTGGGATAAAGTCAAATAATTGGATGCGTCATCCGGCAAGACGGAATCTGTGACGCCATCTGATCCAACGGAATAAGGCAAAGCATTAGGATCAACCCTGAAATTGCCAAGGTAGGTGCAAGAAAAGTTAGGGTCAGTCGATGAATTGTTGCCGCCACGGGTCCAATTTTGGATGCAACATTGATCCGGCATCGTGGAAGTTTTATCGACTTGTGAAGACGGGGCATCCGAAGCCGAGTTTCCCCAAACAATGCAATTGTGGATACTGTGTTTGCATCCCGCAATGCCGCCGCCGTAAGATCCCAGGGAAGAGGATGAACCCAATGAATACTTCACTTCATTGTCGTATATCGTATCGTTGCAAATTTCTCCGTTGCAATTGGCTAATCCGCCGCCTACTGGTTTGGTCGTTAGATCAGGCATAACTGAATTCTCTGCAATTAAGCAGTTCTTTATCAGCCCATTACAGCCGGATAGACCACCGCCACTATACCGGCTTATATTAAACGTAATTCGATCATTGAGTATGGATACCTTGGAACCTTGACCGACAACACCGCCACCACCGGTATTTAGCTTGTTGTTTCCATTGATGATGACAAAGCCATCAATCAAGGTTTGTGATGTTTCGTCACCATAAAGCTGAACAGCGGGTCCATTGCCGCCGCCGTCAATAATGGTCTGATATGTATTATCGAGATCATTGGGATTAGTGGATGTCAATGTTAGACTATGCGTAGCGTCAACCCAATAGGGAAACACCAAGTTTTCGGGATACGTACCAGGATTGACCGTGATGACGCCACCCGGCGAAATACTATCCAATGCCTGTTGAATGGTCTTGATTGATCCTGCGGGATCAACTGTAATCGCCATAACGCCTGATGGAATAGGTTCTTGCCGAATGGCAAAATAGCCGAAGGAGTTGACTCGTGCGCTGATCTCTTTGCTTGATGGATCAATTTTAAAGCGGTTAGGCAGTCTGATCCACGGTCCCGATAATTGATCCGCGCGATAAAGGATTAGTTTATTCACATCCAATGCCGATGAAGTTCCCGCATAAATGTCGGCATCCACATAGGTGAATTTCACGACCGCATTTCCAAAGTCTGATCGACCACTCCAAATATACCAGTATACATTTGCAAGTTCATTCGGCGGGCAGAGATTGGTTATGGCAGAATTATTCGTCACGCATGTTGCAGTGGTAGGAAATGTTCCACCCAATGCAAGGGCGTCTTCATATCTTACTTTACACCTCGTCTCCAGCGGCAAACCATGTAAAAAGTCCGTCTCTCCTAGTTCCGGTTCATATATTCCGTTTAGATTAAGATCCTCTTGCGCATCAGGAACACCATTGCAATTGGCATCATGCCATGAAGCCGATTCTATATAGGGAAGATAAAAATTGCACTCTGGATGAGAGGCGGGGTTATTGGGATCGTATTCATCATCAGCCGTTCCTAAGATACCATCCTCACCCGCAGGTTCATACTTGCCATTACCGTTCTTATCTTCGCCTACTCGCCAGAAAAGCTGACCATTCATATTTTGCAGGATGTCGGGACCATCCCAATATCCGTCACCATCGGTGTCGGTTTTTGACGGATCGGTATGAGTCGCCGGATCGGCATCGACCAGCAACAACCCTGTGCCCTGGTGATACTTCCCCATCAACGGTGCAGCGGTTCCATGAATCAATACGCTTGTGGTTGAGCCGTCGCCATAGTGGATCGTCTTGGTATAATCGCCAACCCGTGAGTTGAGCTTCTCTTGAGTCATGCCCACTTCCACGGCATCGGACAGCCCATCGCCATCGGTGTCCACTGCCGCTTGCACGCACAGGCTGCATAGGAAAAAGACGGACGCAAACAACGCCGCCACTCCGTTACGCTTCAGCGGTGATGATCCCAAGGTGTTTCGTTTCATGACGAACCTCCCAGATGTGTACGGACCGGAAAAAGCAGGTGTTTTCAGGTTCAAATAGGAAAACGAGCGCATTTAATTTGACGCCGCCTATGTATAGGCTTGTACTACTACTTCTTGTACAAGAGGATAGCAAAGTGGTCAGGCAAATCAAGACTTAATTTGGCAGATAGACGAAAAAATACGGACAACGGGGAACTGCGTGTAGATCGACTCATCTTAATCACATAACTCTCATGAAGGCAATAATATGGACAGGACACTAGGGGCGTTGTCGGTCCGGTCAATTCAGGGTATGCGCTGTAATCGACGCAGTATCCGGCGACCAGCCGCGTGAACATTCCAGACGGCAGCCAGGGTCTTCTTTTTTGACTTTCAAGCCATCCACGTTCCCTCCGATGCCGCGCGATGCCACACCAAACGATAGCAGATGGGGCAGTTTTATCAAGGTTTAAGTAACCTTTTGATACGCCGCGCAGCATTGTATTTATTATAGATACAGAGACCGATAATTCTGTTTGGGTCACTCCCGAAAACGATCAGCGCCGTCAAACAAAGCTTATTCGTATCATTAATAATATCAATGATATGGACGTGAGTGGAATGGAATGTGCCCTTTATGGCTTACCCGTTCGGCGTGTTATTAAGCTATATCCATATCATCAATCTTATAATCGCCACGGGGCGGAACACGGACCTGCTTCAAGCGCGCCAGATCGCGCCGGTCATCCTGTTGGTTGGCTCATCGTCGCCTATGGCTGGGAGCGGCACTCAGGCTAAAGTGGATTCTTTGCCAAACGAAGATGAAGGTATCATGAATACTCGCCCAAGCATTGCATGGTTTTGGTTTTATCCCTGCCCCGCGTTGAATAAGGGTCCGGGCATCAACACATCCCTCTTGTAGAGAGCACACATTTAATCTTTTCCCGTTTGGGGGTTGGCGCACGCATCATTGACGCCAACCGAAAGAGCAAGATACTGGAGGACGCGAAGCGCCCTATCCAGAACCGATGAAGTTATATAGTGCATGCTTTATAGCCATGAGTGATTGGTTTACTTCTTACCAAACGAAGGCACACTGGCACAAATTTAACAAGCCCCGGTTTGGATTCAGGCTTGCCTGATCCTTGCTTTCAGTGAACTTTGAAACCACGGATAAACCATTACTGGACTCATGCGTGAGGCAAGCCCTGTAGCCGCGTGATGGATCAACGCATAATTCCGCGCGGTATTGTTTTTGCGCGCGGTGTTCAGCGTTGTTCCCTCTCGCGTGGTTTTTAGGCTTGCCGTGCCTGTCTGTCAGCCAAGACAAGCCGTTTCTTGTCCTGAATCTTATTACATGATTTGAGCCATGTAATCTTATGAACGATGATAAGGAAGTGACTCATTAACCTGCCATGACGCCTTGCCTTGATCTTCTTTCAAGTGCTTTATAGAAGACTATATTCCGTATCACATGCCCTTTTGTCCAGACGCAATTCACATTTGTTTTGATATGCCGTGCATTTAGTGCGCGTGCGGGAAAGGTGCCATCATGCCACAAGTGCATGAACAGAATGCTATGGCGCGGCGGCGTGAAAAAGTCGCGCTCAATGGTTTGGTCCGTTTGGTTCGATTCCACAAAAGAACCCCTGACGAACTTTTCAGGGTGGTTCGTGATATTTATTATCGTCGCCTACCAAGCTGGCTGGGGCCGGTGCATACGGCGTTGCTCCGCTACATGGAGCATGAGGATATTGTTCAAGAGTGCCTATGCAAGGCATGGGAGCGGTTCAATCAATTCGACCCCGACAAAAGCGCTTTTCGTGTTTGGTTAAGGGTCATCGCGCAAGCCCATGCGACCGATCTATACCGTCATTACAAAGCCGATAAACGCACTGCCTATGTTCGCCCATTGTTTGATGACGACCACAAGCCGGATGACACTCCCTTGGATCATCTTTTGCGGCAAGAAGCCGCTCAAGTATTACAAGAAACCGTTCGCATATTGAAGGATGCTGTTGGCGATCCCCTGCTTTACGACCTTCGTTTTGAGAACAGAATGTCATGTCGCGAGATCGCACAAATCATGAAGGTACCCAAGTCAACCGTAAACGCCCGTCTGAACAAAGCCCTTGAGCGGGCATGGGAAACCTGGACGGCGTATATTCGGGCGGGGCATGAAAAAAGCCTCTGACATCTTGTCGTTTGGCGGTCCGACACAAAACCTTGTCATACACGCAGGGGAAGGAACGACCCTAGCATTGCAGTCCCCCGTACTCGTCTTCATACACAACATTTTTCAACCCCAGCATTCGTTCTAGATGGGCTTACAATTGCATCTAACCTTATGATGCAGGTGATGGGCTGCTGATCATTACTATGTTATAAAACCACTCATCACACATTATAATCTCGCTTTGGACTTTCATTAAATACTTTCCATAATAAATACATGGGATTGCTCTGTAATTCCGATTTACTCCTTATATTTTCAGCCAAGTGATTTAAATATTCGATGAGAGCCTGTGATATTGTTATAGACGGACCGATTAACTTCAATTCAGGACTATTTAGGAAGGCGGATACGATTGTAGGAAGAACAATAAATATTATTTTATGCAGATCAACAATTTTCATTTTCTTAATTTTACGATGAACGCGTCTAACTTCTTCGATTCCCGCCTTGATGTCTTCGTTCATCTCACTCATTTGTCGCTCAAAACTCACAGAACTTGTTGCTAAATTCATTGAGTTGATCGCTCTTATCATGTACATCCGGAATTTCTCAAAACTCTCCCTCTCATCCACCTTGATCTTACTCAATGTTTTCAGATCTATGTTTCCCATCATAGGTAAGTCGATTTGTTGCATGGCACGTGCAACATTGTCATCAAGGTAGGACTGAGTTTGAGGTAACAGCCTGTAAGTTTGATAGAATGACTGAAAATTGACCCCCTTTGTAAATAGATACTGTTCCCATGATGCAGGAGGTACGATGGGGCAATACATAACCTGTCCAGACAAAACCAGTTCCTTCCCTTCATTGAGACACCACTTCGCGATATTCTCTGGAAGCAAGGAATAATTTCCGGTGGCTGGAACGCCGCTCCATGATCCATCAGCCAACTTTGCTTGTGATCCCGCAGCAAGTATCGCCTCACCGCCAAGTACCAAGTGAGGGGGGACTTTTTTGCCGCGCAATCCAGAATAGTTGTATGTCTTCTTCGGGAACCAATCTGGCACAAGGAATAAGCAAAATGATGATCTTGTTTCGATTGTAGAATGATTTAAGAGTACAAGGTCGGCGAATAAAAGACCCCGTTTAACGACCTCAGTGATGTCCTCATTATCCGATGGCGAAAATATAAGCTTGTACCCGTTAAAAGACGATATGGCTGTTGAAACCTCGCGTCTTCTAACGTTAAAAAATAGACTAATGAGAGGAGGTTGTATCTTTTGTTCTGGGAGAATGTCAATAGTTTCAAGGAATTCTTGATTTATCTGCTTGATTGGCGATTTCATACTTTACCCTTCCTTATCCCATTGGGAATAGATCTTGTGGCAATTCAATATGGTTTAATCAAAAGTTATACTTTCCTGATTTTTGTACTTATCGATGAAGGCTGTGTGGTTATGGTTCTTTATGCCGACGATCTCTTGAAGCGTCCTCTCATCTCTTGCTTGGTCCGTCTCGTCAATGAAATAACTTGCATAGCCCTGCATGCCTTGACTGTCCCGATAACTAATATCTCTTGCCAATTTATCTAATTCTTTTGAGTTTATTCTATAGAGAATAGCCTTGATTGTCATCTTCCCATGTAGTTTTGCTGCATACGCACGATGGTTTCCATGCCTGACAATATAGTGACCATAGATCTTGTTTATCGAAATAGGTTCTCTAAAATCGCCGTCCTTTTCCAAAACGGTTAATAGCTTATCCAGTCGATGTTTGACTACACTTGGTTCATAAGGAAACAGTTCATCAACCGAGATAATGATCTCGCCAGCAATTAATGACCGATTAACCATTTCCTCTTTCTCTCCTCTCTAATCCATGATCTTACTGCCAATTCAGCCTGGATGCAGGATAGCAAACGGGGCAGGTACATCAAGTCTTTTGTTAAAAAGAAATGGAAGATTACGAAGTCTCGCACTATGGTTTTTGCGGAACCGATTCGCGGTTGATTGCGCGCGTCTGACGCTACGCTTATCGGACTCCTAGTCCAGCCGTTGGGCTTTACGGCTGTCACGTCAACGATGCCATAGCAATGACATCGTAGGCTGCTGCCATGCCACCGCAGCCATTCAAGTCGCTGAGCGCTGGTTAGGGCTGGTCCGTCCCAAATCTCACGCCCGATTGGAGCCGATACAGGGGTACCAGCGGCTTGCGTTTGTTTTTTTGCCGTGCAAAACACTGTCTGTGCCCGCGAAACCGTGCTTTTGTCCCGCCAAACCCTACTTTGGGACGCGGAAACCATTGTTTTGCCGCCTGAAAGTGTGTTTGGGGACTTGAAAACCCCTCGATTCGATGCCGTGGGTATGTAACCCCCTTGCAGTCTGAGCTTGATCCTTCCGTGACATTCGTTACTATAGCAAGCACATGGGGGCGAAAGGAATCGAGGCATGAGCAACTTTAGGAAGACAACCCGCCTGAAACCAACACAATACTTGGAGACAAGCTTCCTGACTGCTTTGACCATGAGCGAACGGTTGTATGGCGTGCCCTATGTCTCGACGCCGCTTTACATTTATTCGCTCGTCGAATTTGTATGCAGCAAGCCAGCGCCCAGAGCCATGAAGCAGCGTTTTGACGGTGAATTGTTCAATTTCAAAATCGTCCTCCATCCCGCCGTTCGCGGTTTAAGCCAATTGGGCATCGACATGGAACTGGTCGATACTAATATCGAAAGACTCATGCCCAAGACCGCAGAAGACACGCCAGATGGACTGAGCGACGAATTCACCGCCGTGCGGAATGAAGCCCTCCGGTTGGCGGAAGAAATGGGCGAACAGTACTTTGACATCGGGCACATGATCCTTGCCGCTATGCGAGAGACGGAAATCTTTCATGGCGTCGATAAATCACTGATCCGGCAATACAAAGCGGAGTACTGTAAGCTTGAAAATCTGCGGAAGCATCTTGGCGAATGCCGCGCCCGAATTGAACAAATCTTCCCCCTTTTGGAGGAAATGAACCAAATGGGTGATTCCGAATCGTTCTTGCCCCATCTCGACAACGGCGAGTCAATCCCCTACGAAGAATTAAGTCCAAAAGTCAAGGCGTACATTCAACTCTGGCAAAAGATCATGCAACTCTTGATTTCTTAGCATTCTAAAAAAAATTCATGCCCATTTTTTTGTTTGCGCTTTTTTCATGGTAGCTTGAAGTGCGGGCAAAACGACCCGCCCTAAAGCTCTCGGAAAGGGTGACACACCCATGAACAGCACGGCTCAGAAATCCACATCTTACGATCATGACGATGCCCAAGAACAAGACTCGGAAGATGGCAAGCGCCTGTCGGCACTGGCAAGTCTCAAGAAGATGAATTGGGATGACTTCACTGAGTTCGCCATTCGCGCTACATTGGCGGATCGGTTTGGATTCAGACAGGAAGATGAAGGCGGTAATATCATTATCGACGATGATACCCGTATCAGTTTCTCGCTCGATTCCGTCGGCGTGAATCGACGCGACGCGAAAACAGGAGGCTTCGTTGATTGCGAAGGGGCAGCCAACATTGGTGAATTAATTTATGATGCAATCGAGAATGAATTGCGTCAGACGTTAGCCATCTGAGGCAATGGAATCGTCAACCTGCGTTTTCCTTACCCCCCTTGTGGTGTGCGCCATTTGGGGGGTATCGCTTACTTATATATTGCGCGGCGGGCAACAAAAACTCAATGATGATCCTATCCAATGCCTTCCGTTTGGCGTACTAATGACTACCATCATCGCCAGAATCATCCTGCACACCTTGGCAATCAGTATGGGCAAGATTGCGCCTAAACTCGGGATCACTCATTTGTTCAAAGACGCGTGCTTGTTCATCCGCCAA
>Ga0182027_10009987_pt1 | contig 13545 bp, 13 predicted proteins | sample 712E1DmetaG_FD_121300 | JGI IMG/M metagenome (GOLD analysis project Ga0182027, IMG submission 121300) | Permafrost microbial communities from Stordalen Mire, Sweden - 712E1D metaG (Illumina Assembly) | ecosystem: Environmental > Terrestrial > Soil > Wetlands > Permafrost | place: Sweden...
TGTCCGCCAGCCAGATTTCACCGGGCGACGGCGTCATCGTATAACCCTTCGTCCTCGGGAGCGTAGCTGTTCAGAAAAGCACTGTGGTCGCGGATGGCCGTTGCGCGCTGCTGCATCCACGCGGCAAGTTCCGCAAGATTTTCCGCCGGAAGTTGCTCGATGAGTTGTTCTATTTCTTCCACTTTACTCATGGCATTAATTTACGACGCACCATCCGTAACGACAACTTTGAATATTTGCCGGCGTAGCGGCTTTCAACCGCAAGCCGGTTACCCGCAAAGCGGATGAAAATTTCCGGCGGTCTGCCGACCGCCGCTACAGATTCACAATCGCCGGGTCGGATTGCCTCCGCAACGGGTTACTGAATAGTGCATTGGTTTTCTGAACGCAAATTCTGTTTCAACCTTTGCACCTCTGCATCTTTGCGCCTTTGCGTTAAAACCCGACTGCAACGGTTCGGCTGAAGCGTGAACTCCAACAAACGCGGACAGGCTGCGGCTTGGCGACGGGCGCCTGCATTTCAATCCGGCGCGCTCTTGAAACTTTTTGACACCATTGGAATCAATATTTAACTTCCAGCCATGAAAGTTTTGCTCATGGCGCATCGGCGGCTTCCGGCGTTGTCTGAAATTCCATCGCGAATTGCCGGATCGAATCCAAATCTGGCGCGATTGGCATCAAATTCTCGGCGGACCATGAGCCCGCTCGAAGTCAAAAATCTGCAGGTGCATTTCCCGGTGAAACATGGAATGTTCAGCCGCGTCCGCGAATTCGTGAAGGCGGTGGACGACGTGAGCTTTGCCATCGAGCCGGGCGAAACGCTCGGCCTGGTCGGTGAAAGCGGTTGCGGCAAGACCACACTTGGCCGCGCCATCGTCCGGCTGGTTGAGCCGACCGCCGGCAGCATTTTGTTCAGCGGCGAGGACATCATCCGGATGGGCGGCTCGGAATTGCGCGCGCGGCGGCGGAAGTTCCAGATGATTTTCCAGGATCCCCATGGCTCGCTTAATCCGCGCATGACGGTCGAGCAAATCGTCGGCGAGGCGCTGGACATTCACCAATTGACTGACAGCCAATCCGCCCGACAAAAGCGAATTGCTGAATTGTTGAACGCGGTCGGGCTCGACCAGGATTACGCGCAGCGGTATCCGCATGAGTTCAGCGGCGGCCAGCGGCAGCGCATTGGCATCGCGCGCGCGCTGGCGGTCGAGCCGGAATTGATCATCTGCGACGAGCCGGTGAGCGCGCTGGATGTTTCCGTGCAGGCGCAGATCATCAATCTGCTCCAGGATTTGCAGCAACAGCGTGGCATCGCGTATCTCTTCATCGCGCACGATCTCGCGGTGGTGGAGCACATCAGCCGGCGGGTGATGGTGATGTATCTCGGGAAAATCGTGGAAACGGCGGAGGCCAAAAGCATCATCCGCGCACCGCGGCATCCCTACACCCAAGCGCTGATTTCCGCCATCCCGGAAGTGGATCCGGAATCAAAACGGCAGCGCATTGTTTTACCGGGTGACGTGCCGTCGCCGATTCACCCGCCGCCGGGGTGCCCGTTTCATCCGCGCTGTCCGATGGCCGAGGCGCGTTGCCAGGCAGAAGTTCCGGCGCTACGCGAGATTTCATCCGGCCACCGGGCGGCGTGTCTTCTGGCAAAGTAGAGTTTACGTTCCCGCCCTCACGATGTAAGTTGTTAAAAAGTCATCAAATATTCCCCACCCCCTGTCATGTCTCAAAATCGCCACCCAGCGCTTCAAGTTGAGACAGCGTAACGAAACACCCGAAGCGGTTTTCATGGAAAAATCAAACAATCCCTGGTTTTGAATTATTTCTTCGCTTTATTCAGCGCCCCGGATGGAGGCCGACAAACGCATTTCCGCCTTGACTTTGGCACTAAGGCTGCTAACTTAAAAAAAGTGTGGTTGCCACAGGCAATTTAGTGAACAAAATCGAAATCATTGTAACCCGCCTGTGGCTTTGTTCACGCCGCATTAAAAGAAAAGAGAAATAAAATAAAATATGAAAAATAAAGCTACCCGCAAGGCCGGCTTCACCTTGGTGGAAATTATGATTGTCGTGGCCATTATCGGCCTGTTGGCGGCAATCGCCATTCCCAACTTCGTGAAGGCACGTGCCACCTCGCAGGCCAATGCCTGCATCAACAACCTGCGTCAGATTGACGGCGCCGCCCAGCAATGGGCGCTGGAAAAGGGCCAGCAGACTGGTTCCACCATCAACTATCCCACGGACCTGACACCCTACATCAAGTTGAACTCGGCCAGCAGCGTTCCTCCGTGTCCGGCTGGCGGCAGTTATGCTGACGGCAGTGTAGGCGCCATTCCGACGTGCTCGTTGAGCACCACGGTGACTCCGCCCCACGCAATGCCGTAATCAACCGTGGACTGAATTCAAAGGCTCGAGGCGAAAGCTTCGGGCCTTTCTTCTTTCTTGCCGCCGTAAAATCACTTACAAATCAGACGATGTCCCGCCCGCGTGTCATCGGTTTGTCGCTCGCGCTCGCCACCCTGTTGGCTTACCTGCCGGCAACGCATGACCTGTTCATCAATTTTGACGACGATAGTTACATTGCTCAAAACCAGGTCGTCCAAAGAGGTTTGACTTGGGCCGGAGTCAAATGGGCCTTCACGACCTGGCACGCCAGCAACTGGCATCCGCTCACCTGGCTTTCACACATGACTGACTGCGAATTGTTTCGCCTGAATCCCGGCGGTCATCATTTGGTCAACGTCCTGTTTCACGCGACAAATGCAACACTGCTTTTCATGTTGTTGTTGAAATTGACGGATGCCTTGTGGCCAAGCGCATTCATTGCCGCCTTGTTTGCCTGGCATCCATTGCATGTCGAATCCGTTGCCTGGGTTTCGGAGCGCAAGGATGTCTTAAGCACCTTTTTGGGGTTGCTGGCACTTTTGGCGTACGTGCGGTTCGCCCGGGAAAACCGCCGGGGCAACTTCTGGCTGGCAGTGCTTTTTTTTGCGCTGGGTTTGATGTCCAAGCCCATGTTGGTCACGCTGCCATTTGTCATGTTGCTGCTGGATTACTGGCCGCTCGGCCGGATTGCGGGTTGTGGACACCGCCATTCGTCGCGTGCTCGCGATTTATCGGAGTTGCGGATTGCGGATTCAAAGAACACGCCCGTTCCGGCGGCTCAAAGATTAACGCTCCATCAGTTGCTCCTCGAAAAATGGCCGTTTTTTTTGCTCGCGGCGCTTTTCGCCACGGTCACTTTCCTGGCCCAACGCAATGCAGCCGTTGTGCCGCTGGTAATAGTTCCGTTAACGCTGCGGCTTGAAAACGCCATCCTGGCCTACGGAACATATCTGTGGAAAGCAATTTGGCCGGTGCCTCTGGCGGTGTTTTATCCGCTGTCCAAACACATCGCCTGGCCGCTTACGACTGCGGTGGCCGGCCTTTTGATGCTCATCTTCACTGTGGCGTGGCTGGAACGCAGACGCAGTCCCTGGTTGCTCGTCGGCTGGCTTTGGTTTTTGGGAACGCTGGTGCCGGTCATCGGCTTGGTGCAGGTGGGCGATCAGGCGTGGGCCGATCGTTACAGTTATTTTCCGCTCATCGGGATTTTTATCGCGATCACCTTTGCCGCTGCCAAATGGGCGAACGGGTTTCGACTGCCAAAATTCACCTGCGCTGTTGCCGCTATTTTGATTCTCTCCGCGTGTCTGGCGCTCACGGAAAAACAATTGCGCTATTGGCATGACAGCGAAACGCTTTTTACTCACGCGGTGGCCGTTACAAAAGACAATGCGTTGGCCCACCTTAATCTCGGGGTCGCCCTGCAGGATCAAGGAGAGCTTTCCCAAGCTTTGATTCAATACCAGGAAGTAATAAGGCTGGATCCCAGCCGCCACGAGGCTTACAATAACATTGGCCGCGTTTTAAGCGACCAGGGCAAACTCCAGGAAGCGCTGGATTATTATCGCGCGGCGGTGCAATTGGATGCCAAATCCTCCTTTGCACACGACAATTTGGGCCTCACCCTGATGGGGCTTGATCGTTTCGATGAAGCGATGAGGCAGTTTTCCGAAGCCGCACAGTTGGATGCCGGCTACGCGCCGCCCCGTTTTCAAATGGGCAGGATTTTGCTGAAACAAGGACGGGATGCCGAAGCCATGCCGCATTTCCAAGAGGCTTTGCGGATCGAGCCGGACAATCTTCAAATGTTAATCTACGTCGCCCGCGTGCTGGCGGCGGACGAAAACCCGCAAATTCGCAACGGCGCGGAGGCCCTGGTGCTCGCCACCAGAGCCAGCCAACTGGCGGGCCCGGCGCAACCGGTGGCGCTGGACACGCTGGCCATGGCCTATGCGGAAACCGGGCGTTTTGATGAAGCCGTGCAAACCGGGCGGGAAGCCGTCACCCTTGCCCGGGCTGCCGGCCAAAAGGACGACGCCGCCATCATGCAACAACGAATCGAGCTTTACCAAAAGCACCAGCCCTGGCGGGAGTCGTTCCGGAAAAATTGAATTTGATTGCGGTTGAATTGCCCTTTGTTTACTGTGAATCAACTTGATTGTTCTTTCAGTTTGCGAAATAACCATTAGAGCCCATTGGCCGTCATGAGCGTCATTCTTAAAACTGAAAAACTGTGCGTCGAATTCACCAGCCATGAGTTTCGGCAGGCAACCAAAGTCGCGCTGGTCAGTCTCGATTTGGAGGTGAATACCGGCGAAGTCTTCGGCTTTCTCGGGCCGAACGGCGCGGGCAAAACCACGGCCATCAACGTCCTCCTCGGCTTTGTGCCGCCGACCCGTGGCGCGGCATATCTTTTCGGCATTGACGTGCGCCAGCCCATTGCGCGCCAGCGCATCGGTTATCTGCCGGAGATGACGTATTACTACAAATTTCTCACCGCCGAGGAGTTGCTCCGGTTCTACGCAAAAATCTTTGGACTCCCCCGGACGGAAGCGGACCAGCGCATTGACCAGTTGCTCAAGCTCGTGGAACTGGAGCCGGCGCGCAAACGTCCCATCAAATCCTATTCCAAGGGCATGCAGCAGCGTGTCGGTCTCGCCCAGGCGCTGATCAACAATCCCGATTTGCTGATTCTCGACGAACCGACCAGCGGCCTTGACCCGCTGGGCCGCATGAAGGTCCGGGAAATCATCCAGCGCCTGAAAAACGAGGGCAAGACGGTGTTCTTTTCTTCGCATGAGCTGGGCGAAGTGGAAACCGTTTGCGACCGCGTGGCCATCATTAATCAGGGTGAACTCAAGGCGGCTGGCCGCGTCAGCGATCTCGTCGCGCAACACCATGGCAATTTGGAAAAAGCCTTTCTGAACATCATCGGCTATCAAACACAATCCGCGTTATGAACACGATTTGGGCATTGGCTGGTGTCGTCATCAAAGAGCTGTATCGCCGCAAGGACTTTTACGTCCTGTTTGTTCTCACGGCGATCATCACCATCGCCGCCGGCATGGTCAATTTCTTCCACGACCCGAAAATCGTGCGCTACGTCAAGGACATCTGCATGCTGCTCATCTGGGTTTCGGCGCTGGTTGTCGCCCTCATCACCACGGCGCGGCAGATTCCCGCCGAGCGCGAAAGCCGCACCATTTTCCCGCTGCTGGCCAAGCCGGTCACACGCTGGCAATTCATTCTCGGGAAATTTCTTGGTTGCTGGCTGGCCACCGGCATCGCGTTGCTCATCTTCTATATTTTCTTTGCCATCATCACCGGCTCGCGCGAACAACACTGGCCCTGGCTTATGTATTTCCAGGCCGCCTGGCTCCAGTGGGCCATGCTTGCCGTGGTCATCGCCCTGTCGCTGTGCGGCTCGATCATTTCCGCCGCGCCGTCGTCCACCACTACCATCTGCTTCATCGCCGTCGCCGGCATTTTGCTGGTCGGAGGCCATTTGAACACGGTGGCGCTTCACCAAACGCAGCCGCTGCAAACCATTTTTTACACGATTTACTTTCTCATTCCGCATCTGGAATGGTTCGACCTCCGCGACCGCGTGGTTTATGACTGGGGTTTGGTGGACTGGCTGGATTGCGTGCTGGCGACGCTTTACGCGGCGGCTTACACCGGGCTGTTTTTGCTGCTGACCTGGATCGGTTTCCGGCGCAAAAGTTTGAACACGTGATGAAGGCTTCCCCGTATCTGGTTCTGGCCCTGGTGTTGACGGTTTGTTTCACGCTGGCGACCGGCCTTGAACCCCGCGCCACCACTTGGAGCAACCGCTCCAAATCCGGCAACGTCTTCAGCGTGCTGTTTGGCGACGGGCGGCGGCTGTTCGCGAACCAATTCTTCACCATGGCGGACGTTTATTTTCACAGCGGCTATTACCCGTCCATTTTCGACCTGCGCGGCGATGAAGGTCCAAAGGAAATCGTTGCCGAAAGCCATGGTCACACCGACAGCCCGGAGGATGAAATCAAGGAGGACTTTCTCGGCAAACCGAAGGATTGGATTGACCGGTTTGGGCGCCACTTCCGCATTACCGAACACACCCATTTGGAACATGGCAACGAACGCGAAATTCTTCCCTGGCTGCGGTTGGCGGCGGACATGGACCCGCAAAAGATTGAAACCTACACCGTCGGTTCCTACTTCATGCGCCAGCATCTCAACCAGCCGCGGGAAGCCGAAGCATTTCTGCGCGAAGGATTGCGAAACAATCTCGACAGCTACGAGATCTTGTTCGAGCTGGGCCGGCTTTATAACGAAAATTATCACGATCCCAACGGGGCGCGTTACGTCTGGCAACTCGCCCTTCGCCGCTGGATGAAACAAGACTCCGCGCTCCAAAATGAAAACAAGCTCGCTTTCGATGAAATCACCGTCAACCTCGCCAATCTTGAACGGGAAGCCGGCAACTATGAGGATGCCATCCGATGGTTTCAGGCCGCCCAGAAAGTTTCGCCGGACCCGGGCGCGCTGCAACAGCAGATTGACGAAATCAAAAAGAAAATGGCGGCGCAAACAAATGCCCCGGCGGCTGCCCCGCACTAACCGTTAAGATTGCGCTTTGTTTTTCGCGCGCCGCTCTGGTTTAATCGCCGCCATGAAAGCCCGTCAGGCAAAAATCTCGCGCCACACCAAAGAAACCCGCATTGCCGTCCTCCTCAACCTCGATGGCCGGGGAAAATCCTCGATTAAAACCGGCATCCCGTTTTTCGACCACATGCTGGTGCTGTTCGCCAGGCACGCGACCATGGATTTGCAACTGCGCTGCAAAGGCGACCTCGAAGTGGACGCCCATCACACGGTCGAGGATTGCGGCATCGCGCTCGGCCAGGTGTTCACGCTCGCGCTCGGCGACAAACGGGGCCTCCGCCGTTACGGCGCGGGGTTTCATCCGAAAAACCCGTTCACCGGTGAAGCTTACGTGCCCATGGATGAGTGCCTCGCGCGCTGCGTCATTGATTTTGGCGGCCGGCCGCACCTCGTCTGGCGCGGGTTGAACGAATTTTCCCAGAAACGCGTCACGAAGTCCGAAAAATTCCAGGATGCGTCGAGCGCGTTTCGTTTCGGCCTCGCGCGCGAATTTTTCCAGGGCTTTGCCAACGAAGCCCGCTGCAATCTGCATCTGGAACTGCTTTACGGCGACGAGCCGCATCACATTGTCGAGGCGCTGTTCAAGGCGTTTGCCCGCGCGACGGACGCGGCGTGCCGGCGCGACCCGCGCATCGCCGGCCAGTTGCCGAGCACCAAGGGGAAATTGTAAATGGAGTCCGCCGGTTTAAATTCAAAGTTATGACTGCTGAGGCCGCATCGAACAAACAGATCGAACGCTACCGTCAGATGACCGGCGAGCAGCGATTGGCGATTGCCTTGGCATTGCATGAAATGTCATGTAATATCGCCCGCGAAGGAATTCGCCGGCAAAATCCGAACGCGGACGCCGCTGAAGTTGAACGGCTGCTTCGTCATCGGATTAAACTTGCCCGGGCCGCATGAATGAACAGGAATTGCTAGTGGATTGTTTGCGCCGGTTGAACCGGAGCGGCGTGACCTACTATCTCACCGGTTCGATGGCCAGCAACTACTGGGGCATCCCGCGCACCACGCATGATCTGGATTTTGTCGTGCAACTGCCGGCGTCCGCCGTCACCGCCATCGTGCAGGCATTCAGCGGGGATTTTTACATTGAAGAATCCGCCGTGCGCACCGCGTATCAGCCGCCGCACCAGTTCAACGCCATTGATACCCGCTCCGCGTTGAAGGTGGATTTCTGGCTGCCCAAGCCCGCGCCGTTCGACAAGGAAATGCTGCGCCGTCGCGTGCGCGTCACCCTCTTCGGCGAACCGTCGTGGATTGCCACGGCTGAAGATGTCATTTTACACAAGCTGATTTGGAATCGCATCACGCCTTCCGGGCGGCAACTCGGCGACGCCGCGGGCGTGGTGGCCGTGCAAGCCGAAGCGCTGGATAAAAATTACCTGAAGCAATGGGCGCAGGAACTCAAACTGGTTGACGAACTTGGAAAACTCTTAAGCGGAGAAATCAAACCCAAACAAACCTGAAACCCTTTGCCTTTGCCCGCGCCAGTTCCTCGTTGTTTTCTGCGTTCACGATCTTGAACTGTTTGACGTCCGTGTTCGTGTTGGCCCGGAACAACCCTCACCTTGAGCTGGATTAGGCAACGGCAGTCGTTGGTGGCAAGTGGTTCTGTCACCAACTGTTTATAAGATGGACGGTGCCCGGAAATCTCCAAGGATGCAGACCTAATCCCTTTTATGCCCTCCCACACCATTGACTGAATAACGCTTGTTACCCATCAGGCAAAATCCAATCAAACAACCCGCCAAAGTTGCCAGCGAGATGATAGCACCGAGATGAAATTTTCGGTCTTCATAAACCAGTTTTATGCGGTGCGAACCGGCGGGAATCTCAAAGGCTTGAAAGGCGTAATTGGCCGGCCACAGCCGCATCGGTTTGCCATCCACGTAAGCTTGCCAGGGATGATAATACGTTTGGGCCGCCACCAGCAGGGTCGGGGCGGCGGCCTCAACGCCGGCTTCAATTCGCAGCGCGGAGAAGCTGGCCGACGAAATTTTTACCGTGGTTGAATTGCTCGCCTTGATGAAGGTTGCCGCCTCCACTGGCAGACAAACTTCCTGGCGCGGATTGAAATTCGTATTGGTGAGCATTCGCACCGCGGTCAAGTCATCGGTGAACCGGGGTTTTTGTCCGCCGGTCAGCAACGGCATGTTGGTTGAGCGCGGGGTCCACTCGTAGCGGTTGGTCAGCCAGATGAGGGTTTCGGACACGCCGATGAAATCAAGCAGCGTGGCATTGTCGTTGAAGTAGTTGTAGAACAGCGCGGCATACCTGCTCAGATAGAGCGGGAAGAATCCATTGCAATTCGGAATGTCATCAAGCAGGTTGCAATCGCTGGAGATTGCGAAGCGCCGGCTGATGTAGTCCGCCGTAACATCGGGAAGAAACAGGCGACTGAACATGCCGCTCGTGACGAAAGGAACCATCGCCCGGGCCTGGCCAAAGCGTGGCGCGGGCAGCGTTCGCGGCAGGTTGGGTTGGTAAATCGCCCGGCTGACGGTTTGCGGCTGGGGCGCGTGCTGATATAAATCCAGCCACACCAGCAACAAGAGCAGAAACTGCCACAGCCGGCGTGATGCAATCGCTGGATTGTTTTTTGTTACAAAACATCCACCGACGATTGCGGTAAAAAAAACCGCACGGAACAAGCCGTTAAACAATACCGTGGTTCTGTCGTCGCCCGGTGACTGGGACCGCCAATTCCACCAGATGATGCCGAGGATCAGCGTCACCGCAGCAAACCAAACCAGACACCAGGTTCCACCCCGGCGGGTGGTTTCGCCTCTGGTTTCCCGGCGGATTTCCGCCAGGCCATAGGCCGCCAATAATGGCAAAACAAACACCGGCAGGATCACAAATTTGACCGGGAAACGCATCAAGCCGATGACGCTCACGTGCTGTGACAACCAGCCATATACCGGAGTTGCGTCGCCCAGCGCCAGGATAAGGCAGAGCCAGGTCAGCGCCGTCAGCAACCAGACACGTCCGCGCCGCAACCGCCACATTGTCCATAACGCAAGCACCACCGTGGCAACCCCAACGTAATAAGAATTGATCCAGGATTGTTGGTCCTGCATAAAGACGCCTTGATAGGCATGGCAATGAAACAGCGGAACGAAAAAGTTTGCCCAGCCGGTCAACGGCATTGGCCAGAACGCGGAGAAGATGCCTTCCTGATGCCGCGAGTAATCCAGCAGGTCAAAGAAGGGAAGCAATTGTGCGGCAGAAAGACCGCTGATCAGCAGCACGACCAGGCCGGATCGCCATAACGTTTTTACACGCGGAAAATCTCCGCGAATAAACTCAAACAAACTCAATACGCCCAGCAACACCCACGTCAACAAGGCCGCTTCCGCGCCGCCGGAAAGCATTTGCATCGCGCCAACCAGAGCCGCCATGACGAGTGTCCTGCCGCCTTCACGCCACGCACGCTCGGTAAGCCACACCACCCACGGCATCCATGCCAAACCAGCGACGGTCGCCGGCCATATCAGGCTGCTGAACATGAGTCCATTGAAGGTGAAAACGATCCCGGCAAAAGCGGCGGCAAAGTTGTTTTTAGTCCAACGGCGCGCGAGAAAAAACATTCCCAACCCGCCCCAAAACAAGTGCAACAGACAGAATACGCCCAACGACCACGAAAGCGGAAAAAGCAGATAAAACAATGCTGGAGGATAGAGCACCTGGGTGTTCCATTGGGCCAAAAACGGCACGCCGCAGTTGTTCAGTGGATTCCATAACGGGATCTCGCCGCGCCAGAAACTTTCGCGGAAGTGATAGGCAATCGGATAGGAAAAAATCCCGAAGTCCCGATAAACAAAAGTTTGAAATCCGAGAAAAACCTGGGGGTACGACACCAGCATCAGCCCTGCCAGCAGCATGGCAAACCAACGTGGCTTGATCCAGGCATCATCGCTCACAGCCTCAACTTTCGCGCCCGGCTTCGTGGGAAACAGCATTGGCGGAAAAATGCCAGAAAAACTCTCCAACCCAAGCCCATAATAAAGGGGTGGTCCCGCATAATCGCATATTGGTCGCGCCTTGATTTTGTGAACCACTGGCAGGCGCAAATACGATGCGTTCGTCGGGCGGCGGACACAGATTGTTTAACATCCGCATTGAAACCTGTGCGTTCGCCAAATCACCGTCGAATGCCTGCTGATAATTGGTCTTGTCCTCAAGTCCGCGCGATTGGTTGCGGTGTTCAATGAATCTTGTAATACCTTCCGGGGTGAGTTCCGTGTTTTTCAACACTTTGTCGGACGGCTCACTTGCCGCAGGAGTGGTTTTACAACCGGAAAAAAGAACTGCACAGAGAACCAGCGCCATTATGCAGGAAAGTTTTTTGATGGGTGAATAATAGCAATTTGCTTTGAGACAGGAGGCGAGTTCATTCCTCAAACAGCGCCTGCGCGAATTGTTTCGCGTCAAACGGCTGCAAGTCATCCGGCTGCTCGCCGAGGCCGATGAATTTGATCGGCAGGCCGAGTTCCTTCTGGATGGCCACCACCATGCCGCCTTTGCTCGTGCCGTCGAGCTTGGTCACGATGAGACCCGTGAGCGGCACGGCCTTGTTGAACTCGCGCGCCTGATTCAGCGCATTCATGCCCGTGGTCGCGTCGAGTACCAGCAACACCTCATGCGGCGCGCCAGGCAGTTGCTTGCCGATGACGCGGTGCAGCTTCTGCAATTCCTGCATCAAATTGTGCTTGGTGTGCAATCGGCCGGCGGTGTCAATGAACAGATAATCCGTCTTGCGCGCCTGCGCGGCGGTGACGGCATCGTGCGCCACGGATGCCGCGTCCGCGCCATAAGCGCCGGCGACCACTTCAATTTTCAACCGCTGACCCCAAAGTTTGATTTGCTCGATGGCGGCGGCGCGAAACGTGTCGCACGCGCCGAGCAATGCGGTTTTCTTCTGCGCTTGAATCCAATGCGCCAGCTTGGCGGCCGTGGTGGTCTTGCCCGTGCCATTGACGCCGACAATGGAAACCACCGTCGGGCCGTGCGCGGCCCGGAGCAAATCGGATTTGTTCGAGCCAAGGCCCTTCTCCACTTCGGCACGCGCAATGGCGAACACGTCCAGCCCCGCGCTGCCCTGCGTTTCGTAGGCCTGTTTCACGGCGGCGACGATGTGCGCTGTCACGGCCACGCCGAGATCGGCGGCAATGAGCGCGGCTTCGAGGTCTTCAAGCGATGCCGTGCCAAGCTTCGGCGACAGCGTGACGATGCGTTTGATTTCGTGCGCCAGCTTGCTGTGTGTTTTGGCCAGGCCGGCTTTGAATTTCTGGAAAAGTCCCATGAACTATTACGGATTGCGGACACCGACTTTCCTCGCGTGCTCGCGATTTATCGGAGTTGCGGATTGCGGATTGGCGGCTCTCGACCTTCGACTCTCGACCTTCGACTTGAGCTTTTCCACATGTTCGTAGGGCAGTTTGACCGTGCCGATGAGCGGTTTGCCCTTGCTGAAGCCGTGGCAATCGGAGCCGCCTGTCACGAGCAGGTGAAATTTGTCGGCAATTTCCAAATAGCGCTCGGCGGCCTTGGTCGAGTGCTTGGTATGAAAACATTCAATGCCGTCCAGCCCGGCGTCCACGAGCGCGGGAATGATTTCATCCGTGCGGTTCAAACCGGGATGCGCCATCACCGCGAGGCCGCCAGCCTGGTGGATCAATTCGACGCCTTCCAGCGCGGACATCTTGGCCTTGGGCACCCACGCCGGACGATTTTTTTTGAGAAAACGCGTGAATGCCTCGTCGGGCGTTTTGCAAAACCCGGCCTCCACCAGCGCTCGCGCGACATGCGGGCGGCCGGGTGATTTGCAATTGGCCAGCGCGAAAACCGTTTCGGCTTTAAGCGGTATGTTCAATGCATTAATGCGCGCCACCATCTCACGGATGCGGTTCTGGCGGACGGCTTGAAACTTGGCGATTTCCCCCAGAAACATTTTATTTTGCGTGTCGAGAAAATAGCCGAGGAGATGAACCTCGGTGTCGTCATGCTCGGCGGTGAGTTCCGCGCCGGTGATGAACTCGATGCCCGCCGCGCCGCAAGCCGCCGCCATGCGCGCGCAACCCTCGACCGAATCATGGTCCGTCAGCGCCAGGGCCGCGAAGCCCAGCCGCTGGCCGTGCCCGGCCAGTTCCTCCGGCGAAAACGTGCCGTCGGAAAAGTGCGTGTGCAGATGGAGGTCGGCAAATTTCATTTGACGATTCGCGCCGGTCGCATCAACTCGCTGCGCACCTTGTCGAGAATGCCGTTGACGAATTTGCCGCTGTCCTGCGTGGAAAACTTTTTGGCGATGTCCACCGCCTCGTTGATGCTGACAATGGGCGGGATGTCCTCGCGGTGCAGCATCTCGTAAATCGCCAGCCGCATGATGTTGCGGTCCACCGTGGCGATGCGATGGAAATCCCAGTTCTTCGCGTGTTTTTTGATGTGCTCGTCAATCGCGTCGCGGTGCTCCAGGGTGCCCCGAATCAGCGGGTCGGCGAA
>Ga0182027_10009988_pt1 | contig 13543 bp, 7 predicted proteins | sample 712E1DmetaG_FD_121300 | JGI IMG/M metagenome (GOLD analysis project Ga0182027, IMG submission 121300) | Permafrost microbial communities from Stordalen Mire, Sweden - 712E1D metaG (Illumina Assembly) | ecosystem: Environmental > Terrestrial > Soil > Wetlands > Permafrost | place: Sweden...
AATTTAAAGAAAATAAGAATAACCGTATCAATTGTTCTTTTCTTATTAATTTCAGCATTATTCCTGGATTTTAATAACTCGCTATCTCCGGCATATACAAACTATTTTACTTTTCTTCAGTTTGTACCATCATTAATAAAATTTGTAAGGCTTGCAGGCATTTCGGCAATTGGGTTTATACTTGTATTAATTCTTACCGCTCTTTTTGGCAGGGTTTATTGTTCAAGTATTTGCCCATTGGGAACATTGCAGGATATATTTTCTTACATCTCAAAAAAACTCCATAAGAAAAAATATTACCGTCTATTGAAGCCTGCCAGCCTGCTTAGATATTCATTCTTATCTTTGTCAATTATCTTCTTTTTATCAGGCAGTTTATTCGTAATTAATCTGCTTGATCCTTACAGCAATTTCGGCAGAATTTATACTCAATTATTTAAACCTCTTCTCCTGAGCGGTTATAACTTTGCGGCAATTACACTGGAAAAAGTAAATCTATATTGGATTAATCCGGTTGAAATGCGCGGCACAAATTATATTATCATATTCCTTCCTGCTGCGTTTTTAATACTTGTATTCATACTTTCATTTTTTTCGGGCAGATTATTTTGCAATACTGTATGCCCGGTAGGGTCGCTGCTCGGATTACTCTCAAAAATTTCATTATTTAAAATTAAAATTGATGAGAAAAATTGCATCGGCTGTAATTTATGTGAGCGCGCATGCAAATCCGGCTGTATTGATAAGAAGAAAAAAACCGTTGATTTCAGCCGGTGTGTAAGCTGCTATAATTGTTTCAAAGTCTGTCCATCGGAAGGAATAAGCTACCGGTTATCATTTAACAAAAGAGAAACAGAGAAAGCCGAAAGTATTGATTCGGCAAAACGGCAATTTCTAATTTCTGTAGCCGTATTTCTTGCCGGTTCAACAAAATTAGTTTCTGCTCAAAGCAAAATAATTAGTAAAAAACTGAGTAAGATTCCTATCTTCAGGAAAAACCCTGTTACACCTCCCGGCTCAATAAGTTTAAAACATTTTACAAGTAATTGTACTGCGTGTCATCTATGCATCAGTTCCTGTCCGGCATTGGTACTTCAGCCTGCATTCCTGGAGTATGGAATATTGGGAATACTTCAACCACGCATGGATTATACTACCAGCTATTGTAATTTTGACTGCGTTATTTGCGGCGAAGTTTGCCCGAATGGCGCAATTCTGCCTGTCAAGCTTGAAAAGAAAAAGTTAACACAGCTCGGACAGGCAAAATTTATAAAAGACAATTGCATTGTTTATACAGAAAAAACAGACTGCGGCGCTTGTTCGGAACATTGCCCTACGAAAGCAGTAATCATGGTGCCTTTTGAGGGTATAAGAGCGCCGGAGGTACATGACGAATATTGCATCGGCTGCGGCGCTTGTGAGTATGCCTGCCCTGTAAGGCCATATAAAGCAATTTATGTTGAAGCAAATTCCGTGCATCAAACTGCGAAGAAGAAAGAGGAAGAGAAAATCGAAAAGAAGGTTAATTACAAGGAAGATTTTCCGTTTTAATCTTTAGTATTAGAGACTCTCATTCTTAAAATTTTATTACGCATCCATTCCTGCAGCTCTCCATTGCCAGCTCGATTATACGGATAGTATTCAAAGCTTCTTCCGGTTTAACGGCTAATTCTTTACCGTTTGCTATGGCTTCATACAAGTTCTCGTAAAATGCAGAATACGAACCTGCAATTGTTTCAATTTCGCCGCTAAAGTTTAATCCATTCAATTTGATATCTATCATTCCCCAAAACTCAGAAGGCTCGGTACCCCATTCGGGCGATTTTCTATAACCGTATTTTTTAAGTGTTTCTTCCTGCGGATCCAATCCGTTTTTTATATAAGAGCCTTCCGTACCGTGCAGCGTAAACCGCGGTAAAGGGATTTTAGAAAGATAATTACTTTTTAAAGTGACTTTAAGTTTATCATAATTCAGAATCACTTCAAAAGCATCTATTATTTTTCCCGATGGTCTTTGTGTCCTCAAATCCGCATAAACGGATATTGGATTTCCAAACAAGCAAACAGACTGATCAATCAGGTGAGAGGCTATATCATATAGAAGCCCGGCGGCAGGTAATATTTCTTCTTTCCATGAATTGGGCTTTATATAATTTCTAAACCTGTCAAAATGAGATTCAAATTCAACTAGCTCGCCGAGCATCCTGCTATCAATTATCTTTTTTACGGTTAGAAAATCACCGTCCCATCGGCGGTTCTGGTAAACAGTCAATATCTTTTCCTGAGCTGCGGCAATATTAATCAACTCCTCTGCTTCTTTTGATGTTGCCGTAAATGGTTTTTCAACTACAACATGCTTACCGAAAATCAGCGCTTTTTTAGCCATCTCAAAATGTAAATGGTTAGGCGTATTAATTATAACCAGATCAATCTCATCATCGTCAAGCACAGAAGAAAAATCTCTTACTACTTCAATATAAGGGTATAAATGTTTAGACCTGTTACTATGCCGTTCAACAACTTTACTCAAACGATAATTAGGGTCTGCATCTAAAAAAGCCGCATGAAAAAATTCACCGGACATCCCAAAACCTACTATAGCTGTATTTATTATTTTTCCCATAAGACTGTTCTCATGTTGGTTAATAATTGCTTATTAATAATTATATTTTTTTGATGAATAGAATAATAAGAAGATAAATAGAAATATTATCCTATTATTTAATGATAAATAACTGCGTAACTTCAGTGCACAATCATTTATGCCGGTTCACCCGCGAATAAAATAAAGCAGCAGTGTATGGGCATGTTTCGCTTGGAACTCACTTGAGCAAAACGAGTTTTTTTGTTTGCGAATAATTCCCGGACTGCATCCGGTAGAAATATATTCCACTTGATAAATTACCCCCATTTCTGCCGGAGGCGGATCCGCCATTGGCGGAAAATTGTACTGAATAATTACCCGCAGATTTTTCTTCATTAACTAAAGTTGCTATTTCTTTTCCCAAAATATCATAAACTTTTATTGTAACTAAGCTTGTTTTAGGAACAGAGTAGTTTATCATAGTAGTTGGATTAAACGGATTTGGGTAGTTTTGCTGTAAGGAAAAACTTGCTGGAAAATTATTTTGTTTATTTTTAACACCGGTAAACATTTCCGAAAGCGGCCTAACCCAAACGCCGCTATCAGTCGCCGCAAAAAGACTCGTCCCAATGACAGCAAGGGAGTTAACACTAGCGCTAGTTAAGCCTGAATCAACTTGAGCCCAACTCGTGCCGTTATTCGTTGAAAGGAAAACGCTTCCGGCGGCAGTTCCCGCAAAGAGATTCGTGCCAATGACAGCAAAAGACTGGACAGAAGCGCCCGTCAAGCTGGTTGCAGTCCACTTTGTACCGTTGTTGGTTGAAAGAAAAACGCCTGCGCCGGCAGTTCCCGCAAAAAGATTCGTCCCGGCTATCCCTGTAGGGCTGACAGCAAGCGACCCAACCGCACGGTTCGGCAAGCCTGCATTTATCGTTGTCCAGCTTGTGCCGTTGTTCGTTGAAAGAAAAACGCCGCTGCTAGTGCCTGCGACCAGATACGGTATCCCGCCTATTAATCCATTGGAGGAAACTGTAAGAACTCGTATGTCGGTGTTTGACAAGCCTGAATCAACAGCCAACCAACTTGTTCCGTTGTTAGTTGAAACATAAATGCCATTACCAAGAGTTCCTGCAAAGAGATTAACCCCGCTTGCCCCAGTTATGCTGACAGCAAACGCAGAAACATTGGCATTCGTCAAACCGTTATTAGCTGCCGTCCAGCTTGTATCATTGTTGGTTAAAAGGAAAACGCCTGCGCCAGCAGTTCCCGCAAAAAGATTCGTCCCAATGACAGCAAGCGACCCAACCGGACGATTCGGCAAGCCTGCATTTATCGCTGTCCAGCTTGTGCCGTTGTTCGTTGTAAGAAAAACGCCGTTCACAGTTCCCGCAAAAAGATTCGTGGAGCCTGTCCCGCTGGTGGCTGGAGAGACGGCAAAGCAATAAGCAGATCCCCGGTAGGCAGTTTGTACCCACTGCGCATTTACTGCTGCACAAAACAGCACGAGAAGAAATAGTAACTTTTTATACATTGTGCCTCCGCTGTTTTTAGATTCAAAACGGAATAAATGTTTTTTGTTTGCTGTTATAAAAATAAGGAAAATTCTTATCTGATTTACAAGTAACTTCTTAATAATATTTTTGCGTATGTGCTAATAATATTAGTTCTGCGTGGTCTAAAATAGTTTTTATTGTTCTTATAATCCTGGAATAATAAGAAATATATCAGCTATATTTAAAATAAAAAAGGGGCACCCGGTAATGTCCCTTATCGAACGTGGGCAGAGACGGAATCGAACCGCCGACACAAGGATTTCCGGTCGGGAGTGTGTAAAAGCTCTTTCAAAGAACGGATTTGTTCAACGAAGATGCAATTTATTAATGCCATCTATCGATTTCGTCAAAGAAAAAAGTTATATTTTACAGTTCTTTCTGTATTTTATAGTAAATAGTTAGCTTTTCCATTTAAAATAGCATCAACAAATAACGGTAAGACAATTGATCCCCCGGCAGAAGAAAGATCGACAATTTATTTACGAGCAAGAGCGATTTATGGTTCCGGGACTGCACATTATTTTAATGGGAAAGCAGTGCCGGACTCAGGCACGGCTACATTCTCTTATAGATTGAATAATAAATAATTATTGAAATCATTTTTGACAACATGGAGTTTATGTGAAAAATAAAGATAAAGATAATTTTGACATTTTAAATTCATCAAGGCGGGATTTTATAAAGAAGGTTGGCACCGCTACCGCGGGTATACTGGCTGCACCATATCTGAAACCTTCGGGAATATTTGGATACGATCATAAACAAATTTCTTCTTTTTTAACTTCAGTAGCAATTACCAATACTACAAACTCCCTATCTGACAGTTATGTTTATAATGCTACAAGCGGTACCGGAATCAAACAAAAAGTATATTACATTCTCGGTCTACTTGATCAAAATCTATCCGGCAAAGTTTCAGCCCTGTTCAGCAAGGGCAAGAAAGTGGCGATAAAGATAAATGTGACCGGTGGTTCCAGTGAGGCTATTTACTTTGGTCCGAGTAACAATGCACGCTACCCGAACGTTAGTATTACCGAGACAATTTGGACTAATCCCACTGTACTACAGGCTGTTGGTCAGTACATAATCGATGCCGGAGTAAATCCCACCGATCTTTATATTGTTGAATCCTTATGGGATACGACATGGCAGACACCCGGCTCAACCGCACCTTTTGGTTCCAACGACATCTTTGGGTATAGCGAAGTTCAGAAAGCCTTAGGATGCAATGTTGTTGATCTGAACGATACAACCCCTGCTAATATTACGGAAATCTCAACGGGGAGTAATTATTTCAACTTTCCAAGCTTTACCATGAACAAGATATTGCAGGAGGTTGATGTCTATGTTTCTATTCCTAAGCTGAAACAGCATGCGACCGCCGCCATTACTTGCTCGCTTAAAAACCAGATAGGTACAGTTCCCAAAACATTGTATACAATACCGGGAGATGATGGTGACAGAGGAATGCTTCACCATGCTGTAAGCACCAATCCAACATGGACCCATTTACCCGAGAGTATCTGTGATTTGGCTGCTGCCCGCCCTGTAAATCTTGCAGTGGTTGACGGAATTAAAAGTTGTGTCGGAGGCGAAGGGCCTTGGGTCCCGAATTTTGCACCCGCTTCAAAACATGTATTAATGGCGGGGCTTGATCCGGTTGCTACAGACAGCATCGCTGCGAACATAATGGGATTAAATCCTGCGTTAAAATCCTTACCGCTGCCCGGACCTCTGACGGTCGGTGCAAATACATCTTCGATTTGTGATAGTTATCTTTATCTTCTCAATCAAAAAGGTGCCGGTACAAATCAATTAAGTCAAATTCAGCTCGTTGGTGATGGAGCAAATTTGGTAACATCGGTACAGCAAAGCCCCACACCGGAGCAGCCTTCTGAATTCCAGTTGTGTTCGAATTATCCGAACCCGTTCAATCCTTCAACAAAGATAGTTTTCTATTTACCGAGGGCTGAATTTATAACATTAACAATCTATAACATTAACGGCAGAGAGATTGAAACCCTTATAAAAGGCGAAGTTCCTGCGGGTGAGCACAGGCTGCAATGGAGCGCACAGGGTCTTGCAAGCGGAGTCTATTTATGCCGGATGGTAGCAAAAGGTTTTTCCGAAACGATTAAGATGGTTTACCAGAAATAAGGAAATAGTTAATTAAGAAAATTCATTGCTGTACGGTTATAAGTTGAATAATGACAACTGGTTAGGATTATAGTTTATTTCATTTTTGTAATCTGAATCAGGAAACATAGAAATAATAGGCTTATTTTCAGATATAGATACACTTGCTAGTTGTAAACAAGTGAAAAAGCTCCTTTCGGATTTTGATTAATAAAATAAGGATTTTTTTCTTAAAGGTAAATGCAGTTTCGCTACGCTCAACAGCATTTACCTTCAGTCCTTTATTAATCATTTATACAAGATTATTTACACTCCTATAATCTTTTTTGAGCATTACTTTTTGTTTTTATTTACCGGACCATCGAGTAATAAATCATGATCTTTTTTACTCCCATCATTTAAATCAGGTTTAATATCCACATGCAGTTTTATCCTCATCGCACTTAAAAGCGTACGCCAGAAAGAAATTGTTTCCTGAGAAGTGATCCGGTAGTCTAACGTCGATAACAAAACAGTGTCACTTTCAGATTCAAAACGGATCAAAGCGGCTCCGGAAGGCTTTTCAAGATGCTCATATAGTACTACCTGGGCACATTTTCTGTTCTCGGCGACCTGATTAAATAGCGACCAATCAACGTTAGCGGCTTCCAGCAATACTTCCCCCTGTTTCAACCACTCACCACCTAAGCCTTGTTTTATAATATCTCTGTCCCCTTCAATCTCTGAAAAATAGAGGTCAGGCAGCTCAAAATACGGACTAAGCGGACCAGATTTATTTGGCTGCAAAGAAGTTGCTTTTCTCCGGGTCAACTGACCTCCTTCCGGCAATAAATTTTTAACAGCATCAGTCATTGGCTGGTCAGCAAGCATTATCCAAATAAGTCCACCGGCTTTCCTCACCTTATCAATTTCAGATTGCGTCCGGGAAACCATTGCTTCCGTTGCTTCACCATCAATAAAAACTAAATTAGTTTCCTGAGCTTGTCTAGTGAACTCAACACCAATTTTTTTGAGGCTGCTTGCAAGAGTTCCTAAAGAATCCCCTACAAAATAAGCTTTCTTATAAATGGCGTCCGGAAATGGCGGCTTGGATTTTGGTTGATGCAAAGTATATACAAAGTTTTTATTTTGTGACTGACCAGAAAGAGCGCTTTTCATTGCCTCGAACATAGGTAAAGGCTTGTACAACGGTAATTCCGGGTCTAGTCCCGGATTGAAAGTTGTTACATACGGAGGAATATGCTCTATTTGGTAACCGGGTTTTCCATCCTTATAAGGTAACCCAGCAAATATTCCATCATTTTGATCAGGCAAACGAGCATAATCATGATAACCAAGGTTCATATGTTCAAGGCCAAACCAACAAAGTTCCGAAGGAGAGAAATACGCCAGCCGGGGGAGCGCCATTTTTACTACATTCTGATAAAGATCGACTGCAAGAGCTTCATTGCGTCCGTAGTACGATTCATAAACTTGCTCTCCTGCAAACGGGTATAACTGACCTGGTGTGCCGTAATATGTTGCGCCACATTCACCTACTATCAACGGTTTATGCAAAGTGTCGGGCAATATTTCAAGATGAAGGCCATGACCAAAATGTTTGCTCCATACGGGAAGATTACCCCTCATATCTTCATCACCATCGTCCGTAACGAAAGGACGGGTTGGATCCAGCATAGAAGGGCGCTTTGCAAGTTCAATAATTCTTTTATCCCAATTCTCTGCGACATCTTCAGAGGGCTTGTTATACATAGCAACTGCAAATAATTCATTCCCAATACTCCAGCCTATCACAGAGGGATGGTTTCGATCTCTCAGAACAAGTGCATCAATATGTTTAGCCGTCCGCTCCCAGGTAATATCCTCTTCGAAGTTTAACGAGAGCGAACTTCCGAAAAGTGCACTTTCATCAAGAACCATAATTCCCATTTCATCAGCAAGTTGATAATAAAATTCGGGCCATGGTTGTGCATGTAGTCTAACGGCGTTTCCACCAAAATCCTTTATCATCTTAAACCATGCCCATGCAAATCTCCTGGAACAAATGTATGCCCCAAAAGGATGTTGAATATCCGCAAAACACTGTATCTTTTTTCCATTAAGGATAAAATTTTCACCTTTGATAGTAAATTGTCGCCAACCAAACCGCTCACTTTTACAATCATAAACATTCTTTTTACTTTTTACTTGTAAAAGAGCAGTATATAAGTTAGGATCCGAGGGGGCCCATAGTTTTAATTTCCCCTGTACTTTAGCCTTTATGATTAGTTCCTTTGTCTCTCCGGTTTTAAGTACTACCTCATTCGACTGTAAGATTAGTCCAACATCATTGCCCAATTTCCATTTAATTTCAGGAGCGTTCAACACATCTGGTGTTTCCAGGTTGATCCAGTTCTTTACGACACCTGACACCATTATTTTTTGTGTCTCTGAAGATTGGTTTACAAGTTTAATATCAAGTTCCAATGTATCTTTATCTACCCAAGGTTTTACGAAAATATTGGTTATCCTCACCTGCGGAAGTCCCAGAAGATATACATCCTGCCATATTCCAACCAGATTATCTGTATTGGAACCCGGAGGGTAAGTAGAATGAAAATATTTGTACCGGGAACTTGTTTTGTCAAATAAGCGACGGTGACGTATTCCTACCAGCAACTCATTTGTTCCGCCCACTTTCACGTAATCTGTTACGTCAATATCTATGGGCATATATCCGTCAAAATATTCTTTTGTCTTTTCCCCATTTACCAAAACCACAAAATCCCCAATAACAGCTTCAAAATGCAATACTATTTTTTTCCCAGACCATGATGACGGTACAGTAAAAGAACGCCTAAGCCATCCCATTTTAACGCTACCCCAATTTGACGGATAACTTGGATAATAAACTGATGATGGTGCATAGGGTTTATCCGTGCCCTCCCCTACTTTACTCCCAGCACCCCATTCATTAACATTCCACGGCGAAGGGATTTTAATCGGTGTTGTTTCCCACTTGTCGTTTACAGGAGGAGAAAGAAGGGGAGCCACTCCCGTATTGGGAGTCCAACCTTCAGGAATACTAACGGGTTGAAAATCCCATTTCCCGTTTAAGCAGATTTCTTCTCTATAAGGGTTTTCCTGTGGAAAAACGATGCCTTCAGCCGGAGAAATATCACGCATGAATTTAACACCTTGAGCGCATACCTTTTTCGGTACCAAAAAACTTAAGAATAATACACCTATAAAAATTGACGATCTCAGGATTCCGAATATTTTAGATGGATACCGTTTCATTTATTTGCTCTATCTATGTTATTAAACTAATTACTTACTTATTGAAATTGTTGCTCAGCTTCACATATGTATACTCAGCTTTATCATTAAGATGATTATCAAGCACTAATCCAACCCGCATAGCTCCTCCCCATGGAGGTAAAAATGCTCCGTCGTAATTTTTATCAGAAGTTTTAATCGGCGTCCAGTTGACTTGGTCGAATGACCAGAAAAATCGAAAAAGTTGACCATTTACGGCTTCCAGCTTCAGTGAAACCGGGTTGTTTCCGGGAATATTTGTTTGAGCCAGAATTTGTCTTTCCCCATTTCTATCTTGAAAAAGGGTAAGCTGAGATTTATCTACCATATAAGCCAATAAGTTTTTGCTATTGCCGTATACACAAATTCCACTTTGAGAATCCGAACGTTTGGCTATTCCCGCAACAAAAGTATAGTCTCCTGTTTTGGGACTTAAACCCGCAAAAACAATTCCCGTCTGACTTGAAGTAAGAGTTAGTTTCTTGTTGCTGATATAAATTTTGGGCTCAGCTCTATCCAGATCCCACTGCCAAAACTTCAGGTTTTTATTCGTGGAAAAATCATCGGTATAAACAGAATCCCGGACTTGTACTGTATTTTTAAAAGGCATCGAAGCATAGACAGAACAAGTATCACCATTCTTGAATTGCGGCCATCCGGTTTTTTCATCCCAAATCAATTCATCCAGCATACCCTGCCGACCAATAAACTGAAAATCCGTATTATGATAAGCATGATGAAGGAAATAAAATCGATGATCCTGAGTTTCCACTACGGTTCCATGACCCGGACATCTCCACCGATCTCCTCCATGCAAAAGTGGAGTAAGATTCTGTTCCCAATCACCTTTAATAGAAGTGGAACGGGCTACCAATACTTCATATGTACAATGCTCGTCACAACAGCCCCCGATTGAATACAAGTGGTAATAATATTTTCCATGCTTAATAACAAGTTCACCTTCAGCACCTTCCCCTTTCCATCCTTCATCATACCGGGTAAGGCTAAAATGTTTGCCCACCAACGATAATCCATCGGGGCTAAGTTCCGATGCAAGTATCTCAGTGGGACGATCTTGATTTAATCCATAAGCTTTCCATGTAATATAAAGTTTCCCATCATCATCTTTAAAAACAAAAGGATCAATCGCTTCTTTTCCCCAGTCAATGATAATGCCATGGTCGGTAAATCCCTTGTGGGGATCCCTTGTTGTAGCTACGCCAATGCATGAAACCAGGTCTCCTTTTCGTTTGGCAGCGTAATACACAAAATAGGTTCCATTATTGTAAGAAAGTTCGGGAGCCCAAAAACCTTTAGCAGCCCACTTCGGAGGACGAATAAAAATAGATCCTATTTGCTTCCAATTAACCAGGTCTTTTGATTCATAGAAAGGGTAGCATGGGGCAAAATCATTAGAAGTAGCTGCAGCATAATAGGTATTCCCCACTCTGATAATAGTTGGATCAGGAAAATCGCCGGGGATAACCGGATTATAATAGACCGCTGTGTTATCACTTTGTTGTGCAAATAATAACAGCGGGAAAAGAAACAATAACAACAATATAATGTTGCGGTTTAAAGTATCAAACGATCGGGTTACATGTTTGCGCATTTTTTTAATACCTAAGGTTTAATGATTATTATCCACCGGGATATAATACCCTGTTGCCTTCAGGATGAAATCGACTATTGGAGTAGGATTTGGAAAACTATGAGGATGATGTTTAAAACCAGGTTTGTGTATCACCATAATATTTCCATTCAATGCTCTTACCTTTTTTTCAAAAGGAAGTGTATTCTCATCAGGCAAAGCTGCTTCATCGGCATCGGCACACAAAATTAACATAGGATATTTACCTTTCACTATTTGATCTACCTTATCAATAGGACTTCCTTTGAAGTTAACCAATTGTTCCTGATTTGTAACATGATAATCGGCTTTAAAATCCTCAAATTCAGACTTCCCAGGAGGCAGCTTTCCCAAACCGCAGGGCCAGCTTTTCATATCCAGAAGTGGATTGTCTACGTAAGTACAGGCCACTTTATCAGGATTAACCGCAGCCCAGTTATAAACATATACCGCTCCCCTGCTCATACCTTCCATAGCAGCTTTATCAGAAAGACCTGCCGCATGAAGAATATTATAAAAATGGTTCCAGTGAGATATTGCCTCATCATTACCAAATAATTCTGCAACATCGCAGTACACCACATGAAACCCTCTTTGAAGCAATGCTATATCAGTCTGCGATTCATTCCCCCAAAAACGGGCACGCCAGATCCAGGGATGACCTTTTGCCGAAATCTTAGGCTGAACAACTTTGCAGGATCTTCCATCGAAGGGAAAATCAGCACATCGGTAACCATAGAATGAACTAATTGTAATTGCCTGATGCAGATTATTAAAAATATTAAAGTCTATGTCCCTTTGCTGTGTCAGATACCCGTAAAGATTTTGCGCAATAATTGCAGAACCTTGTGTATTCGGATGGATTTTATCCGGTAACAGATCAGGCTTATTAATTAACAAAGGATGTACATCAATTAATTCAACACTGTCTTGATAAGCTACATTCTGAATATGAGGAATAATAGACCTTACAATTTCAGGATCCCAGATTCCTGTTGTATCATCAACAAACGACACTACAGGCAACAATAAAATAACTCTCGGATGGGTAGGCAGCTGCATGAATAATTGAACCATATCATGACAATCGTGCTCAAAATCATCCATATGCTCACGGTTAATCAGCTTGCTGTCATTTCCGCCAAGATCAATAAAAACTATATCAGGCTGATCCTTAAGAGCCAATTGAAATTCATTCGTGTTCCAATATGGCAAATTCCCTTTACGAAGCATCGTGCAGCCACTTACTCCAAAGTTATCAACATGGTAATTTTTTCCTAAAAGTTTCCGTAATTGTGCCGGATAAGCCTCTTTCTCACGATTTGTAACACCATAACCATAAGTAATACTGGCACCTACAAAGACCGCTTTTATTGGTCGATCCTGAATCGTAGTACAATGATTATTACTAAACACTGAACCGTTTAAAAGTAAAAACAGGGTTAGGAACAAATAGAATATTCTTCTCATTTTCTCACTCTTTAAAATTTATTATGACTATTACTTATCAAAAGTTTTAGTCAGACTTTTATATTTTGTAGAAAAAGTGATAGATTGAATACTATCATTGTTTTTCAAACTGAAATAGATAATCTTTTCTTTACCAGGTTCAAGTTCATAATGATGTACCTCATCCAAACAAACGCCATCAACAAACATTGCGACCTTGCCTGCATCAGTTAAGTTACCGGCATTTTTAATTTTAACGGCAACGGTTTTCTTTCCGGTGATAAGGTTTTCATTTATTCCTTCGTACGTTAAAACAAAATCAGCATTGAATGACACGTTATAGTTTATTTCACCATTCACTCCTTCATTAGGAGCCTTAAAGCCGACACTATTTTTAATTTCATCGGCAGCAACATAAGAGGGACTTTTTCCACCTATCATTATTTTGAATTCACCCGGTTCAACAACCCGATCCATTTTATCATTGAGTAGTGAAAGTTGGTAAGGAGAAAGTGTAAATGAAACATCTTTTGATTCACCTGGTTTGAGCGTGATGCGGGTAAAATCTTTTAATTGCATCACGGGAGTTTTTACACTTGCGTACATGTCCGTGATATAAAGCTGAGCTACCTCATCCCCGGTATTTTTACCTGAGTTTGTTACTTTGGCACTTACACTTACAACCCCATCATCACCAATGGAAGTTTTTAAATCGGAATATGTGAAGGTAGTATAACTTAATCCATATCCAAAGGGATAAAGTGGATAAAATGGCATATCTACATAATTGTATTCTCTTCCGGATGTTTTGAAATTGTAATATAGAGGTAACTGTCCGACATTCCGTGGAAATGTCATCGGCAAACGTCCGGCAGGATTATAATCGCCAAAAAG
>Ga0182027_10009989_pt1 | contig 13542 bp, 11 predicted proteins | sample 712E1DmetaG_FD_121300 | JGI IMG/M metagenome (GOLD analysis project Ga0182027, IMG submission 121300) | Permafrost microbial communities from Stordalen Mire, Sweden - 712E1D metaG (Illumina Assembly) | ecosystem: Environmental > Terrestrial > Soil > Wetlands > Permafrost | place: Sweden...
CCGCCTTGCATCTACCTTGACACTATGATAAAATAGTATTGTAAGTGAAATCGAAGTTGTCGTTACCGAAAAGTGGGCGTCCCCCACTTTTCTTATTATGTGCCCTGTTATTCTGACAATCAGGTGGAGAGAAAAGGCATGAAGAACGAATTTACTCTGGCATTCAATGAGGTCCTCGAAGAAAAAGGTCTCCCCAAGGAGATCATCGTTAAGGCCCTCGAATCGGCGATCATTTCAGCCTATAACCGCTCTGTCAAGACGGATGTTGCCCGTAAAGTCGAAGCATCCATCGATCTAGAAACCGGCAAGATCACCATCTTTGCAGAGAAAGAGGTGGTCGATGAAGTGGAAAACCCCGTTACTGAGGTTTCATTGGCTGAAGCGCTTAAATATGAACCTACTGCTGAATTAGGCAGTCTGGTGATGGTGGATGCTACCCCCTCTGATTTTGGCCGGGTTGCCGCCCAAACCGCCCGCCAGGTGATTCAACAGCGCATCCGCGATGCTGAACGCCAGTCTCAACTGGCCTTCTATGAAAAACAACTGGGTGAAATCGTCAACGGTTCGATTCAAGCCGTCGGGCCTACCGGTCTGACCATCGGGCTGGAGATGAAAACCGAAGCCAGTATGCCGCGCAAAGAAATGATCCCCGGTGAACGTTTTCACATTCACGAAAGAGTTCGTGCGCTTGTGTCTGAGGTAAAAGATAATCAACGCGGGCCCCAGATCATCCTTTCCCGCACCCATCGTAATTTCTTGCGCCGCCTGCTCGAAAACGAGGTTCCTGAGATTTTTCACGGCATCGTCGAAATTCGTTCTATCGCCCGTGAACCTGGTCAACGCGCCAAGGTTGCCGTCTCGGCCACCCAGCAGGGTATTGATCCGGTGGGTGCCTGTGTGGGTATCCGTGGTGTGCGTATTCAGGCCATCGTCAAAGAATTACACGATGAAAAGATCGATGTCATCGAGTGGAACTCCGATCCTTCCGTCTTCATTGCCAAAGCCATCAGCCCGGCTCGTGTCAACGGAGTCTACCTGAATGAGCAAAAAAGCGGCGGTGGAAAGACAGCTACCGTTGTCGTCCCCGAAGATCAACTCAGCCTGGCCATTGGCCGCGATGGGCAAAATGCTCGTCTGGCAGCCAAACTCACCAGTTGGCGCATCGACATCAAGAGCCTGCCCGAAGCTGCCGGGGATACCTTGTACAAGCTGCAGAATGATCCTTCTATTGCTGCTATGATCGAACCCGAAAAAGAAAATATCGCCAAGATGGAAGAACTGCTGGCGCGCAAAGCCGATGGCCGTCCTCTGACCCCTGAAGAATACGATTTCATGGCCAAGTTCGTGGATCGCATCGAAAAGAGTGCCACCACGAAGACAGCCGAACAGAAAAAGGCCGAGGAAGACCGCTTTGATGAACTCAAGAAGGGAATTCCAGCCAGTGCCTTCGAGACCAACATTCTCGACAGCGGTTTGCCGGAGCACGTGGCCTATATTTTGCAAGAAGCAGGTTTTGCTACCACCGGGGAAATGGCCATTCAGATGAAAGTCAACGCCGATAATATCCTGCGTTTGCAAGGGATCGGTCCCAAAGCAATGGATTCCATCAATGCACTGATGGTTACTCTCGAAGAACAGGCTGCCGCCGAAGTTCAGGCTGCTGCCGAAGCTGCGGCTATCAAAGAAGAACCCGCCGTTGAACCGGAAGTTACTGTTGAAGAAACCGCCCTGCCGGTCGACATCGGTACCGAGGTTGAACCGGTCCTTTCTGAAACGGATGAAGAAGTTCAGCCGGAAAAAGTTAAAAAGGTGGAAGAGCCCCAGGAAGAACCTTCCCTCGAAGAGCTCTTCACTTTACGCCCCGAAGTCCTAGAAAATGTCTCCGTCAACGAAGATGAGGATGAAGATGGAAAGGACGACAAAAAGAAAGGCAAGAAAAAGAGTAAACATGTCGAGGTCGTTTACGACCCTGACCGAGATTTGACGGTCGTCACCAAGAAACACAAACGCGGTGATGAAGGTTGGGATTGGGACAATTAGGAAATATTAACAGGAAAGATAGGTGGCTAAACAACCGCAAAAAAGGACGAAACACATACCTCAGCGCACTTGCATCGGATGTCAAACGGTATTGCCCAAAAAAGCATTGATCCGCATAGTTCGATCTGAAGAATGCGTCAAGGTAGATCTGACCGGAAAGGCCCCCGGACGGGGAGCCTACATTCACGGGGTTCGTTCTTGCTGGGAAAAGGCATTAAAAGGACCTGTCGCCCATGCCTTGAAAATTGAACTTTCAAAAGAAGATCGGCAAGCGCTGCAAACCTTTTTGCTGACCCTGCCGGATGAAAATGCAATGGGTTCTCTCCTTGATACTCAACCTGATGGCGAAAAAACGATGAGGAACTCAGCATGAATCTTTGATTTGACCCAGAGTTGCTCTTGACACCGACAGACAAAGAATTGAACCATCATTGAAATAAATCGGATCCGCAAGGATTTCGTTTCCAAGGGGCACAATTTTTCGGAGGTGTATTATGAGCGATAATGGGCAAAAGAAGATCGAATTCCCGGTAAATATTACTGTCCGCGACCTGGCTCAGAAAATGGAAGCCAGCCCCATTCAGGTAATCAAAATATTAATGTCAAATGGCGTCATGGCCAATATCAATCAGGTCGTTGATTATGATACGGCGGCGATTGTTGCTTCTGAACTTGGCTTCGAAGCCGTTCAGGAACAGGCAGTTGAAGATGCAGTTGCACCGGAAGAGGGAGAAATTCCTCTTTGGCGCAAGCTGATCATGAAAGAGGACCCCAAACATCTCATCGGCCGTCCCCCAGTGGTCACCATTCTTGGCCACGTGGATCATGGCAAGACCACCCTTCTCGATGCCATCCGCAATACCAATGTGGCCGGTGGCGAAGCCGGGGGAATCACACAACATATCGGCGCTTACCAGGTCGAACATAAGAACCGTCTGCTTTCCTTTTTGGATACTCCGGGTCATGCAGCTTTTACAGCCATGCGTGCTCGCGGCGCCCAGGGGGCGGATATCGTCATCCTGGTGGTTGCCGCCACCGATGGTGTGATGCCGCAAACTCGGGAAGCGATCGCACATGCGCGGGCTGCTCGCGTACCCATCATCGTTGCCTTGAACAAAATGGATCGTGCGGACGCCAACCCCGATTATGTAAAACATCAACTGGCCGATGCCGGTTTGGTTTCTGATGAATGGGAAGGGAATACGATGATCATTCCCGTCTCGGCAAAGATGAAGAAGGGTCTGGATGACCTGCTCGAGGCCATCTTGATGGTTTCGGATGGCATGGAAATTCTCGCCAACCCGAAGGGGGCTGTGATCGGTACGGTCATCGAAGCGCAATTGGATAAATCCAAAGGTACTCTGGCAACATTGTTGGTGCAAAATGGCACCCTGCAGACAGGCGATACTGTTCTGGCCGGAAATACCTATGGTAAATTACGTGCCATGTATAACTTCCGCGGCGAAAAGATCAAGAGCGCTGGTCCATCCACCCCTGTACAGGTTCTAGGGTTGGGTGATGTTCCTTCAGCCGGAGAGGTCTTCCAGGTGGTCGCCAATGAGCATGAAGCCCGTGCGATTATTGAGACCAACAAAACGCTCAAAGCCGAAAACGCCGTGGCGGCTCCAAAAGCCACTCTCGAACAGTTGTTTGAAAAATTCCAGGCTGGAGAAGTGCGTGAACTCCCCCTGGTTATCAAAGCCGACGTCCAGGGCTCTTTGGAACCGATCGTCAACTCGTTGAATGACCTCAGCAAAGGCGAGATCAAGATCAATATCCTGCAATCTGAGACCGGCAACATCACCGAAAACGACATCATGCTGGCAGCCGCTTCAAAAGCCATCGTGATTGGATTCAATGTTCAGGCTGATAGTGCTGCTCGTAACCTGGCTGATAACGAAGGTGTTTCGGTACGTTTGTACGATATTATCTACCGGATGATTGAAGATGTTGAAAAAGCGCTCAAAGGAATGCTTGAACCGGAACTGAAAGAGGTCCATATCGGGCAAGCCACCGTCAGAGCCATTTTTAAGATCAACAAAGTGGGCACTATCGCTGGTTGCCGTGTCACCGAAGGCGAGTTGAGGCGAAATGGTAAAATCCGCGTCACTCGCAACGGGGCGAAGGTGTTCGAAGGGGAAGTCTCTTCTCTCAAACATGAGAAAGACGATGTAAAAGAAGTCCGCCAGGGATTTGATTGTGGCATTTCGCTAAAAGGGTATAATGATATCGTCGAAGGCGATATTTTAGAATGCTATATCCTGGAAAAAACAGCTAAATAATTTCTCAATGCGGACAGGAACGGAGTAAACGCCATGCCCTCAGCTTTGAGGTTAAAACGTATCAATGATCGAATTCGCCAGGAACTTTCTGAAATGTTGGTAAAAGGCGAAATCCATGACCCACGTTTGGAAGGTATTTCGATAACGGATGTGAAGGTCGATCACGAATTGTCTTATGCAGAAATTTATATCTCCGCTATCGAAGGGATTGTGCGTTCTAAAGAAGTACTATCCGCCTTGGAAACTGCTTCCGGATTTCTCCGCAAGTCGCTTTCTGAACGAATCGAGTTACGGACGTTTCCCCGCTTGCGCTTTCATTGGGATATCACTCCTGAACGGGCGGACCATATCGAACAATTGATTGCTTCCATTCATATGGAAAAAAAGAAATAGAGATTGTTATCAGGCATGATAGACGAGAAAATTCAAAATCGCATCAAACAGGCACAGCGGATTGGCATCACTACCCACATCCGTCCTGATGGTGATGCGATCGGTTCGCTGCTTGGCATGGGTCTTTCCCTCAAAGCCATTGGTAAAGAGGTACAGATGGTTTTAAGAGATGGCATTTCCCATACTTTCCGCCATCTGGAAGGCAGCGATCTCATCAAACGTACCTTCGAAAGTGATTGTGATTTATACGTTGTTTTGGATTGTTCAGATTTGAAAAGGACTGGCGGAGTAGTCGAAGGGAAAACTATCGGGCTGGTCATCGACCACCACATCACCAACGAGAATTTTGGCGAATTGAATTACGTAAACCCTGAAGCGGTTGCTACCTGTGCAATTTTGGCGGAAAAGGCCTCCTCCTGGGGACTTCCAATCACCCTTGAAGTTGCCAGGGCACTTTTGACCGGCATCATCAGCGATTCGATCGGTTTTCGTACCTCCAATACCACTGCCAGATCCTTACGTTTGGCAGCAAATTTGATGGATCACGGTGCCAACATCACCGAACTCTATAATAAGGCCCTGCTCAGTCGTAGCTATGAAGCCACCAATTACTGGGGGTACGCCCTTTCGCGACTCCAACATGAAGATAATTTGGTTTGGACTTCCCTTACTTTGCTAGACCGAAAAAGTTCCGGCTACCAGGGGAATGATGATGCCGATTTAACGAACGTGCTTTCCAGCATCGACCCGCTCGACATCGCCATCCTCTTTGTGGAACAAAAAGCGGACCTAGTGAAAGTGAGTTGGCGAGCCCGTGCCGGCCTGGATATCTCGCGCCTGGCTACTTCGTTTGGAGGTGGCGGGCATCCGGCTGCTTCGGGAGCTGAAATTAATGGGTCCCTTGAGGAAGTCGAAAAACTTGTGCTGAATGCTACCCGCACATTCCTTGAAGCGATTAAAATAAACGATAACCACATAATACCTACCGGTGAAGGTAAAATCATTTCCTAATGTCCCCCCTGGAGGGTGGAAAAGATCTCACGAGGTAAAAAAATGACTTTTGAAGATAATTTCAATATAAAAAATGCCATCTCAGGGGTACTGGTCATCGATAAACCAGTAGGAATGACTTCACATGATGTGGTGCAGGTCATTCGCAAGGGGACAAATATTCGCCGTGCCGGACATACCGGCACCTTGGATCCCCGCGCCTCAGGTGTACTCATCGTATTGGTGGGTCCAGCTGTGCGCCTGAGTGAATATGTCTCCGCATCGGATAAACGTTATCAGGCAGTCATCACTTTGGGTAAAACCACCGATACTTACGATGAAGATGGCAAACAAACCTCCACTGCACCCGTCGATATTACCGAAGAACAATTTGAAAAAGAGTTGATGACTTTTATTGGGGATATCGAACAAGTCCCACCTCCCTACTCTGCTGTAAAAGTGCAGGGCCGAAAAGCCTATGAAATGGCTCGTGAAGGAGAAGAAGTCGATCTGGCTCCCCGCATCATTAGCGTTTATTCATTGGAACTTCTGGAATGGGCACCCCCCGAGGTCGTCATCGATATTTTCTGTTCCTCTGGAACCTATGTCCGTTCGTTAGCCAATGATCTGGGTGAAAGATTGGGTTGTGGAGCCACCCTGACCGGCCTGCGGCGCACTAAGAGTGGCAAATTTACTTTACGCGATGCTGTTCCTTTGCGCAAACTGAGTGAAGCTTTCGTCGATGGTACCTGGTATCAATATCTCATCCCTGCGGCTGAAGCTCTTTCCGATTGGCCTGCGCTTGAATTGAACAACGAACAACTCGAGGCTGTGCGCCACGGCAACCGTGTCCCCGCAGACAAGCCCCTCGGGAAAAAAGCACGCGGTATCAGCGAACAAGGGGAATTAGTTGCACTCTTGGAATTGGACGAAGCCACAAATGAGTGGCAACCCAAAAAAGTGTTCTTCTCTTAGAAACTATCCCCCTCGCGATTGCGGGGGGGCTTCGCTTATTTACAAACTTTCCATATAATAAAACCATGATCTCAATCGCTGACTTCAACCAATTCAAACTTGATCATTCATGGGTCACCATCGGGGCTTTTGACGGTGTTCATCGTGGGCATCAAGAATTGATTCGCCATCTGGTCACCCAGGCACACCGTGAAAATAACCCTGCAGTGGTGATCACCTTTTCTCCACTTCCGGCCATATTTTTTAATCGAGTTCCACAAGCCTATAGTCTCACCTCCCCGCAGGACCGCGAGGACTTGCTCATCAGTTTGGGCGTCGACCACATCATTACCTTTAAGTTTGATGCACAACTTGCCAACTTGACTGCGCTCAACTTCATGCAATTACTTAAAAATAACCTGGGTTTAAATCACCTGCTGATTGGCTTCAATTTCGCTCTGGGTCGGGGTCGCACGGGAGACCTCGATTCTCTCCAACAATTTGGTAAACTTTTCGGGTATCAGGTGGAAGTCGTTCACCCGGTCAAGGTGGATAATGAAGTGATTTCTTCGAGCCAGATCCGTACCTTGCTGCAAGAGGGTCAAGTGAAAAGGGCCAATACCATGCTGGGTCGCCCATATTCTCTGGAAGGAAAAGTGATTCACGGAGAACATCGGGGAAAACGCCTCGGGTTCCCAACTGCTAACCTGGACCTGTCTCCGGAGCGATTATTGCCTGCTCGTGGAGTTTATGCTTCACGTGGGATTGTGCACGGTAAATCTTACCTGGCTGTGACCAATATTGGCATTCGTCCTACCTTTGCGAATCCGCTGGAGTCCCCACGCGTGGAACCTCACTTGCTCGACTTTAAAGAGGATCTATATGAGGAATTATTAAGGATTGAATTGATCGAATACTTGCGCCCGGAGGAAACCTTTGCCAGCCCCGCCGACCTCATTGCCCAGGTGAATCGGGATATTCAGGAAACTCGGGAGATGTCGAAAAATGGGGAATAAACGACAGGTCTACTTGCTCGATCCGCAAGAATACTCACCCGAAACAATTGCAGTTGCATTTGCCAAGACATCGCGCTCACCAGAGTCTTTTCGGCAAATTGCTGCGGAACTCAATGGGACAAAAAGTGCGGAATTTAATGAAAAATGGGTCGTAGGTTACGGCCATTCGTCGGTGGCTGAACACGCCGTCTTGCATATTGCAGTCGAAAACACTTCCCGGTTAGCCTGTGAATGCCTGGAATCCAACCGCCTGGCATCGTTCACCGAAAAATCCACCCGTTACCAAACCTGGGATGTGGATGCATTTTATATTCCGGAAGAATTGAAACCCTCGCAATTATTGCCTGAATACGTTGAAACCTGCCAGTTTCTCTTGAACACCTACCAGTCTATCATTCCGGCAGTGATTGCACATCTGGCAAAAGAGAACCCGTTGTCAGCGGACGAAAAGCAATCCGCTTGGGAACGTCGCATTCGTGGACTGGCCATCGATAATTGCCGCTTTCTGCTGCCTTCTGCTGTCCTTGCCAATGTAGGGGTAACCATCAACGCCCGTGCCCTGGAACACGCGCTGGCCAAGATGCTTTCTCATCCACTGGAAGAAGTGCGCCAGATCGGCGCAGAAATCAAGGTCTGTGCCACTAAATCGGTACCTACTTTGCTCAAATATGCTGGAGCGGATGAATCTTTGATGACAGCCATCCTACCCGTCTCGTCACCAAATCTACCTACCATCAGTCCCGAACATGACTGGTGCCAGCTCATTTATTCCGAACAAAATCTCGAAAATCGTATTCTGGCTGCTTATTATTATCGCTTACACGAAATTAGCTATGCGCAATCACTCGAATGGATACATCAGGCTTCTTCTACTGAGAAAACACGTTTAGCCGGAATGTTGCTCCAAGTCAAAAATCCACATTCCGATCCTTTACGCGAATTGGAACATGTATATTTCACCTTCGATGTTTTGCTCGACCAGGGTGCTTATTACGAAGTAAAGCGGCACCGGATGATGACCCTCACCCCTCAAACATTGACTTCTCGGCAGGGATATGCGCTCCCAAAAGCGATTGTCCATGCCGATCAGGAGGAGTTATTCTGCAAAGCTATGGCACAAGCGCGAGAAACTTATTGCCATTTGGCCGATCAATTCCCCTTTGTGGCTTCTTACGTCGTGCCGAACGCTTTCAATCGCCGTTTCTTGCTGACGGCCAATCTACGCAGTTTATTCCATTTCATTCAACTACGTTCAGCGCCAAATGCTCACTTTTCTGTCCGTCGGTTCGCTCAGCGATTGTCGAATGAATTAAATAACGTTTTGCCGGAATTTTCGCAATATTTACCTGTAAACCATCTTGAGTCAGAAACTCAGATCGAATCCACTTTTTTTACCGAAACGATGAGAGGGTGAAAAAATGATTAGTGATCTTGATATTGTTCTACGTTTAGGGCTTGCTGCTATTCTGGGCATGGCCATAGGTTTTGAGCGTGAACGTCAAAACCAACCTGCTGGCCTGCGCACCCATACCATTCTCGCTATTGGCTGCTGTCTTGCCATGACCATTTCGATTAACCTTTCCATGCAGTACCTTCCAACGGTGGGTGGTGATCCATCACGCCTGGCTGCACAGGTGGTATCGGGTATCGGGTTCCTTGGTGCTGGCGCCATTTTGCGTTATGGTACGAATGTTAAGGGTCTGACAACTGCGACCTCGTTGTGGACAATTGCCATCGTAGGCCTGGCAGTTGGTGCCGGCCATTATTTTGCCGCCATCGCGACCACTATCCTGTTATTGTGTGTTCTGGTTTTACTCAATATTCTGGAGAAGAAATTGATCCGGGTGTATATCAACATAAAAGTGGTGGTGACTGCCCAGGGGAATACTAATTTGGTGAAAGACTTACAAACTGCCTTGCATCAGGTGAAAAAACATATCATTTCTACCGGCATCGAGCGCAACCCCATAAGCGATTTGACAACTGTGACTATCGAGGTGAAAGCCATCGAGGATGAATCCTTTGAAGATATTCAGGGGTTGGTGACTGCTATACCCGGTGTGACTCATTTCAAAATCAACTAGTATTCGCTTATCGCGTGAGCCATCCACAGCTTTTTCAATCTGAATTTTGGTTCGATCATTTGGGTGGGTGTAAAATCTGAATCATGCCATTTCTCCCTCAAAATACAGGTATACATATCCGTCCGATTCATTTGCGCAAAGACCTGAATGAAGTCGCCGATCTCGTCGATGCTTGTTTTGCCGATCATATGGACGCGGAGGGCCGCGCTTATTTGCAAAACATTCGTCGCCTGGGCAAAGAGGGCAACTCCTATTATCTGGATGCCACGTCACCCGAGACATCCCCGGTTCCCTTTCACGGGTATGTCTGGGTTGAGAACGGCAAGATCATCGGGAATATTACCCTGATTTACCTCAGAAAAAAGGAAAAGAATATCTATTTTATTGCCAATGTTGCGGTAGATTCGCAATATCGCGGTCGGGGAATCGCCCGACAGATGACTGAAAGGGCTATCCAGCATGTTCGCGAGCATGGCGGAAAATCCATCATCCTGCAAGTCCGTGAAGACAACCCGGTTGCCATTCATTTATACGAATCTTTGGGGTTTTATGAGATTACACGTCGCACCAATTGGGGATTCGACCATCGTCCCCAGAACCCGACTCAAGAGTTAAATGCCATTAAAGTGAAGCCCCGTAAAGAAGAGAGCTGGAACCAGGAAAAAAAATGGCTTGAAGAGATTTACCCCGAAAAAGTGACCTGGTTTCTGCCATTTCAACTTTCAAAACATGAACCGGGTGTTTTAAATTGGCTTTCACGCTGGCTAAATACAGAATCGATTCAATTCTGGGAAGCTAAAGAAGGAGAGCGCCTGCTTGGGCTCGCCTCTCTTGAAGTGATCAACCCATTTCAAGACTATCTCTGGCTGGCTACTTCGCCGGCCTATGAAGGAATAGCCATTCCGGCTCTGATCTCCTTTATTGCTCGGCGGGTCTGCCATCCCAATAAAATCATGATTAACTATCCAGCGTACCGTGCCGTTGCTGCTTTTCAGGCGGTTGGGATGAAAGAACTGAATACCCTTATCTGGATGGAAAACAATCCTTCCTTCCCCAAGAACAGTGATTGATATAATTACAACTTATTTCTTCTTTCTTCCGTATATAAATTAAATTTGAAAGGATCATTCATTTATGGGAAAATTTCTTCTTCGTGTGATTATTAATGCAGTCTCGGTTTACGTTGCAGTTGCCATACTTTCAGGGCATATTTTGATGCAAAATAACCAGTGGTATGCCTATCTTGTGTTGGGGCTCATCTTCGGATTGGTAAATGCCCTGATTCGACCGGTCTTAATGATAGCCAGTTGTCCATTGCTTGTTCTTACCCTCGGACTGGGAACTTTATTGATAAATACACTCCTGTTTCTCATCGCCGGATGGATTGGACAAGGGTTCCAGATGGGATTTATCATTCCGGAACAACAATTCTGGTTTGCCTTCCTGGGAGCTTTAATTGTCAGTGTAGTCAGCCTAATCCTGAGTCGTTTTCTGATGAACGATAAACAGAAAGCTTAGGCTTATTGATTGAAGAGGCTTGTCCGGAAGATCGGGCAAGCCTCTTTTTACTTAATTTGTCGCGGTAGCAGGTATGGGGGAGAGTAACTTCCAAACGAGACCATTGGGATCCCACTGATATACTGCGATGCCGGCTTTTGTTTTTAGATACCAGGTATTCGTCACATCCTGGAACGCCGAGAGTGGTTCAGTGAACGTTTGCGAAATCGAATCAGGAACAATTGGCACCCAGATTTTATTCGTGGTGTCTAATTGGTAATAGGCATTATTTGCACTATCTACCAATTCGTTCTTGGTCGCATCATACGTCAACGTAATCTGGGCAGTTGGAATTGCAGGTATTTCATTCACAGGTACACTCGTAATATTGGTGGCGCTGAATCGCATTGCAAAGTTATTAGCGGAATCCATTACCCATACATGCCCGTCACCATCGATAGCAATCCCGACCGGATTACCGAAACCATCGATGCCGCTCGAATACTGACCCCAGCCGTGAATGATCTGCCCGTTACTACTGAATTCAAGCACCCGGTAATCCGCCGGATCAGTAACGAACACATTTCCGGCATCGTCCAATGCCAGGAAAGGCTTATTTTCGGTGGATTGGTTTCCCCAGGCATCGACACTCCAAACTCTAGAGAAAGTGAAGTTCTTACCCGAGGCATCTGGAGTAAATACCTGAATTCGTTGATTCCAGGTATCCGCCACATAAACCTCACCATTTTTTGCCACAGCGATACCTACCGGTTCGTCGAATTGCCCAGAGTCCATGCCATAAGACCCAAATTCTGAGATAAAGTTGCCATTGCCGTCAAACACCACCACCCGCTTATTACCGGTATCGGTGATATACACGTTTCCATTTTGGTCGACAGCCACACCTCGTGGACCCCAAAAGGCGTCCGGGGTATCACCTTGGCCGGCTTTTCCCCACATCGTGATGAACTGGCCATCTGCTGTGAATTTCTGGATTCGATAATTCCAGGTATCCGCTACGTACACAGAACCATCCGGTCCTACCGCAATACCCCATGGTTCCTTAAATGACCCTCCAGGAGCTGATCCGGCATCGACGCTGCCTGCTACTCCCCAAGCATTGATGAATTCCCCGGTTGCTGAAAAATGTTCGATACGGTTATTACCAGAATCGGTGATGTAAATGGTTCCATCCGGTGCCAGAGCAATACCGTGGGCATCTGCAAATTGACCATTCCCCTTGCCTGGCTGCCCAAAATATATATCCGGCGGCAATGTAACATAATAGTTGGCATAAGGATCCGCTGTGCTGGTTGCTCCTTGCGTGGGTACGGTTCCATAGTCCCAAATCTGGGCAACAATATCTTTGCTGATGAAGAAATGTAGATCGGCAGAAGGTTGCCAGGTTTCCAGGGTCAGGTTTTGATTGTTGGTCAATTTAGCATAAAGCGTGTAATCTTTATTGAACCAGATATCGAAAAGGGCTTCGATCATCTGCGGATCGGTGATAGCTGATTTAATTCGGTCAATGGTAAGGCTCGTATAATCCATCATTGGCCACCACAATCGTTTGTAGTCGTATTGAACATATTTATCGCCAAGAATGGATTTGGTTTTGCTCAAATTGGTATCATCCGTAATTACCAGGGGATAGTTCAACAGATCTTTGGTTAATTCATCTTTGTACCACATCTTATTGGGATAATCACGGAAATACCACCAGTACGGATATAGGGCATCACCAATATATGCCACTTTGATATCTTTTCCGCCGGTGATCCTTGTAGAAATCTCTTCCACCTGGCTGAGAATTTGTTTCGGCCCGTCCGCGCCATGCGCGTATACCAGGAATTCTTTGGCATTATCGTAGTTGATGAAACTGGCTTGATATGATGACCGTGCCGTCAAAATCGTCATGATCAAAAAAGCTCCCGCCAGTGTTAGTCGCCAGAGGTCTTTTCGATTCCAGTTCTTTAAGAAGGCTAATACGCCCCAGGCACTCAAAACACACGCAATTACAGAGAACAAGAAAGTACTGGTGGCCTGTAATTGATCCAAAGTCATCCCGGCAAAGGGTTTGGTCGTGTTGAACCAGGCTCCGATTGCCATAATTAAGCTGACCAAGAAAACTGGAACAAGCAGCGCAGCGAAAAGTCCTTTGATATTCGCCAACTTCTTCCAGGGAATGGTTTCGATTAAGTAACCGATTCCCCAGGCCGCCGCCAGTAACATCGGCATGGCAATGTAGACAGTCAACCAGGGCATTTTTTCACCAGCCAGCGTATA
>Ga0182027_10009990_pt1 | contig 13542 bp, 10 predicted proteins | sample 712E1DmetaG_FD_121300 | JGI IMG/M metagenome (GOLD analysis project Ga0182027, IMG submission 121300) | Permafrost microbial communities from Stordalen Mire, Sweden - 712E1D metaG (Illumina Assembly) | ecosystem: Environmental > Terrestrial > Soil > Wetlands > Permafrost | place: Sweden...
ACAGGCTTCGGCCGCGAACTCGCCAAGCAGGTGCTGGGGCGCGGTCACCGCACGGTGGTGACCGCCCGCGATCCCGCTGACGCTCACCGCTTGGCCGCCGAGGGCGAGGCGCTCGTGCTCAAGCTGGACGTTACGGATCAGGGCCAGATCGATGCCGCCATCAAGGCAGCCGAGGACAGATTTGGGCGCATCGATGTACTGGTGAACAACGCGGGGATCGGCTATTTCGCTGCGATTGAGGAGGGCGACGACCAGCAGGTCCGCCATCTCTTCGACGTGAATGTCTTCGGACTAAGCCGGATGATCCGCGCCGCGCTTCCAGGGATGCGGCACCGCGGGACCGGCACCATCGTGAACATCTCGTCGGTGGGAGGCCTGCGATCGTTCCCGTCCCTCGGGTACTACAGCGCGACGAAGTTTGCCGTAGAGGGCCTATCGGAGGCCCTGTGGCAGGAGGTTGAGCCCCTGGGGATAAAGGTCATCGTAGTCGAACCGAGCGGCTTTCGTACCGACTGGGCTGGGCGATCGGCAGAGGAGAGCAAGCTTCAGATCAGCGCATATGCCGCCACTGCGGGAACGGCGCGATCTCAGATCCGCGCGTCGTCAGGCAGGCAGCCTGGAGATCCCGTCCGTGCAGCCGCAGCCATCGTGGAGGCCGTCGAGTCGCCCCATCCCCCGCACCACCTATTACTTGGCAAGGACGCCTTCACGGGAGCGACCGAGAAGCTGGAGCAGCTGCGCCGCGATTTCTCCGCATGGGAGTCCGTAACGCGCGGAGCCGATTTTCCGAGCGCAACATAAAACCGCCCGAACTGGCAGCATCTTTGGACGCGATGACAAAACTAACGACGAAAGCCAGAAAACGCCTTCCGGGGCGCAGCTTTGCGCTTCCGGGCCGAAGGTATCCGATAGAGGATATTGTCCACGCCAGGAACGCACTCGCACGCGTATCTCAGGATGGCACGCCAGCAGAACAGGACGAGGTGCGACGGAGAGTCAGCAGGCTTTATCCGGAGTTAGCGAAGCATCAACAGATCAGACCGGAATAGCCGGCTTCCCTGCTCCGCACGGACGGAGACATCGCCGCCGCGGCGGCGAATCAGATCAAGTGGTCCTCGACGGTTCCGGCAGGAGCGGCCAAGATCACAGTCCGGGAAGGCTGGATCACACTGGAGGGAGCGATGGAGTGGTGGTATCAGAAGAACGCTGCCGAAACCGCCGTGCAGTATCTGACGGGAGTCAAAGGCGTCAGCAATCTGATCACGATCAAGCCCAAGCTGAAGGCAGTGGATATCGAATCTTCCATCAGAACTGCTTTCGAGAGAAATGGCCAACTGCAGCTCGCCTCATCAGGCTCATGAGAGCGTCGCCAGCGCTTCTTTGCTAAACCCGTGCAGCTCGGACAAACGCCCTTCGTTGATTTTTCGAACCCATTCCCCATCCGCCAGGAGCGCGCGCCCGACGGCAACCAAATCGAAATCACCCCGGTCGAGGCGCCGGAGAAGCTCGTCCAAAGAACTGGGCGTCGAAGCTTCTCCCTTGAAAGCCGCCAGAAAATCTCCGGAGAGCCCAACCGAGCCGACCGTGATCGACGCTTTCCCGGTCAGTTTCTTGGCCCAGCCCGCGAAGTTCAAATCGGAGCCGGCGAACTCCGGGTCCCAGAACCGGCGTTGCGAGCAATGGAAGATGTCAACCCCTGCCTGGACCAAAGGAACGAGCCAAGCCTCCAACTCGTCGGGTGTGGTCGCGAGTTTCGCGGCATAGTCCTGGAGTTTCCATTGTGAGATGCGGAGACAGATCGGAAACTCCGGCCCGGTGGCGTGGCGAACCGCCCGGATCAGTTCCACGGCGAACCGGGTTCGTTCCGCCAGAGAATCTCCTCCGTAAGAATCCGTGCGCTGATTGGTGGGATGCCAGAAGAACTGGTCGATCAGATAGCCGTGCGCGCCGTGAATCTCAACCGCGTCAAATCCCAGCGCTTTTGCCTGGGCTGCGGCTTCCGCAAAGGCGCGGATCGTCTCGGCGATATCATGCTCGGTCATCGCGACACCGCCGATTTTGCCGGGCGCGACGTAACCCGAAGGCCCTTCGAAGGGGGCGGGCGGTAGCCAGGCGGAATTCTTGGGAGCGACGACGCCCATATGCCAGAGCTGCGGGGCCATGACGCCACCGTCAGAATGCACTTTATCGATCACCGCCTTCCAACCGAGGAGCGACTTCTCTCCGTAAAAACGAGGGATATCCGGGTCGTTGGACGATGCCGCACGATTGACCACGGTGCCTTCTGAGATGATCAACCCGACTTCTCCGACGGCGCGGCGATCATAATAATCCGCCACGTTTGAGGCCGGCACGCCGCCGGGTGAAAACGAGCGCGTCATCGGAGCCATGACGATCCGGTTCTTGAGCTGGAGCGATTTTAACCGGAAGGGCTGAAAGAGTTGAAGGATAGGCATGAGTTGTTTGGCAGAGATGATTCCGAACCAAGAAGATACCCGGGTTGTCCTGCGGCCTCTATGGGCTGTAGACCTACCGGCCTGGTTCCGCCTCAGGTGCGGTCTGTAAAACCAAGGAAACAGTCATGACCAATCCAACACCAGTCGGCGAACCGACCGATGGCCCTTGAGTGGCGAAGGTCGGAGGATTCGAGTCCCTGGCGCGGGCGCGCCTTGGATCTGCGCTGTTCGTGGAAGCAGGCCACCGACGATGCGTGGCGGAAGCCGACGATATGGCACCAGTGCTGCCGCACAGCGATGGCGTGGCGAGCCGGACCAGGACCGGCAGCAGGGATTCACCCCATAGCAGTAACGCACGCGCGCCCAAAATGGGCGCTTGGAGCTCCATAGGCTGCGTCAATCCCGACTTACCCAACAAGATGGACCATTCCAATGGATTAATGAGCGGCTGGATCTGGCTCTGGACCGGGGACAAGCCGGTTGTTTTCGCCTTCAATGCCGATCCGTCGTTGATCCACCGATTGACCTGCGTGTCGCGGCAAATACGAGGCCGCGATGGAAAATTAGGGCGCATGAACTGCAGGTTCCACTAGAGAAGTCGGTTCGATTCCGGGCCTTGCCACCACTCACGTTCGCGGTCGTTCTCGCTCAACCCAGCGGGCAAAGGCTTCGATGGCTTCATATTCAGCGAGGCCCAGCGCGTCGTATTGGCGCGCCAACTCGCGGTTCGAGCTCTCCGCCAGCGACCAAACCTCCTGACTCGCCTGGCTGGGACCGGGCATTTGGCTGCGCTGCGTCTTGTGCTGGTAGATGGCCTGCGCTTTCTGGTGAAGTTGATCCGGGCTCATCGGGACGGCCATGTCGCTTTCGTAAGGCGACCAGGTCTTGCCGGGCAACCGATAGAGCCATACACGGCAGTCCCGCCACCAGGGTTCCTTTTGAACTTCGGCGAGGGCGGTTGCCAACACGCTGAAACACACCGCCGCCACACTGCTGGGATCCTGAGCGGCGCCGGTGACGAAAACCTGGTGAGGCTTGATCTCGCGCAATAGGGCAAGCAACACCGACAGATCTTTTTCGCCAGCCTCAAACTGACGGTAGCGGCCCCGTTCGTAGAAGGGCAGATCAAGAAAGCGGGCCGAGGCGGCGGGGACGCCGAGGACTTGCAGCGCAGCCTGGGCTTCGCCGCGGCGCAGGAGGGCCTTGAGTTGGCGTGTCTCGGCGTCATCGGCGAGCGCGAGGTTGGCGCGCTTGGCACAGAGCCGTTCGCGAACGCGGCGCGCTCGCGCTCTGGTGGCGGCGTCCAACTCGCCGACAAAGCCCAGGATGAGGTCGGCGGCCGAGATGGCCTCTTCGTCGGGCACCGCCAGATTGCCCGAGCTCAGGTAGGCGATGGTGACCGCATGTCCCTGGGCCACCAGGCGGGCGAGCGTACCCCCCATGCCCAGCATTTCATCCGAGGGCTCCGGAGCGAAGACGATCACTCGTTTCTGCGGCGGTTGTGCCCGCTCCGGACGATGGGTGTCGTCAGCGTCAGGTTTGCCGCCGGGCCAGCCGGTGATCGTGTGCTGGGTTTCGTTGAAGATGCGAATATTGAGATCATAGGCGGGGCCCTGTTCCACGAGCAGGTCGGCCATCCCGTGCTCGGCGTAATGCTCGTCGACGAGCTTGAGCAGCGGACGCTTCAGTTCGAGCGAGAGCCAGGTCACGGCACGACGCACCAGGGCCGGGGTCCAGTCCACCGAACGAACCAGCCAGGGCGTTTTGACGCGCGTGAGCTCGGCGGCGGCGGCCTCGTCGATCAGGAAACGTACTTGGGGATGCGCCTGCAGGAGGCTCGCCGGCAGGCTCTCGCGGGGAACGTCCTCCACCGCTGGAGCGATCACGCCTGCCTTCGCTTCGCCCCAGGCCAGCAGCACGATCTCGCGGGCGGCCATGATGGTGCCGATGCCCATCGTGATGGCATGGCGGGGCACATTGGCCTCGCCCAGGAAGTCGCGAGCGGCGTCGCGGCGGGTTAGGCCATCCAGGGTGACGACCCGAGTGCGGGAATCGCGGGTCGAGCCAGGCTCGTTGAAGCCGATGTGGCCGGTGCGGCCGATGCCCAGCACTTGAAGGTCAATGCCGCCGGCAGCCAGAATCTTCTCCTCGTAGATTCGACAGGAATCGAAGGCTTCCCCGCGTGGCACCAAGCCGTCCGGCATATTGATCTGCGCCGCGGGCAGGTCGATGTGGTTGAAGAGCTGCTCGTGCATGAAGCGCCAGTAACTCTCCGGATGTTCGCGGGAGAGACCGCAGTACTCGTCGAGATTGAACGTGATGACCCTGGCGAAGCTCAGTCCCTCCTCGCGGTGCAAACGGATCAGCTCGCGGTAAAGACGCACCGGCGTGGAACCGGTGGCCAGACCCAGCACACAGAAATTCCCCTTGGCGTTGCGGGTGTGGATCAGATCGGCGATTTGTTTCGCCAGTATCCGGCAGACGAGGTCGGCGCTCGGATGGACTTCAGTTTGAATGCGCTCCCGCTGCTCGGCTTCTGACTTATGGTCCGTCATGAAGGTACCTTGGCGTGGATGGCGTTGATTAGCACCGCCAAAAACGCAGCGGCAAAAACCGAGGCATCACCTGGCCCGCGGTTCCTCCACCTGGGCCACGTCGTACGGGCGCCTGATGAAGGCACCCTATCGCCAATCGGCCCACCACGATGTCCGCATTCCGCACAAAAGCAGCGTGGCGCTCCGTTTCCAGAGCGCCACGCGTTTGCATTGTGCTGAATGCGGATGCGGCAGATATCAGCAGATCGCGTTACGCCTCATCGTTGGAAGGCAACTGCGTCTGGCGTTGGTGACTGGCACCAAGCGGGCATGCAGTCGTCGATTTGAGGTCGCCGAGGCTGCCATTGAGGGCATTCTGGGATATCTTGCATCCACGGCGACAAGAATGGTGGGCGACAGTTTGTGAGTCAAGCACAAAAAGCAATTAATTTACAATAACCCCACAACCCTAGTGGATTCATCGCATCGAGTAATACAAGTTCTAAGTTATTTATCAAAAGTTGTTTGTATATTATGACAGGGAAACAAGAGGTCTATAGTTGCTGAACGATTGCATTAATTACCGACCAAAACGGGCCTGCTGACGGCGGCCATCGTCGGCCCGAAGCCCAGTTCTCCGCAGTTTGTGTCAGCGAAGGAGGACGCGACTTGCCGCGGTTGGAGAGCCCCCTGGGCACCCGCCCGCGACGTCCACGAGTCAGCACGGTTTCTGTGGAGAAATTGGCGGGCGACGGTTTCTTCCCGTCCGAAGCAAAACGCGTTTTGCGGTTGGCGCTGTATGGTTCCGGCTGGCAGGCCTTCCTTTGCTTTCGGCAACCGAAACAAATCCGGTGGACTTCGCGGACTGGATGGGGACATTCGACTAAACTCTGCCCGATGAATGCGCCCGTCCCTTTGCTGTTCGCGTTGAGCGCCCTTTCGCCTGCCGCCGGTGTCTTCGGCGCCGACTATCCCGTCCAGCCGGTGCCATTTACCGCCGTGCGGATCACCGGCGGATTCTGGCAGGCGAAACAGGAGATCAACCGGACCGTGACCGTTCCGTTTGCGCTGCAGCAGTGCGAGGAGACGAACCGGCTGAAGAACTTCGACCTCGCGGCCGAGACCATGCGGCGCCGCGCCGCCGGCGAAAAGACGTTCCAGAACACGCCCGCCACGATCTACCCGTTCGACGATTCGGACGCGTACAAGGTGATCGAGGGCGCGTCGTACGCCTTGAGCATCAAGCCGGACCCGGTGCTGGAAAAACGGCTGGATGCGGTCATCGCGCGCGTCGCCGCGGCGCAGGAGCCGGACGGGTACCTGTACACGTTCCGGACGATGCATCCGGATTCACCGGCGCACCCATGGATCAACCAGCAGCGCTGGCTGAACGACCCCGGGCTCAGCCACGAACTCTACAACCTCGGCCATCTGTACGAGGCCGCGGTGGCGCACTACCAAGCCACCGGGAAACGCGCCCTGCTCGATGTCGCGCTGAAAAGCGCCGAGCTGCTCTGGCATGACTTCGGTTCCGGCGAACTGCGCATCGCGCCGGGCCACGAGGTGGTCGAGATGGGGCTGGTGAAGCTTTACCGCGTCACCGGCGAGCGCCGGTACCTCCAGCTCGCCCAGCTCTTCCTCGACGCGCGCGGGCCGGGCGGTCCGGAATACAACCAGCGGCACCTGCGGGTGGTCGACCAGACGACGGCGGTCGGGCACGCCGTCCGCGCGAACTACCTCTACGCCGGCATGGCCGACGTGGCGGCTCTCACCGGAGACGAGCGTTACCTCGCGGCGATCCGGAGGATTTCGGCCAACGTCACGGCGAAGAAACTCTATCTGACCGGCAGTGTGGGCGCGCGCGCCGACGGCGAGGCCTATGGCGACGACTATGAATTGCCGAACGACGGCTACAATGAAACCTGCGCGGCCATCGCACTGATGATGTGGAATCACCGGATGTTTCTGCTCACTGGCGATGCGCTCTACTTCGACGTGCTGGAGCGGAGCTGTTTCAATGGGGTGATCAGCGGCGTTTCGCTGAGCGGCAACCGGTTCTTCTACACCAATCCGTGTGTCTACGACGGCGTGAAGAAGAACAACAGCGGCTTTGCCGGCCGGGTGCCGTGGTTTGGCTGCGCGTGCTGTCCGCCCAACCTGATGCGGACGCTTGCGGCGCTCACCGGCTATTTCTACGCCGTCCGCAACGATTCGCTGTACGTGAACTTCTTCGCGCAGAGCGAGGGCGAGGCGACGGTCGCCGGAACGCCGGTGAAACTCGTCCAGTCGACCGATTACCCATGGAGCGGCCGGGTGCGGCTCACGGTGAGCCCGGCGCTGCCGACGACCTTCACCCTGCGCGTGCGGATCCCCGAATGGGCGCAAGGGCGCCCGCTGCCCTCCGACCTCTACGCCTACGACGAACCGGGCGCGGCGGCCTGGTCGGTGCGGGTGACCGGGGAAGCCGTCAAGGCTCCGCTCGAACGGGGTTATCTCGCGGTCACGCGCCAGTGGTCTCCGGGTGACATCGTGGAGATCGATCTCCCGATGAACGTGCATGCCGTGCACGGCAACCCGCAGATCGCGGCGACCAGGGACCGGATCGCGTTCGAACGCGGGCCGGTTGTCTATTGCGTCGAAGCCATCGACCACGCGTTCGTGCCGGAGGACGTGGTGGTTTCGCCGACCGCGAAGGTGGCGGCGCTGCCGCAACCGGATCTGCTCGGCGGTGTCACGGTGCTCAAGCTCGACCAAGGCGACCACGCGGAGCCGATTACGGCGATTCCGTACTTTTCCTGGAACAACCGCGGCCTCGCGCCGATGGCGGTGTGGCTGAAGCGCCGGTGACGCCGTCGCGGAGGCAGCATCAAATCCGGCCAAGGACGGTCACAAGAAGCCGCGCCACCCTGGAGGTGGATCTGCAGAGTACGTGAGGCGCTTTGGGGCTTACGTTTGCCTCTTGACTTACTTTTATGCATCCGTATGCCTCTTGGCCTGTATGCCAACCCAAACAGACACGGTCTACTTTTCGGTCAAAGGCCAGGTGGTGATCCCACGGCGGCTGCGCAAGGAGTTCGAGATCGAGGAAGGCACCCGCGCCCAGGTCATGGCCACGCCGCAGGGCATCCTGATCCGGCCGGTCACCCGGGCGTACATCCGTAGCCTGCGCGGCTCGCTCAAGGGCGCCGGCGTCATGCAGGCGCTGAGGGAAGACCGCAAACGCGAACGGGAGCTCTGACATGGCCACCAAGGTGCTGGACAGCTGGGCCCTCATCGCCTTCCTCGAGGACGAGCCGGCGGCGGTTGAGGTGGAGAAACTGCTGCAACAAGCCGCGGACGAAAGGCACAAACTGCTGCTCAGCGCGGTGAACTGGGGCGAGATCTACTACAACACGATGCGAAGAGTTTCGCGGGTGGCCGCGGAGCAAAAAGCCCTCGAGATCGCCTCCCTCCCCATCGAGGTGGTCGGCGTCGGCGAGGATCTGGCGCTGGTCCGGCAGGCAGCGATCTTCAAGGCCACGCACAAGATGTCCTACGCCGATTGTTTTGCCGCGGCGCTGGCCAGATTGAGGAATGCCGAGCTCGTCACCGGCGACCCGGAGTTCCAGGCGCTAGAGAAGGAGCTTAAGATTGCCTGGTTAATCCAATGAGTAGGACAAGGCGCCGGGAACGCGCTACTGCAACTTGTACGGCAGGCGCTGGAGGCGCGCGACCATCTCGGCCAGGATCTCGCCCGTGCGCTGATCCCGCGTGTCGGCGCCCGCTCTGATCGTGCGCGCCCCGGCGAAGTTGCCGATCACCGCGCAGTAGTCGCTGTTCACCATGATGCCCAGCAACTCGCCGGTCTTGCTGAAGACGAGGTCGCCGGCGGAGGGCGTGAACTCGCCGACCAAGTGCTTGATCAGCCGGTTGTCCATGTGCACGTACTGCGGCGTGTCCGCCTCAAGCTTGAACGACACCTCGCCATAGCCAGCGCCCCCGTGGCTGACCAGCATGGCCTCGGTGAGCTTGAACGGTTCCGGCACCGTCTTGTAGACCTTGACTCCGAGGCGCGCGGCGAGGTCGGCGTCGACCGGGACCACGATAATCCGCGGATCGAGCGCGAGAAACCGCAACTCGGCGACCGGCGCCGTCACGGGCGCGCGGCCGAACTGTCCCCCCACGCGCTCCCAGTCGATCGGCACGTCGCCGATCCGCACCGGGAACGGCGTGTCGCTCGCGTGCAACAGCGCGTAGAAGGCCTGGCCGTCGCTCACCAGCACGGTGTTGGTCTCCTTTTCGCGATTGCCCCCGCCGAGGAACATCTTGCGCCAGGCGGTGAGCGTGGTCGTCACGCGGTTGGCGAGAAAGTCATTGAACAGGACGTTGGCGTTGATCGGGCGGTTCTCGCGGATCTCCTGCGCGATCTCGCCGGATTTGTCGGCCAGGCGTCCCACGCCCTCGGCGAGCTGGCCGGCCTGGGCCTGCGCCTTCTCGCGCTCCTGTCGCTCGGCGTCGACCTGTTGCTTCGCCTCGACGAGCCTCGTTTGCAGCAGGGCCTTCTCCTGTTCGGCGACCTTCACGGCCACGCTCAGGTTTTCGATGCGCTGCCGGGCGTCGGTCTGCTGCTGCCCGAGCGCGGCGATCTGCTGTTGCTGCTGCGCGGCCTCCTTCTGCTTGGCTTCCAACTCCCGCTGGGCCTGCGCCAGGCTTTCCTTGGTCGCGGCGGCGTCCTGCGCCACGGCGGCCACGCGCTCGTTGAGCGCGCGGACGTTCTGCTGGGTCGCGGCCAGGGAGGTTTCGAGCTGGGTTTTCGTCGATTGGAGCTGGTTGAGGTTCTGTTCGCGGGCCTGGAGCGCGGTCTGTGCCGTCTGCAACTGGGCGGCCGCCGCCGCGCGGGCGCTGTGCTCGTCCTCCATCGATAGGCGCATCAGGTCCACGAGATCCTGGTCGCGGGGCGAGGCACTTTGCCCGGCCATGGCCAGAACGGGTGCCTGGCGCGCGCGCGTCGGCTCTGCCTTCTCCCACCGCGTCAGCGCGATGAGATTGAGGAAGAGGAAGTCGACGATAATAAGCAGGAGCGTCTTGTTCATGACGCGGGGTTCAGGCAACCGGGTTGGCGGGCGCCGCGGCGGCCGCGGCCGCGACCTGGGCGAGAATCAGCCGTCGCTTGTAGCCCCGCACGTGCCGGATCTTCACCAGGGCGACGCACACGATGCCGAAAAGATTCGAGGAGTAGGCGGCCAGGAGGTTGGGCTCGATGATGCCCAACACCTGCAGCACGAGCGCGGTGGCCGTGCCGATCATGCCGACATAGAGACCGCTGTCGAAGAGGTTCTCCTCGTTTTCCATGAGCCGCAGCTTGAGCGGCGGCGGCATGTCCTGGCGGTCGATTTCACTGATTTTCCACAGGCAGGTCAGGTAGGTGACCACCTGCAGCAGGGCAAAAACCCCGATGGAGATGATGGTGGATTTATCCATGGTGACAGAGGCTGGGTTGGAAGGGGCCGGGGCGGGCGAGGCCAGGTTGGCCAGCACCGGGATGACGAGCCGGACGCGGTATTCGGAGGGCGGCGCGGCCTGGAGGAGGAAGGGTTCAGTGGTGACAATAACCACGAAGGAAACCAACAGCGCGATGACGCCGCTTTGAATGCGCGGCAGCAGGCGGGCCGTGAGGGCGGCCCCGGCGGCGCGCCGCACGGGCAGGAAGAGCCAGCGGTCCACCCCCCGCAGCAGCAGGAACGCGCCAAGAAAGTAGCCGAGATATTTCGCCGCCAGCGTGATCCACGGATGCAGCAGGGCGAACGCACTGGCGAGGTCGACCGGCGCCTTCAATCCGCGGTTGACCGGCACCTGGCGCAGGAGGAGCTGCGCCACCGCTCCCTGCCCGTAGCCGAGCGCAAACCGTAGGTCGGCCGCACCCGCCTTGCCGTAGGTGAGCAGGTAACCCGCGGCCCGGTCCGCCGACTGGCTGAACAACGCCGCAGCATAGAAAGCCGGCAGCTGGTCGGACGCGACCTGCGCCAGTTGGGCATACTCGCGCACCGTGCGCGTACCATCGGTCAGGCGCAGGAGTTCGCCGAGCTGGATCCAGTTCAGCCGTTTTCCCAGCGCAAGCAGGTCGAAATAGAAGGGCTCCAGTTCGCCCAGGTCATGGGTGCGCACCGCCTCGTCCGCGAGCCGCTTCACCTCGCGTTGGAGCGAGGGAGAGAAATGGTTGCCCTGATAGAGCAGCGCGGTCAGCAGGATGACGGCCTCCAGCGGCTGGCCGCCGGGCTGCGCCACGGGGACGAATCGTCCGGTGGCCGCAACGTCGCGGGTCTGGAGCACGGCCTGGACTCCCAGCGAACGCGACTTGGACAGGTAGGGCCGCAGCGCTTCGCGCGCCTGCTCGGTGATGAAAAAGGCCAAAACCGGAGTGCTCTCGGTGCGGCCGGCGTTTTCCTTGAGACTGAACAGCGGGTCGAGGACCGGATCCCAGCCGCCCCAGGCCACGAATTCGCGCTGCCGCGCGGCAAAGGCCGCCAGCGCCTCCGCCAGCCGCGGGGCGCGCGGGTCGCCTACCGTCTGCGCCGCGATAAGCACGAGCGCGGCCGGCCCCGGTTTTTCCGATTCGACCAGCTGGAGGCCAAACTGCGCCAGGGAGGGCGTGCCCAGTCCGGCCTCCCGCAACAGCGCCGGGCTGATCGACTTCAGGTTGACCGGCAAAGACCACGCCCCCGCCAGCACCACCACCCCACCGAAGCACAACGCCAAAGCGGTCGCCACATTCGAGGTGGCGCGCTGGGGTGCGGATGAGTTCATGGCGGTACGAGAAGATATGAAGGATTGGGCGGAATGTCACAATTTAATTGCCGAGCCCAAATGCAAAAAGCACGCTGGGCTCTCCCATCGACCCATGCCACTGCGAATTGTTCATTACAACGATCCGGTGCTGCGCAAAAAGGGTGACCGGATCACCATTTTCGACGCCGAACTCGCCGAATTGGCGGAGGCCATGGCCACCTTGATGCTGAACGCGGGCGGCATCGGGCTGGCGGCGCAACAGGTCGGGCGGGCCCTCCAGCTCTGCATCGTCGACTTGCGCGGGGCGAAAATCGACTACACCTGGCGGCTGGACGGCAAGAAACCACCCCGGGAGTTGATCATGCCATTGGTGCTCGTTAATCCCGAAGTCAGCGCCGAGCCCGAGCCGACGGATGTGTCCGAGGAGGGCTGCCTGTCTTTCCCCAATATCCGCGGCGACGTCGAACGCCCCGACCAGATCATGGTGCGGTATCAGGATGCGCAGGGCCACCCGCATGAGCTGGCGGCCGATGGCCTCCTGGCGCGTTGCATCCAGCACGAGGTCGACCACCTCAACGGGGTGCTGTTCATCGATCGGATGGACAAAGCGACGCTCGCCAGGCTGCAGCCCGAACTGCGCGCCCTGAAGAAGCAGACGCGGGAGGCGGCCAAGGCCCGATGACCGGCCAGCGGCAACCGTGCCCGATCCTATGAGCCAGAAATCCGATGGCATGAACTTTGCCCCGCAGGGCCGGCCCCGACCGGTCGTGCCAGCTGGGGCGTTTCTGTTCGCCGCCGCGCACCTCGATCACGGCCACATCTACGGCCAGTGCAACGGACTGCTCGAAGCCGGCGCCGGCTTGAAATGGGTTTTCGATCCGGACCCGGCCAAGGTTGACGCCTTCCGCGCGAAGTACCCCCAGATCCGGGTGGCGCGCGCGCTCGACGAGATCCTCGCCGACCCGGAGGTGCGCCTGGTCGCGGCGGCCGCCGTGCCGTGCGACCGCGGACCGCTCGGCTGCCGGGTCATGGAGGCGGGCAAGGACTATTTTACCGACAAGACGCCGTTCACCGCGCTGGATCAGCTGGCGCGCGCCCGCACCGTCGCCGCCGCCACCGGTCGGAAGTACATGGTGTATTACAGCGAACGCCTGCATGTGGAGTGCGCCCTGTACGCGGGCGACCTCGTGCACGGCGGCGCGATCGGCCGCGTCATCCAGGTCCTTGGCCTCGGCCCCCACCGGCTGAGCAAGGCGTCGCGCCCCGCCTGGTTCTTCGACCGGGTCAAGTACGGCGGCATCCTCTGCGACATCGGCAGCCACCAGTTCGAACAATTCCTGTTCTACAGCGGCGCGCGGGACGCCACTGTCGTTCATGCCGCCGTCGGCAACTTTGCCAATCACGACACGCCCGGCCTCGATGATTTTGGCGAGGCATCGCTCCTGGGCGACAACGGCGCCACCAACTACGTCCGCGTCGACTGGTTCACCCCCGACGGCCTCAGTACCTGGGGCGACGGCCGCACGATCATCCTCGGCACCCGAGGCTACATCGAGCTGCGCAAATACGTCAACGTGGGCGCGGACCGGCGGGGCGACACGGTCATCCTCGTCGACGACCGCGGCGAGCACCTCCTCAACGTCGCCGGCCAGGTGGGCTTCCGCTTTTTCGGTGAACTGATCCTCGACTGCCTCAACCGCACCGAGCTGGCCATGACGCAAGCCCATGCGTTCAAGGCCGCCGAGCTCGCCCTCCAGGCACAAGCCGCCGCGCGGCGGATCGAGTGA
>Ga0182027_10009991_pt1 | contig 13542 bp, 11 predicted proteins | sample 712E1DmetaG_FD_121300 | JGI IMG/M metagenome (GOLD analysis project Ga0182027, IMG submission 121300) | Permafrost microbial communities from Stordalen Mire, Sweden - 712E1D metaG (Illumina Assembly) | ecosystem: Environmental > Terrestrial > Soil > Wetlands > Permafrost | place: Sweden...
ACAGTCGCTCAGGACGATGAGGGTTTCGGCGTTGACGGCACAGAAGCACCTATGGCATATGTCGGCACGACCCCTCCGACCTTCTCCAGTACACCAACCTCTGGAGTGAGCACCAACTGGAACGTTTACTTTGATGCTTGCATGGGAAGCAATGGCGCCAATGCAGAGATGTACTATACACCAACCGCTAAAGGCTCGCCCATGACTAACGTTGTCACCCTGCCTGGTGTCCTTGGTCTATCCACTATGAACGAGCTGGACTTCTCCATTTATATTAATGATGGCAACGGCTCACATAGCGGTTCAATGACCATCAGTTCCGTTTACGTACCATTCGGCGCTGCAGGTGCGACAGCCAATGGTGGCGGTGTCGTAACTACCGAACCAGCCGTTATTTATACTCCTATTCCACCTGCACCTACAACAACCACAACGGAAACAAGCAGTTTTGGCTATAATGCCGGATCAACGGATGATGGAGGTTTTCAAAACGGTTCCATAAACTTTTCTGTCCCTGGTTACCTTGGAGCGGTCGGAACTGGTGTCAGCATGAGTCTATTAGTGAGTAACTCGGATAGTTCAAGCCAGCATAACATAATGCTTGCGATTTACACTGTTTCCGGCTCGACCTATAATTTAGTAGCTCAAACAGGTTCAATCAGTGTTCCCGCTGGAGCAGCAAAAGGATGGATCACCGGCAATCTAACCACTTCGCCAAGTTTAACGGCGACAACTTACTACCTTTGCTATCAAACTGATAGCCCATATCTTCATACTTATTATGATGCTACTAGTGGTGTGCAGCAATATTATTACAATCAGACATTTGGCTCTTTTCCATCATCTTTTACAGGACCTATAAATAATAAGACTGCTCAATATGGCATTCAGGTTAACTATGTCCCATAATGGGAAAAATGCGGCTCAACCTTATCATGGAGTCTGTTATTATGTGCCTTTGCATAGGTTTACCAACTGAACGCGGATAGATATTAGCGTTGTTTAAAGAGGAAGCAACAATCTAAAACAATGAGGGCACCCAAAGATCGTCCCTCAACATAGAATAGACAGAGGGGCACTGTGCACAATGCCCCTCTGTCTATTATGGTACAGTATCGCTTGAAGGCCGGTATTCCAAATTGCACCTCATAAGATAGACCTTGATATGCTTGGAAATTGTATCTGCTGGGAGGTAGTCACTCGTCTTTTTGACTATGCAAAAGAAGGTGACGTGGTAGACAAATTGGTGGGTCAAAATGAGAGCCAAAAAGTGAATATAGAAACGGACTTAAACAAGTGTAATGGCGCGTTAGTAAATTGTGGTTTGAAAAGTACCAGGCTTCTTTCAGCCATTCCCTGCAATCCCCATTGGAGCATCATCCAGTTCAACATAGACTTGCAAATGACGTCTATCAATGAGGAGGAAAAAAGAAACAAGGCTGAGATAGGCAAATTCGAATCATCAAAAAATAACGCGAACCAAAGCAATGAGTTAAGCCAGCGATTGCAGTGAGTAAAAAGTGAGTAAAAGAGGAATTCAATAAGGGCACGATTTACGATTTTACAAAATTCTCGGATGAACATAAGAAGAAGGTGCTCTGCCAGCTAATCGACAAGTTCGAGATCAATGGGAGTAATGAAGTTTTAGTTAAGCTTACATTACGTAAATCTGACCTAGCGGATTCTGTTGTTTTAATGTCATCGTTTGATAAGTCAGTGGCGGAGAGAATATAATACAACAACCCCGCATAACTTTAAGAATCAATTACCAACCGCCTGCACCAGAGGCTATTTATTTAACATTACGAATTAAGAACTGGTAGCGCTAGAGGGATGGGTCTGTAAAAAAATGTGGAACGGATACATTGGGTCAGGCGAATCGGTTTGAATGAATAAATTGTATGAATAAAATAATCCATTATGTGAAAAAATACACCAATAGAAAATCACTCGTGTTAGATGCCGGAAGTGGTAATTTTTTCCGGACTGTTAATCATGATACGATATGCATTGACATAATGCGACCGTCCTCAAATATCATACCCGTGTCTCATTTTGTCCAAGGAACAATTGAAAATCTGCCCTTTTCAGACAGCGTTTTTGATGTCGTTTGTTGCTTTTCTGTGCTTCAGTTTCTCAATGACGAAATGGCCATGCGTGAATTTTATCGAGTTCTAAAACCAGGTGGTAAATTGCTGCTAACTTTACCAACAGGTTTTTCGCCATTTCGAGTTATAAGAGATATGGAAATACTATTTGGCGCATATATTGCGTATCACAAAACTGAAATATATAGCTATTATAGTCGAAGTCGCCTAGAAAGGCTTATCAATAATCGCTTCACTCTCGTAAATCTCGTTGGTTATAATTACAACTTCGTACCGCGGTTTGTTTTATTTATCTACAACGCAACTCGCTTAAATAAGCTATTTTATTTTTTAAGATTGAATTATATTATGAAGGTTGGAAGAACCAGCGCGGGAGAAGGAATTGCGGGTGTACATCAATTGAAAAACTCAGAAAATGATAAAACAATTATTCAAACAAATAAAAAGCAAATTTCCAAAGACCGAAATGTTAAAGAATTAAGATACTTATTGACCGACTTTAGCTATCACTATCTTATCGTTCTACAAAAGAATTAAGTCATGCATGAATGATATCAAACTCAGTTGAACTATTTCTCTGATTGAACAAAATTTAACTTAGTTTCAAAATGATTAACTCTTCGGCCGTCACCCCAGAAATGTTCGATATCTCGTGAACACTTGTCTCTCTTAATCCGATGTAAACAGCACACATTTCAATACCGTATTTGAAAGAAACTGGCACCAGGCAAACTATAACGAAGGTCAGCGTTCTAAGGTGCAAGAACTAAAAGACGATGGTAGTAACAGAAGTAAGATGATGATGATTGAACTTATCAACCGAATCACAAACGTGCCTCCGAATTTTGAGCCTAGTGATGTGGGGGCTGAGGTTGCCTGCCAATATTTCATGTATAGGCGTGGACTTCATCTTTTTAAGAATAGCGAACTCCCTGTCCACTGAAAATATGAAAACCTTAAAATATTTAGATAATCAAGGTAGTGACGGAAGCGCAGGAGCAACAATTGGCGTTGATTGAGACGGTGACAAGACAACTTTATGAATCTGGCGACGTGGTCGGTGGGTTGCCAACTGATATTTTATACCTATGGGCGTGGTCTCTCTTTTTAAATGAGTTAAGTTTTATACCGCTGAAAACATAGAGAACCTTAAACGATGGATCACTGAGAAACACCGAAGGTGCTTCGCAAATCCCATTCTTTCGATGCAGAGGAGCGTAGACCAAGGATAAAATAGGATGCTTGTTTATTCATTTTTCGCCAATAATGTTTTTTAGACTCCAGAAATTAGCAGTATAGGTTCCCCCCTTTGGTAAAGCGTTAAATATATCACAATTCCTATTGCCCCTCCTAGGAATATATAACGATAGGATTCGACAGGACACGAAAACGAGGCCTCAAAAGACGCGAACCTATTTTTATACTATCGGGTTTAACCCGCATGCAGGAGAGCGCCTTCGCAGTTGACAACCTAATTCCCCTTGTTAACAGATAAACAAAAAAATCTCGGTTGAACGCTTCATCAGCGACCGCATTTGAATGTGTATAGGCTTCGATGTTATTTTTTACTACCTTGCAATTACAGTTTAATATGACTCGGTTTTATTTTTCAACCATTGGAATTTACCCGCGTTTTTGTTGTCTTCGCATCAACTTCGCCAAGCTAATTGTATCCTGTTACTTAAACCTTCCGAGCTTCGTTCGCTGACAATTTGTATTTTCTGACATAATCTTCATTTTTTTTACCAACTGTTTAATTTTTCAATAATTGTTCATTTTTAGCCTCGATCAGTGCAGTATCAGTGTATGTCGGACGCCACCATCCTGATTCAAAATATCCCCTTTCAAGTGTGGCTCAGTGAATAATAAAGTTCATTGCACGTGTATCAAGGACGCCTAACTGATAAAGGGCAACTATCTAACTTCAAAAATTAAGGTTAAGTTCTTTTATGGTTGTTATTAATTAAAAGGGAGGTTAGATAAAAATGTCATATTGGGAGCAAACTGTAAAATTAACGAATGGACAATTTTATTTGATTGCGGGTTTGCTTTTATTTGGCTATGCAATTCAATGCGCATATATGTTTGTGGTGTTCTTTAAAGTTGTCCGAACAAAGAAATAAATATCTTATTATATTTTAATAATTACGATAGTAATTATAATCTCACCACTAGCGATAATTCCTAATGCTATCCAAGTAATTGGAGGGGAACCTAAAATGAAACAAATAAGTAAACCTACCATCAAAAGAATGGTAATACCTAACCAAGCCAAAAATTTCTTTAATTTGTTCATTATTCACCCGTGTTTTTTTGAAGGAATTATAACAGATGAATAAGTCGAAAACAACCATAAGAGAATCTAACCAAAATTAATTAACAGCCTTTACGGAGAAAAGTGAAAAGCAAACCGGTTCTCGACAAAAAGTACTTGCCTCCAGCCATTGTGAGGCTTGCAGAGATGATTCCCAAAATCGCCCCGAATGAGGTATTGCCGAAAGCCACCTTGGAACCCATCCGTTCTCCAAGAGATAAAGTTGAAAAAATAGATAAGAGCAGTTAAGATGATCGCAATTGGCTCTATTTCTGGGAACAAGTCGCCTTAAACTGTTTCTATTATATTGCCCTTTATTTGATAACAAAATAATCCAAAAGTACTATTATTGGCAGTCAATGAAACTAATTATTAAGCGGGTAAGAAACCAGAACCATGATGCCGAGGTCATGGCAGGCCCTGACGCTGAAAGGGAATGCAGTCATTTCGGTTTGAATATGACCCTGGTTACTAAATCAGTAAGTTATTCTCTAAGACAATGCAAGATTATATGGAACTTTTAAAAAGAGTAGGATTGACCTCACCGCTATCTCAAATCTCGTCTTCATTGTCATGGAGAGTTTCTGTCCTGCACGGAATGGGCGAGTACCATCTTGCTATATAGTTGAAAAACCGTCGATATTAAGATAAACTTGCACATAATAGAAGATTAAATGCTTATTTGGGGAGGGGAGTATGGCGAGAGGGTTTACTGTTATTATCGCAAGAGACGAAGATGACTGTTTTGTCGGGACTGTTCCCCAACTTAAGGGTTGTCATACTCAAGGTAAATCTCCTGATTAGCTGATGAAACGCATGAAAGAAGCAGTTCAGTCATGTCTTGACGCCGAGGGCGAAGATGGAAAAGACGAATTCCACTTTGTCGTGGTTCAGCGAATCGCTGCATGAGCAGATTACCTTCATTAACTGGTGACCGGATTGTCGAGGCACTCGCCAAGACCAGGTCCAAGTACTCAGGCAAAGAGGTAGCCACATTTACCTTAAGCACCCGGATGGTCGGGCTAAGGTGGTACCAGTGCATAAAGGTGAGTCTATGGGAAGAGGGTTACTAAGAAAAATGACATGCTCCCCGACACAAGTGTCGGGGTATCAACAATACGCGTCTTGATTCCCGAAATTTTCTACCAGAATACTCGCCGCAAGCGGCGTGGTATTAAACCCTAAAAAGAGAATAATGAAGGATGCCACCTTAGACTCAGATGAATTTCTGAAATTATTATGAAAGCTGGGACTGCAGACTACTGGCGGTGAAAGGTGCAGGAATACTCTGTCCCTACCATCCATCGGGTGCCTCTTAAACTTGGCCAATTGTACAAAAAAGGAGTTTTTCAGTATGATACACAGCACTGCATGCGTTTCAGGAACAGCCAAAGTCGGCGAAGGTACAAAAATATGGAACTGGTGCCAGGTCCGGGAGAATGCCGTTATTGGAACAAATTGTATTCTTTCCAAGGGTGTATACATCGATTCCGGGGTTAAGATAGGTAATAATGTAAAAATCCAGAATAATGTTTCTGTATACCATGGTGTTACGATCGAAGATGGTGTATTCGTAGGCCCTCATGTTTGTTTTACGAATGACAAGATACCAAGAGCTGTGAATCCTGATGGTTCGCTAAAACAGGCGAATGACTGGGAAGTATCACCGATTCTGGTCAAGGAGGGGGCAGCGCTGGGTGCGAATTCCACAATTCTGCCCGGTGTCACCATCGGAAAATGGGCACTTGTCGGTTCTGGATCGGTGGTTACAAAAGATGTCCCTGATTTCGGGCTGGTTTATGGGAATCCCGCAAGACTTAGTGGGTTTGTGTGCAAGTGCGGGAGGAAAATAATCAAAGAATGTGAAGTCTGTAAAGTCAAACTTCCATAACATCACACTTTTCAGACTAGATGCAGGGAACGAATGCTCCCGGGCTAAACGCAGTGTTTGACTGCTTCGTCGACTAATACTCAAGTTCTACGGTGATGCTGCGATTTGAAAAAATCGGGGCATATCAGGGTCTTGGCACCGCATTTTCCATTAGCCGCACCTGTGGTGGGATGGCAACTCCGACAGCCTGAAGGACCTTGCCGACGACCCTCTGAAGAGGACTGCGCAGCAGATACCATTGGTCGCCCTCCAGAACCGCTGCCTGATCCAGAGCCTGTAGGTCCCTTACCTTTGTAATCTCTTACACCTGAATTGGCTGCTGGACAGTTTAAGTATATGGAACATGAAACAAAATCAAAAACTTGACAAGTGGGATGTATTTGCTACATTATGACAACTGGGAGAGAGCGACGAAACTAAGGCGATGACGTTTCTCGACAGTAAGAAGTACAGGAAAATGAGCGCTGCGGACAAGAGGGAAATGGCACACCTAAGGCAAGGGCAGCGGCTCGCTTGGTAATGAACCGACCTAATTTTGCCGGATACGCCGGACTTCGTGGCGTGGACTAGAACAGTCAGGAAGTAATCCTGGAAGTGAACGACGACTAACGATTATCCCCGTGACTGGTGAATAACGGCCTTCGGTTTCGACTTGGTCGGCAGCTCAATTTCTGTCAAACCAAAAGCCGTTTCTACTTTCAATATAAATCCTTAGTAGCGTGCATCTTAAGTAAATATAGTACCAATAAGGAAAACGAAACTATGAAATGCGCTATTTATTGCAGGGTTTCTTCTGAAATGCAAGCTGAGGACGAAATACCAATTCTTGGACAGGTTCAAGAGTGCGAAGCATTTGCAAAATTTAAAGGCTGGGATGTGGTGCACGTTTACAAAGATGAAGGTTTTACGGGACGCAATACGGACAGACCTGCGTTTCAACAGATGCTTGTCGATGCGAATGTAAAACCGGTTCCTTTTGTTAAATTAATTACTTGGAAAGGCAGTCGCATTGCTCGTAATGTTGAAGACAGGATGGCGTGTCAATCATTATTAGCCAAGAAGGGCATCGATATCGTAAGCGTGAAGGAACCTGAATTCGAAGGTTCGATTAAAATTCTGATGCTTCCCATTATGGCTGCGATAGATGAATATCAAAGTTACCTTATAGGCGAAGACACACTGAGAGGAATGAAAACTCTCACAAGACAAGGCTATAGCGCAGGCGGAAGACCACCCAAAGGATATCGAACCCATCGGGAGGTAGTTGGTATTAAAAAAAATGGAGAACCAAGGTTTCGAGTAACTTGGGAACCAGACCCCGAATTTAGAGACGCGGCCCTCAGAGCATTTCAAATGTTGGCGGAAGGACGGAGTTCAGAGGATATTATAAAGGAAACCAAGGTCGTGAAAGATCGGTCAGGATTGCCAACTTATTTCCGAAACGCAACTTTTATTGGGGAAAGGGTATTTAATGTCCATCGTCGAAAGAATGGAAGAGTTATCAAGTTTGCACTTGATGATCCAGATGTTATTCACGTTCCCAAAGCACATGAGCCAATTATTCCGCGTGACTTATTTGATCGAGTTCAAAATATTATCCAGAAAAGACGGCCACAGCCAGGACAAATAAGAGACTCAAAACATGACTTCATATTATCCGGACTATTATGGTGTGATATCCATAATTCCAGTATAACAGGAAGCGGAAATAAAGAGCGAAGATATTACGTTTGCGAATCTCTTAGACGACACGGCAGAACAAAATCAGATTGCCCAACATATAAAAAGGAAGCATTAGAGAAATTTGTTGTCAATATATTAAAAGACAAGGTTTTTTCGGCAGAGCGCGTGAAGCAAGCCATTAAATACCTCATTGAAACGTCACAAGATGAAAGCAAACAGGCAAAAACGGCGTCCGACAACATAAAATCCCGAATAGCAAAAACCAAAAGAGAAATCGATGGATTGAATCAAGGTATGACTTACGCGGGGATATATCCCCAAAGCACCTTGAAATTGGTTACAACAAAAGAAAACGAGCTGACGCAATTAGAAAAACAACTAGCGGACTTTAAAGAATCTGGGATCGCAACTAGTAAATTCAATGAAATAAAATTAGACGAAACAACTGTCAAAAATATCAGAAACGAAATTTTATCAGCCCTAGATGTCGAATCGCCTGAAGAAATGAAAATACTTTTGAGAAACTACATAGAAAAAATAAAAATATCGGGCCAGAGCATAAACATACAATTTACATTCCGGAATCCCGATAGTAGCCAAGTGATGGTAGCGGGGGTTGGATTTGAACCAACGACCTTCGGGTTATGAGCCCGACGAGCTGCCACTGCTCCACCCCGCGTCCTACTCAAGTATACACCCACGAGCAGAGACAGTGTCAAGGAAAACAAAATACAGTGAGGGGGTTTATCATTCTGAGGTTACGCACCTTAAAGCCCGAAGAATCTCCCTGTGGTTCACAAATTGCTCGGCGCTACTAAATAAAGTATTGTAATTTTATATTTTAATATTGTTTAGGATTTCGTGTTTAGGATTTAGGATTTCACTCCGTCCGTTCACTTCCCCAGAATTTCCTTCGCCTTCTTCTCAAACGCCGGCACTACTTTCTTCCAGTCACCCACCACGCCGTACCGCGCTTCGTTGAAAATGTTCGCGTCCGGGTCTTTGTTAATCGCGATGATGTTCCTGGCGCCGCTGCATCCTGCCAGGTGCTGTGTCGTGCCTGAGACCGCCACCGCAATATAAACTTCCGGCGCCACGATTTTGCCGGTCAGGCCGATTTGCATCGTATCCTTGACCCAGCCGTTGTCGCAGGCCGTCCGACTCGCCCCCACCGCCCCTTTCAGCAATTTGGCCAGTTCTTCCAGCTGCTTGAAGCCTTCCGCCCCGCCGATGCCCCGGCCTCCGGTCACAATCACCGCTGCCTCTTCCAGTTTCACCCCTTTTTCTTCCTCAACAACCTTCTCTATCACTTTTGTTCTGATGGTATTTTGATTTATTCCGGCAGGAATATTCATAATCTTGCCTTTGCGCGAACTATCAGGGGTGATTGCGTTCATCGCTTTGGCGCGGACGGTCGCTATCTGCGGGAAAGTTTCCATGGTATAAACGGCACGGGCATTGCCGCCGTAAATCGGCTTGGTCATCAACAATTGTTGGTTCATGTCGTCAATATCCAGCGCGATACAGTCTGTGGCGGCGGCTGTGCCCATTCTAAAAGCTGCCGCCGGCGCTAAATCACGTCCGATGGTCGTATGCCCCATCAGCAGAATTCGGGGATTTGCAATCCGGCACACTTTCTCGACTACCGCGGTAAATGAATCGGTCAGGTAATCCTGCAACAGCGGGTCGTCAATCGCATAAATTTTATCCGCGCCCGATATTGCCAGTTCCGCGGCTATTTTGGCGATTTCACTGCCCGCGATTATTACGCTTAATTCTTCTCCGAGTTCGCCCGCCAGCCTGCGGCCCGCGCCCAATAACTCTCCGGTTATCGGCGCCGGTTTTCCGTCTGTTACCTCGGCGAAAATCATCACGCCCTTGTATTCCACTAAAACCATTCCCCTGTGTATATTCACCTCGCCCTTTACAGACGAATGTCCGGCATTCCCTCATGCGAGCGCTTATTTATTTGGTGAGGGGTACATCTTAAAGCAGCTTCGCGGCTGCCAGCTTTTGTGCGAGTTTTATTCCGGCATCTTCGTCATCTGCGCCGGTGATGATTTCACAGTGGCTCTCGTGTACCGGCTGGAAGATTTTCCTCAATTTCAGCCGTCTGCCCGCCGCGCCCAATTTCGCGGCGTCGATGCCGATATCGCCCGGCTTCCACACCGTCGGTTCTTCGTTTTTGGCCGCAATGATTCCCTTTATCGTCGCGTAGCGCGGCTCGCCGAGTTCGTTGCTCACCGTTATCAGCGCCGGCATCGTAGTTTCCACCACTTCATAACCGTCCGCGGTGACTTTTTCCACCCGGATTTTACCATTGTCAGCTTCGATTTTTCTGGCGATTGTAACCAGCGGTAAACCCAGGATTTCGGCGATGCCCGAACCGACCTGTCCCGCGTCCCAGTCCGCCGCCTGCCGCCCGCAGAAAATCAGGTCGTACTGCCCGATTTTTTTAATCGCTGCTGCCAGGGCGCAGGCCGTCGACCAGCTGTCGCCGTCAACAAAAGCCGGGTCTTCCAGCAGAATCAATTCGTCGGCGCCCATCGAAAGCGGCTTTTTAACCACATCCCGCTGCAAATTAATCCCCAGGCTGATAATCGTGATTTTGCCGCCGTGAATATCCTTCAGCCGCAATGCCGCTTCTACCGCCTGTTCGTCGAAAGGGCTGATTACCGGCGGGACGTCGGCCGGCGGCACGATGTTGTTCGTTACCGGGTCAATTTTGAATTTAGCCGGCGGGGCTTCCGGGTCGAGCACCTGCTTCACGCAGACAATCATGTTCATGCTGTATTATTTTCACCTCATAGAAAGGGACATCATGAAATGCCGGAATCGGGCAGTCACGTAAATTTTCTATCAAATCAGATTCATCGTCAAGTCAGTCATTCGGCGTAGCGCCTTGCTCTCTGCGGCTATTTTGCCGGTAATGTTGCGCAAACCACCCGTTCGATGCCGCTTAAATCCGTCACAACTTCGATCTTTACTCCGGGCGACTTATCCCGTAAAATTTCAGATACTTTTTGGCTCTGCCTCATCCCGATTTCCAGCAGCAGCCGGCCTTTGGGATTCAATCTTTCGTTGGCCTGGAGACACAACCTTTTTATCACTTCCGTACCGTCCGGACCGCCGTCCAGCGCCCCCTCCGGTTCGAAGCCGGCGGTATTCACTTTCGGCACTTCATCGGTTAGGACATACGGCAGGTTGGCCACTATTATGTCAACTGCTGCCGGCACCGGTTCCAGCAAATTGCCCTGCAACAGTTTTATTCTATCCCGCACTTCGTGTTTTTCACAATTTCGTGCGGCTATTTTCAATGCCGCCCGGGAAATATCAACGGCATAAATTTCTGCCGCCGGTAAGTTCTTCGCCAGGCAAACCGCAATCGCCCCGCTGCCCGTCCCGACATCGACAATGACCGGATTTGCATAATTTTTAGCATGCAGAATTGCCTGCTCAACTAATATCTCGGTTTCCGGGCGCGGAATCAGCACGCGGTTGTCTACCAGAAAATCCAGCCCGTAGAATTCGCGGTGACCGGTGATATAAGCGTTAGGTTCGCCTTTGACGCGCCGCTTGATGAAAGTTTTAAAAGTATCTTCCTGCCGCTTCTTCAGCTCAACGTCCGGTTCGGTCAGCAATTGCGTACGGGTGATTTTCAGCGCGTGGGCCATCAATACTTCGGCTTCCAGGGCGGCATCTTCGATTTTATGGCGGGTCAGCATCTCCCGCGCCCGTTCCAGCGCTTGCCTTCGCGTCACGACAGCTGTTCCTGCAGCAGCTTTGCCTGTTCGTCTGAGGCCAGCGCGTCGATCAGTTCATCGAGCTCACCCTGCATAATCCGGGGCAAGCTATGCAGCGTCAGGCCGATACGATGGTCGGATAAACGGTCCTGAGGGAAATTATACGTGCGGACTTTCTCGCTGCGTTCGCCGCTCCCCACCTGCGACCGCCGCATCGAGCTCATTTCCTGCTGCTGCTTGCTGGTTTCCATGTCCAGCAGACGCGAACGTAAAACCGCCATCGCTTTCTGCCGGTTCCTCAGTTGGGAACGCTCGTCCTGGCAAATAACCACCATGCCGGTGGGGAAATGTGTCAGTCTCACCGCCGTCGCTACTTTGTTCACGTTCTGGCCGCCGGCGCCGCCGCTGTGGAAAATATCCACGCGCAGGTCGCTGGGGTTAATTTCCATATCCACTTCCTCGGCTTCCGGTAATACGGCGACCGTCGCCGTGGATGTATGGATTCGCCCCGAAGCCTCGGTCACAGGTACTCTCTGGACCCTGTGCACGCCTCGTTCATATTTCAACCGGCTGAAAACGCCTTTGCCGCTGATTTCCAGGATAATTTCTTTGATGCCGCCGCCGATGCTTTCGCTGGAACTGATTACGTCCACATTCCATCTTCGGTTCTGTGCGTAGCGGCTGTACATCCGGAAAAGCTCGGCCGCAAATATCGCTGCCTCGTCACCGCCCGCCCCGGCCCGGATTTCCATGATGATATTTTTTTCGTCGTTCGGGTCTTTCGGCAGCAGCGCCAGCTTCAATTCTTCTTCCAGCCGTACCTGTTTCTCTTCCAGTTGATGCGCTTCGTCTTTCGCCATGGCCATCATTTCGGCATCGAGTTTCTCATCCATCATCGCTTTCGTATCTTCCAGCGACTTTTTAGTCGCTTTGTAATCCTGGTACAGGCTGATGATTCCGTCCAGCGAAGATTTTTCCTGGGCCAGCTTCGTCATCTGCACATGGTCGGTCGCGATTTCCGGATTGCTCATCTGCGCCACGATTTCTTCGTATCTTTTATTGATTTGCTCTAATTTATCCCACATAATCAAAACCCAACATCAAAATTATATCACAGTGAGTGTGCACCTGAGAAAATTTTCCACGTGAATCTAAGTTGGATAGCCGTCCGGCCGGTGCGTCCCACAAAAAAAAAAGCGCCGCCAATTTCCTGGCGGCGCTTTTAGATTCACCCACTCGGGACTATTTTTTCTTGGCGGCCTTTTTCTTTATTTCAACCTTTTGATGCGGCGGTCCGTTGGGTTTCCAGGTGGTCCACACCGCTTCGCCCATCTTGGCGGCTTCGTTGCAGGCGCTCACCCGCAGGACCTTGGCGTTGGTCTTGCCCACGTTGGTAATCGAATGTTTAATATTCGACGGGCAATAGAGCAGGCTGTCGTGCCCGACAACCCGAACCTGGTCGCCAATCACGGCTTTGATTTTGCCGGAAATCACATAATAGGCATGGTCGAAAATCGGGACATCATCGGCATAAACATGATAATGCTCTTCAATGCCGCCGCCCGGATAAAAAGTGCCCAGGCCCATCATGATATGAATCGCATTTTCTTTTTCGGTCAGCTGCCCCTTATGCGTGGTGGGGTTCAGGAAACTGGACACGTTGCCGTTGTAATGGTTCGAGTTCATCCCGTACTCGCCGGTACGCAACTCTGATTTCGATACAATAAATCCTTTTCCGTAATCTGCCATTTTTCTTTCCTTTTTAATATTCTTACTTTTGTTTGTTTTAGGATGACACTGCGC
>Ga0182027_10009992_pt1 | contig 13541 bp, 11 predicted proteins | sample 712E1DmetaG_FD_121300 | JGI IMG/M metagenome (GOLD analysis project Ga0182027, IMG submission 121300) | Permafrost microbial communities from Stordalen Mire, Sweden - 712E1D metaG (Illumina Assembly) | ecosystem: Environmental > Terrestrial > Soil > Wetlands > Permafrost | place: Sweden...
GCTATTGCATAGGTTAATGAATTTGGATAAACTTGTGTAAGTAAAAAGCCCTTGTAGCTCAACGGATAGAGCAGCGCACTCCTAAGGCGCAGATAGAGGTTCAATTCCCCTCAAGGGCACTTGTTGGTAAACACTAATACTTTATTTTTATGACGAGAAAAGAAATGCTTAGGTTTTTTATACTTAGAACCATCGGGAATTTTTTGGTTTTATTTGCGATTTTTGGAATTGTTGCTACTTTTGGCCCGGCGCTTTACTATGAAGTTAGCTTTAAAGTTGCCGAGGCAAGAGGAATTCATTATGTTGTAGCCCAGGCTCCAAAAGCTCAAACTTTGATCGCTACAGTTAAAAATGAAAATACCGGCGTTAGTAATTTTGCCCAAGTTTTGGCAGGTCCAAAAACTCAGGAATTGCTGGCGCCTGATACGGATTTTTCGATTTTGATACCAAAAATTGGAGCCAGCGCCAAGATTTTTCCCAATGTTGATCCATCCGATCCAAACCAATTCTTACCAATTTTATTGCAAGGAGTGGCGCATGCCGCAGGCTCGGTTTTTCCTGGCATGAACGGTAATATTTATTTGTTTGCCCATTCAACCGATAATTTTTGGGACGTTGGACGTTATAATGCAGTTTTTTATCTCTTGAAAGACTTGAAAAAAGGCGACGATGTAGTCATTTTTACAAAAACCAAAGATACAATTATGTGGTGCAAAAAACGCAAATCGTTGATCCGTCCAACGTTTCGTATTTAGTAAATAGTCAAAAACAGGGTAAGCAGCAATTGATTCTTCAGACTTGCTGGCCGCCGGGGACAACTTGGCAAAGATTGGTGGTTTTCGCCTCACCGAAGTAAAATTTTATTTTAGTCCGATTGTATATAAATTTGGGGCGATGGAAGGATTTCCCATGTTTGTCAAAATGACCAGTTTAGTTGCATCAGGCCATGGGAAAACATAATCATTCACGAACGGTCCGGCATAAACCGTGGTTTGATTTTGTGCGTCATATTCCATCATGTCGATTTTGCCGTCATGAACGTAAACCAAGTGTTTTGAATCCGGATACCACATTAAAGGCAGCTGTTCATTTGTAGCTGTTGCGGGTAAATAATTTAAGATCAGATAGTTGCGGTCTTCTTTAAGATCATAAACATAAACCTCGCCTTTTTTAATGTCGCGAACTTGGGAAGTAGAATCTGTGCCAATCAGCGCAGGGTTAATTATCAAAGGAATTGAGGCGGATTCTGATGCCTGATAGAGGATTTTTGTTTCGTCATTAGACCATTCTAAAATGTTAAAGTCGGCGGCAACTACTGTTCTTAGTTTTTTAGGTAAGCTGTTCATTTGGGCGGTGTCTTTTTCTGCTTTTATTTTTTGCCATGAGGCGTTGACAGAGGTAATAGTTTCCGTGACGTCCTGCGGGGCTTGGTTCATGCCGTTGGTTTGTAAAAGATAGGTGGTAGCCAAAGGTTCCCCCTGAATTGTTGCCAGCATTTGAGCACTATCAGGAGACCAGACAAAAATTGATTTGGAAAAACTGACAATCGTGTCATCAGCTAATTGAGTTGAGGCATTTTGCAGAGTAATAATTGGGCGAATGCTCATGTCTAGAACATAAATGCCGTTTGTAGCAGATGATTGAGAGGCAACAGTATAGGCAAGTTTTGTGTCGGTTGGATCTAAAACCGGATTTTGGATTCCAACATTAGTAATGCTGGTTAACTGTGGTGCAGTTGGGAAGAGTAGGGCATCGGCTTTGCTGACAACTTCCTTTTTAACGGTAATTTTTTTCTCCCAAGGAAAATAACCTTCTTTGAAGATTTTGATGTCATAATCGCCGGGGGCGAGATTAATAGTGTTATCAGTAGCGGTAGTCAAGTGCCCGTTGATAATGACCTGTGCGCCGTCGGGCGCGCTTGTGGCAACCAAGAGACCGGTTCCTGAAAGAAGCGGACCGTTACCGTTTAAATTTACAAAATAACCTTTTCCGAATAGAACAACCAGTGCTGTTCCGATCAGTAAAAACAAAATAATTAAGGCAGGAATGATAATTTGTTTCTTCATTGTAGTACCCGCATTATACTAGCTAACAATAGCTCTTGCAAGATAGGCGGAAGCGTTCTATAATCAAAAAAGTTGAAGCTGTAAGCAAAATTTGATCCATTTAAGGAATGTTTTGATATAGATAAAGCTTTAACTTTTTGTTATATGGCTCTGTCTAAACGCATCGGAATTGATTTAGGAACCGCTAATACTTTGGTCTATGTTGCAGGAGAAGGAATCGTTTTAAACGAGCCAACAGTGGTTGCCGTGACCGCCGAAGAAAATAGGGTAGTGGCGGTTGGCAAAGAAGCCAAGGATATGCTAGGCCGAACCCCCGGAAACATAGTTGCTATGCGGCCTCTTCGTGACGGCGTCATTGCCGACTACACGATTACGGAAGCAATGCTTTCTTACTTTATCGATAAGGCCGCCGGTAAATCACGTTTTTTTAAACCCGAAGTTATGATTTGTATTCCTTCAGGTGTTACGCAAGTTGAAAGACGCGCTGTTTTAGATGCAACGATGTCGGCGGGTGCAAAAGTCGCTTATTTAATTGAAGAACCATTGGCCGCGGCCATCGGTGCAAAAGTGCCAATTGCCCAACCGGCAGGTCACATGGTGGTAGATATCGGCGGAGGATCGACAGAAGCCGCGGTAATTTCTTTAGGCGGCGTAGTTGTGCATAATTCGGTTAGAGTCGGTGGAAATAAGGTTGATGAGGCGATTGCTAACTATATAAAAAGGAAATTTAATCTTTTGGTTGGGGAAAGAACGGCTGAAGAGATCAAGATTAACATGGGGAATGCGCTTTTGGACGATGTTAAGGTTTCCGACCAAAAAAAAACCGAAATTCGGGGCCGCGATTCAATAACCGGACTTCCCAGAACAATCGAATTAAACGAAGGACAAATCAACGAAGCAATCTATCCGGTTTTAATTGACATCATTTCTGCGGTTAAAGGGGTAATGGAGCAAACCCCCCCGGAGTTGGCAAGTGACATTATTGATAAAGGAGTTGTCATGTCGGGCGGAACATCGCTTTTAACAAACTTTGATAGATTAATGACAAAAATTACCGGAGTACCATGTCATTTGGCAGATGATCCGTTGCTTTGTGTTGTTAGGGGAACGGGCGTAGCGCTGGAAAATATCGAACTTTATAAAAGAAGCATTGCCAGAAAGTAAAATCCTATAATTATTTTACTAATTAGATGATAACGGTAAAAAAACACTTCATAGGTAAAATTTTCACAAGAATCAAGTTTATAGTATTTGGGTTGACAGAGCTATATAAATTAGATTATTAATCAGTCAGTATGCGCGGCTGATGAATAAAGTATATGAATAATAAAAATGTTCAAAAAGACAATTTTTCACACAAACAGCGTTTTGATAATTTGCCTTATAGTAAATGAAGACTTTTGACAAAATATTTTTATTAGGAGTTGGCATTACTAATGCCAATGGACAAGAAGTCCTAGAGTTTATTGTTACAGGACTACCTAATCAGTCGGAAAAGTACTACATTGTTACCCCTAACCCCGAACTTTTGGTGATGGCAAGTAATGATAGCAACTATCGAAAGATTCTTAATAACGCTAAATTAGCTTTGCCCGATGGCATAGGGGTAATGATTGCAGGTCAAGTCATGGGTAAGCATCTTCAAGAGAGGATACATGGTGTTGACCTTGTGAAAAGTCTATGTAGGGAGGTATCAAGACAGCCTATAACGGTGGGCTTTCTCGGTGCCGGGCCTAACGTAGCAGAGAAGACTGCAGAGTGCTTAAGAAGAGATTATCCGCAACTTAAAGTCGGATTGGTTTCTCAGGAGTGGTCGGAAGACTTAAGCCGTAAAAAAGTAGACCTCCTTTTTGTGGCATTTGGGTCGCCAAAGCAGGAAATTTGGATCTCGGAAAATTTAGAAAAACTTCCCGCCAAAATTGTTATCGGAGTTGGCGGTTCATTTGACTTTATTAGCGGAAAAGTCAGGCGTGCGCCGCTATTCGTGCGTAAAATTGGTCTTGAGTGGTTGTTTCGATTGATCATTCAGCCATGGAGGATAAAGCGGCAACTACGCTTAATCCAGTTTATCTATTTAGTTATAAAAGAAAAAATGAGTATTTTCAAGAATGATTAGACACGTTTTACAAACGTTTCTCAAAGATGTAAAATGTAATTTATGGCTTTAGGCAATAAAAAATTAAATAAGAAAATTAAGAGAATCTGCATGATTAATCCTCAGGGGTATTTTGAGTATCCAGCTCCACTTGGTAAAACCGATACAGGAGGCCAAACGATTTATGTTTTGCAACTGGCTAAGGCTTTAGGCAAAAAAAATATTAAAGTAGATATTTTTACTCGTAAATTTAACGATTTGCCAGCTGAAGAGCAAATTTTTCCGAACGTAAAAATCATCAGAATTCCCTGTGGTCCAGAGGGTTTTCTGCAGAAGGAGAAAATGTACGAAGTTATGCCTGAATTCGTTGAAAACATCATGCATTATCTTGAAAAAAGTAACAAAGAATATGATGTTATTCATTCGCATTATTGGGATGGGGGATATGCGGGTCATCTTTTAGCGAAAATGCTCGATATCCCGCATGTTTATACGCCTCATTCGCTTGGAAAATTAAAGAAAATCGAAATGCAGGAACAAATTGAAGAAATGCCGCTTAAGCAATTAAAACCGGTGTATCGTTATCACGTCCGAATCGCCATTGAGCAAAAAATCATGAACAGCGCAGACGCGGTTATTGCAATCTGCGAGACTACGCGAATTCAAATCTTGCAATATTATATAGTTGATTTTGAAAAGCTGGTAGTCATTTACCCCGGAACAGAAATAGAAACGTTCAATACCAAAGAAACCCGTGAAGATTCGAAGCTACATTTGGGTAAAAACGTTATTTTAACTGTTTCACGTATGGTTCCGGCAAAGGGATTGGATAGAATTATTGGTGCGTTAGCCACAATCAAAAATGATACAGATTTCCATCTTTATATAGCAGGAGAGACAAATGAAGCCAGAGAAGCAAGATCGAAAGAGGAAATTGAGACGGAAATTCAAATAAAAGAGCTGATCAAAAAGCACAAAATGGAAAAAATGGTAACCACGATCGGTTATATTCCGCATGAAACAGCTCTTTCGGCATATTACAGACAATCGGATATCTTTGTGTTGGCTGGAAGATACGAGCCTTTTGGACTGACCACTTTGGAGGCTATGGCTTGCGGAACCGTGCCGATTGTTTCGTCTATCGCCGGAAGCAGGGAAGTAATAATTGATGGTTTGAATGGGTTTGTTATAGATACTCATGATCGAAAATTGTTGGGACAAAAGATACTGCAGCTTCTAAAAGATCAAAAATTAAGGAAAAAAGTTTCTGATAATGCGGCTTTTACAATTAAAGAGCATTATTCATGGGACAAGATTGTAGACAAATTCATAAAATTGTATACGGATTTGCGCTAAATAATGTCATTAATAAATATCTATCCAGAGTCGCCTCTTCTTAAAAAAATTGAGCTCCAGAGGACTACTAATCATAATATCAGGCCGGTTTGTTTGTTCAGTGACTTGGATGATTCATATATTATGAAACATTGGCCAACAGAGGAAGTGCTGGCGGCCAATACTCAGAAATATACAGACACAATTTTATCTTCCGATATCTCTCTCTACCAGCCAACGGTTAAGTTAAAAGAATATCTGGATGAGCGCAACGTTCCTTTGGTTATTGTTTCCGGTCGCGATATGTACCAAATGAACGAATTAATCCGCGCGTTTTCAAAACTTATGCCTGAAAGTAGTCAAATAATGAATTTTGACGCAATTATTGGGGCAGTAGGAACAGAGATTTATCTGCGCGTAAACAATGAATATGTTATTGATAGGGAATATGAGCAATTATTTAAAAATTCCCCATTTAAAAGAGAAGCTGTATTTGGCTTATTAGATGGTTTTATTCCTAAAATAAGAGACACATTTAAGCCTGTTGCTTTCGATTTTTCTAAAAGAGATATGCCGGGTAGTACGCAAGAGCTTCCGCCATTGCCCTATAAAATATCTTTGGAATTTAAATCAGATTATGAAACCTCTGAAAAAATTAAAAATGAGATTATTTCCAAGCTAAAAGAGAATAATTTGGAATCGATACAAGTGCTAATGTCTTGTCCTTATGCTATTTCTGCCAATATAAATAAATACAACATTGATATTGTGCCTTTTGCTAAGGATAAGCCAATTTCTTATTTAAAAAAACTGCTCAATGTTACATCTGTTGTGGCTGCTGATTCCGGAAATGATCTTGCAATGATAACAGAATCGGCCGATTACGCAATTATTGTGGGAAATGCAAAAAAAGAATTAACAGAATCAATAGCCAAGCTTTCGCCTAATGAAAAACAGCATATTTATTTAGCCTCGCATGACCTGCAGGGACCTAAGGCAATTTTAACAGCTCTGATTAATTATCTCCCCGATAGATAAAAAATCTAACATATGCTAACCTAAGGTAGGTGATCTTTTATGAAAATACTCCTTGTTGATCCATGCCAGGCAAGACTTCCCGTACCGAATGATCTAATCCGGGCTGATACTTATGTCAGTTTGTCGCTGGCTAACGAGCTATATCGAAGGAAGCATTCTGTCTTTTTTTTGACCACTAAGGATTCTGCCTTGGATTTACCGCAAATAAAAACTGACCAAGAATCATTGTTTACCGTTATGACACCGGAAAAATTTTATGAAATGGGTGATCAATACCAAAGCGCGGAGCTGACAAAAATGTTTTTTGCAAATATTCTTTTGAAATGCGTAGAATTGGCCAAAACGGAACATTTTGACATCATTCACGTTCACTCGGATCGCTTTTTGTTTGAGCTTGAAATGCTAAAAGCGATACAAGACACACCGATTGTTGTAACTATTCACTCGGTTCCGGAGGTTAAAGAAATAGTTTCCGATGTTGTTAAAAATTATAATTTTGATGACCGATTTTTTGTTTCGATTTCCGATAAGCAGAGAGAATTTTTCCCATATTCTTTTACCTCAACTGTATATAACGGTATTGATCTAAATCTTTTTAAATTCAACGAAGATGGCGGAGACGATATGATTTTTACCGGTAGATTAAGAAAAATCAAAGGAATAAGAGAGGCTATTGAAACAGCCATACGCACAAAAAAGAAACTTACTTTTCACGGAAAAACAAGTTCGGAAAACGCTTTTGTGCAAAGTGAAATAGATCCGCTGGTTAATCAGCATTCTGATTTAATTTCTTACCTCGGGTTTATAGCACGGGCAAAGCTTGAAGAATTTTATGGCCAGGGAAAGCTGATATTGGTGCCTATTCAATGGGAAGAACCATTTGGATTGGTTATGATTGAGGCTATGGCGTGCGGAACACCGGTTATCGCTTTTGCAAAAGGATCGGTTCCCGAAGTTATAAAAGATGGTGTTACAGGGTTTATTGTTAATTCAAGTGATAAGGACATTCGCGGAGATTGGATAATAAAGAAAACAGGCATTGAAGGATTATGCGAAGCGGTAGAAAAGATTTATGCAATGCCAAAAGAAGAGTATCTTAAGATGCGAAAGAATTGCAGGGAGCATGTCGAAGCATATTTTACAGTCGAAAATATGGCAGACAATTACGAAAAGGTCTATAACAAAGCAATGTTGGATTCAAGATAGTCTTCGGAATAATTATATATACTTCGATATAGATTGATCATAATTATAAGAGAGTGGGGTATGTTATTTTCACAAGGATAAGTCGAGGAGATGCTATCTACTTTAAAATAATCTGTTTTGACCTCTAAATGTTCTAGTATATTTCTAATAGCATCTTATTTTGAGGCTAGAATTTTATTTGAAAAGTTCAATTACCGAGTAATTACCGCAAGAAGATAAGCACCTGTTTATAACTTTGATTAACAGTGAAAAGAATAGATAATGGGTCTGATAGTATTAGGCTTGTTTGCAACCATCATAAATATTAGGAAATAGCATTTTTCTCGATAAGATCTTTAAGTTAATCTAAACACTTAATTCATAAGGTATAGCACATCCTTCTATTAAGTGCTAAAACTGTTTTTTTTGAATCCTATAAGGTTTAAGAAAAATGATGATTTGAGTCTATATTTCAATATTTGAGGCTAAAATATCAATATTCTACTTATTTTCGATAAAATATTGACTCATATTTCACAAAACGTTCTCCTTGCATAAGTATAGCAAATTAGTGTTAAATAAAGATATATGGATTTTAAATTTATACAAAATGCTATTTCCAATAAATGGATTGTTTCGGCTCCAAGGCGTGCCAAAAGGCCCGATATCGCTAAGGGAGAAGAGCCGGTTTGTCCATTTTGTCCGGGAAAAGAACTAGTCGATAAAGAGATCTACAGGGTAGGTGGAAAGGTAAATGATCAAAACTGGCAAGTTAGAGTGGTTAATAATAAATATCCTTTTGCGCCGATCCATGAAGTGATTATTCATTCTCCGGATCATCATAAAAGCTTTGATGAGCTACCGCTTTTTCAATCGGAATTAGTATTTAAGACATATCGACAGAGATTTCAAGCTCATCAGGATAAAGGACAGGTTTATATTTTTCACAATCACGGAGAGGCTGGGGGAGAGAGTTTGCCGCATCCGCATAGTCAATTGGCAGTTATCCCGGATTTCGTACACTTAGATATTACGCCGGTTGATTTTGCAAAAGACAAGGAAGAGTTTAAGGAAACAGAGCATCACCTAATTTTTGCCCCGTTATCTTCCGAATGGCCGGATGAGGTATGGATTACACCCAAAAGAGATGGTTTGTTATATTCTGAAATCACAGACCCAGAGATAACAGACTTGGCTAAGGCTATGTATCGTCTGATTCAGATTTTTGATCTTCGCCATGGACATGAGTTTCCTTTTAATTTCTATATTTCCCCTAAGAAGGGTTGGTATTTAAGAATTGTGCCGAGGTTAAAGAATTTAGGCGGTTTTGAGGTGGGAACGGGAATTTCAGTTAACACCCAGGACCCGAAAGAAACGATAGCCTTTATTAAAGAGCATTTTGAAAGTCCGGACGAGGAGAAAATAAGAACAGCGCATAGAGCCGTATATAGAAAATCTGTATAAAAGAGATCGCTAGCCTCAGAGATTATCAGTTTAGCTGCTTAAGTGATAAATAAACTTTTTGAGAAACTTGTTTTTTAAAAAGCCGTAAAATAATTGATATATTAAGATGTTTTCTGATGTTTAAATCTTCTTTTGTCAAAATACAAATCGATTTAACATCCCACAGATAATGCCCATCCCGTTCTTATAATAGAGGAGTAGTTTAGGCTTGGAAATCTCGCTTTGTTGGTATTCCAAAGCTGAAAGTACTTTGTGCCTGCCCCCAAAAGCTTTTGGGCGATAGACCAAAGCGAATCGCCGGATAAAACAGTATATTCACTGCATGATCCGCCAAGGCTGCTACTGCCTCCGGTAGAAACGTCGGGGGAGTTATAGGCAAACGCCTTGGAAGTACTGCCAACTGAATACGCGGTTCTAAGACTTAATGTGTTTGACCAAGATCCCGGCATGCATCCGTTATTAGCTCTAACTTTAAAATAATAAATTGTTCCCGAATTAAGAGCGTTAATTGCATAAGGAATTGCCCCGCTTTTATCTGAGTAGCTAAAGGTTACATTATACGTTCCTGCATCATTGTAGGGCCCGTAGCTTATGGTATAACTGTCTTGCTGACCCTGACTAGGTATGAAGTGCATTACGGCCGTGTTTTTTGTTGCCCAGATCTGAAAAATGGATGGCGCAGATGGTTTAGAGCCGCCGCAGCTTGGAGCAGAATTGGAATTTGAAGACGAATTTGAATTGTTGCTTTGATTGGAAGAATTATTTGAGGGAGGAGGAGTATAGACGTAAGGTAAAAATTCAGTGACGTAGCCGTTTTCTCCGCCTGAGAAAGCAGTTTGGATATTCGTTACACCTGTTGGGTCAAAGTTTATACTTAAACTTTTGGTTGATCCGGCGATGAAAAGATAATCGGAAGAGTCAAAAACCGCATCTGTGGCTTTTTCGTCTCCGTCTCCGCCCCAAACATAGCTGTAACTATATGTTCCATCAGAATTTAAAACAGTCATGAAAGCGTTACTTCCTCCGGCGGCGGCAGGGATGTCGCCGGTGGTCGGATTATAATCGATTGCCCCTGAGCTTGTTCCAATTAAATAAATTAAATTATTGCTGTCAAAGGCGATTTTATAGATATTTAAATTACTTGTATTCCATAGAGTGCTATGGCCGTAAGTAGTCCCGTCGTTAGTAAGTTCCGTTAGGAAATCTTGGCCGTCTACAGTGATTGTTCTGGGGTCGCTTCCTCCTATTGGGTCAAAATTTACAGCGTCGCCGGCATTAGCAAGTTTTCCGCTATAAAATATATTGTTATTTCGATCTATCGCAAGAGTTCCCGCGGATTCGTTATTAGGTCCTCCAATAGTTTGAGTGCTTAGATAAGCTCGCCCTGAGCTGTATTCGGTGAGATATAAGTCATTTAATCCATTCGAGGTTTTAAAGTTTGTTCCGTCCGGTCCATCAAAAGGAACCGTGCCTGCGAAAACCCCAAATAGAAAAACGTTGGCGGCTGAATCGAGAGCTAAATGGTCCAGCTCAAAATATGATGAATCCAGAATAGTTTTTGAAAAGTCATAGCTGTAGGGAGTTCCCGTTGTAAGCTCAGTGTAAAATATCATCGTATCTCCGGCGTTAACCGTTCTTGAATAGGTTCCGCCAATAATGTCAAGATTAACATCAATATTTCCGCCGGTATTATTTGTGACCATTCCGCCAAGGTAAACATTGTTGTTTTTATCGATGGCAATATCTCGTAAAATAAGATATGGACTTGGCCACAGATAGGTATGTATATAGCTGCCATCTGCTTTTATTTCAGTTAAAAATTGCCAGGTTTGCCCGTTTGATGAATGGAAATCCATGCCGCCGGTGGGATCAAAATTGACGTTTCCATTAAAAGAACCAAGTATAAAAATATTATCAGCGCTGTCGGTTGCGATTTTAGTAAGTGAAATTGAGGTGGGAATCCCATCTATTATTCTTGGATCATCAGCTTCAATAATGTCGGTAAAGCCGTAAGTGGAGTGATCTGATCCTATTTTAGTCAGAAAGATAGCTCCTGTGGTGGCTATTTTGGGATCACTATTGGTATGACTAAGAGAGTAGTTGGGGTTCATTTCAACGGCTGATCCACTAGCCAAATATCCGGCGTAATAGACATTATTAAGAGAATCCACGGCAACGGCAGAGGGAGTAGCTTGGGCAGTCCAGGTCCAAGTTAAACCGTAAGAATCTTTTGCCAGGGCTTTTTGCGGAGACAACAATGATAGGGAAATTCCCAATAATAAAAATAAAGCCAGCCTAAGGCAGAAATTCTTCATCCAAATATATCATACTCATATATTTTTGTGAAATGCAAGTTTTCACAGGTTCAGGAGAGTTTTGCGCGGATTTTTTTCCTAAAGTAAAAAAGTAAAAAGAGCAAAATCACTAATCCAATGCCGATTTTGCCAAAATCAAACATTCCTTGCGAGAAAAACTTGATAGTTTTGGATAGTTTTTGATGTGTCTTACCAAAAGTAAGGTCGATTTTGGCCGTATAAACACCAGGCAGAAGAATTTTTTGGTAGGTAGTAACTTTAGTATCGTAGCGCCTGATGCTTTCCGGCAAAGAATCTAGAGAATAAACATTAAAAGTTCCCTTGGCGGCTAAATTACCTAAAGGATCATAAACTTGTATTAGTCCGTAAGGAACGGTAAATACATTGCCATTATTTTCAAACATGACGATATATGTGTCCGGGTATTCAATACCGTCTCTAAGAGCCGTAAAATCGTTAATTTTACCATTCTCGATTTCTTGTCCGGTTGAGGACCTAACAAATAAAAGAGCAGATAATGTTGGTAGGATATTGATTGCAGTCTTACTCTCCGGCTGTTGGATTTGGGCTAAGATACTGGCGTAGTGTCCTCCTTTGGTAATCCGATTTTTGTCAATAAAAATTTTAACCGTCTTTTTTTCGCCCGGATTAAGCTGAAGGTTATTGTTCTCAAACGATAGCCATGATGATAATGAGTATTTATAATTTTCCGCGTCTTTTGGATTTAAAAAATTCAGCTGATAAGTTCCTTCAAGCTCGGAAAAATCTTGTGCGCTTAATAAAAGATTAATTTCAGTGTTGGTATTGTTGGTGTAGGTAAGTGCATATTCCGAAGGATCAATGGCTAAATCAATATGAATGATAGATGGTGAGACAGTAATGCCTTTTAGCGTAGGAGTTGGGGTTTGGGCGTGGGCTAGATTAGTGTTTAGTCCTAACAAAAAAACTATCCCCAATAAGAGTAAGGTTGTTTTTAGCAACTGTTTCATTACTAATTTATCATAACAGATGTTTTATGCGTTGTTAAGATTTGTTATCATATATTTATGAAGCTTTCGCTATCAAATATTATTTTTGGGATATTTCTTGTTTTTGTAATCGGAGTTTTTGTTGCCGGTTTTATTATTTTAAACCATTCTTCCAGCTCGATGACGGAAAAACAAAAAGAACAGGCCCTAGCCAATATTCTAGGCAGGCCGGCTGTTTTGCAGGATAAGAAAGTTCCAACCGGAGATATCCAATATCATGGAAAGTATATGGCATTTTTGTATCCGGCCGCAGGAGAGGTAACTGTTCCCAAAGTTAACGGAATTCCAATTCCAAGTCATAATTTGGAAGATTTTTATTTTGGTTTGGGAAATAATCCGCGTATTGACGTGACGACTACGGTTAATCAAGCCTCTTCGGTTGAAACCAGCGTGGCGGATGACCCTGGTGTTAGGTTAAGACAATCGCAAAAAGATCTTTATACACAGACTGCAGTAGCAGCTGATAATCAGCACGGCCTTGCTTTTGAGAAAATTAATGATGGAATCGAAGAAACCGCTTTCTTTTTCGTTAACAACAAAATTTACATATTTTCGGTTAGTGGGAGCGATCAACGCAACGTGACGGATCTTTATAACAAAATTATTCTCAGTTTAAAATTTCTCTAGGAGTTAGTTTTTAAGTGTTTTTTAAGTTCACGGTTAACGTAGCTTTTAATAAGCCTTCTTGTTACAAAGAAAATGATTAAGAGAGCGATTATAAGTCCAATAATTACTTTATACGGGATAACCCAAAAATTAATTGTTGATTGAAGCGGAACGTCTCTGGTGCCATTATCAAAAACTAAGATCAAATTGGCAGTATATTTGCCAAATCTAAAACTGGTTAATTTATTCCAGTTGATGGTTATTTGTTCCATTTCCTTGCCATTTTTGTCAAACTTAACTTGTCCATCCTGAAGAACAGGCTCCTTTACCAAGAATCCATCGTCCCAAGAAGCGTTAAAAACTCTGGCCGAGTTGGGAATAATATTTCCTAAAGTCGAATTAACATCTA
>Ga0182027_10009993_pt1 | contig 13540 bp, 8 predicted proteins | sample 712E1DmetaG_FD_121300 | JGI IMG/M metagenome (GOLD analysis project Ga0182027, IMG submission 121300) | Permafrost microbial communities from Stordalen Mire, Sweden - 712E1D metaG (Illumina Assembly) | ecosystem: Environmental > Terrestrial > Soil > Wetlands > Permafrost | place: Sweden...
TCGCCGCTTGAGTCTGCGTTGAATGCAGGCATTGTTCCGGTCATCTACGGCGATATGGCATTCGATTCCATTAAGGGCGGCGCTGTCCTTTCAACGGAAACACTGATGTTTTATCTTGCGCGTCGCCTCAAACCGAAACGCATCCTGCTGGCGGGACTCGAGGCAGCGGTCTGGGCTGATTTTCCGGCGCGCCAGCAAAAGGTCGAGAAAGTGACGCCATCATCCTACAAGGAATTGGAAAATAAAGTCGGCGGCTCACATGGCGTGGATGTGACCGGCGGAATGAAATCCAAAGTCGAAGAGATGCTGGAACTCGCGAGGCAAATCCCGAATTTGAATGTCCAAATTTTTTCCGGCGAAGAGGCGGGGAATGTTAAAAGAACATTGGCTGGCGAGCTTCTCGGAACGTTAATTGTGGGCGATTAGTAATCTAAAAACAGTGACAGACGGCTATTATCAAAATAAAGAAAACTTTTGATAATAAAGACAAATCACCTAGAGGAACAATATGCAAACCAAAGTTAAAGCATCAAAGTCGCTAAAGAAGAAAGCCGTCGTAAAAAAGCCAGCGGTGAAGAGAAACGCTGCCGTCACTTTCATCCCGACCAAACTCAACTTGCGCCGACCCGTTCCTTCGGATATCGAGATCGCGCAGGAAGCCAAATTAAAACCCATCATGCAAGTGGCGGAAGAGCTTGGCATTCATCCTGACGAACTTGAATTGTATGGCCCATATAAAGCCAAGGTCAAGCTTGAAATTTTGGAGCGATTAAAGAATCGTCCCAACGGCAAATATATCGACGTGACTGCCATTACGCCCACGCCGCTCGGCGAAGGCAAGACCACAACCACCGTTGGTTTGAGCCAGGCACTCGGCGCGCATCTCGGAAAGAAAGTCGTCACTGCCATTCGCCAGCCGTCGCAGGGACCCACGTTTGGAATCAAAGGCGGCGCGGCAGGCGGCGGTTATTCGCAAGTCATTCCCATGGAAGATTTCAATCTTCATCTCACCGGCGACATCCACGCCATTACCGCCGCGCATAACCTCGTCGCCGCCGCGCTCGATGCGCGTGTGATGCACGAAACGCAACAGGATGATTCAAAACTTTTCGATGCGCTTTGTCCGCCCGATAAAAAAGGCAATCGCAAATTCTCCCCAACGATGCTTCGTCGCTTGAAGAAGCTCGGCATCAACAAAACCGATCCAAACAAACTTGCTCCGGAGGAACGCAGTCGCTTCGCGCGGCTGGATATTGATCCAGCGACCATTACATGGAAGCGCGTCATTGATATCAACGACCGCATGTTGCGTGAAATCGAAGTGGGCTTGGGCCCCGATGAAAAAGGCTTTGAGCATCGCTCCGGTTACGACATCACTGTGGCAAGCGAAATCATGGCCGTGCTTGCGCTGACAACCGGCTTGGAAGATATGCGCGAGCGATTTGGCAAGATGGTGGTGGCAACCAACAAACGCGGCGAGGCTGTCACTGCGGAAGACCTCGGTGTCGCGGGAGCCGTGACCGTGTTGATGAAAGATGCGATCAAGCCGAACCTGATGCAAACCCTCGAAGGCACCCCGGCTTTCGTTCACGCGGGACCGTTTGCAAATATCGCACACGGAAACAGTTCCATCCTCGCTGATAAGATCTCGCTCAAGCTTGCTGATTATGTGATCACTGAATCCGGCTTTGGCGCGGACATCGGCATGGAAAAATTCTTCGACATCAAATGCCGTTACAGCGGACTCATTCCGCAAGTGGTTGTGATGGTCGCAACCGTGCGCGCCTTGAAGATGCATGGCGGCGGACCGAAAGTTGTGGCGGGAAAACCATTAGCGGCTGAGTATACTGAAGAGAATCTTGATTTGCTTCGCAAGGGTTTGCCGAACCTAGAACGCCACATTCAAAACGCATTGAAATATGGCGTGAATGTTGTTGTGGCAGTAAATTCGTTCGTCAACGATACGCCCGCCGAAGTGGAATTGATTCGAAAGTCTGCGTTGGAATTCGGCGCGATGGATGCAGTTGTGTCCACGCATTGGGCGGATGGCGGCAAAGGCGCGATCAAGCTGGCTGAGGCGGTGGTCAAAGCCGCGGAGAAAAAGAGCAATTTCAAATTCCTGTATCCGCTTGAAACATCCATCAAGGAAAAGATCGAAACCATCGCCAAAGAAATCTATCGCGCCGATGGCGTGGATTACAGCCCTGAGGCAGAAGAACAGATCGCGCGTTATACGCGTCTCGGCTTCGACAAGCTCCCCATCTGCATGGCAAAGACTCATCTATCGTTCACGACAGATGTCAGCATCAAAGGCGCGCCGACCGGATTCCGAGTCGCAGTGCGTGAAGTGCGTGCTTCTGTTGGCGCGGGATTCTTATATCCGCTGCTTGGCAAGATGAGCACCATGCCAGGCTTGCCGACTCGTCCGGTGTTCTATGATGTGGATTTGGATTTGAAGACCGGCAAAGTGATGGGATTGTTCTAAGTCATCTTCTGTTATTGCGAGACCCCGAAGGGGTCGTGGCAATCTCAACTAACTTGCAAACAGGAGATTGCCACGCTCACCTGCACTTGCAGCGCAGGTACAAGTGTCGCTCGCAATGACAGAATGCTAATGAATAAACCCCGCCGCAAGCGGACGGGGTATCATCCGCTAAAGTCAGAGATCACTTACAACCTTCTTCTTACGCCGCAGAGCGGCGGGGTATTCAACCCGTGAAGGAATCAATAAAAAGGCCGGAAGAAAATCTTCCAGCCTTTTTTGTTCTTTTCTTACGGCGCTTGAACATAATAAACGCCGCCCGTCTTGCCCTGATAAAGAATCTTTATATTTGCAATTGCATCCAGATCATCCGGGCTTGCGATGTTGTGATACTGGTTTGGTTCGTACCAAATGATATATCCACTTTGCGGAGGCCAATTCGGATCATTTTGCTTGAGAGACGCGACGCGCCCGCTTGCCGATAATTTCGGATCCACAAACGGCAATTCCTTGACCGGATGTCCATGAAAAAGAAACCACACAATGTTGACGTAGTTGGTGTAAAGCATGGACGATGAATCATTTGCCAATATCTTTTGTCCTTCAACGGTCACGATGCGGGTCCGAAAATCCACCGAGTTGGCGATGTTGTAATTGCTGGGTTCGCCAAGCGCTAATGCGTCACGCAAATATCCCTGCATACTATAAACCGGGTATACAAAATAAATCAAAGCCAATAAGACCGCGGCATAACGAGCGAGCCGTTTTGTAAAATTGAAATGGCTAAGAACTAATTGATCGCATGTAATGTAAAGTAAAATCAAAACAACCGGCATGATGATGACATAATAACGATCCGATGTCAAATCAAGATGATCGGCGGTGACAACAGTAACGGCTAAAGTAAAAAAATAAACGACTGAAAAAATCGACGCAGGCCAAACATAGCCATTCGCCATAGACTTCATCCAGTTCATCCAATGAACGCGTTTATTGATAATGACCAGAAGCAACATAAACGCGCCAATCAAAATCCACGGACGATTCATCAACCAGTCGAGCGGCGGCGTGAGCGGCATGAACCACCACAGAATTTTCGTCAGCGAGAGATTGATGTTTTCAAGCGGCAGCATCGTTCCGAAATTGCGCGGACCAAACAATCCGCCGCTGAGCGGAAGATTATGGAATATGCCCCAAGCCGCGATGGGCAGAGCCGCTGTCAGCGCGGGAAGAAGCAATCGATGCAATCCCCGCCACCTGTCTTTATAAAGAACGACGAGTCCGCCAACGCCGATCAGGATCACGCCGAGATAACGTTGAAGAGTCGCGAGTCCCGCCGAGATAAACATCCACCACAGCATCGAACGCGAATCGTCTTTTAAATAGCGCGCCGCCGCGAAAAAGAAAATCAGCATGAAGGTGATGAATAACGGCTCGGAGGCAACGTTGGCATAAATGCGAAGCGTGGAGCGCGAAAACAACAAAGCCAATCCGGCGATGATGGCATACAGTGATTTCTCTTTGAAGATTAAATAAAACAACCAGCCGCACAGCCAAAGATTGAGCGGATAAAGAATCACATTCAAAATCCATCCGGCTTGAAACACGCTAAATTTGGTAAGCCAACTTAATCCGGCTAATAACAACGGATATAACGGCGGCCACAACACAAACGGCCCGCCGAGCATATCCACGAAGCCTTTGCCCTGTAAAAGGCTTTCAGCAGTGGCAAGGTTGCGCGCCGCGTCGGACGAAACGCCCGCGCCGTATTTATGCGTGACCAGCAAAATGAATCCCAGCCCGGCCAATGAAAGAAGCGCGAGATAAATTTTGAATTTGGATTCTTCGGAAAGCTTCTTGAGCATATTGGGAATTATAATGGATAGCATGACCGAAATAAATTTTCTTTCCATTGATGAAGCTTTGAAAGAAATGAGGGAAGGAACGTTCCTGCCTCGAGCGTTGACCGAAGCCTGTTTCCGTCAAATTGAGCGGCTCAACCCGAAGCTTAACGCGTTCATTACCATGTGCGATGTCACTGCAAGCGAGGCATGGCAGCCTCACAGCAAAGAGGAGATTGCCACGCGGCGAAAATCGCCGTTCGCAACACTTGCACCTGGCGCAAGTGCAGGTGTGACATTGAAACACATTCCATTTGCTGTCAAAGATTTATTTGAAACGAAAGGAATTAGAACGACTGCCGGTTCCTTATTCTTCAAAGATTACCTTCCCAGCGAAGACGCGGCGGTGATTCAAAAACTCAAGGCCGCGGGCGCCGTCATCATGGGCAAGACCAACACACATGAGATTGCCCTCGGCGTGACGACGAACAATCCGCATTTCGGTACGACGCGCAACCCGTGGGACGCAGCGCACATCCCCGGCGGCTCATCGGGCGGAAGCGCGGTTGCGGTGGCAACCGGCATGTGTCTCGCCGCGCTCGGCACCGACACCGGCGGCTCGATACGAATTCCGGCTTCACTATGCGGCGTGGTCGGACTCAAACCAACGTACGGACGCGTCAGCTTGCGCGGTGTATTCCCGCTTTCGTGGAATCTCGATCACGTTGGGCCGATCACGCGTACGGTCAAGGATGCCGCGCTTGTTTTGCAAATCATCGCAGGATATGACGCGCAGGATCCGATGTCTATCGATATGCAAGCGGATAATTATTTAAATCATCTCGAAGATAAGATCAAAGATAAAAGGATCGCGCTTGCAGTCGGCGTATACATCGAAGAGTCGGACGCGGAAGTAATCGCCGCCGTGAATGAAACGGTCAAGGTGTTCACGTCACTTGGCGCAGAAATCGAAAAAGTTGAAATGGATTTTCTGCGCGAGGCCGCGCTTGCCAACACGCTGATCACCCAGGCGGATGGCGCGGCTTTCCATCGTGAGCGGCTCGTAAATCGTCCCGATTGGTTCGGCGCGGATGTGCGCCAGCGTCTGGAAACGGGACGCGGTTTTTCGTCGACCGAATATTCCCTAGCGCGGCGCACGCAAGCGGAGATGAAGCATCGTTTCGTTCAGTTCTTTGAACGATACAACTTCCTCCTGCTCCCCACCACGCCAATTACTGCGCCGCTGATCGAAGACAACGCGATCACCCCAAAGGAGTACGCGGTGGAGCAGGCGAGTCGTCTCACGCGCTTTACTGCGCCGTTTAATCTGACCGGCTTGCCGGCGGTTTCCGTTCCGTGCGGATTCGACAAAGCGGGCTTGCCGATTGGCTTACAAATTGTTGCGAAGGCCTGGGATGAGGCCGCGCTCCTGAATGCCGCGCACACGTTCGAACGCGAAACAAATTGGGGAACGCGCCGCCCCCTCCTTGTTCAATCATGAAATAAAAAAGCCTCCATCCGCAGGATGGAGGCCAATGCCATTCTGTATCACTTCAATGGCGCCGTCTGACAAATGGCCTGGCTTCCCTTCTCGTTCCAGTGACATCCACTGCGGATACAAACCACCTGGCTGTAATTAAATTGGTTGCACACATCGCTGGTGGCACCGCATTGCAATGTATTCAATTGCACAGTGACACAACCAGGACCGCTCAATTGCGCTTGCGCGGGAACGCACGTTTTCTGAGTCGCATCGAATGTGAAGCCAAGCGGACAACCCGGGTAGGTTCCGCCGGTATTGGCCTGACAGCACTGATACGTGGAACTATATGTATACCCGGCTGCGCAGCCTTGATAATTCTTCGACGCCAGATCGGGATTATCAATTCCATACGGCGCATCGGCCTGGCCTGCCGCAGAGACACACGCGCCATACTGTGAATCAAAATACAAATTGGCGGGGCATTGACCATTTTGATTTTGTCCGATAACGCAAATTTTCTGTCCGCCGCGATCCACCAAGTTATATCCCTGCGGACAACCAGCCACGCTGGGCCCGGCGATTGGAGCATAAAGGCAAGCATTGCTCGAAGTATCCAGGTTATAACCCGGGTCACAGGCTGGAGCCGAACCGGCTGAACCGGATGATCCGCTACAGGCCGAATTACAGACTGTTATATCTGTCGTTGAATTGGCCGGGCCAGTGCAAGCCAAAACCCGCTGACCATTGATCACCTCATCGTCGCAACTAAAGTCTTTTGACTTAACGTGATATGCCGCTCCCTGCGAAATATTTATAGTAGTGTAGCTGCTATTCCCTTGACAATAGTTGCCGCCTACTTGCGCCTGCGGAGCCGGGCAAGTGTTGCTCTGCGACTGCGTCCCACCAATCGGAAGATATGATGCGCTTTGACAATACGGCGCAAAGGCCTTGGGCTGATTCACCACACAGCGGAATCCCAAATCGTAGTTATGATAATCGTGCGGGGAAGGATGGCGGATCGCCGAAAGAACCTGCGTCATATCGGTTTCGAAACTGCTGCCGCGGGTGATGCGGCCATTGCCAGTCGCTGGACCGGGGGGATTCGACGCAGGCGCGCTGGCATAATAGTTTGGATCATAATAATCGTTGACCCATTCATAGACATTGCCCGCCATATCCAGCAAGCCATAGAAATTTTTGCCATTCGGATGAGCATTGACTGGAGTCGTATGACCGCCGCATGTTTTGAGATTGGCGAGGTCACAGGTTGGGCTGTTGTTGCCCCATGGATATTTGTTCCCATTCTGACCGCGTGCGGCTTTTTCCCATTGGGCTTCACTCGGCAACTGACCGCCGATCCACCGACAATAAGTGTTGGCCGCGTCCCACGTCACGCCGACGATGGGATAATCGCCAAATTGAGCGGCGTTATAAGGCGCCGCGCCGACTTCTTGCACCGGGGCAGTGCAATTTCCGCTGGCTACGCATTGCGTATACATTGCGTTCGTGACTTCGGTTTGTTGAATCCAATAGCTATTAAGCGAAAAGGTTTCGGTCGGAGCATCGCCGTAGCCAAGACCCATGGTGAACTCACCCGCCGGAATATAAACAAGCGAACCGCCGTCCACCCACATCATTGTTGTACCAGCAGATGGACCGGCCAGCGATGCGGGCGCAAGTGTTGGCGCGCTGGTTGGAGGCACAGAGGTCGCGGTTGGCTCGGAAGTTGGCGGCAAGCTGGTTGAAGTTGAAGTCGGGGCGGGAGTCGAAGCGGGCGCGCAGGCCGCCAGCAGAATCGCCATCAATAAAATCCAAATCAAACGTTTCATTCGGTTCTCCTATTCATACAGGAGAATTATACCTTCATCACGAAACGTCATTGCGAGGGGTTCTTCGCACCAACTGACATTTATGATTTGTACAACTTATGTTTTTGAATATATTGATATACAGCTGGAAGTAAATAATATCGAAACGGCAGCCCTCGCGCCGCGCGTCTCCGAATTTCGCTGGAGGCAATTTCGAGCAACGGTGCTTCGACAAATTTGACCTTGGAATTCAAACCCGGAATTTTCTTTTCAAGCGACGCCATGTCAATCGAATCGCCGGGGCGGCGCATCACGCCGATTTGACGGCACGCCGCGACCAGGTCCGCGGGACGATGCCAGGTGGGAAGGTCGCGCAATGAATCGCCCCCCAGCAAAAGGATCAAATCAGCATTTGGATATCGGCTTGAAAAAACGCGGATCGTATCCAGCGTGTAATGCGGGCCGGAACGTTCAACTTCGATCATCGAAAGTTCAAAAGCCGATTCACCTTTCAATGCAAGTTTGACCATTGCCAAACGATGATCCAGCGAACTGATCGGCTGATTCAGCTTATGCGGCGGAATCGGCGTCAGCACCCAAAGTAAACGCGCCAGCTTGAGCTGGGCATGGGCTTCAGACGCCAGAATTAAATGTCCGAGATGAGGCGGATCAAACGTTCCGCCGAAGATACCGATCCGTTCAGGCATCTTGTCAGTTTACAACGCGACCAAGCTACTGTCAATTGCGCTATAATTTCGACATGACCAACGAATCCGTTCGCTCGCGTTACGAAGAACTTAAAACTGAGATCAACCAGCACAATTATCGGTATCACGTGCTTGATGCACCGGTCATCAGCGATGCAGAATACGACAAGCTGATGAATGAGCTGAAAAAAATTGAGGCCGAACACGCGGATTGGATCACGCCCGATTCGCCGACGCAGCGCGCGGGAGCCAAAGCGGCTGACCGTTTCGAGAAAGTCCGCCACCCCGCGCCGATTCTGAGTCTCGCCAATGCCTTTGGCGGGGACGATGCGCGAGCGTGGTTTGAGCGAGTTAAGAAACTCGATGAACGCGTCGCCTCTGCAAGTTTTGTGGTCGAGCCGAAGATTGACGGCTTATCGGTTGTTCTTCATTATCGTGATGGAGTCTTTGTGCAAGGCGCAACGCGCGGCGACGGGGAAGTCGGTGAAGATATTACCGCCAATTTGCGGACGGTAAAATCCATTCCGCTTCATATTCCGGTTGATAATAAAGGTCCCAAACCGCCAAGATATTTGGTCGTGCGCGGCGAAGCGTTTATTCCGATCAAAGAATTTGAAGAACTCAATCAACAGCTTGAAGAAGCCGGTGAGAAAACATATTTGAATCCGCGCAACACTGCGGCAGGTTCACTGCGACAACTCGATCCGGCATTGACCACTTCGCGTCCGCTGACATTGCTAGTTTATCAAATCGTTTATTCCGACGGCGGAAAAGTTCCAACATCGCAATGGGAATTGCTTCAATATTTAAAGTCGTTGGGTTTTCCAATCACGGACGTTGCAAAACGATTCGATGATATTGAGTCTGCGATTGCTTACACCGAAACATGGAACACGCGCCGCGATGAATTGACTTACGAAGCCGACGGCATGGTCATCAAGATTGACAATTTGAATCTCGCGGCGGAATTGGGCTTCGTAGGCAAAGACCCGCGCGGCGCGACGGCGTTTAAATTCCCGGCGCGCGAAGTGACGACGAAGTTATTGGATATCCGCGTCAGCGTGGGAAGAACCGGCGTCTTGATTCCGAACGCGGTGCTCGAGCCGGTCGAGATCAATGGCGTGATCGTCGAGCGCGCTACATTGCATAACTTCGATTACATTGCTGAGAAAGATATTCGCGTTGGCGACCGCGTGCTGGTTAAACGCGCCGGTGAAGTCATTCCGTATGTGATTGGTCCCGTTGCAGACGCGCGTACCGGCAAGGAAAGGAAATACAAGCCGCCGCAAGTTTGTCCGGTGTGCGAACAGCCCGTAGAACATTTCGAAGGCGAAGTGGCGTGGTATTGCGTCAACGCGGCGTGCCCCGCGCAACTCCAACGGAACATTGAACATTTTGTTTCGCGCGGCTCGATGGACATCAATGGGCTTGGAGAAAAGATCGTTGAGAAGTTGATTGAAACTGGCGCGATCAAAGATGTGGCGGATATTTACACCTTGACGCGTGAATCGATTCTCGAAGCCGTCACGAAAAAAGATCGCAAGACCGAAAAGGAACCACCCGGCAAGATCGCTGATAATTTGTTGGCGGCGATTGCCGAGTCGAAGAATCAAGCCCTACCGCGTTTGATCACGGCGTTGGGAATGCGCGGTGTGGGCGAAGTTTCCGCGCGCGACCTTGCGAGTCACTTTGGAAATTTGGATATGTTATCCAGAGCCAGCGTGGATGATTTACAACAGATCGAAGGCATCGGTCCGAACATCGCCGAAGCCATTGTAGATTGGTCCAAACGTCCGGCGAATCAAAAGATATTGAAGAAGTTGAAAGCGGTTGGATTATGGCCGGTGTTGAGCGTAGGGGCGAAAGGCCTTTTGCCCGAAGGCAAGTTGAGCGGATTGACCTTCGTTGTCACCGGCACGCTCCCAACGTTTTCGCGTGATGGCGTGAAAGAGTTCATCGAATCGAACGGCGGCAAAGTGACCGATAGCGTCAGCAAGAAAACAAGTTGTCTTGTGCTCGGCGCGGAGCCCGGCTCGAAATTCGAGAAGGCCAAGTCGCTGGGCGTAAAGATAATTGATGAAGATGAGTTGAGGAAGTTAGCAAAATAATGAAGGATCTCTTTATCAAATGGTTCATGTCGTTGAACGCCTTCCTACTCCGCCTCAGCCGCGGACGAATTGGAAGCAAACTCGGCACGCAGACAATTTTGCTTTTGCATACCACTGGTCGCAAATCGGGACAGGAGAGCGTCATCCCGATTGCATATTTCGATTACGAAGGCAAATATCTGATCGTCGCATCGAATTGGGGAAAGGATCAGAACGCAGATTGGTATTTGAATCTAAAGCATCAGCCGCGCGCCGCGCTTGAAGTCAAGGGAAAAAGAATCGAAGTCCAAAGCCGCGAAGCGATGGGCGAGGAATATGATCGGCTGTGGAAATTCGCGACCGAGCATCATCCGCCGTATCTGGATTATCAAAAGATGACCACGCGTCACATCCCGATTATGGTGTTTGAATCTGTTTGACAGTTCATCCTCAAGCGGCTAAACTAGGCCAAGTTATTTTTACGAAGTACTGCGTAATTATTTAATTCAAAACCCTGTTTTTTATCTTTTCACGGTTAAGTTCACACGCAAAGATTCAAACGGGGAGCAGTAGGAGTCGATCATGGAATTCAACATAGATGATGCGGTCTCGCGCCGCGTCAAGGTTTTCACCGACCGCGTCTCGATGGCAAAGGCCAATGATCTATATTTTTACAATCAGCCTATCGAAGAACTGCGCAGCGGCGCAAAGGTTTTGGTGCATGGCCGCGAAATGGGAATGTATGCCTCGTACGGTTATCTTGGATTGTTAAATCACCCGCGCATCAACAAAGCGGCGCGCAAAGCCATTGATCAATACGGCACGGGCACCAACGGTGTCCGTTCGCTGGCCGGCACGCTCACCATTCACGATGAACTCGAAGAGACCATCGCAAATTTCAAACATGCCGAAGCCGCGCTGACTTTTACATCGGGATACGCCACCAACCTGACGGTCATCTCAACGTTGATGGGACGCGGCGATTATGTGTTATCCGATAAATTGAATCACGCTTCCATCGTGGACGGATGCTTGATGTCAGGCGCAGAATTCCGCCGCTTCAAACACAATGACATGGAAGATTTGGATCATCGGCTCGGACAAATCCCGGATGGCGCCTCGAAGCTGGTTGTCGCTGACGCGGTCTTCTCGATGGACGGCGATGTGATCGACCTGCCTCGCATGGTCGAGGTTTGCAAAAAGCACGGCGCATATTTGATGATGGACGAAGCGCATTCGCTTGGCGTGCTCGGCAAAACCGGACGCGGCATCGAAGAACATTTCGGCCTCGAAGATGTGATAGACATCAAGATGGGCACATTGAGTAAAACGATTCCCTCCGTCGGCGGATACATCGCTGGCAAAAAGGATTTGATCAATTATCTGCGCCACGCCAGCCGCGCTTATATTTTTTCCGCCGCCCTTCCGCCCGCTCAAGCCGCCGCCGCCAACGAAGCCTTCAAAGTGATCCTCGATGAACCCTGGCGCATCGAGAAATTGAATCACAATACACAGCTATTTATCAACGGACTCAAGTCCGCCGGCTTCGATACCTTGCTGACCACGACCGCCATTGTCCCCGTTTTATGCGGCTCCGATGATCAAGCTTTTGCGATGACGCGCGAGGCTCAGCATCACGACGTGTTCGTCCTGCCGGTCGTTTCGCCCGCGGTGCCGGAAGGTTTGGCGCGGCTGCGCGCCACGGTCACCGCCGCACATGAGCCAGGCGACATCGAAGGCGCCATTGACGTAATTGCAGCCGCCGGAAAACAAATCGGCATTATTTGAGCATCATACCGCATGTGATAAACTCGGAACATGCCGCAATTCACAGAATTAGTTTGACAGTTCATCTTCAAACGGCTAAACTAAGCCAGGTTATTTCATAAAGTACCGCGTAATCATTTAATTCAGGACCCTGTTTTTATCTTGTCACGGTAAGTTCGCGCCTGGAGATTCAAACGGGGAGCAGTAGGAGTCAATCATGGAATTCAATACGGGTGATATTGTCTCGCGCCGCATCAAGGTTTTCACCGACCGCGTTGCGAGACTCGAAACGGAAGATTTGTATTTCTTCAATCAGCCCATCGAGGAAATACGCGGCGGCGCAAAGGTTTTGGTGCACGGCCGCGAAATGGGAATGTATGCCTCGTACGGCTATCTTGGATTGTTAAATCACCCGCGCATCAACGAAGCGGCGCACAAAGCCATTGATAAATACGGCACCAGCACTCATGGCGGCCGTTTTCTGGCCGGCACGCTGACCATTCACGATGAACTCGAAGAGACCATCGCAAATTTCAAACATGCCGAAGCCGCGATCACCTATACATCGGGATACGCCACCAACCTGACGGTCATCTCGACGTTGATGGGACGCGGCGATTATGTGTTATCCGATAAATTGAATCACGCTTCCATCGTGGACGGATGCCTCATGTCTGGCGCAAAGTTCCGCCGCTTCAAACACAATGACATGGAAGATTTGGATCATCGGCTCGGACAAATCCCGGACGGCGTGGCCAAGCTGGTCGTTGTTGACGCGGTCTTCTCGATGGACGGTGACGTGGCTGACCTGCCCCGCATGGTTGAAGTTTGCAAAAAATACAACGCCTATCTGATGGTGGACGAAGCGCATTCACTTGGCGTGCTCGGCAAAACCGGACGCGGCATCGAAGAACATTTCGGCCTCGAAGATGTGATAGACATCAAGATGGGAACGCTCAGCAAAACGATTCCGTCCATTGGTGGATATATCGCTGGTAAAAAGGATTTGATCACCTACATGCGCCATGCCAGCCGCGCCTATCTTTTTTCCGCTGCCCTTCCGCCCGCTCAAGCCGCCGCCGCCAATGAAGCCTTCAAAGTGATCCTCGATGAACCCTGGCGCATCAAGAAATTGAATCACAATACACAGCTATTCATCAATGGGCTCAAGTCCGCCGGGTTCGACACCTTGCTGACCACGACCGCAATTGTCCCCATTTTATGCGGCTCCGATGATCAAGCCTTTGCGATGACTCGAGAGGCTCAGCACCATGATGTGTTTGTTTTGCCGGTCGTTTCGCCTGCTGTGCCCGAAGGCATGGCGCGGCTGCGCGCCACGGTCACCGCCGCACATGAGCCAAGCGA
>Ga0182027_10009994_pt1 | contig 13540 bp, 17 predicted proteins | sample 712E1DmetaG_FD_121300 | JGI IMG/M metagenome (GOLD analysis project Ga0182027, IMG submission 121300) | Permafrost microbial communities from Stordalen Mire, Sweden - 712E1D metaG (Illumina Assembly) | ecosystem: Environmental > Terrestrial > Soil > Wetlands > Permafrost | place: Sweden...
GATTCTTGTAGCCGCACAACGTTCCAGCCTGCCACTTGGTATGATCTTTGCCCACGCGTTTTGTAGCAAAGCCTTCCATGACCAGCTTCTCTCCATCACCTAAGATGACGATGGGAATCTTCTTGAAAGCGGACTTCACACCCAGATCGGTGAACTGAATGTCCTCGGAGTAGACCATGCCCGGCCCTTCCTTGGAGAGCATAAAATCCACTCTGCATCCCGGACAGCCTGCGCCGCCGCACTGGCACTCCTCCGGCTGGGAGAACACATCCAGGTCCTCTGCACGTAAGGGGACCTCTCCGATTCTTAGAGAGAGCTGCTCATCGAAAAGCACCGAAGTGTTGTCATAGAGGTTGATCTCATCTATGGCCAGCACCGGCACCTCACTCATGCATGCCCGGCGAATGCCATTGGCGAAAGCGGCTGTTACGCCGCTGAGGAGGTACCGGATGCGGTCCTCCTTCAGCTCAAGCAATTCGAACTTCAAGCTTTACACCCTTCGACCCCTCTTTCCTCCCTTGGGCTTCGTTCCATCGTGAGGTATGGGGGTCGCATCTTCAATCCTGCCTATCCTCAGTCCCGCTCGCGCCAGAGCGCGTATGGCTGCCTGAGCGCCAGGTCCTGGAGACCTCTGCTTGTTACCGCCGGGTGCGCGCACTTTAACGTGAACCCCGACAATTCCCTTATCCTTCACAGCGTCAGCGACCTGCATGGCCATCTGCATGGCTGTGTAGGGAGAACTCTCGTCCCTGGCTGCCTTTACCACCATGCCGCCCGAGATCTTCGCCAAGGTTTCGGCTCCGGTCTGGTCGGTAATAGTAATAATCGTGTTGTTAAAGGATGAGAATATATGGGCAATGCCCCATTTTCCTTCTGCCATTTATCCTTCCACCCTGGGTGTTCTGGATGCCCTTTCCGGATGGCCATCCTTGGCCATGGGGGAACCCATGTAATAGTCAATGCTCATTTCCTCGCCCCGCTTTACCAAATAGCCCGGCACATCTACTCTGCGCCCGGATACCTGGACATGGCCGTGAACGATGAACTGCCTGGCCTGCTTCAAAGAATTGGCGAGCCCTTGACGGTAGACTTGCGTCTGCAGTCTCCTCTCCAGAACGTCGTTGACCTTCATGGAGAGAATGGCGTCAAGATCACCTTCCTCTTTCAGCATTCCCAGCTTCTTGAGACGGTTGAGAATTGCTTCCGCTTGGGGAGGCGCCTGTCCCATAGATACTGCAGCGAGCATATTACGGCTGGCCTGTCTGTACTTCCTGAGCACAGCCTGAGCCTTCCAAAGCTCCCTCTTGTTGCGCAGTCCATAGGCCTTGACGACCTCTACTTCACCAGCGATGCGTTCCGCCTGCCAGGGAGTGCGTGGCCTGGCATACATCTTCCGATTCTTGCCTGGATATCCCATTTTTTACCACCTACTCCTTGGTTGCTGCGGGTGCAGCTGCTGGTGCTACTGCCTTTCGGCTAACGCCTACGATGGCGCCTGTTCGTCCACTGGATCTGGTTCTCTGGCCCCTCACACGCAGGCCGCGTTCATGCCTGATGCCCTTGTAGCTCCTCATCTTCTTCATGAGGTCCAGGTCTTCGCGAAGGGTCATATTGAGGTCCATGCCCATGACGTGGATATCGGTGCCGGTTTCAATGTCGCCGCGCCGGTTGACCATCCAGGGGGGCAGAATCTTGGTGGCGTCCTCTTCGATGACCTTCTTCAGCTTATCAATCTCCGAATCGGGAAGCAAACCGAGGGTGGCGAAGGGATCTACACCTGCTCTATCGGTAAACAGCTTGGCGCATCTGCGGCCCACACCTTTGATGCCCGTCAGGGCCATGTGGACCTGCTTCTTTCCGGCCAGGTCTGTATTGAGAATACGAACTATATGCCTGAGATCTTCATCTACGGCCTTTTTAACAGGCTTATCATCACCCTTTTTAGGCTTGGCCGCTTTCTCTTTTGTTACTTTCTCTTTTGGATCCTTATCTTTCGTTTCTTTATCTTTCGTCTCTTTCTCTTTTGCCAAGTTAGTCCTCCAGAAGTTTAGTACTTTCTGGATCAGCCCCGGGTCAGAGCCCGACGCCGCCCGCTTACCACGTAGTGGGGCGAATTAAATCCATTGAGCCAAAGTGAAGTTATGCTTCTCGTATAAAAGACTTATGAGGTTTTCAGCTCGATCTCGTTTTCCCTGGCCCACTCACGAAGCGCCTCTTCTTCTCTTTGGCTCGCAAAATCATACCAGCTCTGAAGGAGATCCTTCTGCTCCAGGAAGTCCTTGAACCTTCTGTAGGCGCCCCGACGGCTGAAGATCTGCTGGACGCTGTCAAGTTCGTCAGCCAAATGCTCCTCTGCAAATTCGAAGACAAGCCTTTCGCCTAGATCGAGATCGTTCTTATGGGGAATCTCTATGAAATGATCACAATCAAACTTGTCTTCATCCAGTTCATCGAAGGTCCCCATCTCGGAATGGTAGTATATTTCACCATTATCCAGGCAGAGAAGCGCTCTATTCATCCCGTATTCGTCTGAGCTTACGAAGAGGAAAGCGTCCTGGATTTCGTCGAATGTGGCCATCTTCACCTTTCCCCTCTGATCTACTTATCTTTATCTAAAATTTTTTCCAGCTCAGCCTTCCTCGCCTGAAGCTCGCTCAGTTTATGTTCGATTTCAGCTATCTCTTTCTTGATTTTCTTAAGCTCGGTCTTGCCTTTGGCTTTCTCCAGGTATTCCGATCCCAGCTCCGCCGTAATATACTCTTCGAGCTGGCGTCTCAGAACCTTGATAAAGGGGCTTCCCCATACCGATGCGTAGCGGAATTCAAGTTTGCCTGCCTCTATGCCTCTGATGATGAATTCCTGATCAACCGTGTACTCTTTTCTTGCCGTTTTATCGCTGAGCGTCGCGCCCTTCCGATTCCACTCGCCATATTCAGCCATCTATCCTCTTTTAGCATACCTTCATGCTATGATGGAAATCCCCAGAGCAAAAAGCCTGCCTATAATCAAGTTCTCGATCTCGCCAGCTCTCTTATCTTTTTGGAATCAGCTTCAAGCTTGTCCAATAATGGATCGTCCTTGAGAGCGCCAAAGTATTCGGACAAATCCGTTCCACTTTTTGGAGCCTTCTTATCCCGGTTGGCAGTTGAATGCATGCTGCGAATTTAAGTCTCAATTAGATAATGTCTTTTCTGCCTTGGAGATAGTCTGCAGCTTCATCGTTGCACCCCGCAGGGTGCGCCCCTGTGCCCCCCCCGAGGCCATCAGGCCGACTCGCGAGTTTCCCATGGAAAACTAAGTTCATGATGTAAAAGCAATTCGATTTTTCATTTGGGAAAGTGGATACAGTGGAGGACAGCTTTCTTACGGGGTGCCGCGAGTCGGCCCTGCGGGGCCTCCCGCGCTATGGTTGGGGCGCCGCTCAAGGCCGCGGCCGGCCGAGCGACGACGACGGCGGTTAAGCTGTAGACTAATCAAAAGTCACGATAGCTTCATATTATTATCATTCCTTCCATATAGAGAGCCGCCTGGCCTGATATCTTCACGCGCTCGCCTGCATGGGTACAGAAGAGCTCGCCACCCCGTTTCGAAACCTGGAAGGCATAAGAATCGTTCTTGCCAAGCTTTCCCGCCCAATAAGGAACCAGGACAGAGTGGCTGGAACCCGTAACCTGGTCCTCCGGTATGCCCAGGCGGGGAGCGAAGAAGCGTGATACGAAGTCGCCACGCTCCCCGCGGGCAGTAATGATGATGCCTCGACAGGCTATCCGGGCCAGAGCGGGAAAATCGGGCTGCACTTCTCTGACAGTCCTTTCGCTATCCAGCACAACGAGCAGATCCTCTGCGCTGCCGAGCGTTTCTTGGGGCGTGACTCCCAAAGCATCTGTGAGCCCGGCGGGAGGAGTTATGATATGGGCGGCAATTGCCGGAAAGTCCATTTCGAAGAGATCTCCTCTTCTGGACACAACCAGCTCTCTGCTCCGTCGTGTCTGAAACCGGATGCATTCCTCTGGCCAATTCTGGCAATTGAAGAGAACAAAAGCGCTCGCCAGTGTTGCATGGCCGCAAAGTGCAACCTCTGCGACCGGAGTGAACCATCTGAGATCAAAGCCTCCGGCATTGGGGACCAGGAACGCCGTATCAGAGAGATGTTATTCTCAAAAGCTATGGCCTGAAGGATCGGGTCGTCGTGCCAGCGATCCAGGAGGCATACTGCGGCGGGGTTGCCGGAAAAGACTTCAGAGGTGAAAGCATCCACGTGATATAGCGGAATTTTCATCCTTTCACGCTTCTCTTCACAAACTGGATGGTGTTGTCCCAGGGGTCGCTCAGGACTATCAGGTTCTCACCGGGCATCCTGATGGGGCATTTTTCGATGAACTTTGCGCCCTTTGACACCAGAAATTCGGCTTCTCTGTCCGGGTCGTCGCTCTTCAATGCGATATGCAATTGCAGGTGGTGACTCATTCCTGTTATCAGAGGCGAGACACCAGGAACCCTTCCCAGTTCGATCATGACCCGATCGCTGCCATCTGTGAGAAACGCCACGCCTTTTTCTTCATACTCTGCTGAGAACTTGATATCGAATCCCAGGGTATCTCGATACCATTTCGCCATCTCGATGGGCTTCTCGACGGCGATTCCTATATGCTCGATATCATACTTTTTCATGAGCATTATCTTAACCCGACTGAGCTTGTTCTTTCCGTTCTCTTTTATCTCGCTGCAGATTCTTGAGTTTTCACCGACCACAGTGTGAATGTTCCCGGGAAAACTTTAATGGCCACGCCATCGTGCCGCTGCCATCCTAAATGTTTGTGTTGCACTGCACCGAGCCGGTCGATGTCTTCTTTTGCCCGATCGCTGAGCCAGATTTCTGCCTCTTTGATGGCGCCGACCATATGGGCTGCGAAGTTCACAGTAAACATATCGCCTTCCTCCATATGCATCGGCCCGATATGAATGCCAGCACGGATTTGTATCTGAGGATGGCCCATATTTCTCTGAAATGCTATAGTGTAGTCCCGCGCTGGATCTGCGGACTTGAACGCTGCCATGAAGCTGTCGCCGATGTTCTCGATTTCTCGGCAATTGAACTGGGGGATCACCTTGCGACTTTGGGCAAAGTGAGCACGTCATACTTTGTTTATGGCTTCCCGAATTTTATTTCCAGTATCATAGCCTTAAACGGCTTGCTTGCCACCCATCTCTGTCTTAGTCGGAACGCGGCGGACTTTTTTTCTGGTTCCTTCGAGGATAGTTCCTTCGAGACGGGCTCCTCTGAGATTGGCTCCTTCGAGGATAGCTCCTTCAAGACGGGCTCTTTCGAGACTGGCTCCTCTGAGATTGGCTCCTTCGAGACTGGCTCCTCTGAGATTGGCTCCTTCGAGAATAGCTCCTTCGAGATTGGCTCCTTTGAGATTGGCTCCTTCGAGACTGGCTCTTTCGAGACGGGCTCCTCTGAGATTGGCTCCTTCGAGAATAGCTCCTTCGAGACGGGCTCCTCTGAGATTGGCTCCTTCGAGACTGGCTCCTTCGAGATTTACTCCAGTCAAATCTGCCACAGAGAAGCACGCATACGTGGCCCCAGCATTTTTGAGGTTTGAAAAGCTCAAACTCGAATTGTAGAAATCTGCAATATACAAATGAGCCTCGGGCAAATTCAAAAAGGATAAACATTTCGCTGCCAGAACTGATTCGTCACTTGTTCGCTGTCCTTGAATTCGTTTGAACCAGGTGCCAAAAGCTGTTGGATCTAGTTGTTCTATGCTGCTAATTTGGTGTGTCGCAACCGCGCACGCATTCAAAGCGACAAGCAGCGCTTCTTCGGCGTTTCGGGAATGGAACATCGCCACACTAAACGGCACGATTTGAAGCTGCTCCATTGGCATCCCTTGCCGCAAAATGTATCTGAAAAGCTTTGTGAGCCGCCCTTGCCATTGCGCCAATTCCTGAGCGGGCCGCAGCTTCATTTCGTTGAGAAGGAAGACATGAAGGTATTTCGATATTGCACTTGGTCCGCAGATTTGTGCCCAATGCTTTAGAGCGTCCCGTTCGTCCCAACCGCCATCGGGATTCTCGGCGCGGCTATTTAGCTCTCGGTTGACTCTTTCGACTGCTCGTACGATTCGCCGTGCAGTAAGATATTCGCCAAAACTCTTGTGAGTGAACACAAATGTCGGGTCTCCGCTGGTGCGCTGCCCATACTGCCGGAAGAAAAAAGCGGCGAGCAGTCGTGTCACACCTGCTCTGGCACCCTCTTCAAACGCGTCCAGCAATATACCCACTCCACTATTGCGACAACGCGCCTCGATTTCTTGCACAGTCGTTGTGCGTCCATCTCCATGCCAGGCCGCCAAGCCAATCTCTTCAAGGACGCGAAAGAAATCATTAATTTTCATATGGCGGACGTGAATAAAGGGATGCTTTTCGTATCCACGTTCATGAACTGCTGCGACAAGGTCGGCATAGATTGAGTTAAGATTAATGTCCTTCGTGAAATCAAGTTTTTATCGAGTGAAGCTGAGTGCAACCAAATAGTTGAGCAGCGGTTGAGCGGTAACCTCAGTGAGGTCGTCGCGGTCCAGCTCATTCGGCAGTCCATTATAATCTCTTCCAGTCAGTGCACCGTAGTTCTTCCACCACTTCTGCCGGAGATCTTTCTGCAGCAATTTTTCGGGATCGTAGTATTCCTCCCCGTCTTGCACTACATATCGCCTATCTTCGGTCTGTCGAGAAATCCAGTAGGGAAGCAAAGTGAGGATTTGGCGAGGGCGGCGAAATTCCGATTCATTCTCCTGCACGACAACTTCTCGACCGCTGATAAGAACACGAAGCTTAACGCTTTGCATATTTCGCTTCTCTGCGGTCCTTTCCACCTCTCGAATAAAAGCTCTAGCAGTCTCTGCCGCTGCTTTCCCCTGGCTGGCCAATTCGTCCAGGCCATCAAAGATAATCAGTAGGTCTGGCTCAGGAGACTCAGGGTCTAACGGATTTTGAAGCAGCACTCCTTCATCCCTGACGAACCGCCCAATCTCATCAGTCAAGTCTTTGGAGGCGTCGATCAAATGTAGTGGAACATACAGCACCTTCAGGCTTGTGTTATCCGAGAGTTTGCCTGCAAAAATGCGAGCAAATGAAGATTTTCCGCTTCCTGGACCACCGCTGATCACCCTGATGGCATCTTGCGAACAAGGATTGTCCAGCCATTGTTCCAGCTCTTTCTCCAAAGAGACGGCTACCCTTCGGCGCGTCCGCTTGCCGCGTGACATTTCTTCGGTTAAATCTTTGCCGATCTTTTCCTCAGAGTAAAACGCATTCAACGGAACATATATCTGGCTCAGACTGAATGGCTCATCAAAAATTCCCTCATGGATCCGATGTTGCAGGAGAGCGGAATAAGCCGCCCACGCCCACTCCCGATCCCCTGCCTTGGCAAAAGGCGTATCCAGCGCTTCGATAATCGGGCTATAGGCTTTTGCATTCTTCCGCCATTCCTGATTAAGCGAGTAAACAAAGTAGCTGGGCAGACGGTCTGCAATTGCCTTAGCACTTGGATTGCTAACGCCGAGGCCTTCGAGCCATTTCTGAAGGAGAGATTGGATCTCTTTCAGTAGGGGCAACTCAGCAGGCCGATCGAGAAACTTGTGATCGATATAAACCTCTCCGGATGACATAGAGAAATCAAGTTGGTCTACCAGAGCATCGGAAGCCTTCTTGTTGTCAATCAGTTGTTGGCTTGCATTCTCACCCACCAATTCAAAGAGGGCTTTAGTGATGGAACGGCTGATGAGAAGAAATGAAAGTTCTCCAGGCTCTGTTGCCAATCCGACAGCTGACAAAGTTTCCACCGCGTCGGTGCCTAATTCTTCCCATTTGCCGCAAGCGGTGTGGATGACGCCCTTGGAGAGTGCTTTAAATAGCTCCTTTAAATCAACCTGAAATGACTTCTCGAAAACGCTCTTGGATTTCTTAGCCTTTAGCTTTGGAGTAGCCTTCGCTTTTTTTGCCATATGGACCCTCAGTAAACCCTTTCAACTTGCCTTATGAAGCTGCATCCAGCATTGGACGAATCGAGATGCAGCAGTTACTATTCTCCAACCAGATCCAGTACGATCCCAGCTAGCTTCATGCTATGTTCATGATCCCGCAGGGAAATTTTTAGCATTTCCATTTTTCCTTATGTGGAATGTAAGTTTCACTCGATAGTTATAAGACTACTCTTTTCTTTTTTATCCGAAGAATAGGAACCCTTTATTTTGAAAATAATTCGCTCCACCCAGAGAACTATAATTCAATATGCATCGCAACATTTAATGATGATCTGTTATTCCACTCCAGGTCTCCATCTATTTTCTTTCCTTTGGGAGAACGTTACAGGCATCCCCAGAAATGCGCCATACCGATCCACAGCCATGGACAAAGCATCTTTTTCATCACTATCGAGCGGTCTGAATTGCTTCTCCCTGACAACTAACCTATCCTTCTTTCTCTCTTTTCTCCAGCTGCCTGCTATGACACCATCGATAATAATCGTGTGATTAAGGGCGATCCTGCCATAAGCCTGGGAGTCCGACTTTTCAGGCAACGCCGGAAACATGACACTACGATCCTTATAGCCGATCATATATTCGTCATAATTGGGCAACAAACATGCGATAGGCGACCCATCTTCCCCGGCAGGGACAGACAAAGGCGAGAACCAGTAATGCTTACCATCAACCACCTCCCGCACAAGATCCGCCTTGACCATATCCAGACCCGCCTTCGCTTCGGCTGCCGCAAGCCCTGTCCACCATGCGAAATCCTGCAAGGTTGCCGGACCGTGACTGGTGAAATATCGTCTGGCAATCTCCGCCAGTGCTTCATCCCGTTCCAGCCTCCGGCTGTCGGCCACCCACTCATCAAATAGCACAAATGTCTGCTGCTTGCCTTCTCGGGCACCCAGGCAAATAACTCCCTTTTGGGCCAGGTATCCGAGAATATGATAACTGCGCTGGCCTTCTGGATTGATGCCCCCTTTAGCAAGCACATCATACAACGCCTCACGCGTCAGATGCCTGCCGCCCTCAAGTGCTTGCGAGATCAGCTTCTCACTTCGTTCGAATATCTCACCATTCAGGCCCAGTTCTTTGTAGCGCCTCGCGCTCCGCTTGATAACGCGCGGGGTCAGTAGCTCCAGCATCCATCTGGCGTCCTGTGCCGGGACAAAATGCAGGGTACCTCGCATCGGCCAGGTGCGGATGATCTTTCGATCGATCAGTGCCACCTCGATATCGACGAGCTTCGAGCCCGGCAGGCGAAGCCCAATGCCCCACAGGCCGCCTGAGTAGTCCTGCGCCTGAACAGCTCCCAGCCACTCGACTATCTCCAGAGTATTACGAAACTTCGTGCCAGCGATCTGCTGATTATGGAGCCGATAACGAATGATGTCAGTGCTCTTCATCATATCCTTCCTCTATCCGACTTCTTATCTTTCATTGATTGCTTTTGCGACTGGAACGGTTAAGTGCTTGGGACAGAGGCTCACACGTGGCAGATGGGAATCGAAAATTCTTTGAGATAAGCATATTCGATTTATCCTTGCGAAAAGTCGTGGCGACATTAATACATTGGAACTCTCGATTAAATCTGCAGCTTAATCGTCGTCGCTTGGCCGGCCGCGGCCTTGAGCGGCACCCCAGGCAACGCGCGGGAGGCCCGCAGGGCCGACTCGCGGAACCCCGGAAGAATGCGCTGATGCTCTACTTGTTTGTATCTATGAAGTCCAGTTTGCAGTTGAACGACCTCTAATTAGTCGCAAAAATAATCCACTAAATCTTCCGGGATTCCGCGCGGTGAGACGCGCTAGGGTAACGGGGGTCCACTCAAGGCCGTGGCGGCCCCCCTAACCCCGCGGCTGCGGGGAACAATCTATGAAGCTTTGCTCGTTTTCCTTGAAAAGAAGCATCAGAAAAGACGAGATCGAGCTATCGATGACATGCAGCCCTAATATGTCTGCATTTAGCCACCGTCGCTCTGCCGGCCGAGGCCCGCAGGGCCGACTCGCGGCAATCCACAAAGAAAGTGCGAAAACTTTTATTTGAATGAATCCGCATTCCTTTCTGTTTAGGTGTTTACTATGAGGACTCTCGGTTATCGAATCACTCTTAGAAAAGAACCAGAAGGAGGTTATACCGTGCTGGTTCCGGCCCTTTCAGGATGCGTAACCTACGGAAAGACCGTGGAAGAGGCCATAGAGATGGCCAGGGACGCAATCACCGGTTATGTGGAGAGCCTCATTGAGGATGGAGAGGCTGTTCCCATAGAGGACGACGTCATCGAGTGCCAATTCTGAGCGCCTCCTCTTCTCACGCCACGCTTACCTTCGCCCCCAGCTTCTTCATCTCCTGGAAGAATCCCGGATAGCTCACATCCACTGCCTCCGCCGTATCGATCTTCGTCTCTCCCGCCACAAGGCCCGCCACCGTCAGCGCCATGATAATCCTGTGGTCGTGGTAGCCATGCACATTTGCGCCGTGCAGCTTTCCGCCCGTGATCTCGAGGCCATCCGGCCTCTCCCTTATATCGGCTCCCATCTTGGCCAGCTCCACAGCCATGGCATGCAGCCTATCTGTTTCTTTATGCCGCACGTGCTCGGCATTCACGACGATCGTCTTGCCGCTTGCAACTGCACCCAGGACGGAAATGGTGGGCACGAGATCCGGAGTCCGGCTGGCGTCTACCTCCACGCCCACAAGCTCGCCGCCCTTGATCTTCAGGTCCCCTTTTTCCTTATCCCAGGAGACCCTGGCGCCCATGCGGTTCAGTATGTCGATAATGGCCGAGTCCCCCTGCCGGGAGGGCAAAATGCCCTTAACAGTGACCTCAGATCCCGTGACCGCTGCCGCTGCCAGAGGGTATGAGGCGGAGGAGAAGTCTCCGGGAATGGTGTAGCTCTTCAGGCCGTAGCTCTGCCCGCCCGAGACATTGAACTCCTGCGGCTTCGCCTGCACGCTCACGCCCGCGTCTGCGAGCATGTCCAGGGTGATCTCCGCGTAAGGCCTCGACTTCAGCTCGCCCTCGATCACTATCTTCGTGTCCTTTTCCGCCAGCGGAGCGGCTATCAGCAGTGCCGAAAGAAACTGGCTGCTCACCCCGCCCTGCAGGTGGGCTATGCCTCCTCGCATCTTTCCTCTCACAACCAGCGGTGCCTTGCCGTTATTACGAATGGAGAAGGCGGTGGCGCCTAGCTCCGAGAGCGTGCTCAAGAGAGGTCCATTGGGCCGGGTGCGAATGGAGGCGTCGCCAGTCAGCACCGCTCCGTCTGTTAGTGCAGCTACGGCCAAGCAGAAGCGCAGCGTGGTGCCGGAGTTCAGGACATTTATGACATCATCGGGAGTCTGGGGACGGTCCGAGACGCCCTCGATCTTCACCTCATCGTTCAGTGTGATCCTGGCCCCAAAGGCCTCGCTGGCGGAGACCGTAGCTCTCGTGTCTGCGGAAAGAAGAGGCCGCTTCACAATTCCGCCCGGACCCAAAGCGGTTATCAGAATAGCGCGGTGAGTGTAGCTCTTGGAGGGCGGAGCGTACACCTCACCGGATACAGCAGAGCGCTCGACTGATGCAATCATGATCGAGAGATAATTACAAGAAGTATAAGAAATGTGTGTTATGAAATAACCTGACACGATTTATGAAGAAATGAAAGCCACAAATACCTTGCATTTGTGAGTAATCGTCGGAGAAGATACTGCGCCCGCTGTCACAGATTTAAACAAAAAGGGTAACAAGGGAGAGAGAAGCCCCCACTCCTCTACCTCTGCCGCCGCCTATCTTACGGCATTCAACGTAGTACGACACAAGTCGAATATAAATTTTTCGGCCCATTCCAGCAAAAGATGCAAACGTCAGAAGCGGAAGATAAATCTATGATCATCCGGATACGGTGATAAGGATGAACTATGCAAAGCCCGGGCTCGCCGGTGATACTGCTATGAATATCATTTGCGCCTATCCAGTCAACATCGATGCTGTCTACAATATGCGGGAAGAAGAAATATCTCAATTCACCAAATCAGGCCCTGCCCCGAAGATAAAGAGCGAGCTAAAAAGGTCAATAGGTAGCCGGGACGATCTCATATCCTCTCTCCTATTCTGCATGCAGCAGGGATCCGGAGCCGAGCTCTTGATCGAAAGCCAGGCATTGGCCAAGCTGATCGAGGCGTCCTTTCCCTGGCAGTTCCTCCTGGGCGGAAACGCCGGAATCATGGCCAATGTACTGGCCGCGCTGGGGGCAAAGCCCATTTTGAATGCTCCGGCACTGGGGCCTAGATTAGCAGGCATGCTTCATCCTGAAGTGGGCATCCCAGTTTCCGGAATCCTGAAGGAGCCTAGTCAGGCAACAGGAGAGCCCGAACTGGATAAAGAGGCGATGCATTTTGTCTTTCAGTTCAAAAAGGGAGACGCCGTTTCTGATCCGGATAATAGAATAATTGCAGCAGGCGATAATCGATTCATTGCCACCTATGACCCGGTGAATACGAGCCTGAAAACCAATGCGGATTTCGATGCATACTGCCTGGCAAATGCAGGCGACTTTGACGGTGCTCTGCTCTCCGGTTTTCACCTGGCGACCTCTGAGCACTACCAGGAAATCTTCCCTCAAAAAATCGCGCAGATCCAATCCTGGAGAGAGTTGAACCCTAAGATATTCGTCCATGCCGAGATGGGCAGCTTTCAGAATCCAGAGATCATGCCGTATCTTCTCCCACGCCTGCCAGTGGATAGCCTGGGCCTGAACGAAGATGAACTGGCAGTGGCAGAGGGATCGTTTTCGAGCTGGAGCGATTGCATGCAAGCTGCATTACGGCTCAGGAAACGCCTGGGGCTTTTCAGAGTGGCAGTTCATACCAGGGACTACATTCTGAGCGTCATATTGGAGGAAAAGATCTCGGCCAGAGAGGAGCTTTCTGCCCTGCAGAGCGGGGTTGATGCAGCTGCAGCTTTGGCTGCTACGGGTTCTGTAAATGGTGAGCCCCCTCGAGAGGATAATTCCGCAGGGCTTGAGGCTAGAGAAGCGTTTTGCCAAAACGGGGCCACAAAAGCTGGCAGAGGGGCATTTTTTAGTTCAGGCGACGAAATCATATCCTTGACGCCATCTCTCCTGGCAAAAAAGCCCCTGATTACCGTCGGCCTGGGCGATACAGCCACTGCAGCCATCTTTTTCCAGGAGCTCAGGGCTATTAATGGAAGGAAGATGTAGGCCTCGAAATGGAATTTGATCAGTTGATCATCAGTTGATCGGTTCAATCTCAGTCAGGTGCCAGTACCAAACCGATTCTAGCCGCCCGTCTCCAGGTTATCATCCTGCATCTTGACTGCATCCATCATATCTTGCGTCTGCTTGAACCTCTCCTGGATCTGCTCCAGGGTCATGCCCTCCAGCTCTTTTCTCTCCGGAGCCTTCTCGATCAGCTCCAGGGAATCCAGCCGGTAGTAGAGCCCGGTGCTGTCCAGAAAGGCCCATGTCACTCCGTCATCCTCCAACAGAACCTTCACA
>Ga0182027_10009995_pt1 | contig 13539 bp, 8 predicted proteins | sample 712E1DmetaG_FD_121300 | JGI IMG/M metagenome (GOLD analysis project Ga0182027, IMG submission 121300) | Permafrost microbial communities from Stordalen Mire, Sweden - 712E1D metaG (Illumina Assembly) | ecosystem: Environmental > Terrestrial > Soil > Wetlands > Permafrost | place: Sweden...
AATTCAACGCCTTGCATGCTGACGTATCCGACGCCGCCCGTGCCGGCATTGACGTCGCCGGTGGCGGAACGGATGTCAATGTTGCCCCCGTTGTAAGCGGCAATGCGGGAACTATCCACGTTGATATTGTCCTGGGCCGTGATGGAAATGCCCCCGCCGCTGGTGGTGAAAATTCCCTTGGGCGAATTGGGATCGCCGAGGGTGGTAAGCTGGCCGCCGACGTCCAGCGCGCCGCCAACCGTCAGTTGGATATCACCGTTCAAACCTTCGTCGGTGATTTTTGAGGAGGTCATTTCCAAGTTGCCCCCCGCATTGACGTTGAGACTTGCGCCGTAGGGGGAAATGGCGGCCAACGCCGAATCCGGCGCAAGGACGGAGATGCCGCCGGAGATTCCCAAATCAATGTTTTGCGCGGTGATATTGAATTTGCCGGGACCCGCCACGGCCAGGCCTTGATCGCCCAGCGTTGCGGTCTGGCTGGCGGTGTACAACTGTTGAACGGCGGTCTGCTGCGCGGCGGTGAGGATAAGCGGCTGGGTGACGGGCTGGCCGTTTGCGTCAAGGACCGGCTGGCCTGTTGCATTCACAACGATTTGTGTCGGATTGAGAAGGAAGGACAGTTCGCCGGCAGACATTTGGCCAATGAACGTGAGGACGCCGGTGGCGGCGTCGTAAAGAAGTTTGGCGGCCACTTCGGGATCGCCGCTGAGGCCGGAATTGAAAAGCGCCGCAGGGAGCGAGCTGGGCAACGTCACGGTCGTCACATCGCCGCGGTAGGTGAGGTCACCGTCCACTTTGATGAAAGTGGTTTGGGATGGGGAGAGATTCTGACCCAGAAAACCAAAATTGTATGCATTCCCGGCTACGGTGATTTGGGCAAACGTCGGCACGGTTAGCCCAAATGAATTCAGGCTCCCGGAGATGTCCAGTATCACGGGATTGGGATCGTCCAAGTGCAACGGCGTGATGGCGTGGCCTTGGGCGAATGTCTCGTAGCCTGGCAGTCCGCTGTCCGACATGGTGATGCCGGCCAACGTCCCCTGCTGGAAGGCGCCCGTAAGATTGCCGCCACCCGTGGTAGTAATTTGCAGCGCCCCCTGACTGGAGGGGTAAAGGATGATCGGATTGTTGACTGTGATGCCGCCGGAGCCGGCGGTCATCGCAAGGATTGGCGGGTATATGGGCGGCATGTCATCGTTCTCGTTGTTGAGTCGCGGGAGATTGGCGCCCGTCAGGGTGATCGCGTCGCCCGCCCAGAAGTTGGCGGCCGCATTGGGCGCGTAGTTGAAGAGGAACTCGCTCCGGGCCGGCACGGTCGAGTTGTCAGTATTTCCTGAAAACTGGCCCGCCGGCACCGCGACAGTATTGTCATTGAAGGTACCGCTGGGATTACGCACTTCGGCCAGGAAAATGTCGTTCGCGGCCCAGACATTCCAGGAGCCGGCAATCAAACTCAGGCTGACGGGATGGATTGACGAGCCGACATCCGCGGTGGGATTCGAGATTTGTGTGACCTGTCCGTTTTGCACCTGCACACCCGCGAGGATGGTGCCAACGCCATTGGCGACGTTGAAATTGCCCAGGATTTCATTGCCCGCGCTGAGGGTCACATTGCCGGGCTGGCTCCCATAAGCGCCGGACGCGCCCGGCGTCTGGCCTGCGGGCACGGTGGGAGCGCTGATGATGTCGTTGGCCGCCTGTAATGTGACATTGCCTCCCGCTGCCGTGGCGATGCCGCCCAAGTTCGGGCTGACGGTGGAACCGAAAACAGAGAATACATAGCCGCCATTGGCGGTCCCGGCGTTGATGTTGCCCGCCAGGGCTTGCAGGTCAATGCTGCCGCCTCCCGTCGTGCGGATGGAACCCGACCCGACCAGGATGTCCTGACCGGCCGCCATATTGATGGAGCCGGCGGCTGTTTGCACCGATCCCCCCGCAGTGCCAGTGCTGCTGCCATTCACATAGATTGAGCCGGCGCCCGATTGCACCGCGCCGGAAGTGAAATTCACCCCCGCTTCCAGATTGACCGACCAATTGTTGGCGTCCGTAATCTGGGAATTGTTACCAAGGATAATGTTTCCTCCCGCCTCCAGTGTCAGTGTGCCCGCGTTGACGCCGGTGCTTCTGCTCAGGTTCCAGGTTGTTACCGCCGAGAGAGTGATATTGGCGGTCGCGTCCAGTGTGATTTCGGAAAAATTCTTGTTGGCAAAGGCGGTGTTCACGTTCAAGGCCAGCGTCCCGGAGCCGCTGCCGGCGGTCACGGCGCCGTTGCCCGCGCTGCCACTGCCAGTCGTGCCCAGGATGATGTTGGCCGGGTCGAGGGTCAACCGTCCCCCGGTTGAACCCGCCTGCGCGCTGGCGTTCATGGTCGTGTCGAGCGAGATAATGTTCGGCGCGCTGACTTCCACGTTGCCGCCATTTCCACCCAGCGCGCCGCCCGCCGCAACGATCTGGCTGCCAGGACTGTCACTGAAACGGTTGCCGGACTTGAGTGTGACGCTGCCGCCGGAGCTGCCGGGAGACGTGTTATCGCCTTGCGCCACAATTTGGGAATTCGGGCCGAGATTCAATTGGTCCGAGGCCACAAGTTCGATCACGCCATTGACATTGCGGACGGAATTGGCCTGGATCACGCCATCTTGGTTCACCACCTGCGCCTGCAAGGCGATGGTTCCGGCGTCGGCGATGATGCGGCCTGAATTGTCAACCGAGCCGGACGGCAATTTCACCGTGGCGCTCAAGCCGCGGCCATCGGCGCGCTCGCTGACGAGCACCTCCTTGCCCGAATAGAGTCCGATGTTGCCGCCGGGGGCGGTCAGGCTGCCGCGATTTTCGAGATTTTCGGCAATGAGGAAAAGCGAATGGCCCTGGCCGGTTGAAATTTGGCCGTAGTTGACAATCCCCGCCAGCGGCGGCATTCCGCTGAACTGCCAACTGGAGCCGAGGCCGAAATCAGGCGCGAGCGGGGCCGTGGTGGCAATGAAATTGCCGCCGACGGCGATCATCGAGTTTGGCCCGAAATAAAAGCCATGCGAGTTGGCAAGGATGACGCTGCCGTTGGCGTTCAGGTTGCCAAAGATTTGAGAAGGACGGGAATCACCAATGATGTTGAACACCACGGAGTTGGCAGACGGCTGAATGAAGGAGGTGGTTTCGCCCGGCTGGATATTGAAGTTGTTCCAATTGAGCAGCGTCAGCGGGCCGGTGTTGACCGTGAGAACCGAACCGCTGGTTTGGCTGGTGGCTGTGCCGGAGTGGACGGTCATGCCGTTTGGATTGGCAAGCGCCGGGATGACGGCAAGTGACGATACCCAAAACTGGATGAAAGTTGGTTTCATCAGAACTGGGTTCCCATGCTGAAATAGGCCTGAATCCCGCCGACGCTGGTGACCGGCGTGCGGTGCAAGGCCCAGCCGAGTGTGAGGCGCGCTTCGAAGTGCTGCCCTGCCGTCAGAAACACCCCAAATCCGGTGCCCCATTGGCGCTCCGGGGCAGGCGTCTGGCGATCCAGTTGATAGCCCTCGCCGTAGTCCATGAATATTGACGGGCGGACGAAAGCCGGCACCGAGCCGCCGGCCACGGGAAACGCGCCGACGTTATGGGGAGGCGCGCGCAAGTCCAGGTTCAAGCGCCAGCCGTTGTCATTGTAATTCTCCCCTTCCTGATAGCCGCGCACGCCGGCGGTGCCGCCGAGCGGGAATTGTTCGTTGCTGATGAGCGGCGCCGTGGCCCAATGCGCGGAGGACCGCATCAGCAGGGACCAGTTGTCCGGAAGCTTCTGTTCGCGGGTCACACCGGCGGAGAAACTGGCGTAGGTGCCGCCCGCCGCGCTGGAACCGGCAACGCTTTGAAAATTGGTCCGGGCCGAAGCCAGCGGCGCAAGGAAGATATTCTGCCCGTAGTCGAAACTCCAACTGCCCCACTTGTCCGCCCGATCACCAGACCAACCAAAGGAGAGCGGCTCGTAGCTCAGGTCGTGATGTGTGTTAGAAGGAAGGGCCACCGTGAAGTTCGTGCTGCTGGCGACACCATTGTTGGTGATCGGCGTGGTAAAATAGGAGAGATTGGTGCTGAAACCCCTCACCCGGTAGTTCTTGAAATCAAACCCAAAAGCCAGCGAAGAGTGGATGCCCGCCCATTCCCGAAGAGGGATGTTGTATTTTGCCCCGAGATTTTCTGTGACGGTCAGATCGTGCTCGGCGGACTGCGAAGTGATCCGCACCAGGGGGCTGGCCACGATGGTTTGGAGCGGGCTGAAACGCAAAGAGGTGTCCGAGGCGGAGCGCGAGGCATAGAGGATCAACTCCGGGCTGCCGCTGGCCGGGGGGAGATTGAATCGGTGGGTGATCTGGTCATAGCCGAAATCCACCGGCATCCTCTCGTAGTCCTCGCGCAAACCCGGCCCGGAACCGAAGGGGATTCTGTAAAAGGCGCTGTAGCTGTCAACCATCGGCTGATCGTAGATTCGCGGCCGGTCGTTGTCCGGCTTGGTCGTTTGCGGGGAAGCATTATATTCCAAGCCGATCTGGTGATTCAGCTGCCAAAGGTTGTTGTATTGCAGCGCGGCATCAATCCGCAGCAACGGCGTTTGCGGCGTGGATTTATCGCTTGCTTCGATGTGGCCGTGGAGTGGCAGCCGGTCCTTAACGTCAAGGTTCAGGTCGGTGTAGCCGGGTTCCAGGCCCGGCGAAATGACGGGATAAATCTGGCGGTCGGGATTCAGGTTGGCGCGATCCAGCTCCGGTTGCAGCCACTTGGTATTGATCAGTATGTTGGTCGTCAGGCTGGGCAGCGCGCGCAGGACGTTGTTGGAGGAGAAGAACCGGTTGCTGACGACATTGATGCTCTCCAATTTGCCTTCGATCACCTTGACCTCGACGATGCCGTTGGTCAGGCGCTGTTGCGGCAGCGTGACGCTGATCGTTGGGAATCCGAGGTTGCGGTACAGCAGTTGCAGTTCCCCCAACCCTTCGCGCAAACGAGCCAGGCTCACGGCGGGACCGGTGTAGTTGGTGAGAAAATCGAGTTTATCAGCCGGCAGCACGGTGTTGCCATCCACATGGTAACCGGCGACTTGGAATGTTGGCTCCGCCGCCGGCCCGGTGTTTGTGGCCGAAGGAGAATTCGTTGGCTGCGCCGCGATGTGGCAGATTCTCGCAAACATCACTGTGGCGATTGTCAACATCTTGAATTTCATTTGTTGTGGTTGTCCTCTCGACAAATGGAACGGACAGCAGCAGGCCCCCAGGAGGAGGGGCCTGCCGCGCTCTCAGACCGGGCTACGGGGAATACACCACCCCGTAGTAGCCCGCGCTTCCCGCAGTCGTGTGGGTGAGCGATTGGTTGCCGCCGTTGCCGGAGATCGGTCCTCTGACCACGGTCCAGGTGGATACCGGGCTGCCCAGCGTGCTGCTGTAGGCCAGCGAATAGGCGCCGACTGGCAATGTTGTGAATGTCACCGTGTCCACATTCCCAGCCCGCGCGATCCCCACAATCGCCGGTTCCGGCGGCCCAACGATAAATGTCAGATTGCCGCTGGCATCAATGTAGAAGCTGCCCAACTGCGTGGCCGCCGGTTCCGGGGCCGCGTGAGGCTGGATGGCCCAGAACCCGAACAATCCGGGGATGACTTGTTCGACGGTGAAGTTGACATTGCCGCCCAGTTGCGGAACGTCAAATTCATTCTGTCCGCATCCGGAAACAACGTAGTCGTAAGACGCGATCCCTCCTGGATTGAGGGAGTAAGGAAATGTCTCCGCCGGAAGGTAAGTCTTTGGCCGGTTGCCGATGGAGTTGATGGTGCTCCACAAGTTGCCCTGCCATGCGGTGGGAGTCACGTCGCTGATAATCGCCGCCGGATCACCGCTGCTCAACCAGGATGTCCGATTGGCATTGGTCTGACTCGTGGTAGAGGCAACAACGACGCTCACGCCGGTCAAATCGGCCCCGAACACGCCGGTGGCCACTGCGGGGTCCCATCCCGTCACCGCCGCCGCATAGCCGTTGGGGTGGTTGGTGAACTGGCTTATGTTTCCGAGGTCGTATTCCACATCGTTCAATCCCGTCTGCCGGAAGACGAGCAAAACATCGCCATCCTGATAGGTCGTGCCACCTCTCGCCGGGGGCGTTCCCAGCAACGCCAGCCCGGCGAGAGTTAAAGGGAGAATATTTTTCATGGGTTTCCGCAAGAGTTGATGGTGGGAACGGTCAGTAGTTGTTGGACAAAATCTTTCCCCCGTCCGAGGTCTGGTTGCGATACCATTGCATGCCGCTTAACGGCGCGTAGTTGTTGACAAAGAGCGGACTGGCGGCCTGATAGGTGGAGTTGGTGATCGCTCCGATGAGCAAATTGATAATCACCTGTTGGTTCGCGCTGGGCGCGGTCGCCCCGCTGGTTTGATAATAATAGTTCTCATAAAACCAGAGCGGATAACTGCCGTTTTCCACATTCGCTATCGAATACGGCACGCCCTCATAAGCCAGCGGCGTGAACGAGCCGATGTCCGATGCCGCCAATGTGGCGATGGTGTTGGTCAGCACGTTCAGCAACGACTTGATTGCCGTCCCGCTGCTCTGTCCCGGATCGGACTGGTTGGGATCTTGAACGGCCTGTCCCGACGAGTTGGTCGTGAAACTGGAAATGGTGCCGCTGAAATTGATGTTGGCGTCAATCTCGGTCCGAACCGCTGACTCCAGGTTTCGCCCGACGAAATAGACGGTGTCGCTGGCGCTGCTACCTCCCAGGGCTGCTGAAGGGAAAAGGCCGGAGTTGGCTTCCAGGAACTGCGCCTGCCGCGCCGTCAGGTTCGTCACGCCGGCCAGGTTGGCCGAAGCCGATGGCTTCTTGACATAGGCGTACGGCGCCACCAGGGTCGGCCCCACCCGGGTCAACACGCTGCCATTCACGGCGACCGCGCCAGGGGAAGTGGAGGAGACCGCCACCGTTGGCACCGCCGAGGCGCCGGTCGCCAAAGTCTCGCTGTTGACCCCCACGTCCTGCAATCCCTGCACCGCCCCCAGCAGCGAGGTGTCAATCGTGATCGTTCCCAAACCCGATCCCGGCCCGGAAGCTATCGTCCCGACGAATCGGCGCACCGTGCTGTTGGTTGACGATACCAAGTAACTGGTGATGCCGCCCGACAGGATGTTGGTGATCCGGTCATAAATAATGTTCTGGCTGGCGTTTCCGCCCGCCAGAAAGATTTCCACATCGGCGCGAACCCCCGGGGACAGGGCCAGACCCGCCAGCACAATTCCAGCGGCCACAGTTTGATTGATCTTCAGCTTTTTCATAAGTCCAAATTCACAATGGTTGATCTATTTCTGTTTTTTTAATCGCGGAACTTCCAGGAGACCGGTCAGTTCCAAAAAGAGTTTTGTTGAGGCCACGCTCTCGTGAGGAAGGCAAATTCCAGGCCGGGATCAGAGGTTCTGCGCGTAAGCAATGAACTTGCGGTAGCCGGCCAGGATGGATTGCAAGGCGGCCACAAAAGCGCTCTCCGTCAAGAATGCCGGCTGGCCCTTCGGCGCCTCCAGGACGATTTCAAACGGGCGCGGCCGCACCAGCGGCGGGACGCTAAGCACGCCGGGGAAAGTGTCGCGAACCACGGATTGGCGGGCCGGAAAACCGTCAATCAACGCCCGCTTGTCCAACGGCAGAAACGCATCCGCCGCCTTTAACGCCGGCTCGATGAGGTGTTTGGTCAGCGTCGCGCCGCCCACAATGCCGTAGAATCCGTCACTGGTGTCATCCACATGCAACGAGATGATTCCGTGAAAGGAGCGCGAGACCAGTTCCGCCTGCAACAAACCCACCTCCGGCTCCCCAGACTTGCTCCAGAACTCGCGGTTCAAGTCCTTCCCCCGCCGCGAGTGGCGCGTGTTGTCTTCAAAACCGGTCGGATTGCAGACCGGATACACCGACAGGCAATATCCCGCGGCCAAATCCGCGTAGTTCTCCAAAAACTGCAGGAAGCGAACCGCCGCATGGGCGCCTTCCGGTTCGTCGCCGTGAATCGCGGCAAATATTCCGATCCGAATCGGCGCATCGCCGCTCTTCGGGCCGATAAAAAGATAACGCGGCAGGACATACGATTCGCCGTCCACCTCAAAACGGGCGTCACGATTGGCGACGATGTTGGGCGACTTGGCGGCAACCTGCTCCAACGGCGCCAACAAATCAGCGATGGATCGCCGGGGCGCCGTTTTGAAACTCCCGGCCTCCGAAACGGTGGCCGGCCTTTCCACACTCAAAGCATTCCTCATAAACTATTTCTTTTGTTTTCATGGGAACTTCCGGTGGACCGGTCAGCCTCCGTCAATTTTCTTCGTGATGATTATCAGCCGCCGCCTGGTTCTGGTTTGTCAAAGCGCAGCTTTTCGACTCGTTCAACCTGAACAACACGCGCGTCATGGACCGTGATCTGCACCGTCCCGAACTTCAGGGAACCGACGTGCTCGCGCACCAACTGCAACCAAGCCGGGAGTTTTTCCGGCGCGTGGCCCTTGGTCCTTTCCGCTTCATTTCTCACGATATTGTTCATTTGAACGATGCCATAATACAACATATCTCTACTATGTCAATAGACATTGTTATATTTATGTGAAATAGTTGCAAGTGGTTATATTTCAATATGTTACAAATCATGTTTTGATGCGGTCCATGCTCCGCTGCCCAATTCGCTGCCCTGCGAGTGGACGATCCGGGCTGTCTAAATGGCAAAATCCATCGCTCCCGCTGCAGGATTCCCCAAACGCCTCGCCCGGTCGCGCAAATCCGCCAGCGTCAAGCTTTCCATGACCTTGACTACCGCCTCGCGGGCCTCCTTCATCACATCACGAATGGGGCAAAGCGCTTCGTCGGGGCATGTGCAGCGTTTGTAGAAGTGTTCGCTGACGCAGCTTACCGGGGCCATCGCCCCCTCGACATGCCGCACAATGGAGGCCAGCGTGATTCTCTCCGGCGGGCGGGCCAGACGATAGCCGCCCGATTTGCCGCGCCTGCTTTCCACAGCCCCCAGAGTCTTCAGATCGTTGAGGATCTGCGCCAGGAATTTCTTGGGGATTCTCTGCTCTTGGGCAATCGTCTCGATATGCACGACGTTCTTGCCATAGTGCAAGGTCAAGACCAACAGGGCGCGCAAGGCATATTCTCCGCGAACAGAGAGTTTCATGGCCCGGACAATACCAGCTCCACCGATTTAATCAACAACAGCCAACCCACTGACGCCGGGAAAAGAGGTAGGGCGGGCAGTCCCCTGCCCGCCGCGGCGCGCACGGAGTGCGCGCCCTGCCATCCAAGACCGACGCATCACGGCTGAGGCGCTTCTATTCGGCGGCAAACACGCGGAACGAATGCGCCGCAACGGGCACCTCGAAGGAACTGCCGGCAGGGGCGGCAACGCCGCGGCGTCCTCCGCCTCCAAAACCGCCGCGACCGCCGTCGCCGCCGCCGCCTACCGATGCGGAAACCGTCTTGTCACTAAGAAGATCGCGCAAGGCCGTTGCGCGCGCCGTGACCCGCGTGGCCACCGCTTTGGTCTGGAAGTTCTGAACAATGAACGTGCGGTTGTCATACACAAACAGGCTGACATGATCCGGGGCATCCAGGCTCACGAACAAATCCCTGCCCAACAGGGTGCGAATCTGGGTCAGCACGCTCTGCGGGAGGCGGTAGATGTCCGCGAAATCATCCGGCAGCGCCAGCGCGCAGAAGGTGCCCTTGCCATAGGAGGCCTGGATGAGCATGGGATAGCCGGAATTGGCCGTGCTGAACTCCATGCCGCTCCGGTTGTCGTTTTCAAAATGCCGCATTTGCGGTAGGAGCATGTTCAGGTTGCCCGGCGCCGCCGCCCCGCCGGCGTCCCCGCCGCGACCGCGCCCGCCGCCGCCGAAGCCCGTGGCGAGCACCCGGTGGCCGGTGACTTCAATCTCGGCGATGTCCTGAAAACCCTTCTCGCCCAGGGCTTCCATCAGGCCGGTGGTGGCGATGGCCGTGCCGCCGTTCCGCACAAAATCCTTGGTCTTGGCAACCAAGTTAGGATCGTACCTGGACGCCGCTGTCAATAGGACGGTAGAGGCGTTGGCGGGGAAGTCCGGCACCAGGTCAATCGGAACGCCAACCATGCCCAGATAATCGGGCAGATACATCTCGCCGACGGAGTTGCACGGTTTGTAGGTGGGGACTCCGACGGGCTTGCCCAGCTTGCCCAGGAAGCGATCCAGCAGTTCCGCCGAATAACCCGCGGTGCGGGCCACCATGTCCGGCGTGTAAGAGGAGCCGTCCGGCTGGGGAATCGGCGCCCGAATATTGGCGAGGACCGAATTGGTGTCCTCATTGCCCACCTCGCCGCCGCGCTGTCCGAGCCTGTCCATGATTTGGCGCGAATCGAACAGCAGGAGTTCCGGCACCTTGGCGAAAAGGGTGTCCCAGAACTGCTCCGCGTAGCGCGCGTCGCCGCCGCCGTCAATCCATCCGCCCTGATTGCCGCCGGGCTTGACGCGGTTGAGATAATCGGTTTCGAGATAGCTCTGGTAGGACTGAAGGCGCTGGAAGTTATTGGCGTCGCGCGTCTCCGTGCCGGTGTAAATGGCGTCAAACATCTTCGGCTGGACGAGCAGATCGTAACCCAGGCCCTGGAAGCTCTCGTACCAGTTGGGATACTTGATGATGATGTGGACTTTTGGATTGACAGCCTTGGCGGGGCCGATGATCAGGTCCCTGGAAACCTCGTCCAGCAAATCCATCCGGAATTGCGTCCAGGTTTTGGCGCCCTTGGCCGCAATGGCGTCCTCGCCCTTGTCGTTGGTGAAATAGACGTCGTCCAGAATGATCTCGTCGAAGTGCCGGGCCGTCAACTCGGCCCACGACTTGACCTTGTCCCGGTCCGCCTGCGAGCTGTAATCGTAGGTTTGATAGTTATTGCGCTCATTGGCGGTCAGGCCCATGGCGGCGGAGGCCTTGATGCCGCGGCTGGTGAAGAACTTCTTCATCGTTTCCATCTCGGCGGCTTCGGCGACAGCCGAGTCGCGGGTGGTTTCCAGATAGACCTTGTCAATCTTCACCTGTTTTTCGACGTTGGCCCATTGGTTGGAAAACTGCGCCATGTTGGCCTCGTTGGCCTTGATCTCCCGCATCAGGAAATAGACGGTGACGCTGAAATTGTTGTAACTGCCCTGCGCGCGCGCCGGCGCAACGCAAGCCATCGCGGCCAGCAGGGCGGCGCCGGCGGCCCATTTCGCCGGAAGGCCGGTCCGGCGAACGCGGGTTTGCAATGGGCGGGAGCGAATTTGGGCCGCGCGGCAGCGCGGCCCTACCAGAAAAAATGAATTACACATAGTTTGACGATTGGCCCGCTTGCCACCCTGCGGCGTTGCCGCAGGGTGGCCTGATGTTAATATGTGCCCAGGGTAACGCGCAGAGTTTCCGGCTCGGTGCCGAATGGCAGGGAATAGTCTGTCTCATCCCCGTTGCGAATGCGCATCACACGGAAAGCGGAAGCCGACGAGTAGTCCTTCCCGTCGTGGGAAGCGTTCGGCTTCCTTTCCAACTGCTCGGCTTCCTCGACGCGCAGCCAGTCGCGCTGTCCGCCGAACGCCGACTTGAACTCGATGGTGCAAGAACTGCCGGTGATGAAGAATTGCTTCTCGTTGATTTGCGCCACCAGCGCGCGTCCCGTCGGCGCGGGCGGGGCTGCGGCTGCCCCCGCTTCGCCGGCTGCGCCGCGCGCTCCGAGCCCTCCTGCCGGGGCGGCCGTTGCCGGGGCGGCTCCGCCGCCGCGCCGGCCTCCCGCGCCGGTGAAGTTGATGATGGCGCTCCAGGCTCCGAAATCGAGCGTCGCGCTCGTTTGGCCCGCCTCCTCTTCGATGGCTTTGACTTTGCCCTCGAAATTAAGCTGCGCCACTTCGCGCATGATCGGTTCGAGCATCCGGTAGTTCATCCCGACCGGGACCAATTCCGCCGGCGTTGCCCGCGTGTAGTCCAGGCCGAAGGGCGACCAGCCGATAGCCCCGCGCCCCAGGGCGGCGAAGCACATCCGGCTGGCGTTGCCGGTCCCGCCGGTTTCCGGAACAAACAGCGTGTTGTCGGGCCGCGCATAGTGGTCCAGCACGGCGAGGTATTTCGCGGTGTCATTCTGGTAAATGTCGGGACAGAGAATATCAATGGCGGGAGCGGCCGCCTTCCAGATATCCAGCACGTTGTCGGTCGCGCCGCCGCTTTCGTAGGAGCCGGCGCGGGGATTGGTGAGTGGATCGCGCAAGGCGGCGTTGACGTACATCGGCAGCGGGTATTGGGCCTTGCCGGCGGCGGCCACCTGGCCGATGTAATGGGCCACGCAGTAGGCGTGAAAATACTCATCCGCGTTGTCGCCGAAAACTTCCTTCCAGTTCCCGCTGGCGCTTTTGGCCCCGTTCCTGCCGTTCAGCGCCTTCAAGAACTCCGCCGGCACCGGCGCGGCGAACACCTTTTCCGCCTCCGGCGAATAGTCGCGGACGCTACCCCATGCGCCCGGCTCATTTTCAACCTGGATCATGATGACGGTGTGAACGGGATCCACGGATTTGATGTGGCTCAACAGGGCGGCGAACGCCTTCATGTCGGCCTTCATGCACGCCTCGGCGAGAGGCGATGGCGAATCCACATGCCGGCCGCCGCGGCTGCCCGTGATGTGGGTGAACATATCCGGGTGGCTCTTGGCCCAGAGCGGGATGTAGTGGCCGCTGCCGTTTTTCCAGGTGCCGAACCAGAGGAAGACCAGGCGCAAGTTGTGCTCCCGCGCCCCCTTGATCATCAAGTCAACAATCGAAGGGTCGAACTTGCCCTGCTCCGGCTCGAATTGCTCCCAATAGACCGGGATTTCCAGCGTGTTGGCATGGAGATCATCCATGGCCGCCCAGACTTTGGGGAGCGTGCCCGGCCACGCGCTCGAATTATGGGACTGCGCGCCCAGCATCAGGTAGGGCGCGCCATCCACAAACAGCGCATGGTGTCCATTGGTGGTGACCACCTGCGGCATCGGTTTGTCGGCGCCCTGCAACGGGGTTTGACCGCTGAACAGGACCAGCCCAAGACCGGCCAGGGCCGCGGCGCAAAACCGGCCGCGGAATCGTTTGCTGATTCTAATCTTCATAGATTGCCGTTCTATTCGCCCGCAAAAACGCGGAATGAATGAGCCGGAACGAACACCTCGAAGGAACCCGAGCCGCCGCCGCCGCCCGCGCCGGCTCCGCCGCGTCCGCGACCGCCGCCGCCACCACCGCCGCCAGCGCCACCGCGTCCGCGACCGCCGCGACCGCCGCCGAAACCACCGCGGTCGGCGCCGCCGGCGGCGCCGCCGCCCGACGCGGCAAGCGTCTTGTCAGTGAGAAGATCGTGCAACGCCGTGGCGCGCGCCGTGACCCGCGCGGTCACCGCTTGCGCCGTGAAGTTCTGAACGATGAAAGTGCGGTTGTCATAGACGAACAGGCTGACGTGATCCGGGGCGTCCATGGTTGCGAAAAGCCCCTGGCCCAACAGGCTGCGAATCTGGGTCAGCACGC
>Ga0182027_10009996_pt1 | contig 13538 bp, 6 predicted proteins | sample 712E1DmetaG_FD_121300 | JGI IMG/M metagenome (GOLD analysis project Ga0182027, IMG submission 121300) | Permafrost microbial communities from Stordalen Mire, Sweden - 712E1D metaG (Illumina Assembly) | ecosystem: Environmental > Terrestrial > Soil > Wetlands > Permafrost | place: Sweden...
GAAGAGATAGCCCTGGCCGATGTCGCACTGCAAGGTGCGCAGTCGATCGGCCTGCTCGATCAGTTCGACGCCCTCGGCGACCGTCTCCAGGCTGAGGGTCTTGCCGATCTTGATCATGGCGTCCACGAGGGCGCTGGCCGTGGGTTCGGTCGCCACGTCGTCCACGAACGACTTGTCGATCTTGATGATGTCGACCGGGAAGCGGCGCAGGTACGCGAACGACGAGTAGCCCGTCCCGAAGTCGTCGATGGCCAGCCGGACGCCGAGTGACTTGAGCTGGAAGAGCCGGTTGATCGTGGCGGCCGTGTCGATCATCAGGACGCTCTCGGTGATCTCGAGGATCAGGCGGCTCGGGAGCAGGCCCGAGTCGTCGAGGGCGTCGGCGATGTCACGCACGATGTTGGGGTGGCGGAGCTGCCGGGCCGAGAGGTTGACGTTGAGCGCGATCGGCTCGTTGGCCGGGATCTCCTTCTGCCAGATGCGGACCTGGCGGCAGGCCTCCTGGATGGCCCACTGGCCGAGCGGCACGATCAGGCCGCTCTCCTCGGCCAGGTGGATGAACTCCAGCGGCGGGACGATGCCGCGGCGCGGGTGCTGCCAGCGGACCAGCGCCTCCACACCCGTCAACCGGCCGGTCTGGAGGTCGATCGTGGGCTGGTAGTGCAGCACGAACTGCTGTTCCTCCAGAGCGGTCCGCAGCTCCGATTCGACCTCGATGCGCCGGATCGCGTCGGCGTGCATCTCGGGGTCGAAGAGCGCGTAGGCGCCTTCGCAGCGGCTGGCCTGGTGCATGGCCAGGGCGGCGTTGCGGAGCATGTCCTCGGCCGTCTCGTCGGCCCCCACCGAGACGGCGATGCCGATGTGCGGCTGGAAATCGACCTGCGCCCCCGGCAGCTGGATCGGCTGGCGGAGCAGGGCCATGATCCGCTCCATGGCCGTCGTGGCGTCTATCGGCGACGTCAGACGATCGAGCAGGATCGCGAACTCGTTTCCGCCCATCCTGGCCACGGTGTCCTGACCGCGGACACACGAGCTCAGCCGGTCCGCGATCATCAGCAGAGCGTCGTCACCGGCGGCGTAGCCGAGGCTGTCGTTGATTCGCTTGAGGCCCTTGAGGTCGCAGTAGAGGACGGCGATCGTTCTGGCGTCGCGCTTTGACGCCAGCAGCGAGTGCTCCACCCTGTTGCTGAAGAGCACGCGGTTGGCCAGGCCGGTCAGGGCGTCGTGGAAGGCTTGATGCCGCAGCTCGGCTTCGAGGGTGTGACGCTCTGACACGTCGCGCGAGTTGAGCACGACGCCGGCGATGGCCGGCACTTCGACCAGGTTCGTCATCCTCGTTTCGGTGAAGATCCACGAGCCGTCGGCGTGGCGGACCCGGCACTCGACAATCGCGGTCGCACCGCTCTCTGCGGCGACGCGCCGGAACTCGGCCGTGACGTGCTCCTTGTCCTCCGGGTGAACCAGATCGGCGATGGGCGCGCCTAGGATCTGGTCGATTTCGTAGCCGAAGATATGGCGGACGGAAGGCGACTGGAAGCGGACCACGCCGGCAACCGAAACGATGCTGATGACGTCGCCCGACGACTGGATCAACGCCTGGAATCGTTCCGAACTCTTGCGCTCGATCGCGATGCGCTGCAGATCGATCCTGGCGATGGCCAATGCCGCCTGAGTCGCGAGACCGCGGATGGCGCCCGGAAGCTCGACGGAGATGCGCGCCGGCGACTCGACGATGAGCGCGGCTCGGGCCTCGCCCGAGACGCTGACGCGCGTGACCAGCACGTTGCCCCGCAGCAGCCCCGGCGCCATGACTCCCGTGGGGGTTCCGAATGCCGCCAGCGCGTCGAGGCCGAAGGTCTTGCCGGGCCCGAATTCCTGCTCGTCCCAGGCCCGGAAAAGGAATTGGTCGGCCAACTCGACCCCCGTGGGGGCCAGCTGGTCGACCTCGAATATCGCGTGCTCGAGTTCCTCTTCCTCGTCGCCGACGCTGCCGACCACGCGGTATCGCGGCGGCGGTGCGTCCGGACCTTCGGCGACGGCAAAGCTGATGCGAGCCCCGGTCATCCCGACGCACATGGCGAGGGCGCCGTCGATCGTGGCTGCGACGATGGACGACATGTCGGCCGCGACCACCAGGTCCAGCCCGGTCGCGGCGAGTATCTGCTCGCGCCGGGTTGTGGCCTCGTAGCGCTGGATCGAGGTGACCATGCCGTGCATCAGCGTGGACACGACCGCGAAGCCGACCACGAAGCCGACGCTCATGGCGAGCGACGTCGCGTCGGCCAAGCCCTGGCCCAGCACTACCGCCGAGATGAGCGCGGTCCGTATCAGGACACGGCGTGTCGAGCCGTAGGCGGATCCGAAGAAGATGGCGGCGGTCAGCGGCGCGACGCCGTAGTCGTTCCAGCGCGGATCGATGGCGATCGTGAAGACGCAGAGCGCGCCTATGACGATCGCGTCGGCTGTGAAGTCGAACTCGCGCCGGTGGTAAGTGAGGAGCCAGCACACGGCCAGGGCGGCCGGGGCGGTGATGCCCGCCAGGTAGAGCTCGATGGGAGCCTCTACGGACGCGGCGGCCATCAATTCGGCCCCGACAAGGTTGGCCAGGGCGAATCCAAGAAGGAGCAGCTGTACTCGGCCCAGCAGGTCTCGCGGGCGTGCCCTGTCCCGCAGACCGACCAGGGTTTCCACGAGTTTCAGCCGATGCAAGACGACCCTTTCCATTGGGCGGCCGGACGATATGGCTATGCGAATGGCGGACGAATCGAATCGCGACTCCGCCTCTACTGACGGCGTCGGTTGGAACGGCCCTCTTCTGAGGTCCAGCTTCTACGTCGAATTAGCGATATTCGGCTGGCCACTGGTTCTCGGCCCGGCCCGAGTCGAAGCGGTGTTAGGATCGCCAAAATCATGACGACCCCCGGACAGCCGCCCCGACCAATCTATGGCGCGAGCCTCCGACCGATCGAAGACAGCGATCTGATCGGATATGGCTCCGATTTTGGTTTCGGCGTCGACGACCTGGACCTCGGCGACGACTACGAGGACTACGAGCTCGACTTCGGCGACCGACTCAGGCTCATTGCCGGCCGCACTCTCGTCCGCGTGGGCTGGCTGGTACTCGCCGCCGGCCTGGCATTCGGGTCGGCCGGCGTGGTCGCGGCGGCGGAGCACTTGCCGTCGAGCGGGGCGCGACCCGAGCTGACCTGGGCCGCCGATCGGGCCCTCACAATCAGGCTCAACGACGGGGTGCGGGAGCTGGCGCTGCTCAAGCAGGACGTCGACTCGCTGAGCACGCAGGCACGGGCGACGCTCTCGAGCCTGACCGACATCAATGCGGTCACTCTGCGGACGGCCTGGGACTCGGGCTGGAACGACGTCAACTCGATCGACACGGAGTCGGCCGACCTCAACGCGAAGCTCGACTGCGCGACCCTGGCATCGACATCAGCGACGGCGCTGGCAGAGAAGTACAGCCCGCCGCTCGTCACCCGCTATCGCCTGACCTGTGTCGCGGTTGCCTCGGTGGCTCCGATCCACGACGACTGGCAGTCGATGGTCGACAGCAGCAAGACCGCTTTCCAGGTCGTGGACGACATCGAATCGCATGACTCGATCGCAACCGACGCTCTGAAGCTGGCGACTCAGGGGCGCTACCCGGAGGCGATCGCCAAGCTCGCCCTGGCCTCGTCCGCCCTATCCGACGCCACCACCATCGCCAATAACCTGGCCAAGGTGACCGACGTGTCGACGCTGACGACCTGGCTGACGAGGACGACCAACTGGGACGCCGCGGCCCTGTTGCTCTGGCAGACCACGATCGACTCCCACGGCCTGATCACGGCGCAGGTCACCGCCGCCCTCAGAGGCGAGGCCGCAGCCAGGGCGCTGCTGCCGGACAACACCTCTGTGCTCCAGGTTGTGCTCTACGAGATCGCCGGCAACATGACGTCGGATGGGATCAGCATCGAGACGGCGAGAGGCCAGCTGGGCGCCGCCCTGGACGAACTGACCGGGGGCAGCGTCCTCGGCGGTTGACTTAGGGTGGGTCGCCCACGCGTCCGCGACTCGGTAGACTTAGCTCCAGGTAATGCGTCGGTATTCCGACGCCATGGGTTGGCGGCGCCCCGATGAGCCGCGAGCCGGAGGACCTGGCATGCAATTGCGCGTGGTCGTCGATCAGCCCTGGGACGTTGCGGCGGATGTGCTCGCAATTCCGTTCGCAGGCGAGTTCGTCCCCAAGGGCGCATTGGCGGAGATAGACAAGCGCGCCGGCGGCGAGCTGGTGGCGCAGGCCGCTTTCGGCGAACTCAAAGCCGAGCGGTACTCCACGGCCGTGATGAGCGGAGGCGAGCTTCGTGCGCCCCGGCTGCTGGCCATCGCGGCCGGTGAAGCCGACACGATCAGCCGCCAGGTGGTGATCCGGATCGGTTCCGCGATCGAGCGGCGCCTGGCCGGGCGCACCGTCAAGACCCTGGCCGTCTGGCTGGGCGACCTGGGCGATCGCATCGACGGCGGTGCAGCCGCCGCGGCCGAACTGCTGGCCCGCGGCGTGGTCGAGGGCGAGTTCGAGCCCGCCACCATCTACCGCGACAACTACAAAAGCGCACCGCCGGTCCTCGACGAGCTTATTCTCGTCGCTCCCGGCGCCGATGCCGCGGCCCTCAAGAAGGCCGCGGAGCGCGGCGTGATCATCGGCGAGGGCGCGAACCTGGCCCGCCGCCTCGACAACCGCTCGGCCAACGACGTCAGCCCCGAAGTACTCGCCGGCGAGGCTCGCGCGATCGCCGAGCGCCTCGGGCTGTACATCGACGTCATCGAGCCGGCCCGCGCCGAGAAGCTGGGCATGGGCATGTTCCTGGCCGTCGGCTCCGGCAGTGACAACCCGCCGCGCATGATCGTGCTTCGCTCCGGAGACGAAGGCGCGCTCGACGCCGCCGGACGCCGTCTGGCGATCGTCGGTAAGGGCGTCTGCTTCGACTCGGGCGGCATCAGCATCAAGCCGGCCAATCAGATGGAAGAAATGAAGATGGACAAGACCGGTGCCTGCACCGTGATCGCGGCCATCGCGACCGTGGCCAGGCTTGCTCCCGGCACGCCGCTGCTGGCAATCGCCCCGACGGTGGAGAACATGCCCGGACCGCATTCCGCGCGGCCGGGCGACATCGTCAAGGCCATGAACGGCAAGACGGTCGACATCATCAACACCGACGCCGAGGGGCGGCTGATCCTCGGCGACGCCATGTGCTACGCCGAGAAGCTCGGCGCCACTCACATGGTGGACATCGCAACGCTGACCGGAGCCGTGGCCAGGGCCCTGGGCGACCAGATGACCGGCGCCTTCGGCACCCCTCAGCCCTGGTACGACGCCGTTGCCGCCGCCGGCGAGAAGGCCGGGGAGAGGTACTGGCAGCTGCCGTTCATCGAGGAGTACCGCAAGGACCTCGACAGCTGGTACGCCGACTTCACCAACACCGGATCAGTTGAAGGCGGCCTGATCAAGAGCGCTCTCTTCTTGCGTGAGTTCGCGACCGTGCCGTGGGTTCACCTGGACATCGCCGGCACGGGCTACTTCCGCAAGAAGACGCCCTACGCCCCGGCCGGTGCCACGGGCGTTTCGCACGCCACTCTCGTGGAGCTGGCCCTGGCCGGCGCCGAGTAGCTTCGCCACTCAACTCATCGGCGGCGGCCTGAAGGCCGCCGCCCTGCAGGAGGCAGGCGCAATGCCGTCAGTGCCGGCCGGGTTAGACCCTCTCGTTCCGCTGTTCGGCGTTGCGGGGGTCGTGTGGGGAGCGGCCGCCGACCGGATCGCGGCCCGGTGGCCGGCCCACGAAGACGGCAGCGTCCGTGGCGTCGACTGGCGCACGGTCGTGGTCGTCGTCTTCGCCATGCTGGCCCTGGCGGCGGTCCCGATCCGGTTCCACGACGCGCCGCAGATGTCGCTCTTCGGGGCCTTCTTCGCGGCTTGCGTCCTGCTCATGGCCACGGATCTCGATCAGAGGTTGATGCCCGACGTCGTCACACTGCCGTTGATCGTGCTGGGTGCGGCGGCGCTGGTCTGGGGCGGTGACTCGCTGGTCTCCCGTTCGCCCGCCTGGGCCGCGATCCTCGGGGCAATCCTGGTACCCGGGTTCCTGTTCGCCATGTCGCTGCCGTTCGGGGCGGACGCCCTCGGCTTCGCCGACGTCAAGTTCATGGTCTCGGTCGGGCTCATCGCGGGATTGGTCCGCATCTCGATCGCGGCTTTCTTCGGCGCGATCCTGGGCGGCGTGGTCGTTTTCGCGCTGCTGATCACGCGACGCGTCTCTCTTCAGAGCTACGTCCCGTTCGGGCCGTTCCTGATCATCGGCGCCGTCTGGGCGATCCTGCTGCCGGCCTCGTCCTGACCGGCTATCCGGCGACGGTCGTGCGGCGCATGTCGCAGCCCGGGCAGTAGTAGGTCGTGGCGTTGTTGGAGCCCTTCTCGAAGCCCAGCACGTCGGCCAGCGGCTCCCGCAACGAGTCTGCCCGAACTCGATAGGCCGGGTATCCGCACTTGCACCACTCGACAGTGCTGGCGCCTGGCTCGACCTGCTGCTCGTCGGTCATCAGGGTTTCGAGAAGACCGCGCTTGTCCTTGTCGGTGCCCTTGCCGTCGAGAATGGCCAGCGACCGCTGCACGAGGTCGAGGTTCGTGAAAGGGGCACTCCGAGGCTGATCCATGCCGGCCAGCGTTGCCGCTGCCCCGGCTCGATCGCGCCACTTGGGGGCGCTGCGAAGAATGCCGTCCAGGGCCTCGACGGCCGGCTCGCCGAGCTCGGTGCACTTGTCCCAGCGGCCCTGCGCCGCCCAGAAATAGCCGGTCATCGAGTCGGCCTCGGTCGGCTTCCATTTCAGCTGGACCAGCGCCGCGATGATGTCTGATTGTTCCAGCGGGTCGACGTGGCCGAACGAAGACAGAAGCGTCGGCAGGGCGGCTTCGCCGCACTCCGCGCAGCGGCGCCACTCCCGCAATGCCGCGTAGTAGCGAACGCCCGTCTCGTCGGCCGGCGCCTGCCACTGGATCTCCGCCAGACCCCGCGCCGCCGCACGCCTGATGACCGGATCCTCGTCCTGCAGAGACGTGACCAGCGGATCGATCACGCGCGGTGACGCGATCCGGGCCAACCGCCTGACCGCGATCTCGCGAACGTCGGCGTCGTCGTGCTTGAGCGCCGTCTCCAGCGACTCCACGGCGCTCTCGTCGCAGAGAGCGTCGAGCGCGGTCGCGGCGGCCCGCTCTACGGCCAGGCTCGACCGTCCGGTCGACTTGTGCCGAACCTGCTCGTGGGCCAGCACGACCACCAGCGGAGCGACCGCCCCGACGTCGCCGATCGACTGAAGAGCCTTGATGACGGTGATTCGCACGGTCTCGTCGGGGTCCATCACGCCCTTGACCAGCGGCTCGACGGCATTTGTGTCGCGGATCCGTCCCAAAGCCGCGGCTGTAGCCCGGCGCGTCTCTCCGTCGGCATCGGTCATCAGACGCCGGTAGACGGCAGTAGAGGCAGCGGCCCTGACGTCGGCGTCGGCGTCCTGGAGTGAGCTGACGAGGGGATCCACCACACGGGCGCCGCCTCGGGCGGAGAGCGCCGCGACGGCAGCCCGCCGGACGCCGGGATTCTCGTCGCCAAGAAGCGCGACCATCGACTCGGCGGCGGTCGGATCCTTCATCGGGGTCAGTGCTTCGGCGGCAGCTCTGCGGATCGCGGCATCCTTGTAACTCAATGCCTTGATCAGACCCTGAATATCTCTCTTGGCCTCCATTTGAGGAATGTCCGGGGGACCGAAGAGCGCCATATAGGAGAGCCTCTTTCTCTCAGAAAACTACCGATCGATGCCCGGGCCGACGGACGGGCGTGCGTTTCACAGGCCACCGCACCGCGTGCAACCGCGCCAAGAGAGGCTAGCACTCTTGAATGCGATCTTGTTAGGCTGCCGGACGCTCTTTGGAGTAAACGGGCAAGCCTGAACGTCCATATAGATCGCTCTCAGCGTCTCGGAATCACCGGAATCGGTTCCTACGTAGCTCAAACGTTCGCCTTCTTCTCGTCAATCGTTGTATTATTGCGGGGCCGGAGTCGTCCTGAGGTGGTGCCCTTCCAAAGGACGGCGTCAGACCGGCGGGCTTAACCGCATGACGTGCTCGATGCTCGGGTGCGCACAACGGAGTGCTCGCACGATGACTGCCTCGAACGACCGCCGCAGATTCCGCCCGCGCCTGGGCCGCTGGCGCTTCCTTGAGCTTCTCCTTGGTATCACGCTGCTCGCGCCGGGCATGGCCATGCAGATTCCGGCCACTCCGGCGAAGGCGGACTCTCTCTCCGACGCCATTGCCGCCGAACAGCGCCTGGCCAAGCTCATCGCCGACCAGCGGGCCCAGCTTGCCAGGTTGACCTCGCAGCAGGCAGCGCTGACCACGACGATCGCCAGTACCCAGGCAAACCTGGCCGGAGTGAGTTCGTCGATTGACGATGCCGAGGCCCAGATGTCGGCCCTCCAGGGCCAGCTCTCCCAGGCACAGGGACATTTCGACAGCCTGGTGGCGGAGCAGGTCGTGCTGCAGACGCGACTTGCTCAGCTGACGAATCTCCAGCAGGAGAAGCAGCGCGAACTCGATGTGCGCGAGCAGATCCTGGCCGGCCGCCTGGTCGCGGCCTACGAATCCGACCAGACGCCGGTCTTGCAGCAGATCCTGACGGCGCACTCGCTGACGGATGCGCTCTCGCAGGCCTCGTACTACTCGTCACTGTCGCAGGCAGACAAAGCCCTGGCCGACCAGATCGCCCAGGACCAGAAGACGCTGTCCCAGATTCGCCAGAGCGTCGAGATGGCCCAGGCCGCCAACAGCCAGCTCGAGGCCCAGGTCGCGGACCAGCGGTCTCAGCTGGCCGACGAGACGACCAAGGTCAAGACCGCCAAGGATGGCCTCGCGGCGCTCAAGACTCAGCTCGATGCCGAGCTTGCCCAGCAGCAGCAGAACCAGTCGAAGCTGGCCGGGAGCAAGGCCGCTCTCGCCGCCTCGATCAAGGCGAACGGCCAGGCCGTCGATCAGCTCGCCAACAAGATCGACAAGCTCATCAAGCAGAACAAGGGCAAGAGCAAGATCCCGTCGGTCTACAACGGCAAGCTTCACTGGCCGATGGGCGGGGTCATCAGCCAGCAGTTCGGCTGCACCGGGTTTGCCGCCGAACCGCGGGTGGGGAGCTGCGCCCACTTCCACCAGGGCATCGACATCGTTTCCCCGTGCTATACGCCGGTCTACGCGGCCGGTTCGGGCGTGATCGTGTTTGTTGGCTACAACCCCTACGATGCCCCGCCCAGGGCCTGGATGGTGATCATCGCCCACTCCTCGAGCCTTGTGACCTGGTACGCCCACATGACGGCCAAGTCGATCCCGGGCATCGTCGCGGGAGCGTACGTGTCGACCGGCCAGCTCATAGGTACGGAAAACACCACCGGACACTCGACCGGTTGCCACTTGCATTGGGCCGTCAGGGTCAACGGCACGTTCATGAATCCGCGACTCTTCGTGTAGCCCGGCGGCCGCAGCCCAGGGGCGGGGCTTCGGGGGAGTTCGGAGTGGATCCATTTCGGCCCGTCTCGGGGGACATGCTCAACGGCTCGTTCTAGTCCGGCCGTTGGGTGCTAGCATCGAACCAGCCCGGCCAGACCGGGGCCGAAACCGAGAGGCTGCGCGATGAAGCGAACTCTGGCGGTGATCCTCGCCGGTGGAGAAGGTGAGAGGCTCTCTATCCTCTCGTCGCTGAGAGCCAAGCCGGCCGTCCCGTTCGGCGGCAAGTACCGCATCATCGACTTCACCCTCTCCAACTGCGTCAACTCGGACATCGACAACGTCGTCGTCCTGACCCAGTACAACCCCCGCTCCCTCAACGACCACATCGGCATGGGCAGGCCCTGGGACCTGGACCGCAACACCGGCGGCGTCCGCATGCTTCAGCCGTACATCGCCCGAGGCCGGGTGGCCGAGTGGTACCGAGGCACGGCCGACGCCGTGCTGCAGAATCTCAACGTCATCGAGCAGGCTCCGGGGGACGTGGTCATAGTCCTGGCCGGCGACCACATCTACAAGATGGATTACCAGCCCTTCGTGGCCGCTCACCGGCGCCATCGCGCCGACGTCACGATTGCCGTCCGGCGGGTTCCGCTGGCCGACGCGACGCGGATGGGCATCCTTGCCCTCGACGAGGACGAGCGCGTCGTCGAGTGGCATGAGAAGCCGCGGCAGCCGAAGTCGGACCTGGCCAGCATGGGCGTGTACGTCTTCTCGAAGCGGGCCCTGCACCAGTGGCTCTCGGACGATCGGGCCGATTTCGGCCACAACGTCATCCCGGCCATGATCGAGGGCGGCGCCCGGGTATACGGATACCGCTTCGACGGCTACTGGCAGGACGTGGGCACGGTCCAGTCCTACTGGGAGGCCAACCTGGCGCTGCTGGCCGACGCTCCGGAACTGGACCTGTACGACCGCGAGTGGGTCATCCACACCCGGTCCGAGGAGCGGGCCCCGGCGAAGATCGGATCGACCGCCCAGGTGCACCGCAGCCTGATCAGCCACGGCTGTGTGATCAACGGATCGGTGGTGAACTCGGTCCTCTCACCCGGTGTGGTGGTCGACGTGGGCGCCGTGGTCCGAGACTCGATAATCCTCTTCGACTCGGTGATCCGACCCGGAGCCGTGGTGGATCGCGCCATCCTGGATAAGGAGGTGGCGGTCGGACCCGGCGCCATCGTCGGCGAGGGCACGGACTACGACACCGTCAATCGGCGCGAGCCCGGGCGGCTCAACACCGGCATCACCGTCGTCGGCAAGAGGGCCGTCATTCCACGGGGCGTCAGGATCGGGCGCAACGTTCTCGTCGGCGAAGGGGCCCGAGCGGCCGACTTCGTGTCGCGCGTGGTTCGCAGCGGGTCTACCGTCGAGCGGCCGCGCGAGCGAGCGGCGAAACCCGCGCTCCGGGCTCGCGTGGGCGAGCCGTTGAACGGGGAAGAGGACGTGGCCCTGGACCTTGAGCCGGCCGCTCCGAACGCGGAAGTCGGCGGCAGGTCCGGTTCGGGCGGTCGCCGTGCTTCCGGGGAGCCGGGCGACTGAGACCTATGACCACTCTGGGCCCGGTACGCCGGGCTTCGAGGGTTCTGGCCGGCTCGATCTTGCTTGCCGCCGGCGTCTCGCTGTGGCAGATCGGGGCTCCGGCTCACGTTGCCGGCGCCCAGACCGACCTGAGCTTCATCTCAACCTCGACGTGGACGGCCGACCCGGCCGTCGGGCGAGTCCATGTTCGAGCCGTTCTGGCCGCGACCTCGCACACCGCCGTCGGCAGTGGCCGCCAGTACTACTACGACCAGGTCCAGCTGACGCTGCCCCCGTCGTCGACCGCCTTCGCGGCGACTTCTCAGGGCGGGAAGAAGCTGGCCGTAGCGGTCGAGTCGGTGACCGCTACCGGCGTGGTCGTCAACGTCGCCCTGGGCCAGCACCTCTACTCGGGTCAGAGCGGAACCATCACCCTGACTTTCGATCTGGCCGATGCCGGCGGATCGACCGATCGCGACTTCCGGATCAGTGAGAACGTCGTGTCCTTCCCGGTCTGGGCTTTCGGCAGCCCGGGCGCCGGCGGCAGTTCGGTCACCGTCTCGTTTCCTGTCGGTTTCGCGGTTCAGGAGGAGTTCGGCGGCCTGACGAAGTCCGTCTCCAGCTCGGGGCCGACCGTCTTCACCTCGGGAGTTCTCCCCGACGCGACGGAACTCAACGCCTGGTTCACGGCGGTCAGGCCCGTAGCCCCGACCGACTTCAAGGTCCGCACCATCCAGGTCGGTCCGCTCGCCGTCACGTTGCGTTACTGGGCCGACGACGTGGGCTGGTCGAATCAGGTTGAGCGCGTACTGCAGCTGGGCTATCCGGCGCTCCGCTCGATGATCGGGCTGGGAGATCCGGCCGGGACGGCGTTGACCGTGGAGGAGGCCTCGACCGAGGAGATCGGCGGCTACACCGGCGCATATGACGTCCGCACGGGCGAGACGCTCATCTCCTACTTCGCCGATCCGTTCGTCATCCTGCACGAACTGTCCCACATGTGGTTCAACGGGAACCTGCTTACCGACCGCTGGGCGCAGGAGGGATTTGCGTCCTACTACGCGGAGCAGGTCGTCCAGTTGATCGGCTACGCCGACCACGCGCCAATCCTGACCGATCGAATGCGCCAGAGCGCGGTGCCACTCAACGACTGGGTCTCAGCAAACCAGGCCAGCTCGGTCGTCGACGCATACCTGTACGGAGCCTCGCTTACCGTCGCCCGCCTGATCGCCACGGGGGCGGGCCAGAACGGTTTGACCGCGGTTTGGAATGCGGCGAGATCGGGGCAAGAGGCCTTTCAGCCGGCTCACGGCGCCAGGACCGAGTCGGGCGGTGGATCGACCGATTGGCGGCGGCTGCTCGATCTCCTGGACCAGCGGACCGGCAACTCGTTTTCCACACTGTTCAACAACTGGGTCATCGACCCGTCGCAGACGGCGCTGCTCCAGCAACGCAGCGTCGCTCTCTCGGCTTACGCGGATGCCCTGAAGGCCGCGGGACCCTGGAACCTGCCTCCGGAAATCCGCATGTCGCTCGATAGCTGGCAGTTCGGGCAGGCGATCGGCTATACGGCGCAGGCTCAGACCGTCCTCGATCAGCGCGACCGAATCGTTGCCGAGGCCGAGGCCGAGCAAACCACACCCCCGCCGACGCTCCAGACGGAGTTCGAGCACTCCGAAATTGCCGCGGCAGCCGTCGAAGCCAACGATGAGCTGGCCGCTCTCGATGCCCTCTCGGCCGCGCGCCGGGCCCAGTCGGATGCCGCGGGTGCCGCTCGCGTCGTCGGCCTGATCGGCAGCGATCCCGATGCGGACCTCAAGTCGGCCAGGCAGGCGTTCGCCGGTGGCGACCTGGACAGTGCCGTCGCGCTGGCAACGGACGCTCGCACCATCTGGGAGAACTCCACCGGAGCCGGCCAGGTCCGGATCCTGGGCAGCCTTGCCGTCTTGTTGGGAGCGCTGCTGCTGCTCTTCGTTCTGCTGTGGAACCGCGGCGCATTCTCGACGGTCAGGGTGCGAGCAAGGGCCGGCGCCACCGCCGACACGACCGCTGACACGACCGCCGACGCCACCGCCGGCACCGCTGCCGCGGCCGGCGCAGCCCCGCCGCTGAGCGGCAACGGCCGTAGCGACGACGACTCCCTGTACGACGAGGAGACCGGCGTCGAAGAGTCCGCCTACGATCTGCTGCAGCGTGGCCACAGCCTGCTGCACGATCGGCACAACGCTCAAGCGGCCGTTGTACTGGAGCGAGCGGTCCGGCTGGAGCAGAGCAAGGGCTCGATCCTGGAGGCGCTCGGACGCGCCTACTTCAACAGCGGCCAGCACGCCCGGGCCGCAGAAACGTTCCAGGCGCTGCTCGAGGTCGATCCGTCCGCGCACTACGGCCACTTCGGTTTGGGGCTGGCCTGCGCCAGACTCGGCCGAAC
>Ga0182027_10009998_pt1 | contig 13537 bp, 11 predicted proteins | sample 712E1DmetaG_FD_121300 | JGI IMG/M metagenome (GOLD analysis project Ga0182027, IMG submission 121300) | Permafrost microbial communities from Stordalen Mire, Sweden - 712E1D metaG (Illumina Assembly) | ecosystem: Environmental > Terrestrial > Soil > Wetlands > Permafrost | place: Sweden...
ACGGAGTACACCAATCCGGGCAACGTGACTTTCCCCTTGGAATCCGGCACCGCCACCGGCACCGCCAGTGGAATCTCCTACACCGATACTTGGAAAGACTCCCCCGCCACCGACTATCAAGCCGCCGCGACCGGCTCGGGCACCCTCGCGATTACCCTGCCCCTGCAAGGGCTTGCCGGTATCAACAACACCGGGTTTGATATAGCCAACCTTGACGACAACTCCCTGTTTTCGATCAGTATCGGCCCGGCGGGAAGCCCTTTCCCAGTTATTACCGACAACTTGGGCGATGCTCTAAAATTCACCACCAACAAGACTGGCGGCAGCGCCGTCTTCCCCATCCGCCTGACCAATGGCTTTGGCTTTGTTGCGTCCAACGGGAGTCTGACGGTCAGTTGGACGGCCTCCGCCATCACGGTCACCGGCTCGTCCTCCGCTGACTTTTTGGGTCTGTCGCTCTTCTTCACCACCAATTCCACCGGGACGCCGGGAACCCAGCCAATCAGTGCAGATTCTGAATTGAGCCTGATCCTCGATGCCAGCGACAACAATGGCGGAACGTTCTTCTACGATAACACGAATATGGCGGTGGCCGGGAAGAATACCGAGACGGAGCACACCAATGCCGACGGCTCCACTTTCCCGCTCGAAGCCGGGACCATAACCGGCACGGCCGATTTCCTTCCTCCCACGGTCACCATCTCCTCCCCCAAGGCCGGCTCCGCGGTATATAACGAGGATTCGATCATTAACCTGGTTGGCACGGCCAAGGATAACATCGCTGTGGCCAGCGTCCTGTATTATATCAACGGCGACTTTGCCGATGCGATGGAAGTGGACCCACAGGACGAATTGCCAACCAACTCGCTTTCCTGGACGGCCGAGGTGGATTTGAGCCAGCCTCCCGGCCAGTTCGGCACCAATGTCATCACGGTCTATGGGATTGACGCCTCCGGCAATGTGTCCGCCAGCCAGTCGCGCGCTTTCCTTTGGATCCAAACCAACGCCGCGACCGTGGCGGTCAGTCCGGCCGGCGCGGGAACGGTCAAGGGCCTGAAGACCGGCCAAGTGTTGCAAATGGGCAACAACTATTCCGTCACCGCCACGCCGGCCAACAAGACCTGGATCTTCTCGCAATGGACCGATATGGCCGGCGATGTCCTCTCCTCCAATGCGACCTTCATGTACAACGACACCGATGGCACCTTGATCGCCAATTTCGTGAACAATCCTTTTACCAACGCCCTCCTGGCGAACAATTATACCGGCCTGTTCTTTGATATTACCAATGGCGCGCTGCCGATTGACAGCGGCTACATCAACATGAAGGTCACGGGGACCGGCGGTTATTCCGGCCAGCTCTACGTGGCTCCCAGCAACTCGCCTTTCACCATCGGCGGCCAACTGGTGATGTCGCCGGATGATTCGGTGGCGGGAGCCAACTTCACGGTCAAGGTCAGCAAAACGGAGTATTTGAACGTCAGCCTGCAAGTCAACAATTTGTCGGACCCCGGCAACGCGATGCTGGGCGGCTTTGTGAACGCCTTTTCCGACGCAACGCAGACCAATCTGTTGGATTCCGCACTCCTTCAGGGCAGTGTAGCCTTCTATAACAACGCCATCGCCGCCAAGCCTTACAATGTATATTTGAGTCTGAATCAGGGAGACCCATCCCAAAGCCCCGGTGGTTACAGCTTTGGAACCGCCACCGTCAGCAAAACCGGAGCCGTGGTTTCGACTCTTAACCTGGCGGACGGCACTTCCCCGCTGATTACCTTCTCCAGTTACATGGCGCAGAGCGGCTATTGTCCGTTTTACGCCTCTCTCTACAGCGGCAATGGGGTGATCCTGGGCTGGTTGCAGTTCGCCACCGATGGCTCCGACACCGTGAATCCTCAATCCCTTGAGTGGATCAAACTGCCTTTGAAAGGCACTTACTACACTAATGGATTCACGAACACTCCATCCATCGCCGGCAATCTCTACCTTCCGCCCAACGCCACCAACAATATCTTCGGAGCGACGGATTTGACGTTCGCGATTGACCAGGGTTATTCCGGTTTGAGCCTGCCGGATGAACTGGACATTCCTGTGACGTATAATCCCACCAAGTTCACCTTCAGCGTTCCGAGTAACACAAATAAACTGAGCCTCACCTTCACTTCGTCCACGGGCGCGATGTCAGGCTCCTTCATTACGCAGGTGGGCAGCAAGACCTCCTTCACCTACAAAGGCGTGGTCGTGAACGGCGTCGGCTTTGGGTTCTATGCGAGCACCAACAAGGAAACCGGGCCGATTATATTCAACCCGCCTATCAACCCGCCAGAACCGCCAGATATTGGGGATTCAAGTTTCTCGCTGATCCACGCCGAGCAGCGTCCTTAGCGCCCGGTAAGAAAGGCCTCCGTTCCGCCGCGGGAGGATGGACTCCAGGCGCCTGCATAAGCGGCGGGGGCCAATGGGGAAGCGGCGCTGGCGCGCGCGCGCTCCACGACCTGTCGGCACATCGCTTGCGCCCGGTCAACGCGAAGCGTCTTGGAGTGCGGAACGGCCAGTTCCGCTTTGGCCGTGAGACCCGAGGCCTCACCCAAATGGAAAAACTTTGTCTCACCCCCGCTCCCGGGTTTTGGGAGGGAATCGGCTTGCAATCATCCCGGCTCCTCATCATCTTCCTGCATTGCCAAAAAGCGTAAGGGCGTCCGAAATGCCTCGTGCCACCCTGTGAGTCAGGATGAACGGCTGGATGCCATTGCCTTTGAGCAAAACACACTATGAATTCAATTCTTCGCCATCTGGCTTTGGGCCTTGTATTGATCGGCGCGGCGGCTCCGGCTTCCGCGGAAACCTTTTCCTTGCGTGACGGAACGCTCTCGCTGGGCAACCGCGCCGTGCTGCGCGGTGTTTCCCCGGAGTTTTCCACCGTCAAAGACCCGTCGGGCGCCGGGGTGTTTTTGCGCTGGTCCGTAAATCGGCCGGATTCCTTGATCGAGGCGCCGCTGGGCGGCGTTGCCGGGTTGCGGCGGTTCACCAGTTGCCATCGCGATGAGCCGTGGTGGATGCTTCCCCAGGCGGGAACCAATGGCTCCGAGGTCGCGCTGGAAACCCAATGGCTGCTGGCCGAAACCGAGTCGGGCGATTGCGTCATGCTCGTCCCGCTGATGGACGGCCCGTTCTGCTTCACCCTGAGCGGCGGCACGAATGGATTGAAAATCAGCGGGATGACCGGGGATGCCGGGGTGACGGGCAAGGGCGGCGTGGCGCTGTTTGTCTCGGTGGGGAACGATCCTTACCAATTGGCCGATGCCGGCGCCCGCGCTGTCAACCAACGGCTCGGCACGGGAAAATTGCGCCGCGACAAGCCTTTGCCGGACTTTGTCAACGACTTCGGCTGGTGTACCTGGAATTCGTTTTACCAGGAAGTGTCCGCCGACAAAGTGCGCGCCGGCCTGGCCTCGTTCGCCGCTGGAAAAGTTCAGCCGCGCTTTCTGATTCTTGACGATGGCTGGCAGGATTACCGCACGATGCCGGGCGGCGAGAACCGGCTGGTTTCCCTGGAGGCAAATCAAGCCCGCTTTGGCGGGGACCTCACCCCCACCGTGCAACTGGCAAAGCATGAATTCGGGGTTCGCACCTTCATCGTCTGGCACGCCATCATCGGCTATTGGGGCGGAGTGGATGGAAACTCCCTGCCGGACTACGGCATCCGCAACAACGTGCGCTCCTTTTCCAGCAGCATCCTGCTGATGCACCCGGAACTGACGACCAATTGGTGGGGGCATGACGTCGGCGTCGTTCCGCCGGGCCAGATTGGAAAATTCTATGACGATTATCACCGCCGCTTGCAGGCGCAAGGCGTGGACGGCGTCAAGGTGGACACGCAGTCCATGCTGGAAGGCGTGGCCGCCGGATTGGGCGGACGCGTGGCGATGACCCGCGCCTACCGTCAGGCCCTGGAATCTTCCGTCGCCAAACATTTCAACGGACGCCTCATCAACTGCATGGCCAACTCGATGGAGACTTACTATGAATCGCCGCGTTCGACGTTGATGCGCACCTCGATTGATTTCTGGCCCGACATCCCGGCCTCCCACGGCCAGCATCTTTATTGCAACTCCCAGGTCGGCGTTTGGTTCGGCGAGTTTATGCAACCGGACTGGGACATGTTCCAATCCGCCCACCCGATGGGCGCCTTTCACGCCGCCGGACGCGCGGTTTCGGGCGCGCCGGTCTATGTCTCCGACACCACCAATGCGCACAATTTCGATCTCCTCCGCAAGTTGGTCCTCTCCGACGGCACGGTGTTGCGCGCCGACAACGTGGGCCGTCCGACGCGGGATTGCCTTTTCGCCGATGTCACGCGCCAGCCCGTCCTGCTGAAAGTCTTCAACTACAACCGCGATTGCGCCGTGATCGGCGTCTTCAACGCCAACTATCACACCAATCAAGCCAGGGCCGTTTCCATCGAGGGCCAGGTCTCGCCCTCGGACGCGCCGGATTTGAAGGGCGCCCAGTTCGCCGCTTATGCGCAGGGTTCCGGACGGATGTGGCTTTGCCGGAGCAATGAGCCAACCTCTGTCAAGCTGGCCGAAGGCGAATGGGAAATCATCTCCTACGCCCCGGTCAGCCGCGGTTTGGCCGTGCTGGGCCTGGCGGACAAATTCAACAGCACCGGGGCGGTGACACACAAACAGTGGAACCCCGACGGCAGTTGTGCCATCCAGTTGCGCGACGGGGGAGATTTCCTGGCCTGGGCGGAGAAATCGCCCGAGCGCGTCGAGGCCGGCGGCAACAGCGTTCCCTTCAAATACGACGCGGCCAGCGGCCGTCTTTCGGTGACGTTGCCAGCGGCCGGCAAAACCGAGGTGATTTTGCGCTGGCCACGCGATGTTAAACCGGGGAATTGATTAAAGGAAACGGCCAGGCTTCGGTAGGGGAAGGTAGAGGGTCTCGATGGATCGGGACCCGCCCAGTCCCGCCGTACCCAAAGCTGTCTTGCTCATTCGGTCAACAAATCCAGCAGGTTGAGGCCGCAGGCCGCCAGTTGCCAGCGGCCGGACACCCGCCTCCGGACACCCGCCTCACCAGCTTGCGGCGCGCTAAAACAACTGTCTGATTTGTCCAAGGATTCGTTTCAGGACGGCTGCGGGCATGGAGCCGATACGCTTGATGACCAGTTGGCGGTGCAAGGCCGCGAGCTTTGCCAAACGCACGATGGATGGCTTTGGCAAGCCACAGGCGGCCAAATCCTCCGGCGGAATCATGAACTCTCCGGCGGTCAGATTGGCGGGAATCTGGGAAGAAATGGCCGCCACAAGCACATCCTCGCCGCTGGCGTTCAAGGCGTCGGAAGATACCACCAAGGCAGGCCGCTGCTTGGCGCTGCTCAAATCGGTGAACGGAAAAGGCACCAGGATAATGTCGCCCCGTTTATAGCTGGTCATAGATGGCATCTTCGGGATTGTTCCAGAATTCGAAGGCGAGTTCGGCCAACCGCGACCACGCCAAATCGTCCATCGGGATCTTGAGATGCTGCGGCAGAATTCGGAGCAACTCCACCTGCTCTTTCACGTCCAGCTTGTCAATGGCCGCACTGATTTCGACGACTGTGCTCATACCGAAAGTCTAGTGCCCGCTGAGAGCAAACGCAAGCTCCCGAAGCTCCCGGATGACTTTCACGCGGCGGGCGGACCGTTCTTCTTGCGTGGCCTGGCTGGGGCGCCTACAAAGCATTTCTTGGGAAAAAGTCGCGGTTTCGCCGCTTTCCGGTGCCGGCATAAACTTGTGACAGGGCTGACAGTGACAGCCCCTTATGTTCTGGCGGCCAGCTCGGCGGCGAGGTTCGCGGCGGCCGCTTCCGGCGACTGGCCTTCGAGCGAAATCCATTCCAGCCGCATTTGCCGCCGGAACCAGGTGAGCTGGCGTTTGGCGAACTGGCGCGTGCGGATTTTCACCAGCTCCACCGTCTCGGGCAAGTTCCGCCGGCCGCGCAAGTGCTCCATCACCTGCCGGTAGCCCAGCGCCTGCCGGGCGGTTGGATTGCGCTCCAGCCCGCGCGCCAGCAGGGATTCGGTTTCCGCCACCAGGCCTTTTGCGAACATCTCGTCCACGCGCCGCGCCAGGCGCTCGCGCAATTCTCCCGCCGGGCGTGTCAAACAAAAAACAAACCCCGCCTCTCCGCTGTCCGCGCCGTCCCATCGCGCCCGTTGCCCGGAAAATGGCCGGCCCGTCAGCCGGATCACCTCCACCGCACGGATGACGCGGCGCGGATTCTTCCTGTCAATCCTTTGAAAAGTCGCCGGATCGCTTCGCTCCAGTTCCGCCAGCAACTCCGCCGGCGGCTGCGCCTCCAATTCGGCCCGCAACGCCGCGTCCGCCGGCGGCGCTTCCCCCAGGCCCTCCCGGTAGGCCTTGAAGTAAAACCCGGTGCCGCCGCAGAAAATCGGGACGTGGCCGCGCGACTGGATTTGCGCGGCCGCCGCGCCCGCCAACCGGACGAATTGCGCCGCGTCGAACGACTCGTCCAATTCCGCCACGTCAATAAGATGATGGCGCACCCGCTGCAATTCCTCCGGCCCCGGTTTCGCCGTGCCAATGTCCAATCCCCGATACACCTGCATGGAGTCCACGGAAATGATTTCGCCGCCGATCCGTTCGGCCAGCGCCAGGGCGACGGCGGATTTGCCCGCCGCCGTCGGGCCGGCCAGGAAGATGGGGCGGGGATGGAGGAGGGAGGATGGAAAATGGAATTCGTTGGCCATCCTCTATCCTCCATTCTCCCCTGTCCGACGCAGGCTCGGCGACGGCGGTATCTTTGTCATTTTCCCTTTGGGCAAGAGAAGCAGCAGCAGCGCCCCGGCGAGCAGCATGCCCACGCTGACGAGTTGCGCGGGCGTGATCCTTCCGGCCACCAGGTCGGATGGAGGATAATCGCCCCGGAAGCATTCGACGAAGGAACGCAGAACCGCATAGCAGACCAGGTACAGCGCGAAGACCTGCCCGTCAAATTTCCGGCGCTTGTAAAACCACGCCAGACCGGCGAACAGGGCCAGATTCAGCAGCGAATCGTAAATCTCCGTCGGATGCACCAAGTGGGGCAAGCCATCGTCCTGCGGATGGGTCTGGTGGCCGGCCGGGAATTGGATGCCCCACGGCAGACTGGTCGGCCGGCCGTAGCAACAGCCGTTCATCAGGCAGCCCCAGCGGCCGAAAAACGAACCCAACGCCACGCCGGGCGCCAGGATGTCCGCCAGTTTCCAGAGCGGAAACCGCTTTCGCCAGGCGAACCCGGCGCAAGCCGCCGACGCCCCGATCAGCCCTCCGTAATAGACGATCCCGCCGTGTTGCACCATGAAGATTTCCACAAGGGGCGAATGGCCGTTCTCCCGGGCCGCATTGGCCACCTCGGACCAGTACGACACCACGTAAAGCGCGCGGGCGCCGACAATGGTTCCAATCAGCAGCCAGGTTCCGCAGTCGAAGATCGCGTCCGGGTTGAAGTTTTCCCTCAAGGCGCGGCGGCTGGCGTTCCACAAGCCGAACAAGAAACCGGCGGCCACGAAAATGCCAAACCAGGTGACGGTCAGCGGCCCCAAATCAAAAGCAATTTTATGCACCGCCGACAAATTAGAATCGGCCCGCGCAAAGAGCAAGGCGGGCCTTCGCGCCGGGCAGGCGCATCGCGGAAGCAGGAAGAAAGGGGCGAGAGGCGGCTTGGGATGAGTTGCCCGCGACCCACAGGACGAATGGGACGAATGGGACGAATGGGACGAATGCGGGTTCGCGGATGGGCAGAGAGGCTCAGTAAGGGGAGTCCACCGTGGAGTAGGTGCGGATTTGGTCCGAGGGGCGGTCGGTGTCGGAACCGAGCGGGAAACGGGGGAAGGCTTTGAGGGAAAGTGTCAAAGCAACGGTGAAATCCGCGGGCTGGGCGGGGCCTTCGGTGACGCGGAAGGTCAGGGCGCCGGTCCAACTGCGCAGGTCGCGGTAGAGGGTGTAGTCTTGCTCCTGGAGGGTGCCGTCCTGGGCTTCGAAACGTTCGGCGATGTGGAAGGCCCAGTTTTCATTCAGCCGGTAGCGGGCGCTGATGCCGAAAAGATTGTGGCCGGACAAGGATTGGCCGGGATAGGTCAGGAATTCCGGATCGTTGTTCATCAGGTAACGGTAGCTCAAGGAGAGGCTCCAAGTGCTGTTGGGAGTGAGGGTGAGGGAGTTGATGGCATCGCGCCAGCGATGGTCCGGCAGATCGTAACGCAAGGAGGAGTTGAGGATGACCCAACTGCGGGGCCGGAAGGCCAGATCGGAGTAGAGATCGGAAAAAGTGTGGTTGGTTCCGGGCGTGAGGTTCCAATCGGTATAGACCGCCCAGTTGATGAAGTCTTCGACGCCGTTGTCGCGTTTGGTCTGGAACCGGTTGCGCAGGGTCAGGCGGAGGAAATTCTGCTTGCCAATAGAATCCATGGAATTGTAATCCGGGTATTCCATGGGCAGCAGGCGCAGGCCGGGCAACTCGGTGTCGAATTGCGGCAGTTGGGAAGGCGCGCGCGAGGGGGCGGGAACGTAGGCGTAGTTGAGGTCCGGCTCGAGGATGTGGCGCAATTCATGCAGGTCCCAAAAGGAGCTTTCCACGGCCGGATAAACGCGGGAGGCTTTGAGGGAAAAATCCACGCCGGTGTTCAAGACGCCGCGGGTTTGGGCGTTGGTCGGGGAGGCGGGGCCTTCGACGGCGCTGTAGTAGGTGAAGCGCCCGCCCACGCGCGGGGTGACGTTGAGCCAGCCGAAGAAGGTCTCCGGCAGGGTGAATTGGTGGACGGTGTCGGCGCGGGTGGCGGAGTAGTTGGTGGCGGGGTTGTTGGTGTCGGAAAACGCCTCGGTGAAGTAGCCGACGGAAGATTCGCTTTGGTAGAAAATGGGGGTGCCGCCCAGTTGCTGGCGCAAGCCGGTGAGCTTGATGTCGGGGAGGCGTTCGACGGTTTCAAAGAAGTTGACCAGCCGGGGCTGGGCCATGGCGTCGAGGGTGAAGTTGGGCCAGAGTTGATTGGCCTCCGCGTAGGAAGCCGGTTCCACGTCGGCGCGGTATTCGCTTTCGAAGAAGTCGCGGATGATGAGGGGATCGCTCTGGTAATTGGCGAGGACTTTGAAGGTGAAATTGGTGGAGGGGCCGTTGCTGTAGTTAAAACTCATGCGCTGGCGGTTGGGTCCCAGGTGCGGAACGATCAGCCCGTCGGCTTCCGGCACCTCGTCATGGGCGTAGTAATAGCGGAAGGCCGCCTGGCCGTAGTCGCCGAGGTGGAAAAGAAGATCCGGCCCGCCCGCCAGGCCGCGCCGGGTGCGTTCGTCCAGATGGATGGTGCCGTCCAGGTTCGTTCTGCCGTACCAGTTGAAGGCGCCCAGGAGAAACGCGCCGTAGGAACTGCGGTATCCGGGCACGAACTCGAAATTGTCGGGGTGCTTTCCCAGTTGGCGGTGGAAGTAGGGCCAATAGAAAATGGGCGTGGATCCCAAATAGAGGGTGGCGTCGCGCGCCTGAAAGTACTCCCCCGGCACAATGGTGATGAAACGGGCGTGGATGCTGTAGATGGGTTTGGCGTAGTCGTCGGTGGTGACAATGGAGTCGGCGGCGGAATAAATCTGGTTTTTGGTGTCGCCGAACAGGAGCTCGCCGGAGAGGTTGAAGGGCATGGCGGCGGTTTTATAGGCGCCGGCGTGAACCTCGCCGGAGTTGAAATTGTAAGTGGCGTTGGTGCCGCGCCAGATGCGGCCATGATCCAGGATGACGACGTCACCCTCGGCCTGGATTTCGCCGGTGAGATTGACGACGGAGGCACGGTCGGCCGAGACCAGCACGTTCTGATTGCTGGCGATGACGCCGCCGGTGAAGAAATTGGTGCCGCCCACAGCATAGGCGGAGGAGCCGGCGGCGGGGCCGAAGATGTCGGGCGGCCCTTCTTGTGCTTGACAAATAAAGGCCGCCAAGGCGGGCACGACCAGCAGGATCGGCGAATAGAACTTCATGAAACGCGCCACAGCTAAACAAAAGCAAGGCGGACTGCCAAGACAGATTTGCGGAAGATGTTGCGATTAGCGCGGCTTGATTTCGACTTCGGTGAAGCCGATTTGGAGAAACAGGGCGGTCAACTGCGCCTGGGCGCGGTCCCGGGCGTCTTTCAAGATTTCGCTGTCCAGGGCGACGACGCGCAGTTCATCCACGGCCTGTTTGCGGGCGTTCTGTTCCAGGTCCTTGTCAAAGGCGCGCAAGGTGCCTGTGGTGTAATCGAGGACTTGAGTGTAGTGATCGTCCAGATAGACATCGGTGATGGCGGGGGGGGGCAGGCTGACGGTGATCTTTTTGCCGGTGATCTGGAGATCGGCGGCCTGGAGATTGTTGAGGTTGATGCCGGCCTTGACGATGCCGTGGGCGAGGAGGAGCACGCGGTTGTCGCCGTACCATTTGGCATCCCGGACATCCACGAACTTTTCGAGGACATACTTGACGGTGACCAACTGGGAAAGGGTCTGGACCTGGCGCAACAGGGTGGCGGTGTTGGCCATCGGGGGACTTCTCAAAAGACCGCCGGTATGGGAATAGGCGCCAAAGAACAGACACAGCGCGAGAATCGTCGCGACCGGGACGAAAACGGTGATTGCTTTTTTGAACATGGTTGAAGGGTATCTCTTTTGGCAGGGCGGCAAAAGGGAAAACGCCATCCTGGGAAGGCGGCTGATGAGGGATGGATGGGACGAATGGGGCCTATAGGACGAATGGGGCCTATAGGACAAATGGGGCCAATAGGACGAATGGGGCCTATAGGACGAATAGGGCCTATAGGACAAATAGGGGCGCTGACGGAGGGGTTGCCGGATGGCGGGGTTTGGGCTAGGCTGGCAGGCATGAATTCTGTATGGACCGGGCATTTTCCGAATTGCCGTCCGCGGCGGCTGCGCCGAACACCGGCGCTGCGCCGGATGGCGCGGGAGACGCGGCTGGAGGCGGAGCAGTTGGTGCTGCCGCTGTTTGCGCGGAGCGGGCGCAAGGCGCGGCAACCCGTGGCCTCGATGCCCGGAGTGTTTCAACTTTCGCCGGATGAGGCGGCGCGGGAGGCGGAGAAGGCGCACGCGCTGGGGGTGCCGGCGGTCTTGCTGTTCGGCATTCCCGATGGGAAGGATGAAAAGGCCTCGGGCGCTTATGCCCGAAACGGCATCGTGCAGCAGACCGTGCGGTTGCTGAAGAAGGAACTGCCGGAGTTGCTAGTGGTGACCGATGTGTGCCTGTGCGAATACATGAGCCACGGACATTGCGGCATTGTCGGCAAGGAACCCGGGCGCGAAGTGGCCAACGATCTGACGCTGCCCTTGCTGGCGCGCACGGCGTTGAGCCACACGGAGGCCGGCGCGGATATGGTGGCCCCCAGCGACATGATGGACGGGCGGGTGGCGGCAATCCGGCGGGAGTTGGACCGCCACGGGTTCAGCGGCACGCCGATCCTTTCTTATGCCGCGAAATTTGCCTCGGCTTATTACGGGCCGTTCCGCGAGGCGGCGGAATCGGCGCCCCAGTTCGGGGACCGGCGGAGCTACCAAATGGACGGGGCCAACGCGCGGGAGGCGTTGCGGGAGGTGGCGATGGATATCCAGGAGGGCGCGGACATGGTGATGGTCAAACCGGCGCTGGCGTATCTGGATGTGTTGTATCGGGTGAAGACGGAATTTGGCTTTCCGACGGGGGCCTACGCGGTGAGCGGCGAGTATTCCATGATCAAGGCGGCGGCGGCCCGGGGCTGGCTTGACGAGCGGGCGGTGACGCTGGAGACCTTGCTGGCGATGCGCCGGGCCGGGGCGGATTTCATCATCACGTACGCGGCGGCGGACGCGGCGCGGTGGTTGAAGGAAGGGCGCTGATGAAGGGCCAGACCCGCAGGGGGGTGGGGAAAGCAGAACCCAAAAATGGCAGGGTCCGGTCCGGGCCGGGCGGGATCAGCCGGCTTTTCTGACCAGAAAAATAATCACCGCGATCAGGACGAGGAAGACCACGACCGCCACCCCAATGAAGATTTTGGTGCCCATGTCGTTCTTCTTGGCAAAGCCGCTTTTTGCGTTGTCGAAGGCGACGATTTTGGTGGAGGTGTCCTGGCCCAGTTTGACGCCCTGGGGAATGACCATGGTTTGATCGGGAAGTTTCTTGGAGGCGGCGGGTTTGGCCCCGACATCTTCCAGGCGCATTTCCACCTGCCCCAGGCGGATGATCTGGCCGGGTTTCAGAACGGCTTCGCCGACGAGTTGTTGTCCGTTGATAAAAGTGCCGTTGGTGGAGCTAAGGTCGCGCAGGACCACCTCCGAGCCGCGGAGGAGGATTTCGCAGTGATGGCTGGACACCGAAGCTTCCGGGATGGGGAAAGTGTTGTCGTCCACCCGGCCGATCGTGGTCTTTTCCACCTTCAGCTCGTGAGCTCTTCCGGTCAATCCCTCACTGAGAATAACAAGTCTTGGCATACGTCGGCTTATGGGGATTATGACCATTTGCGGCAGCAAGTCAAATGGAAATGCGCGTCATTTTTCAAGGTTTCGCAAAAAGGTTTTCACTCCATAGTTGCACCTTTGGAAAAATCGAGTAAAAAATAGAAGGATTATAGTGATGAAAGCGACCGTGAGCAGATGAGTTTGGAATCTATTACGCGGGGAACACCCGCCGGATGGCCACCGAAGCAAGGCCTTTATGACCCGCAATATGAGCATGACTCGTGCGGGGTGGGGTTTGTCGTCAATATCAAGGGAAAGAGATCGCACCAGATCGTCCGCGACGCCCTGAGGATTCTCATCAATTTGAACCATCGCGGGGCCTGCGGCTGCGAAGCCAATACGGGGGACGGGGCGGGGATTCTGATGCAGGTGCCGCACCTTTTCTTCAAGGAGGTCTGCGGCAAGGAAAAAATCATCCTGCCGCCGCTGGGCGATTACGGGGTGGCGATGGTGTTTCTGCCGCGCGAGGGCAACGAACGGCGGACCTGCGAAAAGATGTTTGAGAACATCGTGGTGGAGGAAGGGCAGAAGTTCCTGGGCTGGCGGGTGGTGCCGACCAATAACGCGAGCCTGGGGGAGACGGCCAAGGCGGGCGAGCCGTTCGTCCAACAGGCCTTCATCCGGCGCAACCCCAAGCTGGCCGATGACCTGGCGTTCGAGCGCAAGCTCTACGTGATCCGCAAGCGGGCGGAGCGGACGATCCGTTACGGAACGGTGCGGGGCGGGCATTTATTTTACATTTCCAGCCTTTCGGCGCGCACCCTGGTTTACAAGGGAATGCTCCTGACCGAGCAGATGGAGGACTATTATCCCGACCTGAAGAACACGGCGATGGAGAGCGCGTTGGCGCTGATCCACTCGCGGTTCAGCACCAACACCTTCCCCAGTTGGGACCGGGCGCATCCTTACCGCTACATCGCGCACAACGGGGAGATCAACACCCTGCGCGGCAATATCAACTGGATGCACGCCCGCCAGGCCATGTTCCAGAGCGACTTGTTCGGCAGCGACCTGCCCAAGCTCC
>Ga0182027_10009999_pt1 | contig 13537 bp, 8 predicted proteins | sample 712E1DmetaG_FD_121300 | JGI IMG/M metagenome (GOLD analysis project Ga0182027, IMG submission 121300) | Permafrost microbial communities from Stordalen Mire, Sweden - 712E1D metaG (Illumina Assembly) | ecosystem: Environmental > Terrestrial > Soil > Wetlands > Permafrost | place: Sweden...
ACCACGTCCGTCTGCCGCTGGTACCTCCCACAGACGCCACTCGCGTCCGGCTCGAACGGCTGGCCAGTGAACTCGGGCTGGTGAAAATAGGGGTTAGGGGTTAGTGGTCAGGGGTTAGAGAGCAGTGATCAGTGGTCAGCCTCGACTCAGACTCGACATTGGGATTGCAAGAAGCGCTGTGTAAGGCTCATGGCAATTCTTCGGGGTTGATGAGCGGGCTACCGGCCTGGAAGATCGGGTACCCCCACCCCTATTTTGTACGCAAATTACTTGTTTTCTTGAGGTTACTGGAAGGGTTGCGCCGCAAAATCCTGATAACAATGAAGTTCCCTGCAAAATCGTCCAGGATAAGGAGTTACATGCAGCTTCGGCCTCTGCGGGCAGCTTCCGTGCCGGGACGATGATTTGAAGAAAGACTTCTAAGGATTATTGTGCAACGAAGGGTGGAAATCATCTGCACTGGTACAGTGATCAGTGATCAGTTTGCCCGGTTGAGGTTCATCGTCTCCCACTCTCAGAATCGAGATATGGGCCAACCGCGGAGACGCTTGCCTTTCATACACAATGAGGATATTCCAATACTGAATCCGTCGATCGTGAAATGTGAGTCTTCCCTCCCCGGTCCCCAAAAGCGAGGGACCGGGGGCACCCTCAACTTGGTTTGAAAACATCACCGGGACCGAGGCCACCCGCCGCGCAATGAGAAGAAGGGGCGACTCTCAGCGTACACTGTTTTTATTATGACGAGTGAACGGTTGTCTGTTTCCACGATGAAAGATCCCGTTACCTGGCTTTATCCTCCGATCGAGGCCTACCACGAGGACCGGCTGCGGGTTTCGCCCGTGCACGAACTCTACTTTGAGGAAAGTGGCAACCCCGCCGGCAAGCCGGTGGTGTTTCTCCACGGCGGTCCCGGCGGCGGCTCTGATCCTAAACAGCGCCGCTTCTTCCACCCCGAAAAATACCGCGTTATCTGCTTCGACCAGCGCGGCTGCGGCAAGAGCACGCCCTACGCGTCGCTGGAGGACAACACCACCTGGGACCTGGTAGCGGACATCGAGAAACTCCGCGCCCACCTGGGTATCGAGCGCTGGCAGGTATTCGGCGGCTCGTGGGGATCCACGCTTGCCCTGGCCTACGCCGAGACGCATCCGGAGCGCGTGACGGAGCTGATTCTGCGCGGCATCTTCCTTCAGCGCCGGCAAGAGATCGAATGGTTCTATCAGCGCGGCGCCTCGATCCTTTACCCGGATGCGTGGGAACCGTACCTGGCGCACATTCCGGAGGCGGAGCGCGGCGATCTTCTCACTGCCTACTACCGCCGTTTGACCAGCGAGGACGAGACCGTGCGGCTTGCCGCCGCGAAGATATGGAGCGGATGGGAGGGCGCCACGTCAAAGCTACTTCCCGATTCAGCCTTCGCCGGCCACTATGAAGAGGATGAGTTCGCCCTGGCCTTCTCGCGCATCGAGGCCCACTACTTTTTCCACCGGGGTTTCTTCGAAAGTAACGATCAGTTGCTGGTCAATGTCGGACGGATTCGCGCCATCCCAGGAGTGATCGTGCAGGGCCGCTACGATGTGGTCTGTCCCATAGAGAGCGCATGGGCTTTGCACCGTGCATGGCCTGAGGCCGACCTGGTGATCACGCCGGACTGCGGGCATAGCGCGTTCGATCCGCCCAATACGCGTGCCCTCGTGGCGGCTGCCGACAAGTTCGCCAGTTGCTGAAGGAAGACATGAATTCGCTCATCACCGCGCACGTTGGTGGCTATAGGCGGGTGGCCCTAGCCTCATACAGCATTTTATCCAGTTGAGGGCGCCCCCGGCCCCTCGCCTTGGTTTGAAAACATCACCGAGGCTGGGGGCACCCGCCCACCTGCCTATTGGTGTAGAGTACGGCGTGGACCGGGAGGTCCACGCAACAGCCGGCCAGGAGGCCGGCGCTACCTATTCATGCAGCGACCGGGGCGGAGGCCTTCTATCCGGCAAGCGCCTTCTTCACCATTTCGCTGACGGTGCGGCCTTCAGCGCGGAGGCTGGCGGCCTGGAGCCTGGCCTGGACGGCTTTCATGACCAGGCCCATCTCTTTGGGAGTGGGCTTGTGGCCGGAGGCGGCGGCGACTTCCGCGACGGCTTCGGCGACCAAAGCACTGAGGGCGGCTTCATCGAGAGCCTTGGGGAGGAATTCCTCGATGACGACGATCTCGGCGGCTTCCTTGGCGGCCAACTCCGGCCGGTTGCCGTTGGTGAACTGCTCGATGGAGTCACGGCGCTGCTTGACCATGGTGGCCAGCGCCTGCTCGGACTCGGCGGGGGTAAGCGGAGCACGCTTCTCAATGGCCTTGTTCTTGAGGGCGTTCTTGATGAGGCGCAACGTGGTGGTGCGGACCGCGTCGTGGGCCTTCATGGCGATGATGACTTGCTGGCTGATACGGGCTTCGAGTGCTCCTGCGTCAAGCATGGTGTTCCTTTCGTTTCCATGATGGGCAATCAACGGTGCGAGCCAAGCTGCGCCGTTTCAAAACCAAGACTCATTGCTGATACGGCCCAAGAGAAGAGCCACCGCCATCGGGCGGTGGCTCTGCATTGGGTGAAGAAGATTCACTCCACGAGCGGCGCTTACGCGCGGCTCAGGTAGGCGCCTTCGCTGGTGTCGACGCGGATCTTTTCGCCTTCGTTGATGAAGGCGGGAACCTGGACGACGAGGCCGGTGTCCGTTTTGGCCGGCTTGCTGACGCTGGAGGCGGTAGCCGACTTGAGGCCCGGCTCGGTCTCGACGACGGTGAGCTCGACGCTGGCCGGCAGCTCGATGCCTACAGCCTGACCGTCATGGTAGCTGACCTTGATCTGCAGGTTGGCCGTCAGGTACTCGATGGCATCGCCCAGCGTGGAGCCCTTGAGCACGGTCTGCTCGAAGTCCACCGGATTCATGAAGTAGTAGTCATCGCCGTCGGCGTAGAGGAACTCCATGGAAACCTCGTCCACGACCACCTTTTCAATGGAGTCAGCGGAGCGGAAGCGGTGTTCGAACATGGCGCCGGTCTTGAGGTTGCGCAGCTTGGCCTGAATGAAGGCGCGCAGGTTGCCCGGCGTGCGGTGCTCCACTTTGAAGACCAAGTGCAGTTGGTCGTTGTGCTTGATGATCATGCCGGGACGCAAATGAGTGGCGGGAATCGCCATAAAGTTTGAAGCTCCTTGCCTGGGTTGCGCTCAAGGCGCAAGAAAGATGGGCCTTAGCCCATCTTCCATTGTAGCTCAGGTGCCGATTGACGCCCCTGCGGCGGCTCTGCGAGACTCTGGCCCATGGAATACAAAGGGAAAGTGGAGTATGCGCACGAACGGAAGATGCGCACGCGGAATACGCGCATCTACCGGCTGGCGCATTGGCCAATCTGGATTTTTGTCTTTTTCCTGGCGCCGGGGCCGCTGACATTTTCGCTCTTCGCGCATGGGTTCAGCTGGGGTAACTCAGTGTGGCTGGGGTTGGTGCTGGCGGGGACTGGCGTGGCCGCTCTGCGTGGGCGGCTGCCGGGCGCGGAGCCAGGGCCCTATATTCTGCGCTTCGACGAGGACAAGCCGAATCCGCTCTACCGGCGCGTCTGCTACAGCTTTGCGTGGACGGCCGTGGTGAGCTATGCGCTGCTGAACCTGAGCGGCCTGCTGATTGCCGCAGTGACTGGCAAATGGACTATGGGCCAGATTTACCACTACGCCTACCTGCCGCTGGCCGCGGTGATTCTGCTGCTGGGCGCGCTGGGCAAGTTGCCGCGGGTGGAGTCCTCGACCAAGTGCGAAGGCACCCACCGGCGGTACTTCTACGGCTCAGTCTGGGCGGTAACGGTGGCGCAGACGCTGCTGCTGGTGCTATGGAAGACATTGCCGCATAGCAGCGCAACCAACCTGGTGAAGCTGGAAGCTTATGTGGGCGCGCTGGCGCTGATGGGCTGGTTTGCGTATTGCGGAATGCTGCCACGGACGCGACCGATTTTGCCGGGAGAGTGCGTAGTCGCGGACTGATTAGAGCGGTTCTCCAATTTCTGTGGCGTTTCCGGTATCGTGCAAGGTGGCTTTTCCTTGAGGAAAAAGCCACTCAGCGGTTGTGCTTCCCCTTTACACCAATTGGAGAACCGCTCTATCGCGCCGGCTGGTAAGGCTCAACACGCAGCATATCGGAGAGGATGCCGCGCTCCTCGGGGCTGAAGACGCCCTGGTAACGGGCAGAATTGAGCACCGTCGGACGCTGGTCCAGCGGAACCGCGCGCAAATCCTGAAAGGCGCGCTTCATCATCGTCTGGCGGTCAACGGGCAGGGCGGCCCAGCGGCGCGCGGAGAGGTTGATCTGCATCCGCTGCTGGGGCGGCAGATGGTCGATCATCTCAGCGCGGGCCAGGCGGCGCTGGCGCTGCTCCTCGGGCAACTGGTCTACCTGATGCAACTGCTGCACGACCCGCTGCTGCTCGGAAGGGGGAAGCCGCCGGAAGTTGGGGTCGCCGCGGAGTATCCGCTCCTGCTCCTGGGCGGGAAGGTTCTGGTGCTGATTGAGCCAGTCGCCCAAGTGGCCCGGCGCGCCCTGAGAAGGCTGGGCATACCCGGGATAGGCGGGACGGGAATAGCCCGGCCCCGGATAGGGCGAGCCGGGATAAGCGGAACCCGGATAGCCGGGACGTGGATAAGCGGAGTGAGGCGCGGAGTAGCCGGGCGCCGGGCGCTGCGGGGCGTTGGCTTGCGACCGACCCTGGGCTTGCACAGCAGGCCGACCCTGGTTCCGCGGCCAGGAGGACTGAGGTCGATAGGTTTGTGGCCGGGCAGGTTGAGGCGCGGGCGCGCTGGAGTGCTGACCATGAGCCCAGGCCGCAGGCACACAAAGAAGGGCAGTTGCCGCAGCCATGGCCATGCGACCGATCCGTCCCGCATTGTGTGCTTCAGTCAACATTTTCTTTGCACTCCCTGACTACCCGTTCCAACCCGCTTCATTCTGTGTGAAACCCTGAAAAACATTCCTCAGAGGCTGAAGCCCGTGTTGATTTTCTAGCACTTGCGGACTACAAAAAGTTAGTCTCCGCTCTCGTTGTTGCTGGAAAGCGCCTCCAACTGGTCCAGCAGTTGGGCGTTGTTCTCCATGGTTTGCAGGTCATGCACCACGGCGGCCTGTCCGGGAGCGGCCGACGGCTGGTCCCAATCAGTGATGCCCAGATAGGCTCCGCCACCCACTAGCAGCACAAAAGTCAGCGCCATGGCTGCCAGCGGACGAACATGGGAGGGCTGCCCGTAGGCAAAGCGCACGCGCAGCCGCGCAAGCCAGCTTGCCGGCTCGGCTTCGCTCTCATCCCTGAGGCGCGCCTTCAGCCGGGTGAGGAAATACGGACTCGGCTCCGGCCCCTTCCATGTATCCAGGAGGGCCATCGCCGCTTGCAGCTCATCGAGCTCCCGGCGGCAGCGGTCACACCCGGCCAGATGCGTCTGCACCTCGGCTGGCGCAGCGACCGGATCGAGCAGCAGGCTTGCCAGCTCCGCGTCCATCCCGGCGCAATTCGCCTTCATCCGTTCTTTGCGCATCCATTCCATGATGACCACCCCACTTCCCTGCCGGTCACGCCCGGCTTGTTTCACCTCAAACAAAATCCTTCAACTTGTCTCTCAGCGTCTGGTAAGCGCGGAAGAGCAGCGACTTGGTTGCCGATTCGCTCAACTTGAGTACTTCGCCGATCTGCCGATAGTCCATTCCCTGGTACTTGTGCATCAGGACGGCTATCCGCTGCCGTTCGGGCAGCGCCATGACATGCGTCCGAATGGCTTTCATCCGCTCTTCGCGCAGAAGGTGCTGCTCCACCGAAGGCTCATCGTCGGCCACGTCCGGCGTCGTGCCGGTCTGCTCGTCGGGAGCGTCCAGATAAACATTCCGCACCGCCCGCTCGCGCTTGGTGTCGCGTGCGTAGTTTACCGCCAGGTTCGTGGCAATCCGGTAGAGCCAAGTAGTGAATCTGGCCTCAGCCCGGTAGCTCTGCCTGGAGCGGTAGACGCGGAGGAAGACCTCCTGCGCCAATTCCTCGGCAATGGCCTGATTGCGCACCATCCGGAAAAGGAAATGGATGATGGGCCGGTGGTATTTTTCAGCCAGGTAGTTAAACCCCGATTCGTCGCCCGCTGCGGCGCGCAGCATGACGGCTGCATCGCTCATAGGGTCCAGGTCGGCCGCCATACCTGGGCGCTCTTCCGGTTGCATAGCCGGACGCGCTCCCAAGGACGGGTTGTCCAGGACCAGAGTTGCCATATCCTCTGGAACCCCATCCTGGCCGGAAGGTTGCGCAGAAAGAACAGTTTCCGGTTCAAATTTTTTTCGTTCGGGAGGTGTTGGGGGCGCGCCAGACGGGCTGCCGCTGGTTCCGGCCATCAGAAACGCGGAATCAGCCGGGGAAAGGCCGGAGGAGAAGGAACTTGGGCGGGTCGGGGCTGGAGTAATAAGTGCTTGATTTTGCGGGCGTTGATTCGGCAGGCCCTGATTTGCCCGCACAGGGGGGGCCAGCCCAGGAACTGGGCGCAGCACTGCCTCCCCCTCGAGGCGGGGACCCGCTACACTTCGAATTGAACTTGCTCTCCAGCGCATCGGCAGTTGGGCTCGGGTTCCGGCTGGTCTGAGTTGGCCGCTAGGGTTGGCCGTAAAGCCCCGCTGGTGTTACTCTAACCTACGGGATGCCGTGCTGGCTTGTCTCATGCCAGCCCTCACCAGAGTTCGCCAGAACTCGCGAGGGGCGCTTAACTCAGCGGTAGAGTGCCACCTTCACACGGTGGAAGTCGCAAGTTCGAATCTTGCAGCGCCCACCATTTAAGAATCAACAACTTACATCATATTTTAATGCGCGATTCGTGCACATTCACGCACTATGCGGAGTGGTGTTGGCATTTTGCATTGGATGATCTGCGTCTGGTCTCGGCCGCCCACACCTAATAGGCAACATCCAGTGCAAAATTATTCGGCCGAAGATGTCAATTCTGATACACGGAGAAGATGCCACCGAATGGTGCAATGGGTCTAGGATTTAGGTTTTTTCCGCAGACAGTTTGCGAATCATTAATAACTCAGGACTCAATACGCCGCTATCTAGTCCCTCATGGAGCTAGGCAATGTTACCTCGCTCCATGAGGGACTAGCCTTTATTGCACCGTTACGTTGAGAGTAAATGGAAGCGAGATCTGGTCGTGACTCCCATATACCGTAGTGATAGTGCCGTTCGACCCAGGGACGGTGACACTTCCCACCTGCTGCGCCGTGATAGTAACCGCATAAGTCCCTGCAGGCGTCTTGAGGGAATCTGTGCTTTGAGTCAGCGTGCTTGTTGAACAAGCAGTAATCCCTGTCAACACTCCGCCCAGCGCAAGAATGCAAAGGAGCGCAAAGTAGCGTGATATGCTCTTGCGCCTGCCGCGAACAAGAAGGCCGAAGAAACCAATTCCGAACAGAGCTGCGTAAGTGAATGGAGCCTTCTGGCTGTTCTGGATCGATGCAGTTGACGTCCCTACAGGGAAATTGGTTTGGATGGTGACAGTGGCCGTCCCCGGCGTGGTTGTGGTGACATTGATTGAAGAAGAACTGAAGCTGCAAGTCGCGTGTGCAGGCAGTCCGTTGCACTCGAGGGCGAGAGGAAGCGTGTAATTCCAGATTGGCGAACCCGCGCCTGAACTCCCGTAACCCAGCACAGACGTGAGGGTCAGGCCGGCACTGACCGTCGACCCCGCTGTAACACTCACAGAAGCGGGAATAGCGGTGATGGCCACGCTCGGGTTACGAAGTACATTGAAAGTAATCGAATTACCGGTAAACCCCTGGTAATTGCTGTCGCCGCTGTAAACTACCGTGATGGTATGCGTCGCAATCAGCGTTGTAGGATTGGTGTTGTTAGGCACTGATAGGCAATCTGTCGCAAACGACGCATATCCGTTAGCGTCCAATCTCACCGTTGCTGGACCTTGACCCACAGCAGAAGCGCAGATAGGAACGGAACCATCCATGAAGGTCACAGTACCAGTGGGTATCCCGGCGGTAGCCTTCACTTGCATTGTGTAGGTGAAGAAGTACGGGGTGGTACCCGCGTCGTTATTGACTTCCAAGTTGTTAAGAACGTACTGAGGCGGGGCTGGAAGAGACATGGTCGCGGAACCTTTAGCGACGGTGCCAGAGATTGACGCATTGGAACGTCCATAGGTGCGATCTCCCTGATATACGGCGCTGAATGTGTGGCTGCCGGCCGAAATGGGCATGAGGTCGAATCGTGCGCTGCCGTTCGTCAATGCCATCGTAGTCGCAGTTCCACCGTCGACCGAGAGAGCTACGATTCCAGTAGGAACGCCGGAGCCAGTCTGCGGAGCGACCGTCACGGTAACAGGCACATCTGTCACGATAGCGGTTGTGGCTACAGAGATCGACGTCACGCTATTGGCCAGTGCAGCGGCCACGCCTGCCGTAGCGATGGTCACCGAGCTGTTTGCCTGGTTGCCCTGTACTCCAATCAGCGAGGACAGGCTACCCTGTTCACCAGGTCCAGGGGACATCGTTACCGTCACGTCACAGGTGGTTCCCTGTGCCACAGCGGTTGAAGTGCAGGTTGATCCAGATGCACTGAAATCCAGAGCGTTTGTGCTGGTGAAACCGGTGATATTCAGCGCCGCGTTGCCTTCGTTGGTCAGAATTGCATTCAGCGATGGCGTGTCACCAAGCGCCAGCGTTCCAAAGTTCAACGAACCACTGGTGCTGACGACGTGGATGTTTTCAGCCGTTCCATCAGCCAAGTAAATATTGTCTGAAGAATCAATAGCCAGGCCTTTCGGGTTCGTCACGCTTGCCGCGACGGAGGTCATGCTAGCTGGTACCCAGGCGCCGCCCACGTACGGAATGCGGCTGGTACCCGATGCTGTGGAAACATACAATGCGCTGGATGAATCCAAGGCCAATCCCGTGGCATTGCTCAAAGTATTCGTCAGAGTCGTTTGCACGCCGGCAGGAGTAACCTGGATCAGGTTGGCTCCGTCCACCACATACAGATTGCCACTTGCATCCGCCGCAACTAAGGAAGGCGCGTTAAAGCCCGTCACGTCGTTCTCGGCCTGCGCCATGAGATTGAATGTGCCACCCAGGTTGCTGAGCTTTACGACGCGATGATTATCAGGATCGGCGATATATAGATCGCCAATGCCATCGACCGCCAGATTGAGATTCGTGCCGAGCCCACTCTTCAAGGTAAATTGACCGGCAGCGTTCAGTCCGGTCGGCGTATTGGGCACTTCGTACACGCTTCCCGAGTCTGCAATGAAGACATCGCCAGCGCCATCGACGGCCACGCCGGTAGGACTCATCACGCCTGTACCGATGCTTACGGCTGTCGTGGATGCGGTTGCACCCGCCGCATACATCAGTACTGAGCCGAGGCCCGCATCGGCTACATAGATATTGTCTGCAGCGTCTACGGCAACTTCGCTTGGCGTCATCAGGCTTCCGCCGATCACGGATTCAACTGCCGGAGCAAAAGCCAACATCGGCGCCAGACCAGTCCCGTGCAACACGGTCGAGGCCAACACATTGCCCGCCCCATCCTTGACCAGCAGTTTGGCGGAAACTCCACCGGCGACGTGCGGATTCAACGTCACGTTCACCGTGCAGCTCGCACCAGCGCTGTATGCATGTCCCACCTGGCAGCTTCCGCCAGCGGCGACCGCAAAGTCTGCGGGGTTCAAACCGGCTTCTTCTACCACGATGCTCGCCGGGGTGATGGTGCTGCTGAAGGCGTAATACACAGCGGCAGTGATAGGAGTACCAACAGGCGTGCTTCCCATTTCGGCCGTATTCAGGTTGGCTGAAACCACATCAAAAAAACCGTTCCATCCACTCCAACTTGCAGGCTTGGTAGGCACATAGAGGATATCGCGCTGCCAATCGATGCTGATAGCGCCCAGCGCAGAGACAGGCGAGATGACCACTGCGGCGGATGTTTGAGGTACATTGCCCGCGCCACCGGCGCTCGGAAGCATCACCACACCTTCCGATGCATCGCTGATGTACACATTGCCGGCCGAGTCGACCTTGACTCCATATACAGAGGTGAGGTTCGGATCAACACGCGGCAGGCCAGTTTCGCCGGCCTGATCGGCCGTCCCGGCGGGAATCTCATAGACCGCAGACACACCATTCTCGACGAAATATAGATTGTTCCATTGGTCAACCGCAATCGAGATGGGAGCCCCGCTCAGACTGTGAATGTAAGTTGTGGGGGTGCCAGGAGTCGCCACTCCACCGGTAACAATAACCGGAACTTTCGCGATGAATGAATCGTTGGCAGTACCAAGAATAATGTTGTTGTTAATATCCGTGGTGAGGCCAACCGGCTGGATTCCCCACTCGCCATCGGCCCACTGTCCACCCAAGTTGTATTGCACGAAGGCGTTTGTGCAGTTGTTTGTGGGTGCGCTTGGGGTGATGGCGGCTAGGGTCGGCCATGTCTTCGTCGCCGGATCGTAGGGGAACCGGAGCAGGCAATTGCTCCAGTTGCCGGTCAAATACAGAGTGTTCTGGGAATCGAGAGCGAGATCGGGATTCCAATTGCTACCCAGTCCGCCTGCAGCGACCAACGTGATCATAGCTCCGCCGTTGGCGGGGAACTCATAGAGCGCCGCATTGCCGCTGTCGATGACCAACAAGTCGCCTTCAGTGGTAATCGCTGTGCCGATGATCTGTCCCCAACCCGCGGGGTGTGTCATTGCAGTAACGAAAGTGGACGTGACCTGCGGCGTTCCCTGCGGTGCCGCTTTCTGCCCGACGCAGACACAGACCAACAACAATGTCAGCATGCTTGCCAGTAACCGGCGCAGAGAGTGAAACGACGCGGTGGCCATAGCATTCCTCCCAAAGAACTCGTATCAAGAAGCATCGCGAGTGGCTCCCCACCCGGTAATTTGAACCTTCGCTGCCAGCTTGTGTGGGGCCGCTTCGCTCCCCGCACAAGCTGTTCCGTGCATATGCCTCAACGAACTACCCCTATTTCACCGTCACGGACATCGTGAAGGGCAGCGAGACGGTCTTCTGGGTTTGAGGGTCGATCGCAATGATGCTGACCGTATACGTTCCAGACGGCGTAGTTACATGAGGCGCTGGAGGCGTCTGCGTGTAGCCGCTGTTGTTGCATGACGAAACACCGATCATCGCGACCGGCAACAGGATTGCTAGACAGAGTATGCCGAATAAGCCGGCGCGGAACCCGCGTTTCCGGGCTCGCAGCAGACCGAACAGACCCACTCCGAACAGGCCGGCCAGCGAGATACCGAGCGGCCCCGAACGCAAACTGGGAACATAGCCCATGTTCACGGGCACATTTGTACTGAAGGTAACCACCACCGTTGCACTGGCCCCTTTATAGCCCACGGTCGGCACAGGATTATCAAACGTGCATTCCGAATATTGGGGCAGAGTGGTGGAGACACAACTCATATCGACGGAACCGTAAAACCCGACCACCGGCTGAAGTGTGAGGGTCGTTGAACCCACCACCCCAGCAGTGACCGATATGGAGGATGGCGACGCCGTAATCAGTACGCTTGGATTGACGATTTGAAAAGTGATCGGCGCGGAAGTAATCGTCGCGAAATTCACATCGCCGCTGTAAACGGCCGTAATGTTATGCGTGCCGAGGGCAAGATTGTTTGTGTTGAACGTCGCATTTCCGCTTGCATCCAGCGTGACGGAACTCTGCGTCGGATCGGCCACCTTGGAACCTTCCATGAAGGTAACGCTGCCAGTGGGCGTGCCCGCGGTAGAAGCTACTTTCACTGTGATAATGTACCGCGTGGCGACTTGGATGTACGTATCTGGCGTGCTCGACGTAATGGTCGGCTTGACCGGATTGACGGTGAATTGCACCGTGCCCACACTGCCGCTGAAGTTCACGTCGCCTTTATAACTGATCTTGGCCGTGTATGTTCCGCCATTCAGGTTGGACAGGGTGAAGCTGACGCTTCCATTCTGCAGATTCTGAGCTGAACCTACTGCATTCCCGTTCAACGTCAGGGTCGCTTTTCCAGTGGGAACGTTGGTATCACCTGCCAGAGTAGACGAAACCTGCGCACTAATGGTCACATTCGCCGGATAGCTCAACGTGCCTGACGGCAAGATGGAGAGGGCAGTCTGGCTCTTAGTCAAATTGCCGACCGATGTACCCGAGAGCGCGAGCGAGAGCGAAGGGGCGTTGGCGGCGTTGCTAGCGATGGTAGCCGTCGCCGTCCGCGTGCCCACGTCGAGAGCCGTCAGTGTCGCCGAGAATACACAGTAGGCTCCAGCAGTAACCGAGGTGCCGCCGGTTGTGTCGCAGGCATTGGCACTGGCTGAGACAAACTGGAATTCATCCTGATTCGGTCCGGCAAGGACAGGCGCCGTAGTGAACGTTAGCCCTGCATTGCCGATGTTGAAGACCTGCGCGTTCTGCGGGTCACTTTGCACCGATGGACTTACCTGCCCGAAGTTCATTGATCCGTTGACGCCCACCTGGGCCAAGTAAGCTGTGCCGCCGGAAACATAGGACACATACAGATTGCCCAGCCGATCCATGGCCAAGCCGGAAGGACTGGTAACGAGATCTTGCGCAATGTTGACCGCATCATTGACCGTCAGCACACCCGATTCCGAAGGAATGCGGAGGATGCCTCCAGTTTGAGCGACGTAGACCGAACCGGACGGATCGACGACCAGACCGGTAATTGATCCCGCCAGAGCGCTGGTGATGGGGGATAGTTGCCCAGTGGATGTTATTTCCACCAGGTTTGTGCCGTCAGCCACAAACAGATCCCCGGCACCATCCACCGCTACAGCCGAAGGACTCTTAAAGCCGGAACCAACGGTGACCGCCGGAGCATCGACGAGTAGCAATTGCATCGATTGGTTGGAGATCTTGACCACGCGAGCATTATCCGCGTCGGCCACATATACGTTACCCACACCGTCTACGGCGAGGTTGAGGTGATTGCCAAATCCCGTGGCAAGCGTCATTTTGTTCGCGGGCCACAACTTTCCCCCGACATAAGGAATGGCATAGACGCTTCCCGAGGCCCCTACGTAAACATTGCCCGAACCATCCACGGCAACGCCGGTCGGCGCTGTCAAACCAGAGATGACCGGAGTGCCAGCCGAGGCGCTGGAACCAGCGGCAAACATCACAATCTCACCCAGCGCCGAATCCGCTACATAGGAGTTGCCAGCGCCGTCAGCCGCAACCTGCATTGGCGAACTCAGCCCGGAGGCTACCTGCACTTCCGCCGCCGGAGCCAGGATCGAGGCCGCGGGTCCCTGGCCGACTCCGGTCAAGAAACTGATGCTGCCACTGATCAGGTTGCTGCTCGAATCGAACATCTGCAATTCGCCCGACGCGCCGCCAGGTAAAGAAGGATTGAGCGCCACAGAGTAACCACAGTAGGTGATTGCCGTATTGTCTGTGGTCGCAGCTGCCCACGCCTGATATTGCGTGCCGGCGGTGCAGGAGGGAGTCGGCGTCGTGGCAGTG
>Ga0182027_10010000_pt1 | contig 13536 bp, 15 predicted proteins | sample 712E1DmetaG_FD_121300 | JGI IMG/M metagenome (GOLD analysis project Ga0182027, IMG submission 121300) | Permafrost microbial communities from Stordalen Mire, Sweden - 712E1D metaG (Illumina Assembly) | ecosystem: Environmental > Terrestrial > Soil > Wetlands > Permafrost | place: Sweden...
GGGCGCCTGTTGATTCCGGGGCCGCAGGCCCGGCCCCGGCGGCGAGGGCGGCGCGGGTGGGCGCGGCAGGCGGCGGACTGACGCAGCGCCCCGCCGGGGCGGCTCAGTGCAGCGCCAGATAAGGGGCGGGTAAGGCGCCGCGGCTAGACTTGTCCGATGCGAATCGTTTCGCTCCTGCCCTCTGCCACCGAGATCGTCTGCGCCCTGGGGCTGCGCGACGAGTTGGTCGGCGTAAGCCACTGCTGCGACTACCCGCCGGAGATCGAGGGAGTGGCGGTGGTCACGCGGCCGCGCCCCGCCGGCGACCGGGGGCAAGCGCTGCACCTCTTCATCGACAACGAGCTTGGGCCGGGCGATCTGGACGTCGAGGCGCTCCGGGCCGCGCAGCCGGACCTCGTGATCGTCCGCGACGCCGGCGCCGGCTCCGGCATCGGCAGCCGCCAGGTCCGCGAGGCGCTGGGGGAGTCGGTCGGCGAGCCGGTCATCGTCTCGCTGGATCCCGTCAGCGTGGAGGGCATCTTCCACTCCATCACCACGATCGGGGCGATGGTCGAGGCCGAGGACGACGCCATGGAGCTCCTCGAGGCCTTGCGCGAGGAGCTCGGCGACCTGGAGCAGCAGGTCATCGTTCGTCAGGACGAGGGCGTCCGGGCTCCGCGAGTGGTCATGCTGCAGGGCCTGGAACCACCCTTCGCCAGCGGCCGCTGGGTTCCGGAGCAGGTTCGTCGCGCCGGCGGCTGGGACCTGCTCGGTCGCGAGGGCGAGTCCGCCGCGCCCATCGACTGGGAGACGGTCCGCGACGTGGACCCGCAGATGCTGCTGATGGCGCCGGTCGGGATGCATCTGCCGGCGGCCAAGCGGGCGTTCGCGCGGACGCAGCTGCCGGAGTTCTGGCACGAGATCGAGGCTGTCCGTCGCGGTCGCATCTTCATCGTCGAGCCGGTCTACTTCGAGCGGCCGAGCCCGCGGATCGTCGACGGCGTGGGAATGCTGGCCGAAATCTTCGATTCCGACGGCTTCGTCGACACCTCGCCCCCGGGCAGCTGGACGCCCGTGATGGAGTAGAGCGGGAGATGGCCGCCGGTGGGAATCCCGAGGGAGTCGACTCGGAGATGGTCCGCTACTACGCGGCCCGGGCTGACGAATACGACGACTGGTACCTGCGCCGGGGTCGCTACTCGCATGGCCCGGCCAACGACGCAGCCTGGCGTTCAGACCTCGAGGCGTGTGCCGCGTGGCTGGGCAGCCGAGGGTTTCGTGGCCGGATCGTCGAACTGGCTGCGGGCACCGGCTGGTGGTCGCCCGTGCTGGCAAGACAGGGGCAGCTGACCCTTTGCGATGCCGCGGCCGAGCCGCTCGAGAAGGCCCGGGCCCGGTTGGCGGCGGCCGGCGTCTCGGCGGAGTTCCAGATACGCGATGCCTGGCGCGAGCCCGACCGGTTGGTCGATGGCCTGTTCGCCGGCTTCTGGATCAGCCACGTCGATCGCGGGCGGCTTGACGAGTTCTTTGGGCTGGTCGCTCGGTGGCTCCTCCCCGGGGGTCTGTTCGCCTTCATCGACTCGCGCCGGGACCCTGAGTCGGGCGCTCGGGACCATCGACCGCCCGTGGAGGACGTCCAGGTTCGCCGGCTTGACGATGGCACCAGCCTCCACGTTCGGAAGGTCTTCTACGAGCTCTCGGATCTCGAGTCGGCGCTCGGACGAGCCGGCTTCTCGGAGATCGAAGTGGTCACTACAGATCGATTCTTCGTCCTTGGCTCGGGTCGTCGCCGGTAGCGCCGGAGCAGCGCCCGGCCGGCTGCGATTTCGTGACTCGGATGCTGCTATTTCAGGATTACTTCAGCACTGCGCTCGAATATTCTCTTTGCTTCCTCCCTCCTCCAAGGGCAAGACGAGAACGGCAAGCCGGTCGCCCCCCATCCCAGCGACCGGCTCTCGTCTTTCTTGGGCCCGGTCGAGCCGCTGAATCCGCCTGAAGAACCGCCGGTCGGGCCCTCGCCCTCCAGTCGAGCCGGGATTCGCCTTTTGACCCCGGCGCGGCCCCCGGACGGCCTATTTCGCGCGCGACGACCCCTCGCCGGCCCCCCGCGACGCCTATACTCCGCCGCATGTCGCCACTTTCGAACCGAACCGTTGCCACGATCGGCTCCGGCGTGATGGCCGAGTCGATCATCGCGGGGCTGCTCCGGGGCAAGCTCGTCGGCCCGGGCCAGATCGTCGGCAGCGAGCCGCGACCCGAGCGGCGCGAGGAGTTGACCAGCCAGTACGGCGTTCGAATGGTTGCCTCGAACCTGGAGGCGGCAGCCGGCGCCGACGTGATCCTGCTCTCGGTCAAGCCGCAGACGCTGACCAAAGTCGGGCACGAGCTGGGCGGCCACCTCAAGCCGACTCAGCTGGTGGTTTCGATCGTCGCCGGGGCCACGTGCCGGGTGCTCACGTCGCTGCTCGACCACCGCGAAGTCGTCCGCAGCATGCCGAACACGCCCGCCCAGATCGGTCGCGGCATCACCGTCTGGTACGCGACGCCGGAGGTCACCGAGGCGCAGTGCGCCCAGGCGCGCGTGTTGTTGCAGGCGCTGGGCACGGACCTGCAGGTCGAGGACGAGAAATTCGTCGAGATGGCCACCGCGGTCAGCGGCACCGGGCCGGCCTACGTCTTCCTGGTCATGGAGGCGCTCATCGACGCCGCGGTCCACCTTGGCTTCCCGCGCCACGTGGCTCACGACCTCGTCATCGAAACGCTCGAGGGAAGCACGGCCTTCGCCAAGGCCACCGCCCAGCACCCCGCCGTCCTGCGGAACATGGTCACCTCGCCGGGCGGCACCAGCGCCGCCGCGATCCACGAGCTCGAGTCCGGGCGCCTCCGAACGGTGCTCTCGGAGGCGGTCTGGGCCTCGTACCGGCGAACGATCGAACTGGGTGCGGAGCTGGAGCAGGGCCTTGGACTCAACGAAGGCGTGAGCGACGCGACGGGAAACGGTCGGGCTGCCGGCGGCACGCCCGCGAAGACGTCGACCGCCCGGCGGCTCGGTCGCTAGCGTGCCTGGGTCTACCGGCTCGACTGGACCGGCCGGCCCGCGCGGCCTGCTGTCGATCTTCCCCCATCCCGACGACGAGAGCTACGGCGCAGGCGGGCTGATGGCCCTGGCCGCGGCCGCGGGCAATCCCGTCTGGGTTCTGTGCGTCACCAACGGCGACCAGGGCGGACGGCCCGGCGAGATGGGCGTGGATCATTCGCTCGATCCGGAGATCCGGCTCGAGGAGCTGCGCTGCGCGTGCAGCGAGATGGGGATCGCCGAGCCGATCTTCCTCGGCTACCGCGACTCGGGCATGGAGGGCTGGGGTGCGCCCGAGGGGTCGCTTGCTCTGGCAGACGCAGAGGAAGTCGTGGGGCGGATGGTCGAAGTCATCCGGCGGCTCCGACCGGCGGTGATCGTGACTTTCGATCCGGGCGGGATCTACGGCCACCCGGACCACGTCAGGTGCTCGGCGACCGCGACCGAGGCCTACCGACGGGCTGCCGCCGAACCGGGCGGTCCGATCGCCCTCTACCACCAGGTCATGCCGCGTTCCCGCATCGCCGCCATGCGCGTGGCGATGGAGGAGGAGCGGCGCAGCTCCGGCGACACGGCCCCGCCGTCCGAGGACGACCGGCGCCAGCAGGAGGCATTCGAGCGGCTGGCCCGGCCGGACGAGGAGATCACGACGATTGTGGCAATCGGCGACGTGCTCGACCGCAAGCTCGCTGCGCTGGCCTGCCACGACAGCCAGATGCGCGGCCGGCGCTGGGACGACCCGGAGGTTCGGGAGCAACTGACGCAGATGTTCGGCCACGAGACGTTCGTGCGGGTCGATCCTGCGCCCCGGCCCGGCGAGCGTGAAGACCTGCCTGTAGGCCTGGAGTGGGGCAAGCGGTGACCGGGCCCATGCGTCACGGTGCACGTGCCGTCGCCGAGGCGGCCCGCGGCGCCCAGGAGAACGGCCGCATCCACCGTCCATCCCGCGACGGGCTGACCATCGAGCAAGCCGGCGCGATCGAGGCGCCCCGCGAGTATCGGCTCTCGCCGGACGGCCGCCGGGTGGCCTTCACCGCGGAGGCCGCCGGGGCCCGTCAGATCTTCATGATGGCGTCACGCGGCGGATATCCCGAGCAGCTGACCGCGACCGACAAGTCGGCCTCGGATCCGCAGTGGTCGCCCGACGGGCGCCGCATCGCCTTCGTCCGCGACGAGGCGATCTGGATGATCGACGTCGAGGGGGCGCATCAGGCGCCGGTGAGCCAGCACCCGGCCGGCAACCGCTCCCCGCGCTGGTGCGCGGACGGCCATCAGATCGCGTTCATCTCGCGGCGCCGCGGCTGGGATCAGCTATGGGTCGTGGATGCGCCGGTCCCGCGCCGCGGCCGCCCCGCGACCCGCCCGCGCTCCGCCGAGCCCATCCCGCTGACTGCACCCGGCGTCGACGTCGACGAATTCGTGTGGTCGCCGGACGGCCGCCAGATCGCCGTCACCTCTCAGCGCCTGCCGGACCTTCTCACCTCGCAGATCCACCTGATGGACGCAGTCACGGCCCGGGAGCTGTTGATCGCCGGCGAGGACGCCTGGGAGACCGCGCCGCGCTGGCTGCCGGACGGCTCGGGCCTGTTGATGGTGTCGGACCGCGACGGCTGGTTCCAGGTCGTCCGAATCTCGGCGGACGGCAAGGAGCGGGCGGTTCTCACGACAGGCCGCCGCGAGCATGGCGAGCCCGGCGGCGGCTGGGGATACGCGCCGGTGCCATCGCCCGACGGGAAGCTCTTCGCCTGCGTGGAGATTCGCGACGGGCTCGTCGACCTGCTGATCGGCGAGCTGCCCGCGCAAGGCGCCTCCGAGGCCGGTGCGCGCACGGCCGTCGTCAACCCGTTCGAAGGCGCCTGGATGACCGTCGGCTGGATGCCCGATGCGTCGGCCATCCTGGCCATCGGCCGCGGCGACCGCGCCCCCGACGATCTCTGGCTGCTGCCCGTCCCGGAGGCCGCGGCACAGGGCGCGAAGCCCCGCCAGCTGACCCATTCACTGCCGACGGTGGTGGACACGGCCCATTTCGCGACGGGGACGCGCATCGCCTTCGAGGCCCGCGACGGACTGCGGATCGAGGGCAACCTGTACCTCCCTTCCAACGCCACCGGCGAGGAAGCGGTCCGCGTGCCCTGCCTGGTCCACTCCCACGGTGGGCCCACCTCCCAGGCCCTGCGCGACTGGCTGCCGTTCCGCCAGCTGGTGGCCGAGGCCGGGATTGCCTTTCTTTCGGTCGACTTCCGCGGATCCACGGGCTACGGCCGCGACTTCCGCTGGGCCAACCGCGGCGAGTGGGGCCACGCCGACGCGTTCGACGTCATCGACGCGGCCCGCTGGGCAGCGACTCAGCCCTGGTGCGACGGCCGCCTGGCCCACTACGGCGCTTCCTACGGCGGCTACATGACGCTCTGCGTCCTGACCGAGGAACCGTCCCTGTGGCGCGCCGGCATCGACCTGTACGGGGACTCGGACATCACCGAGAGCTATCGCCACGGGGATCGCCTTGGCCGCATCGACCTGGAGCGGATGATGGGCCGGCCCGACGACCCCGCGGCCGCCGAAGCCTACCGCCGCGGCTCGCCGCTCCATCGGGTGGAGCGGATCGAGGCCCCGCTGCTGATCATGCACGGCCGCAAGGACAAGCGCGTCGTGCCGCTGATGACGGAGAAGATCGTCGAGGCGCTCGAGATCGAGGGCAAGCACTACCAGCTCAACTGGTACGACGAGGAGCCGCACGGCTGGCAGAAGCGCGACAACCGCCGCGACGCCTGGAAGCGCTGCCTGGAGTTTCTGAAGCGCTTCTTGCTCGAGCAGGTGGACGAAGACTGAGGGGGACGACCGATGTGGGGCCGGCGAAGCGGTGTGAATCTGCTCGACACAGACGAAATGGCGGCCTTCTTCGAGCGGCTCGACCACCTCAACCAGGAACAACTGCTGGCCTTGCGCGCCGCCTGGCGATCCACGAGCCGCGAGGCACATGAGGAAGCCTGGGCGGCCGTCCGAGCCGTCGGCGCCCGCGAGGGGCTGACCCGCGAGATCGGCCGCGTGCGCAATCGGGCGCTGGGCTGGGCCTCGCGCGGCTCCAACTCGATTCCATACCGGATCAGCAGCGACGTGACCTGGCTGCAGATCAAGATCGAAGCCGGCGAGGCGATCGTCGACGCCGCGCTGGCGTTGGCTCTCGGCAGCCGCCTCGACGCGGGCACCCGCAAGGTTCTGATCGGCCCCTGGCTGCGCGCCGCGGAGGGTGGCGAGTAGCGGCGCGTCGCCGTTCGGGCAGCGCCGCGCAGATTTCCGGTGCAGCCGGACCGGTTTGGCTCAGGTCGATGCGCTCGCACGGCAACGGGATTCCGCGCGCCCGCACGTTTTCGGCGACCCGATGTAGGCTGACCACGTGGCAGACCTTCGTGTTGAGCTGCTGGCCGTCGAGGACTGCCCGCACCTCGAGCAGGCTCGGCGCGACCTGGAGAGCGTACTGCGCAAGGGGATAATCGAGACCCCGATCCAGGTGATCTTCGTCGCCAGCCAGGAAGATGCCGAGTTCCTCGGCTTCCAGGGCTCGCCCACCATCCGCATCCAGGGCGAGGATGTCGTTCCCCAGCTGGAGCTGCCGGTGGCCCTGGCCTGCCGGATCTACCGCGACGCGGACGGCCGGCCACTCGGCTCGCCCCCGATCGACGCCATCCAGTCCGCCGTGGACGCCCACCGCCGAGGCAGGCTCGAGACGTTCCAGCGCGAGGAGGCGGCGAAGTTGGCCGAGTTCGCGCGCCGGGCCGACGCAGCCGATGACTCCTCCAAGGAAGGCTGATCAGATGAGCATCGCCGATGCCGTTCGGGTGCTGCCGCAGCGAACGATGCGGTCCCTCTTCATCTCGCTGTCCCATCGCCAGTGGCTCGCCCGGCTGGCCGTGCGGAGCCCGCTGACGCGGCCTGTCGTCGCCCGCTTCGTCGCCGGGGAGACGCTCGAGGAGGCCCTGCCCGCCTTAGCGGCCCTCAAGCTTGCCGGGCTTCGAACCACCGTCGACGTCCTGGGCGAATCCGTCAGCTCGCCGGAGCTCGCCTCCGCAGCCGCCGATCGCTACGTCGCGACCCTGCCCGCCCTGGCGTCCCGCGGCCTCGACGCCAACGTCAGCGTCAAGCTGACCCAGATGGGCCTGGAGATTGGCCGCGACCTGTGCCGCGCCAACGTCATGCGGATCCTGGACGCGGCGCGGGCCGTGGACGGCTTCGTCCGCTTCGACATGGAGGACCACACCCAGACCGATGCCACTCTCGCGATCTGGCGGGAAGCCCACGAGGCGTATCCGCAGACCGGCGTCGTGATCCAGGCGGCGTTGCGCCGGAGCTCCGCCGACGTTGAGCGGATCCTTGCCGCCGGCGGCCGGGTTCGGCTGTGCAAGGGCGCCTATGACGAGCCGCGCAGCGTCGCCTACGTCAACAAGTCGACGGTGGACGCCAACTACGCGAAGATGATGGAGCGGCTGCTCAAGTCCGGCTCATACCATGCCCTGGCCACGCACGACCCAAAGCTGATCGCGCGGGCCATCGCCATCGCGGAGCGCGAGGGGATCGGCGCCGACCGCTTCGAGTTCCAGATGCTCTACGGCGTGCGGCGCGACCTGCAGCGGATGCTGGCCGGTCGCGGCTACACGGTCCGGATCTACGTCCCGTACGGACACGAGTGGTATCCGTACTTCATGCGCCGCCTGGCCGAACGCCCGGCCAACGTCGGCTTCATGCTGCGGGCCATCGTCAAGGAAGAGGGCCGCCGGGTCCGGGGGCACTGATCTGCGGCCTCGAACCGGCTCTCGCGGCCCAGGGTCCGCGCCGGCACAAGACCCCTGGTCGAACCCGCCCGGATCGAGGTACGGGTTCGATTCTCGACCCATGACAGAAGGTCCGGGCCGACCCTCAGTTGAACGCGTCAGCCTTCGCTCACCGGCTGGCGCAGGACCGTCTTGAGCTTCGAAGGGTCGCCCCGGCGCGGGTCGCCCAGGTAGATCTCGTGGTGGGCGCCGCGCGGCCGGAGCCCCTGGGCAGCGATGAAGGCGTGGAGTCGCTCGATCGTGGGGCGCTCCTCGGCGTACGGCCCGATGTGCATGACCTGGGCGGAGCGCCCTTCGCACCAGCGCTCGAAGCGCAGTCGATCCAGCGCCTCGGAATTGCCCTTCTTGCGCCGGACTTCGGCCAGCGCGTCGGAGCCAGCCTCTTCTTGAGGTCTTGAGTTGCCGGCGCGGCTGCCGGCGCGGGAGCGGTCGTGGCCATTGCTTCCTCCTGCGGCGAATGCAGGTGACTCTTACGGCCTCAGGCGGGAGAGAGTTAAGGCCTCGCGCGGCGCGATTACTCCAGGGACGCCGCCATCTGGTTGCAGTGCTCTTCGATGTGGCCCGCCACCATCACGTCGACGATCTGCTTGATGGTCATGTCGCCCCGCGTCTTGTCCCATCCCCGGCGGGCGCACTGCCGATCGTCGAGCTCGAGCAGGCGGCGTACCAACCGCTCCAGGTGGAAGTCCAGGCGGAAGTACAGCTCGGAGACCGGCAGGCTTCGGTCGCGGTCGACGGTCAGGAGCCGGATCAGATCGCTCGGGTTGCGGCCGAAGGGAACCGGATCCGCCGTGGCGGCGAGGATGCGCTCGATCTCGCCCAGCCAGTAGGGGAGCATCTCGTCGACGTGGGCGAGCGTCTCGCGAGCGACCCATTCGCGAGAACGCGGCAGGTCGTCGGGCGCGGGCGGGCTCATCTCCACCTTGCTGCGGAGCCGGACGAGGCGGTCGCGCGCTACCCGCAGCCGCTCGACCTCCGGGTACAGGGTTGCCATGCTTGAGGCTTCTCTCCCTCCGGGATGAGGTCGTGTGGTTGGGCTGACCTCGCCAGCAGAGATTACCCGAAGCGGCGCCGGACGTGATCCCGGCAGCCCGATCCGGTGCGCCGGCGCCGTGCGGCCGGGGGCCGGCGAATCGATACTGCGTCGATGAGCGCGATGAGGATCGAGGCAATGGGCGCGGGCGACTGGCCCGCCGTTCGCGTGATCTACGAAGAAGGAATCGCGACCGGCATGGCCACGTTCGAGCTGGCGGCGCCCGAATGGGAGGCCTGGAACCACTCCCACCGTCCCGATTGCCGGCTGGTGGCGCGCGACGAGCACGGGGCGGTCGTCGGCTGGGCGGCCTTGAGCCGCTACTCCGCGCGGGCCGTCTACTCGGGCGTGGCCGAGCTGAGCGTCTACGTCGCGGCGAACGCGCGGGGCCGCGGCGTCGGGAACGCGCTCATGGCGGCGCTCGTGGCCGCGTCGGAGGCCGCGGGCGTATGGACTCTCCAGGCCGGGATCATGGCCGACAACGCGGCCAGCCTGGCCCTCCACGAGCGGTGGGGCTTCCGGCGCGTCGGCGTCCGGGAGCGCATCGGTCGGGACTCGACCGGCCGCTGGCGCGACGTCGTCCTCCTCGAGCGCCGAAGCTCGATCGTCGGGGTCGAATAGACGGCCGACGGTCGGCTCCTCGGCCCTGCCGCCGCCTACACCTCTTCGAGCAGAGTCGGGCGCGATTCGGACGGCGTCGCCGTCTGGGCCAGCAGCACGCCGGCCAGCACCAGAAGCGCGCCCAGGATCTGCATGGGGGCGAGCGTCTCGCCGAGGAATCCCACGCCCAGGGCGATGACCACGAGCGGCTCCACTGTCGCCATCAGCGACGCCTGCGCCGCCCCGATCCGCGCCACCGACGCGTAGAACGCCTGAATGGCGATCGCGGCCGCGAACAGTCCGATGCCGAAGAGGCCCGGCCACGCCTCCACCGGGACTCCCCAGGGAACGAGTGGCTCGCGGGCGGCGGCGGCAATGACGAACATCGTCAGCCAGGTGCCGGTCATCATCACCGCGCCGGCGACCGGCGGCGAAACCTCCGCGCCCTTGCCCTTCGATCGCATGTCGGCGGTCTGGCCCGGTCGCTCGCCGGCCATCCATGCCGCGAGGATGATGTAGATCGCGTAGGTCAGCGGCGAGAGCGCCCCGATGGCGACCCCGAGCTGATCGACCCCCGCCTCGATCCCCCCGATCGTCAGGATCGCCCCGATGAGCACCACCGCGAGCGAACCCCAGGCGAGCCTGCCCCGGAACGGATAGCCGAGCCTCATTGAGAGCACCGCGACCACGGCCGGGTAGGCGTACATGAGGAGCGCCTCGAGCGAGGTGGGGATGCGCTGGATGGCGGCGTAGTAAACGCTCGCGGTCAGGACGAAGGTCGCGCCGGTGAACATCAGGCGACCAGTCGTTCGGCGGTCGAGCAGGCGAAGCTCGGCGCGCGCCCTCGGCTGGGCGAACAGCCACAGCCAGCTGATCACGGTCGCGAAGAAGAAGCGCCAGGCGAGAAGCGCTATCCAGTCCAGCCCGGCGTGGTAGACGCTCTTGGCGAAGAGAGGTCCGGTCCCGTAGGCCACGCCCGATAGGGCTCCCAGCGCGATGCCCACGACTCTGCGGCGGTCCATCCTGCAAGGCTAGCAGGAGATGGCCGGAGGTTTGCCGGGCTACCGCGGCGGGTAGGTACGGCCTTCGAAGGAGCCCGGTGCGGGCCCGCAATGGCGCGTTGCCCCGGCGCACTATGCGTTCGGAGTAGGCCGAATCCCACCTGTGGCCCCTACAAGGAGACTACCGTCCGAGTACCTCTCAAGCGGTACGAGTGAGTCATATGCCCTCTTCGCGGCCGGCCCTAGCATCTCCGACATCGAGGCGACCGATCGGTTGCCAGCTCCCGAGGTCGAATGCGATGTCACGGGCCCGCGAACGCTGCCCTCGCTGCGGAAGGCGCCTCGTCAGCACGCGCTTCGACACGACGTTCCGTCTGCCCGACCGAAGCGAGCGGCTCTGCTTCGGGATCCCGGGCGGCCTGTGCGAAGACTGCCACCAGCTCTACATCGATCCCGAGCTGATCGAGCTGCTCGATCTGGGTCAGGGTCGCTGCGTCTTCGCCATCGAGAGTGACCTCGTCCTCCAGGAGCAGGCCTGGTCCAGCGCCGACTGACGTCGGCTGCTCGCCCTTCTCTCGGTTCCGCGCCGCAGTCAGCGCGGGCCCGGCTGGCGCACCCGTTCGGCGATCCACAGGCTGACGGCCGAGCGGCGGCGTAGCTCACCGCCACCGTCGTGGCCCTTCAGCGTAGCGTCCAGTTCGAGCAGACCGGCCAGCGCCGCGTCCAATTCGGGCAACGTCCACGTCCGTGCCTGGTTGGCGAGCATCTCCGCGCGGTATGGGTTGAGTTTGAGCGTCCTCACCAGCGTAGCCGCGGGCGTGCCGGCGGCGAGCAGGTCCGCGATCTGGATCAGCTCGCGCAGGCGCCGATGCAGGTGGACGACCAGGACAGGGGAAGGGACGTCGTCCAGGCGATCCGCGAGCTCGGCGGCCTGGGCGGCGTGGCGCATGCCGACGGCGTCGAGGAAGGCCCAGGTCGAGCCGGGAACGGCGTCGGCGACGAGAGCCTTGACGTCCTCGGGGACGATCTGGCCGTCGAGGCGGTAGAGGGACAGCTTCTCCAGCTCCGACACGGCCAGCTCGCCCTGACGGCGGCGATCGATGTCGCGCTCGCGAACGTTGGCGCCGACGCGTTCCGCCAGCAGCGCGGCAGCGGGGCCGGTGATGCGGATGCCTCGCTCGGCGGCGCGATCTGTGATCCAGCGCGCCATTCCCTCGCGCGTAGGGGCCTTGAACTCGCGGACGTCGCCGCCGGCGGCGGCCACAGCGTTCCGCAGCGCCTCCAGCGAGGCGGGGCGGCGGGCTGTGCCATCCACCAGGTCCAGGAACGCCAGGCCGTTGCCATCCGCCACGGCGTCGAAAACCGCCGCGAGGCGAGCCGCCAGCGGCTTGTTCACGACGAGCGGACCCGGCTCCGCCACGACCACGAGCGTCCCGCCGCCGAACATCGTGGCCGTGGCCACCTTCTCGGCGATCTCGTCGGCGGAGGTGGAACTGCCGGAGAGGCGGAGGCGTTCCAGCGCGGGGCCGCCCCCCGCCAGCCGAGCGGCCAGCGCGTCGGGCCCGCGGGCGACGCTGTAGGAGTCGTCGCCCCAGTAGTAGCCAAGCGGCGCGGTCGGTGCGGCCACGTCAGGCCTCCCGAGCGAGTCGCAGCGCGCGACCCGTCCACTCAAGGCGGCGCACGTCCGCCGGCGCGACGCCCACGAGCCGGCAGACCCGAGTCTCCAGCGCCTCGGCCCGCTGCCGGACGGCGGCCAGCGTCTCGGGCCTCCAGCTCCCCCGAGCTTTCCCGGCGCGCACGTCGGGCGGGTAGCGGCGTTCCCAGGAGGCGAACCGCTCCGCCATCGGCTCGACCTTCTGCCCGGCGCGCTTGTCGGCGTAGGCGACCACCAGGGCCTCAATCGATGCGGCGGCGAACCAACGGTCGAACCAGGGGCCATCGGCCAGACGCGTCACCGGATGGCCGATGATCGCGTCGCCGAGCTCCGGATATCCACGCCGGGCCAGCCATTCGGCCGAACCCGCGCCGTGGACCGTATCCGCCACCGTCGGCCGCACGGCCGGCAGCTTGTCGACGTCATGGAGGAGAGCGGCCGCTTCCACGAGGCGGCGATCGAGCGAGCGCCCAGCCGACACCGCCCGGAGTCCCAGCCAGCCCGCCGTCTCGGCCACGGCGCGAGAGTGACGGAGGTGCCAGGCCGGCGGCTTGAGCGAGAGCAGCAGGGCGGCGCTTTCTGGGCGACTCGGGACTGACATAGATCGAATCGTACAGGAGCCCGGGTCGCGAGGCGGGGCCCGCGCCGACGAGCGCCGGACGCCCGAGCGCCGGACGCCCGTCGAATCCCGCGCGGGCAGAAGAGACGGTCACCGCCGCGGCGTCCAGCGTCGTCTCGACGGTGCCGACCTGATCGGTCCGCAGGACCGTCCCGGCGTGGGCTCGCAGTCGGGCCATGGTCGCCGCCGCCGGGTGCCCGTATGGGTTCCCGGCCCCGACCGAAACCACCGCGACGGCGGGCCGAACGGCCGCCAGCAGGTCGTCCGAGGACGCGGTCGCACTGCCGTGGTGGGCGACCTTGAGCATGTCGACGGCCGGCAGTCCGCGCCCCAGCAGGACCGGGTCGACGTCGTCCTCGGCGTCGCCCGTGAGCAGGAAGCGGCGGTTCTCGTATTCGCCGAGCAGGATGATCGAAGCGTCGTTGGTCTTTCGATTGTCGGTCGCCGCAGGGTCCAGGTAGGACGGCCGCACCGTGCCGTCGTCGGGCCAGAGCACGTGCAGGGTGGCGTCGTCCAGTCGCAGCGTGTCGCCCGTGCGGAGTCGTTCCGGCCGCAGGCCGTGGGCCGCCAGCGCATCGAGCCAGGACCGGTAGGCGGGCGTGGCGACTGTCCAGCCCGACTCGAAGGCCCGCCCGATTCGGTACTTGTCGACGACGGTCACCAGACCGCTGACATGGTCGTCGTGCGGGTGCGTCAGGACGATCGCGTCGAGCCGTCGATCCCAGGCCGGGACGTACCGATCCAGGAC
>Ga0182027_10010001_pt1 | contig 13535 bp, 18 predicted proteins | sample 712E1DmetaG_FD_121300 | JGI IMG/M metagenome (GOLD analysis project Ga0182027, IMG submission 121300) | Permafrost microbial communities from Stordalen Mire, Sweden - 712E1D metaG (Illumina Assembly) | ecosystem: Environmental > Terrestrial > Soil > Wetlands > Permafrost | place: Sweden...
CTTGGCGGCGCCCCGGTGCCAATCAGCTTCAGTGCGCTTCTGGCCTAGCTCGTAGAGCGAGACCTGGGGATGGGCTAGGACCGCCAGGCCGCCGGCTCCATGTACGAGCTCAATGCCTGCGGCCACAGAGATTAGGGTCGAGGGCACGAGCTTGGAGATGTCGGCCAAGCCGCCCACTTTGAGGTGGCTGGTGTAGAGCGGATCGGAGACGGTTTCATCTTCGGGCGCTGGCGGCAACAAATCCGCGTTCTCCGGATGTCGGCGCAGCTCGGCCACGATGTGCGGCTTGCCGAAAGAATCCGAGGCGGCCAGGGCCGGGTCCAACTCGAAGCGCAGGCCGAGCTCGCGGAAACGAGCCGACCAGGCGTCGAGGCGGGCCCGGCGCTCGGCGGCGCGGGCGTCAAGATAGGAGAGTAGGTCAGAATTGCGCGGATCGACCCCATAGGCCAACAGATGTGGAGCGGCTTGCCTGTGGGCGACAGTCAGCTCCACCGCCACAATAGCCCGGGGCTCGGCGGCGGCAAAGGAGACCGAGGCTGCGATGGTGTCATGATCGGCTAGGGCGCACAACTCTAGGTCCGGGCGCGCGGACACGGCGGCGGCAAGGGCCGCCAAGTCGGCCTGGCCGTCGGAGGCGTTGGAGTGGAAATGTAGATCGAAGTTGGTCATGACCCCATTATGGCCGAAGTCCTCCGAGAAAGCAACAGGTCTCGCTCTGACCCTATTGACACTGTCTGTCAGCGGGCGACAATGTCGCCACAATTCAGACCACCTGTTGGAGAACCGAATGGCTCCGATCTTCCTGTTCCTGGTCTTCTTCGCCGGCCTCCTGGTCACTTTTATGGCGATCTCCCTGGTCCAGTCCGCCCTGCGCCGGCCCCCGGAGCGCAGCGCCTCAAGGTCTTCTTACGACTCGGACGAGCCTGATGAAGAATCGCCCAGACCCGCGACCGACCGGATGCGCCGGGCGGATGGCACCCGCCGGGCCGGGAAGAGCCGTGCCGCGCGGACTCGCCCCGAATTGAATTTGGCAGGCTTCGCCGACAAGGAGATCTTCCACGCCGACGCTCCTCGGCCGACCCAGGCGACGCCCGCGGGTTCGAGCGGCCCGACCCTGCGCACGAGCGCCCCCGATCTCTCTTCGCCGCAGATCTTGCGGTCGCCCCAAAGTTTGGGGCCGGCGCAGAGTCTGGGGGCGACTCAGAGCTTGTATCCGGTCCAGTCCTTGCCTCCAACCGCCGCCGTGATCGGTGCTCAGGAGTCAATGGCGACAAGGCCGACGCCAGACAACACGACAGACTCGGCGCTAACAGATTTCTCTCGCACCTTGGTGGATCCGGATACGACAGAGAACTTCTAGCGTTCCCGGTCGATCGATTCGAATTCAATCCGCGCGAAGGGATGGCGCTTGTAGTCGCGGGCGATCTGCTCTCGGATCAATCGACGCGCGACGCTCATCGACTCGGCGTGTTCAGATAGGCTGCGGTGTTCGGTGCTGCCATCGCGGAAGTAGATGATCACGCTGGCGGCATACCAGCGTCCCGGCCAGGCGAAGAACTTGTCGCCACCCATAGTAGACTCCTGCTAAAGAACAGAGAAACTGAGAGACCCGAATTTCTCAGCAGTATGCCCAATGCCAGTTCAAAGGTCAACTCCGCCCTTTGCGAGAAGCCGGCGATGACCGCTCCGCCGAAATTCACATATCCACTGGACGAAACGGCGCGAGTTGGCTACAATCAAAGAAAGATCGTAGAAGAGTGCCTTTGACCCACAGAACCACAAGGCCCTCCGAGCGTGAGCATCTAAGCCCTTGTTCTGTGGCCCCTGAAAGTTAAGCCCATGTTAGTATCCCTGCGCGCCCAAGTCGCCAACCTCGCCCGACGGATCCGGATGGACGTCGGGTCTTTGCGCGCGCGGATGACACAACTCATCGCCAAGGCCCAAGTGGTCGTATTGGCCCCAGTGCACGCCGCCCGTACTGCCGTTCGCTCGGTCAGGGCCATCTTGCTCGAGTGGCGACGTTTCCTGGGCGAGCCCGGATATCGTCCCTACCGGAACCAGGCCCTGGCCGCGGGGGCCGTCGGAGCCCTCACCGGACCGGGTCTGGCCCTGCCTCTGCTACTAATCCTGGGCATGAGTCCAGCCTTGGTCACCCTGGTTCTCACTGCCACCTTGGCCGGCCCGGCCATGCAGGTCCTCATGCCGGGCGCTCTGCGCCGCAGCGGCGGGCGCTTCCGCTGGCTCACGACCATCCTGCTGGGCGCGGGTGAGACGGTGGGGCTTTGGGTCGCCCCGATCCTGCTGGGGGTCATCTTCCTGGGCTGGTCGCCGGATCTCGCCTTGATCGCAGTGTCGGCTTCGATCTTTGTCACCGGCTTCGCCTCGGGCACAGGTTTTAGCAATCTGGGCGTCTGGTTTCACATCGTGCTGCCGGAATCCGAACGCCGCTTCGTGGCGCCCCGAACCGCCGGAGTTTCGGTGGGGATGGCGGCATTGATCTTGCTGCCCATCGCTTTGGGTCTCGACGCGGTGGTCTCCTTCGCTCACTCGGAGCTACCCACCCTGCCTTCGGTTGGCATCCTACCCTTCGCGCTCTTCTATGCTGCCGGCGGCTTGGCGGGCTTGCTTGAATTGCGCGCGGTGCGGGCCTTCCCCACCCCGGGCCGTGTCCTGCCGGCGAAGATCAGCCGCGCCGACCGCCACGACTCCCCCGAGTTGTCGCATTTCCTGCGGATCGCAGGATTGGCGGCAGCGGGCTCAGGATTGGGACCGTACCTGTCCATCTACGCCATGACTATCCTTCACGCCAGCCCGGGCTTCGCGGTGTCCCTGTCGGCCATGTCCCTGGCCGCCAGTATCGCCGCCTCCACCGTGGTGGCCGCTATCTTGGCCCATCGATCTTCCTCGCGGACCTTGCGCCTGGCCTATCTGACCCTGGGGTCCGGCTATGCCCTGGCCCTGGGCGCCAATCCGCTGATTGCCGATGCCCTGGTTATCTTAGCCTGCGCCAACCTGTTGATCTCGGTGGGCGGGGCGGTGGCGCGCCTGGCCGTCAACGAGCGGCTGTTCCGCCTTATCCGCGATGCTCGCGACGCCGATCCGCTGTCGGCGTCGGCCCGTTTCATCGGATTGACCAGTGCTGGGGCCGCCGGTGGTCAGACCATCACCGCATTGGTGCTGGCCCTGGCGCCGCCAGTGTATCTGGTCTATGGCGCGCTTTTCGCGCTCTCGGGACTATCGCGCTTCTGGACGGCCGGCGCTATGGAGGTCTCACCCTCCTGGGACAGCGCAGTCAACGAGCGCTACGGGCGGCGAGTCGAATACATCAACTCACATCATAGCTAAACTTTAGGCGCTTGCCTACTTTAGTCCAACGATTTGAGGTCTCATGTGTTGGCCTCTTCAGGAAGTGAAAGCGCCAAGAGGCCCCGTGCGTTGCAGGGCCATTCTATTGACAGGCCAACGCTGTCTTAATAGAGTGTGGCACACAGACGCGATTTACGCGCCAATTATATAAGTACACCATACGTCACGAGGATCATCACATGCCGTTTCCCGAAGAGGCCGAACTCGAGCGGGCCATGCAGGCTTTCCACAACCGTACCGCCAACCCGAGCGCCCGGAAGATCGGTATGCGCATGTTCCGTTCCGTACTCGAGACCGTGCCGATCGTCGGCGGGGCGGCCGCAATCATCGGCTCGGGCGCCGACATGTGGTCGCAAAGCGACGACGCGCTCGTCGCTAAGGCTTATCACCATACCCGCGAGATGTTCGCCCTGATCAGAGCGGCCCCGGCGGCCCCGATGATCGCGCCCGGCTTCATCATCAAGGTCGGACAGGTTCCGAAGCTCGCCATCGTGCGCACCGAGATCCGGGCCATCTGGGCTGCGGCCGGCGTGAAGCAGTAGGTCGGCAACAACGCGGCACTTGGCCGCGTCGGTCCGGGCCCGGTTGGACAAAATCGCAGCGCCGACGATTTCTGGAATGAGCACAATTCTTGGCCCCACAAAGGAGATCGGTTATGACCCGCCATAATTTCGAGACCGCCGCCCAAGTCAAATCATTCCTCGCTCAAGCCGGCTTCAAAGGACCGATCAAGGTCCGCGCCGTCACATCACCGCTTGATGGCACACTGCGCTTCCTGGCCTCGCCGTCCGATGTCCCAGCGGACATCTCGGTCGGCTCGGCTTATGACTCGGCCGCCCGCACCAACGACTGGTTCAGCTCGGATCGCAATGAAACCGCCCTGCGGTTGGTGGCCTTGGACAAATTGCTGACCGGGACCAACGCGCGGGCAGAATTCCGCCGACGCTAGACCGTTGAGCCGACCAGAAAGCGCGCAAAGCGCGCCAGGAATCCAGCGAACCGTGTGCGAAGACTGATTTTCACCATTGGATTCACTCCCTAAAACAGCGATGCCCGCTGAAACATTAATCGTCCAGGCCCATCGCTCGTCAAGTATCGGCTCCCTCTGGCTTCACGACTCACTACCCGACTAAAACCACACTCATCTTCGAGCTTGACTAAGTGCCCTCTTTGGCCCAAACTAATGACATGAATGAAATCTCCTTCGTCGACATCCATGCCCAATATGACTCGCTGCAAGCGTCTTACAGCGACCAGGCCATCATGACCAATCCCGACGAGCTGCGCCGGGTCGGCCAGGAGTTGTCGCGCCTGGGCCCGGTGGTCGAAGCTATTGATCAGGTGGATCATCTGGCCGCCGCCTTGGCTGAGGCCACGGCGATGCGCGACCAGGAGTCCGATCCTGATATCTGCGCCATGGCCCGTGAGGAGATGTCCGATCTGGAGCCCAAGCTCACGGCGGCCCGTGCCGCTCTGCGGATCCTGCTGTTGCCGCGCGATCCCAACGATGAGCGCGATGTGATCCTGGAGATCCGCGCCGGCACCGGCGGCGATGAGGCCGCCCTGTTTGCAGGAGATTTGCTGCGCATGTACCTGCGTTATGCCGAGCGCAATCGTCTCAAGTGCGAGATCCTGAGCAAGACCGAGTCTGGCAATTCGGGCGCCCGTGAAGTCATCGTGGAGGTCCATGGTGTTGGCGCTTATGCTCGTCTCAAGTATGAAGGTGGGGTGCATCGGGTCCAGCGGGTGCCGGCCACCGAGGCGCAAGGCCGGATACACACCTCCACCGCCACGGTGGCCGTGCTGCCCAAGGTCGAGGAGCGCGAGGTGGTCATCGAAGACAAAGACGTGCGCATGGACACCTATTGCGCCACCGGCCCCGGCGGACAGGGCGTCAATACCACCTACTCCGCTGTGCGCCTGACCCACTTGCCGACCGGCATCGTGGTGGCCATCCAGGACGAGAAGAGCCAGAACAAGAACAAGGATAAGGCCTATTCGGTCCTGCGGGCCCGCATCGCCGCCGCCCAGAAGGCCAAGGAACATGAAGCCCAAGACATGCTGCGCCGCGGCATGGTGGGCTCAGGCGAGCGCTCGGAAAAGATTCGCACCTACAACGCGCCCCAGTCGCGCATCACCGACCACCGCATCGGTCTGGACCTGCACAACTACGAGGCCGCCCTTGACGGCGACATCGGCGCGCTTATCGATGCCCTGGCCACGGCCGACGAAGTCGAGCGCCTGGGCGCCGGGACGAGCGCCTAAAGACTCTTCGGGATTGGACTGGCTTGACGGGTTGATCTTCTTGTGGATGCTAGGCGTTGAGTAGAAGCTTTAGAGAACAAGGATATCGTCAAGCGCCCTTTGTCAGAAAGGACCTCACTGATGGCACAAACCAAAGACACCGTCGTCTGCGCCCACTGCGGACGCACCATCAACCTCGCCTCCAGCAACCTCATATATGGCTCGGGCGGCACCATCCGCATCTGCCGCTTTACCCGCCCTACATCGGCCGGTAACCAGAAGTGCGATGAGCTCGGCGCGGCGAAAATGGGCATCGGCCCACCGGAGTACCATAAGCTCAAGTACGGTTTCTGATCTTTAGGTTCGCAGTCTCCATTTTTAAGAGGAGCCAGGCCATGAGCGCCAACGAATTCGGGATACTCGAGGGCGGCGTCCGCAAGGCTCTGCGAAGCGGCCATCTGCTCACCCGATCCTCTTTCGAGCTAGGCGAGGCCGAGAACGCCCGGGGCGCCAAGGCCAGCGCGGCAATCGCGGTCTGCCCCCTATGTGGCGGCCACGTCTATGTCATTGTCAACGGCGCGACCACCTACGAGACCAGTTGGCCCCAACATTGCCAGACCGACACTCGCCGCGGTCGGCATTAAGCACGAAAGGAATACCCATGGCTGGGCGTCAAGCCAAATTATCTACCACCGGTAAAATCCTGCGCACGCCGACTGACACAGTCGGCCGTCAATCGTGTTATGATTGCGGGGCAGTGCTCGGCTGGGATATGACCCAGGAGCGCCTGTTTTGCACCGGCGATCGCCGTCATAAACAGAATCCCCCGCACCCCGACTTTCGGCCATAGGCAACTTTAAATCACCAGCCCAGCACAAGGAGCTCGACATGCCAGTTCTCGACAGCGTCAATCTCGCGTTCCAAGAGGGGACCAGCGACAAGGTTTATAACGTCAGCCTGACAGAAGAGGGCGGCGTCTTCACCGTGGTGGCCTTCTGGGGTAAGCGCGGCGCCAAGCTCACCATGACCGAGAAGTACTCAGGCTCGGACAAGAGCGCCGCCGTCGCCGCTTATGGCGGCGCCGTGGGCGAGAAGACCAAGAAGGGCTATCAGAGCGTCTAAGGGAAGACCCCTTAACACAAGACCTCCGCTCCGAAACACTCGAGCGGAGGTCTTCTTTAGTCGACGATCAGTTTGCTAGAGGGCCGCCTCAATCCTCGTGGTCGTGGCCCTCGTGCATGATGTTGTGGAGCATCTCATTCATAATCGGGATCAGCACGGCGCGCAGCTCGCGGACCTGCTCTTCCGGCCAGTGGATCAACTGCCGTCGCACCAGCCGGTAGACCTGGCGCTCGAAATCATCGGCGCTCGGATCCTCGCCGGCCGCCCGCATCTCGGCATCGGTCCGCTCAATCAGCTCATCGAGAACCCGCTCGTATTGTACGAACCAGCAGATCTCGTCATCCGGGCCGACCGCCTGGACCAGGGAATAGGAGCCCACCACGAACTCGTTGTCCAAGACGATGGTGGCGTCCTCGGGTACGACCAAACCCGCCTTTTGGGCAATGACCCGCACGGCCCACTCAATCGCCCCCTTGGGCGGTGGCGCGTCGTCGGGGGCTTTCCAGATGATCTTCACAAGTCATGATCCTATTTGGCCGTCCGCGGCGAAATGTCGGGACAGACGTTGGGCTTGGCTGATGAGGCATTTGACAGTTATCTGTAAGGTACTAGTACTTTGGGGATAGTTGGGGTTCCGTCAAGGTGTAGGGGTAGTCCTTTTGGCCTGTTTTTGTTGCCCTGGCCGAAAATCGGAGGTGATTGTATTAGCGACGGGGACTTCTTGCCCTCATTTACATTTGCTGTTATGATCATATCTGATCGACCGGCCCATATTTTGGAGGACTCCCGAAGAAATGATCTACCATCACGGCAAACTCGTCTCCGTCGCGCCCGCCGGTCTCTGGACGCCCAGTGTGGCGATGGTGGTCCGCCGGGATGGGCGGATATTGATGGGGCTGCGCCAGGGATCTCATGGGGCCCAAACCTGGGGACTGCCGGCCGGCTCGCTTGAGCCCGGCGAGAAGGTGTACAGCGCAGCCCTGCGTGAACTCGCAGAGGAGACCGGTTTGCGAGGCCGGGTGTTGCGAATATTGGCCGAGCATTACGACAAGCTCGAGGATTCACCCTTGGCAGCACACGCTGTTTTCATAGAGATTGAAGCCAAGGGGGAGCCACAGATCTTGGAGCCGCACCGTTGTGCCGCTTGGCGCTGGTTCGACCCGAAGGAGCTACCGGAGCCGTTGTTCGACCCCTTTGTAGCGATCCTGCTGGCGCAGGATTTAGAAGCTTAAGGCTAGTTCACGCGCCGTTAAAAGTGTCGCCAACCGTGCTTGGACCTTTTCGATCTCCCAATCCAAGTCGCCGACTCCGCCGTACTCGAGCGTCTCAATCTGGCCGCTGCTCCAGCGCACGCAGAAGAACACCCGACCATGATAGTCGGGAGATGGGGTCGCCTGATATTCCACGGCGATGACCTGGCCGACTTGGTGAGTGGTGCGCCCATAAACTGGACGTCCGACCGCGCTCGCGAATTTTGAGGTCAAGAAGCGAAAACCGCGGTTGCGCGCTGCCATATCTCCTCTAGACCGCAGTCAGGACTTCGTCGGACGCGACGCTCAGGGCCACATGGCGCGAGCGGGCGAAGTAGTTACTGGGACCACCTAGTCCGGCGCCATACCGGGGCGCGATCAGCCGGCGTTCCTCCGCCTCGGCCAAGATCTGGGCGACCGCGGGGTCCCCGATGTTGAAGAGCTCCGAATTGCCGCTCGCCACCCGCGAGGTGAAGTAGGCCAGTTCGTCGGAGAGCTGGTCGTGGAGTTCAGCGAAGAAGCGTGGCTTGCGCGTCTGCCGGGCGCCGGCGAACCAGGGAGCCAGCAGCTCGCGACGGACTTGGCGGACCAGGCGCCAGTGGCCGCTCATGGCCACCGGGAAGTCCACTATCATCCGGGTGGAGCTGAGACGCGTCTGCTCCTTCTCGCTCTCCTGGTTCCAGGCGCGTAAGAGAGGCCGCACTGCCCAATCCACCAGGGGTAGCAGGGTGGTGGCCGTTGCCGGCTCATCGAGGGCGGTGCTCAGGACTTCATAGGCGGCGATGCGCTCATTCAAATCGGAGGGATCATTCAGCCTTGGTGAGGCGGCTAGCCAGGCGATGTTGCCGTCGCCGGGCAGGTTGGCGTAGCGGGGACTCAAATAATGGGCGGGGTATGCCAGCTCGATATGCCAAATTCCCACAGTCTGGGCGGCCAGGCGCTCGCGCCAGGCTTCCAGGGCGCCGACGGATTGGGCGGTGGTGTCAAAGTCCTCTGCTCGCACCGCCCAGTTGAGGTCGCACGACAGCGAAGCCGCCGGGTTCAACAAACTGCCCCGGTCAAGGGCGAGGTTGGTCCACAGGTGGGCGCCGTTGATCGTCGGGATCATCGCAGCTCCATCTGCTCGGCGTAGTTGATGGTCTTGATGAAGGCCGAAGTGCGGAAGTACTTGAGATCGCCATTGGTCTCCACGCCCGCAGATCGCAGCAGCTTGTGGAATTTGAGCCGCTCGGCAATCTGATAGAGCTCGGAGTCGGGCTTGGCCGTCAAGGTGCCGACCTGGCCACGCGCGAGTTGTAGGCCGACATAGCCGGCCTCGGTCGGCAACTCAGCATGAAGCAGACGGAAGGTCGCCGGGTCAGTGACCGGGCAGGTACCGTTTAGCCAGGGACCGAGCAAGGGTACGCGCTGAGCGCGGATCTGCTCGTAGTGATCGCGGGCCAAGTCCAGCATCCAGGGGTAAAGAATATGGTATCCGTACTGACGAAGCGATCTCGCTTGGTGATGATAGGCCGCCGCCCAGTCGTGATGCAGTGGTGCCAGGGCCCAATCCACCAGGGCCAACTGCGAGAGGCCGTGCGCCCCAGCACCCGCTAAGATCCCAAAGAGCAAGTTGAACTTGTCAATCCTTTCGGCGAGGTCGCGGGGATCGGCGAAGCGCGGCGTCAGATAGATCTTGTGAGTGATGTGGCTGGAGTTGACAATTGGCTCGGGCGCCGAAGGCGCGGTCTCCAGGTAGAACATCTCGGGGCGGTCGATCAAGGCTGCTTGCACGTCGAGGATCAGTTGGGTTGCGGCCGACATCGACGCTGGGTCGCCCACTTTGGCCGGGCTGGCCCACAAGTCGAGCTCAAGAGTCCCGGCTAGGTGCTCGGGTTTCCTGGCGATGACGGCGAAAGGGGCCGAATAGTCGTTGAACATTGCGATGATTCCTCGGGTGGTTGTTCGACACCTTTATTGTACGTCGAAAGCCACCGGAAAGCAACAGCCCGATCATGAGTTGACCCTTGACCGCCACACACTTCTACTTCCCGCCCCCACTTTGGCGGGGCTGGCCGTCCTATTGGCGGTTGGACTCGTGCGCGGGATCTTGCCGCGCTGGTTCCTGGCCCTGGGCGGGGTGATTGCCAAGTTCGAGCGGCGTCATTGAGTTTGACCTCCTTGACTTATCTGGCGCAAAACGCATAGTTCTGACGACCTCAGAAAACAAGCCAATCCCATCACAAGGAGAACCCGATGTTCTTTCCCTCCGACACCTGGGCCGCCGGTGTGGCCCCCATGGCGGGTGCTATCTTGTTCGCTGCCGCGGCACTCCTGGTATTGGGAACCTGCGGTTTAATCCTCGGTCATTTGGTGCAAGGCATTCTTCTGCTCGTGCGCCGGCCACCGGAGGGGGCGGAGGGTCAAAGGGGTAGCCTCGTGTTCCATATGTTGGCGTCGATGTTCGAGACGGCATTCTTCGGGCTGGTCATCCTGATCTTCACCCTCGTTCCGGGCTTGGTGCTCGTAGCAGCCCTGGTCTATTTTCCCATTCCCACGACTGTTATCCTACTGGTGCTTTTCGTCCTCTTCCCGTTCGTGGTCAAGCCGCTCAATCGGCGAGTAGGCCGCCGACTCGGCAAGGATATCTCTGGCGCCGTCGAAGCAGCAGATGGCGCGCCCAAGCCCTAGATCTCTCTGAGGCCGTTGTAGGACTCTACACAGAGAGGCCGGTTTGCACCACAACCCGGTTGCGCCCGGCCGCCTTGGCGGCATAAAGAGCTTCGTCGGCCGCTCCGATCAGCGCTTCGGCGCGTGGGTCGGCCAGATCGAGAATGGCGGCGCCAGCGCTCACCGTGGCGCGCATCTCCTCGCCCTCAGAGCTCAATACCACGGACTCCTCGAGGTCCCGGCGGAGGCCCTCGGCCAGGCGTATGGCCTCGTCGAGGCTGCAATCCTCCAAGATGGCCACAAACTCCTCGCCGCCATAGCGGGCAACGATGTCGGCGGCGCGCAGGCGGCTGCCCAGTAGACAGGCGAAGTGGCGCAATAGGGCGTCCCCGCCCAGGTGGCGATAGCGCTCGTTGAAGAGGCCGAAGTGGTCAAGATCGAACATGATGGCGACGAGGCCGGCACCAGTGGTGCGGCGCTTGGCTCGGGCCAGGGCGAGCTCGAGAGCAGCGTCGAAATGGCGGCGATTGTACAGCCCGGTGAGGCCGTCATGGATAGCCAGGGTCGAGATCTGCTCGCTCAGGTGGGCGTTGGCCAGGGCCAGGGCCGCATGGGCCCCGAGCAGCTCCAGGATCTCGCGCTCGGGTGGCGCAAAAGGCGTCTTGGACTCGAGGCGCGATAGCGAGATCACTCCCAGCACCGCCCCCTCATGTATGAGCGGTACGCCCACAGTGCGGAAGGACTGGTTGGGCATATATTTCCGCAGCCCGGCGCCGAACTGGCTCTGAGAGTTGGGCTCGGTGAAGATCATCTTCTGCCCAACGATGACCCGCCCGCTCGTTCCATCACCGGGCTCGATGAGCACCCCTACCGCCCGTGGATCCAGCCCGCGGACTGAGCGGACGTAGTATTTGCCATCCTCGGGGTTAAGCAGGACGATGGCCGCCGTGGTCGAGGGGACGACTTTGATGATGGCTTCAGCCAGGACGTCGGCCAACGCCCCGGGCTCGCGAATGGTGTTGACGGTAGTGGTGAATTGCGCCAGGGCGGCGAACAGGCGCACCCGCAGACGCAGCTCCTCCTCGGTGGCCTTGCGAGCGGTGATGTCCACCGACATGCCAAAAGTGCCGATGATCTCCTGGTTGGCGTCGCGCAGGGGCAGTTTGGTGGTCAAGACCCAGGTGTCTGGGCGACCATCATGGGTCTCGCGCTCTTCGTTGTTGAAGGGTAAGCCTGTGCGGATGATTTCCTGCTCGTCCTCATAGGCTTGCCGGGCATGCTCTTCGGTGAAAAAGTCGAAGTCGGTCTTGCCAATAGCTTTTTCAATGTCGAGATCGATTATACCAAGGGGGCTGCCGTTGGCCCAACTGAGCCGGGTGAAACGGCTTTCGCGATCCTTGAAATAGATATGACAGGGCAGGTCCTCCATGATGGCCCGCATCATATCCAATTCTTGGCGCAGAACGGCCTCCCCATCTTGGCGACCGCTGATGTCCAGGCCGGTGACAATAACATCGCCGGGCGCGCCATCGGGTCTGGTCAGGCGGATGGTCTCCCAGCGGATATGCCGCAGCTCCCCCTCGACCGTGCGCCAATAGCTCTCGAAAGATTCCGCGCCAGTCATAGCCGCGAGATCGGCGAGATTCCACTGGTCTGGCGAAATCTTGGTCAATGGGGTCAATAGCTCCCAGATGGGCCGTCCGACGATATAGGATGCGTCCAAGCCGCTCAAGGCCTCGCAAGCGGCATTGGCGTGGGAGACCCGGCCGTCGCGGTCGAGGACCAGGACCAGCGCCCCCTTGACGCCCAACACCTTTTGAATGAACTCGTTCTCTTGGGTGCGGTGAAGGTTCGCCTGTGTCGGATCAATAGGGCCACCCTGCGGATTCGGACTCGGCAGCAGGCGCAGCGGCCTGGCTTTGCTCACACGCAGCGACCCAGCCTTGATCGGGGATTGTCGTACGGCCATGGTGATAGTTTAAGGGTTGATCGGGCCGGGGCAATAGCCCATAAGGGGTAATGGGCCGATAACTGTTGTTTATCCGCACCCACTTTGAAAAATCCGAGCCAAAACTGCCAGCTAGGCTCCCAGGGTTGCCGGCAGGATTTCCGTGGTCGCCCGCATGGCGGTGATGTGCATCTCGACGGATGTCTCGCCGGTGCCCGGATGGGTGTTGGAAACCGGCCGCCCGGCGATGTCGACCACGGTTCCTTCCGCCGGGGCTTTGGGACCACCGGAAAACCAGATGGCCTGGCGGATGGTGCCCTCGCCGTCGCGCAGGGTGAACTTGACATGGCGGTTGTCGGCGCCCATGAAGCGCCGGCCGATGATGGTCACCCCGCTGACCGCGAACAAGGGCGTGGGGTTGGCAGCGCCGGTCGGCTCCAGGCGCGAGAGGGCAGAGAGCAGGCCCCGGTCGAAATCGGCGAGGTTGCAGACCGCGTCGATGTGCAGTTCGCGCCCTAGTCCGGTCGGCCAGGCATGGGCGCGCAAGGCCGCGCGCAGGGCGTCGGGATCATGGACGCGGCTGATGCCCATGGCCATCTGGTGGCCGGCGGCGCTGACGAATTTGGAGAGTTCATTCTGGAGCACATCGAGCAGCGGGACACCGACCACTGAGCGGGCGGAGCCGGAACCTTCCAAGTCGATGACAATGGCCGGCCGGCCGAACTCATCGACCAGGCGTGATGCCACCAATCCCGCCACGCCTTTGAAGAGGTCGAGTTGGATCAGGATGATCGGCTCATCGGGATCCACCTTGGTCATGGCCTCGTCGACTAGGCGGTTGGTCATCTCCCGGCGCTCCTTGTTGGTGGCGTCGAGCAGGTTGGCGATCTCGGTGGCGCGGGCCGGATCCTCGGTGGTGAGGAGCTCCACCACTAGCGCCGGATCCAAGCCCATGC
>Ga0182027_10010002_pt1 | contig 13532 bp, 13 predicted proteins | sample 712E1DmetaG_FD_121300 | JGI IMG/M metagenome (GOLD analysis project Ga0182027, IMG submission 121300) | Permafrost microbial communities from Stordalen Mire, Sweden - 712E1D metaG (Illumina Assembly) | ecosystem: Environmental > Terrestrial > Soil > Wetlands > Permafrost | place: Sweden...
CAGATACTTCCTGAGCAAATTGACCAGGCCGAACTCGCGGTCGCCGAGCAACCGGCTGGCGAGCATGGTGTCGAAGATCCGTTCCGGGACGAAGCGGTGATTTTTGCGCAAAAGGCGCAAATCATAATCCGCGCCGTGCAAGATCAGCGGATGACGTTTGAGGGCCGTCCACAGAGGCGCCAAGTCCAGGGGCGCCAGCGGATCAATCAAGCAGTCCTCCTCCCCGAGACTGATTTGAATCAGGCAAAGTTTTTCCGGGTAGGCATGGAGACTGTCGGCCTCCGTGTCGAGCGCAACGACCTCCGCCGCTTGCAATTGGGGCAAAAAGCCCGCCAAAGAACCATCAGAATCAATCACTGGCAAAACTTACCCCAATCCTTGCCCGGAAAAAATAAAAAACCACCCGGCTTGGCGGGTGCCGGGCGCAGGACAAAGGTTGGGCGACCGCGGTTTTGCCTCTAAACGAGTGAGCCACCGTGTCTTGGCACGAGTCAAAACGAGCCGATGCTATCGGACGGATGCTAATGGGTGACCGCTCCATAGACGTATTGAAACTGTCTTTCGTAACCGTTGTCCACCACCGGCCGTTGGGGCGTGGTTGACCAGCAGTGCCGAATCCGCACCATGCGGCCAAAGCGAGCCTCGTCTTGAAACATCAACCGGACGTGACGCCCTTTGACCACGTCGGGCGAGAGCAGGGTTGCCAGCACTTCCGGAAGTTTTTTTTCCACTCCTCCTGCACGGCGGGGTCGCTGTGGGGATGTCGCGTGTCTGGGGCCACCTTGCGCCAACCATGTCGGGCCAGGAGCCGGTAAACCACCGAGGGCTTGACGGGTTGGCCCAACTGTTGCGCCAAGGCCGCCCGAATCGGGGAAACGACCACGAGGTTGCCGACGGCGGCGCTTTGGAGCCAAGGTTTCAAGAACGCGCTTTCTTCCTCCAGGGTGAGAAGGGACTGGCGGCGCCCACCCCAATTGCGCGAGGGATGCGGCCCCGCCGGTCTTTTCTTGCGGAAGGTGCTTTGCAGTCGCGCCACCGTCGCGCGGCCCACCCCCAAAACGGCGGCGGTTTGCTGGAGGGTGGCCCCGAACAATGCCGGCAGAAGAACCGCCTGACATTGGCGCAGGGATTGGACGGAGATGGAGGTCGCGGCTGTCCGTTGGGCTCGCGCTACGACCAGTGGATCAATTCGACTTGGTCTTGCCATGCCAAGACTCTACCACTATTCGTCTCATCTTGAAAGCGAATTACAATAAGGAGCAGGGCTTGCCGCCGCTTTCGGAAAGCGGGAGCAAGCTCCCGTATGTGTTTAGCGGGGAGGCGGATATTTGGTGGGGAGGTGAAGTTTTCGACTGGCTGCCAAACAGGGTGCTCATTAGTAAACCAACCGCTTGAGATCGGGGCGGTGATCTTTGCTGAAGCCCCGGCGAAGTTGAATCCCTCCGGGGAGTTGGTGGGCGTAGGCCCCCGACAGCTTGACCGGGGTGGAGTCGTTATGGATGCGAGAGGTGTCCAGGTCGAAATGCTCCAACGCGCTCAAGGCCAAATGCGTCAAGAGACTGGCCCGATCCGCTTCAAAGAGCCGGTCTAAGGCCCGGCCGATGGCGGTTCCCGGTCCGATCCAGCGCGGGTCGTATTGCTGGCTTCACGGGCGGACGCGGTAGAGGGCGTTGGGTTCCACCAGCAGGCTCTAGACCAGCAGTTCCAGTGCCGGGACATAAGCCCAGAGGGGGCGGCATTGGGCCAAAATTTCCCGCAGTTGGAGCTTGTCCAGAAAGCGCTGGATGACGGGCAGAGGCCCGACGGCTTGGGCGCGCAACAGCAAAGAATTTACTTGCATGGCGGCTATCCTAATGTATAATTATATTAAGATGCAAGCAAAAAAGATCGCCCTCCCAGTGAGCCTGCCCCTGTTATCCGGCAGTGTCTCCACCGCCCAGAGCACCTGCGGCAAACCCAACTGCGCCTGCAAAAAAGACCCCCCGAAGCTCCACGGCACCTATTACCGCTGGACGGGAATCGTTGCCGGAAAACGAACCACCAAAACCATTAGCCCGCAGGAAGCCGCCGAATGCCAGAAACGAATCCGTCACTACCGAGCCCTACAGAAGAAGGTGGGCCAGCTCGTGAAACAATCCCTAAAAGAGGCGCCTTGGAATGAACGACCACTAAAACACCAATGACTCCGCTTGCCCAATAGGCCGTGAAAAATTACACTCCCCAGGTGCGGAATGTGGGATTAATCTTAATCCTAATCCTAATCTTCTTAATCCTGCTTAAGAGATTAAGATTAGGATTAAGATTAGGAACGGAAATAGGGAAAAGTGAAATCCCTGAAGATTGGGGTTGCCAATCGCGGGATGTGTGGCAAATTGAGGCGTTGTCGAATCCAAATGAAATGGAATATGGAAAAGCCCAAAATTATCGTTTATTTAAAGCCCGCTTGCTGCTGGAGCCGCGGAGTGCGCGCCGTCCTGCGGAAATACGACCTGCCTTACCAGGAACGTGACGTCCTCAATAACCCGGCGCAACGCCAGGAAATGATTGAGAAGACGGGCCAGATGTTAAGCCCGTGCGTGGAAGTCAACGGCCGGATGCTGGCGGACGTGAGCGGAGAGGAAGTGGAGGCATATCTGCTGGCGAGCGAACTGGTCCGCCCCGGTGCGCACGCGCCCGAAGCGCCGGCCAGCCAGCCTAGCGCGCAGGAGTTGGCGGTCTGCGCCAATTCGGCGTCGGTCTGATTTTGCTTTGTGCTGGCCTGTTGGCAGGGGCTGGGATACGTTGCGGCCGTGGACGCTTTGCCCAAGGCTGATGTCATTCTGACGCACGAAAGCGACCTCGACGGTTTCGTCGCGGGTTTGCTTTTGCAGCGGCTGGCCGGCCATCTTTTTAAGACGGAGCCGCGGCTGGAGGCCTATAACTATAACGGCTGGAAGCTGCGGGAGTTGCGGGAGAAGTCGGCCTGGGTGTGCGATTTCAGTTTTGAACCGCGGCTGGATAAAGCGGACTGGCTGATCATTGACCACCATGTCACGGAGGCGCGCCCCAAGGAGGCGGTGATGATCCACGACCTGACGAAGTCAGCCGGGCTGCTGTGCTATGAATTGTGCCGGGAACGGGGCCTCGGTTCGCCGGAACTGGACCGGCTGGTGCATTTGAGCGATGTGGCGGATTTATTTCTGGAGGAGGACCCCGATTTTGTCACCGCCAATGATTACGCGAACCTGGTCAAGACTTACCAGTTCTGGAATCTGCACGCGCTGATCGGGGGCCGGTTGGAACGGCTGCTGGACCATCCGTTGCTGGAGGTGATGGCGGTGAAGCGGCGCATCGAAGACCCCATCGGGCTGGAGTGGAGCAAACGGAACGTGGCGGAAATCAGCCCGACGGTGGGTTTTGTGGACACGGTGGCGGGCAACACCAATGCGATCGTGCATCAGATGCTGGAGCAGGGCGCGACGCCGTATCCGGTATTGTTGACATTGTTCCGCAAAGCCAACAACACGGTGGTGGTGAGCTTTCGCAGCCGCAACGGGGAGGCGCTCAAGGTCGCCGAAAAACTGCAGGGGGGCGGCCATGCCAACGCCTGCGGAGCCACCCTGCCGCGCTCGGTGAAGAACATTCCGGACGCCCTGGATTATTTGCGCGCCCATCTCAATCCCGCGCCCGTCAAGGGCGCCCTCAACAGTCTGGAAGGCTTGTTCGACGCGCTGGAAACCAAAAAATAAATCTCAAAGCTCAAGCACTTGATCGAGCAACTGCGGCAAGTGTTCCAGCATCGCCGCGTTGCCCGCCAGGAGGGAGACGCCGGATTGCTGGGCGGCGGTTTGCAAGGCCTTGTCCTGGGAGGCGCAGAAGGCCAGGACGGGAATGTGGCTGGTGGCGGGAGATTGTTTGACACGGGCGATGCCGGCGCAGGTGGCGGGGCCGCCGGAGATTTCAGCCAGAAGGACGAGCGGTTTCTCGCGCTCGCATTGCTCCTGGAGCGTGGCGGCATCGTGGACGGTCTGGATGCGATAACCCAGGTCCTGCAAACGGGCGGCCAACTGGCCGCCGAGCAAGGAATTGGAACAACACAACAGCGCCAGCGGTTTCGAGGTCATGGAGCGGCGGGTGGATGGAAGCGAGGGGAGTGACAAATCTCGCCGCCGGACGCCTCACTTTGCTTCGGGCAGCAGTTTCTCCAGACTGGCGTTCTTTTCATGGCCAAGCTCAAGGGCCTTTCGATAATGAAAGCGGGCCATCTCCAGAGAGGGCGGCGTTTGCGCCGCATAGACCAAGGCGAGGTTGAAGTGGGCGTCGGCAAAGTTCGGGTCAAGGTCCAGGGCTTTGCGGAGGGCGGTTTCCGCCTCAGTGCGCAGTCCTTTGTCGGCCAAAACGCAGCCGAGGTAATACTGCGTGTACTGGTTGGTCGTATTGAGGGAGGCGGAGCGGCTCAAGGCATCGAGCGCGTCGTCCAGTTTTTCCTGGCGATAGCGCAAAATGCCGAGCAAATAAAGGGCGCCGGCATCATTGGGGTCGAGGGCCAGGGCGCGGCTCGCGTTCTTTTCGCAATCGTCCAGGCGTCCGGCGGCAAACTCGGCGCTGCCCAGTTTCGCCAGGACATAGACGTTGCTTTCGTCCTGCTGAAGCACTTCGAGATATTTCTTCTCCGCGTCATCGTAGCGCTGCGCCCTGGCGTCCAGCTCCGCGTCCCGCATGATGGTGACGGCGCCGGGAGACAAGTCCTTTACCGAATGCGCCTTGGAGGCGGGTTCGTTCGCGGCCACGGGAGGAACGGACAAACGGGCGGCAGGCGGACTCTTCAGCACGGCCAGTTCTTCCGCGGTATAGGGAACCGCCGCGGCTTCCAAAACCTTCAGGCGCGCGCGCAACTGTTCCAGTTCGGCGCTGGACGCGGCCGCCGCCGGGGCGGGCTGAGACGGGCTGGCGGGCGTCATGGCGGCGTCGGCGGCCGGGGCCGCGGCGCCGGCGTGGGCTTCGAGGTCGGCCAACTCCTTCTTGACAGCGGCCAGATCCTTGATCGCCTGGTCGCGCTCGGCGGTGATTTGTTTGAGGTCCTCGGCGACAGGTGGCGCCACCGGCGGGCGGGCTTTCAAGTTGTTCAGCTCGGCCTCGGCGTCGCTCAGTTTTCGCTGGGATTCCTCCAGCGCCACTTTCAGCCCGGCCACTTCCGTCGGCGCGGATGGGCCGGCCCCGGTGGAGGCGGCGGGTTTGGTGGCGCCCGCGGCGGACTTTTGTTGTTCCAAGGCGACACTGAGGAGGTCGCGTTCTTTTTCGAGGCCGGTAATTTTTTCGCGGGCCTTGGCCAGTTCATCCGGGGCGAGCGCGGCCGGCTGGACGGATGTGGCTTCCTTGTATTTCAGATAGAGGAGGGCGTAGGCGTTGGTTAGTTCCTGCAATGACGCGGCGGCCTGTTGTTGTGGAGTGAGGGCGGCGAAGGCCTTGGCGGGAGCGGCGACCGTGTTGGTGGAAGGCTGGACGGCTTTGAGTTCATTGAGCTTGTCCGCCAGATAATCAAGCCGGTAAGTGACCGCCGCCGTGTTGGCGGCCGGATGGTCCGCATGGTATCTTTGCAAGGCGTCGCGGGCCTGTTCATAGCGGGCGACGGCGGCCTTGGATTGGCCGCTTCGCTGGAGGGCGTCCGCCTGCTGAATTTGGCTGTAGATTGCTAAATACTCCTCGTCCAGGCCGGCAGCCAAAACCCCGCCGGCCAAGGCGAGCAAAAGTGTCACGGTTGGAATCCATTTCATAGGAGTGGGATAGTAACGGCTGAAAAGGGGGTTGGCAAATTATTCCACGAGAAAAAATGGGGGCCTCTGGAGCGGCATTTTGGAGTTCCCTTGCGGAGGCATTGGTGTATTCTCATCGCAAGATTCAGAAATTCAAATCATTCAACTATGGAAAATGTGCTAAAACAACGGCTGGTTTGTGTGGCAGTGATTGACAATCCCGAGGATGCGGTTCCGCTGTCGCAGGCGCTGATGGCGGGAGGATTGAACATCATCGAAATTACTTTCCGCACGGAAGGCGCGGCGGAGGCGATCGGGCGAATTCGCCGGGACCTGCCGACGATGACCGTCGGGGCGGGCACGGTGCTGACGCCCTATCAGGCGGCGCAGGCGGCGGACGCGGGGGCGCAATTTCTGGTGGCGCCGGGCCTGGACGAGTCGGTGCTGGCGGCGGCCCTGGCGCGGAATGTGGCCTACATTCCCGGGGTGGTGACGCCGACGGAAGTGGGGCGTGCGCTGAACTTGAAGCTTAAACTGCTGAAGTTCTTCCCCGCCGAAGCCTCGGGCGGGGTAGGGATGCTCAAAGCGCTGGCCGGGCCTTTCGCGCACACGGGAGTGCAATTCGTGCCCACGGGCGGCATCACGGCGGCGACGCTCTCCGCCTATCTGGCCCTGCCGCAAGTGGCGGCGGTGGGCGGCTCGTGGATGGCGGAACGGGCGCTGGTGGCGCAGCACGCCTGGGAAAAGATCACGGCGCTGACGGCGGAAGCGATGGCGAAGGCTTGTTAGCGGAGTTGATCCCCGATTCAAAGCCACGCCGTTGCGCTGTCGCCGTTGGGCTTGCTTTTTGCCGGGAAAAGAGGCAGGGTGAAGCATGATTACGGTGGAAACGACCGACGCAACTGTGCGCGTGACCATTCCCAAGAGTGAAGTGCCGGCGGACCGGCTGAATTGGTTTGTGGACTCCTTGCGCCTGGAAGCCATTGCCCGCAGAAGCCATCTGACTGAGGACGAAGCCTCCCATCTGGCCGACGAAATCAAAGCGGGTTGGTGGGCCGCCAACAAACACCGGTTCCCCAAACCGGCGCAATGAATCGCGATTGCATTGTTGTTGACGCAAACATCGCCTTCAAAGCCCTTGTTTCCCAACGCGGCGATGTGCGGGACCGTTTGGATCCGTCCGCGAACGCGAGGTTTTTACGCCTGGTTATCTGTTCGTCGAGTTGTTCAAACATAAGACGCGGCTTGCGCGCGCAACTGGGCTGACCGATGAGGAACTCCTGGATGCGCTTCACGCACTGGTGAACCGGCTGGAATTTGTCAACGAAGCCAATATTTCCCTGGGTATGTGGATGGAGGCGCACAGGTTATGCCGGGATGTAGATGAACAAGACACGCCTTATGTGGCGCTCACTCTGCATCTGGACGGACGGTTGTGGACGGAAGATGCGCAGTTGAAACAAGCCCTTCGTGCCAAAGGATTCCATAATTTTTTTGAGCCTTGATGAGTTGCCCGAGGGAGGCCGTTAATTCTTCGGCAGCGCCACGTTCGTCCATTCCATCGTGCGGACGGGGCGCGTGCCAATGGTGAAGTGCCATATATTTGACAGAGGCTCGGAAAACTCGAACTTCATCGCGACAACGCCGGCCCCGTCAACGCCGCTGAGGCCGCCGCCTGCGGACTGCAATTCGTCACCCTTCTTGGTCCTGGCGGTGACCCAGAAGCGCTGATTTTGCATGTTCGCGGAATCCCCGGCGATGGATACGAACGCTTTCCCGTCGGCGCTCTGGCCGAGGCCGTTGAGCATGCTGCCTCCGGGGAGGGACATCGCGCCCCGAAAATCCGGCGCGATTGGCTCCGGGTATGCGGGCGGGCCGAGGGTGTAATGAAGTCGCACCGTCACCCGCGCGGGGAGATTGGTCGCCGCGCCGGCGCTCAAAGTATGCACGAGCCAGGGGGTGTTGCCGTTCTGTGCCGCAGCCTCGGCCATGGCGCCCAAGGACCCAAAGGGCTGGGGAATCGGCTGGCCGGAATCATCCAGAAGTGTGACCTCGTTCAAGCTCTGGGAATCGAAGACCGGGTGGGAAAACCAGAGAGTCAAAAGGCGCGGCTTCGCCAGGTTGGTTCTCGCTGCGGACCCTCCGAGCTTTGTAATGTTAATGTACCTCACGGCCTTCAACTCAGCAGGATCCTCCACTTCCGAGCCGTCGGGTTGGGACGGAATAAAATATCTATTAGTGACCCATTGATCCTGCCACGCCAGAAATCGCAGCTTGGGCGGTTCGGCGAGCATGGCGGGTGTGACGGGCGTCGCGACAGCATTGGCCTGGGTTGCGCTGCTGTCTTCCGCCAGCTTGTAGCGAATCTTCCGGCCCTCGCGCAAATTGCTGCCGGCCGGGCCGGTGACCACCAGTTCTCCCGGCGACAAACCGCTCTGAATCTCCACCTTTGCCCCGTCAGCCGTTCCCACTTGCACGCGCCGCCGGCCCACGGTTTGATCGGGTTTCACCTCCCAAACGAACGCTCCCTGCGCGTCGCGCTGAATTGCTTCCAACGGCACGATTGTCACCCCGTGTTTCACCTCCAACAGCAAATGGATATTCAAGGACATGCCGCGCAGCATCAAATGGCCTCCATCCGGCGCCAGCGTGGCCGTGCATTTGAGCATGCCGGTGGTGGTGTCAATTTCATTGTCCACCCCACGCAAGGAGCCGTGGCCGAACGGCTTCCCGTCACGGTCCTCCGCCTCCACCGTCATCAACTGGCCGGCATCAAACCGTTTGACCACCTCCTGGACAGCCATTTGCGGGATGGAGAAAACGGCTGAATTTGTTGACTCCACTGTGCCGATAGCGTCAAGACGAACCGCGATGTCCCCGCTATAGGCGGCCGCAGCCGGCACCGGCGTCCCGGCGACAGGATTTCGCGCGGCAGTCCGGCTTGGCCCCATCGGGTTCGGTTGCGGCTGGCCGTTGCGCGCCGCCGGTTCATGGAACAAAATCACCAGGAGCAATCCGCCAATCATCGCGCCGGCAATTCCCAGGCCGTAGGGAATCCGCCTTCCCTCTCCGGCTGGACGGATGAAATAACCGACGGCTTTCCATTCGCCGTTTTGCTGCAAGCCGAATGTCACGGTTTCCACCGCCGCCAGCAAGCCGTCGAAGGAGGCGTCATACTTCGCTTCAAAACGCGTCCCGGCGGCGGTGCGCTTCGCCGAGCATAATTTGCGCGAGAGGACTTTGCCGTAAGGCCGGCGGATTTTTTCGCTTTTGCCAATCCACTCGTCTTTCCTCATCGCGCGCTGAAAATACGCCGCCGCCGTTTCCCAGCTTTGCGCGTAATTCCCGCCGTCCATCATCGCCAGCCAGGTTGCCACCTCATCCAGAATGCGGAAATCTGATTGCCCCGTCTGGATTGCAACCCGTCTTCGAATCCAGAGCGGAACGCCGACACCAATTCCGACGACTAACATAATGAAGATCGCAACGAGCCATTGCATATCCGCGTTGGGCCCCATTGGCAACGACCGGAAAAACCGTTCGGCCACCGGGTCTGTGGTGAGGGCGTCCAGCACATGGGTTCCGATGGCCGTCCCTCCCCGGCCTCCGTCTGCCAGATAACCCAGCGCCGCCCCACCCACGGCGATGGGCGCGATGGCCCCGCCGCCCAGCGCCGCCAGCAATGCCACGGCCAGTCCGCCAAGGGCGACCAGGCCCAATGCGCCACCGCCAAAGGCAAAGACACCGATGGCCAGCCCGCCAAAGGCGAATCCACCCGTCGCCAAGCCGCCGAAAGCCACGACGCCTTGCGCCCTGTCCCCAATCGCGATGATCCCCTTCGCCACCCGCACCCGGCCGGTTTGCGGGTCAATGCCTGACGTCACATGCAGCCAGGGCAGGCCGAAGAGTGTCGCTTTGGACCGGTAGTCCAGACCATAAAGGAGACCATGCCCTCTTAGGTAACCGCCGAAGAGTGTCGCCTTGGACCGGTAGTCCAGACCCTGGCCGGCCCAGTGCGCGCGAACGGCGGGTTCATTGAGGTTCGCCGGTGTTCCGGCAATCGTTTCCACCATCGTCTTGACTTCGCTGACTTGCTGGTAGCGGAGGTCGGGGTTCTTCTCCAAGGCGCGCAACACCACCTCATCCAGGCGCACGTCAATTTGAACCTTCCGGGAGGGCGGTTCGAGGCGCTTGCCGGGCAATTCGCCGGTGAGCATTTCGTAAAACACCACGCCCAGCGAATAAATGTCCGCGCGGCTGTCCACCCGCTGCGGATCGGTCTTCTGCTCCGGCGCGCTGTAGCCGGGTGTGCCAACGACGCTGGTAGGGCCGTGCTGCGGCACGGCCCCAATGTCAGGGCTGACCGGCAGGTCAGCCCCACCGGCTTCACCCAGCATTTTGGCGATGCCAAAGTCGGCGACTTTCACCCGGCCTACTTTGTCCAGCAGCAGGTTCTCCGGCTTGATGTCGCGGTGGACAATGCCCCGGTCGTGGGCGTATTGCAGCGCATCGCACAACGGCGGCACGACGGCCAGCGCCTCCTCCGGCGTGAATTTCCGCGCGCGCAAAAGCTGGCGCAGATTCACCCCGTCCACAAATTCCATAAGCAGAAAATAGAACCCGCCCGCCTGCCCAAAGTCGTAAATGGTGACGATGTTCGGGTGGCTCAAGGCGGCAAGCGCCTGCGCCTCGCGCGTGAAACGCTCGGCGAACTTGGCGTCGCGCACACGCTCCGGCGCGAGGAGCTTGAGCGCGACGAGGCGGTTCAGGGTTTTTTGCCGCGCCTTATAGACCACGCCCATGCCGCCGCGTCCGAGGCATTCCCGGATTTCAAGCTGCGGAAAATGCGGCGCGATCTGTTCGGGCGGCAACGGCGGTTGCGCGGCGGCCGGAACGGCGTCCGGCTGCGTCGGCAGCATCGCCTCGGCCATGAGGCAGCGCGGGCAAAGGCCGGCTGTCGCGGCCGAAGGCAGCGCCATGCCGCACTTGGGGCAGCAGTTCGGGGATGAAGTTGATTCGCTCATGCCTGTGTCCTGACGTGTTGGCGTCGTTTGGTTGCCAAGTTTCTCCTCAACTTCCCAAAGCCGCGAACAAGGCGCGCATTTCCTCCTCGACCAGGCCGGGGTCGTCGAGGGTGCCGGCCACTTCCGCCTTGAGCAACTGGCGGAAGCGCCGTTTCAGCCGATGCACCGCGGCCTTGAGCGCGCCGGCGTTCATGCCGCAACCGGCGGCCAGCGCCGTCTGGTCGCCGCGCGCGGCCTCGCCGGTGAGCCACGGTTTGGCCTGCTCGAAAAAATCCGCGCGTCCCCCGGCGGCGCATTCGCGGCGAAGCGCTTCCAAAGCGCGGGCCACGGCCGTCAGCGCCCATTGCCGGTCAAAGGCCGCGCCGGGTGCCAACACGCTGACATCAGCAACCAAACGGGTTTCGCCGGCCTCGGTTTCATTGAGGGAAATGTTCTGGGCGCCGCCGCCGCGTTTGAGGCGGCGCGCCGCCTCGCGGTGATGGGAAAGAAAATGCTTCACCGCGCCCAGCAGATACGAACGGAACCGCCCACGCTCCTGCTCGGCGCGGGCGATGGCCCCGCCCGCCAGGATGTGGGCGAAGAAGTCGTGCGCCAACTCGCGCGCGGCGTCGGCATCCCGCAACTCGCAGCGGAGGAAGGCGGCCACCGGCTCGTAGTAGGCGTCGCACAGATCGGCCAGGGCGCGGCGGCCTTCCGGCGAGTCGGCTTTCGCGCGGCTGACCTGCGTCCATCGCGTGGTGCGGAAATCCGCGCCCGGCGCATCCTCCATGGGCGGGCATTGCGTCGGCGGTGTTGGTTCAGCGGTCATGAGAATCTGGACTAAACATGCCACAAAGTCCTGACGTGTTGGAAGGCAAAGGTTGCCGGTTTTGGAATGTTCATGGCTAATTCATGAAGGTGCCGGGAAATCATTCTGACTCGAATTGGGGCTGGTTTTGAACCGCGAAACAGGAAAACATGACTAAGAGGGTAAAGTATTGGCATGATGTGGTGGCGGGCATTCTGGTTTAAAAAATAACTTGATTAGCCTTGATTAAGGTTGATTGGAAAAGGTCTGTTTTGCGCATAAGTTGTCCATTGTAAGTAACTTAGGATGGTTTTTCTCGAAAATGGCCAAACTGGCGGATCAAGGCATGGTTGCAACGATGAAATCGTAAAGCTTATCCACTTGGTAAGGTATTGAATGATAAGAGGCCCCGTGCGCGAATCCGCCGCCGTTGAAGCCGTCGCCGTCACGATCCGGCCCAATCCCCCCTCCGAAATTCTTGCGCATCCCGCCATGGTCTGGTTTCCTCCTTGCTATGCCTTTATTGCCCTCACGCGGGAAAGATTAGCATGTAAGCGCGGATTGTCAAGGGAAAAATGCCGGAAAATGTGCTGTGCCCCAATCGTGGGCGGCTTCTTCGGGAGCGCGGTCGTCTCGACCGCCGCCGCCGGCGTCTCGCCGGCGGCATCTACTGGCCGCCAGCAAATCACTCGTTTTGCCGCCCGCTCGCCGCCGTTCAACCACCCGCAGCCGCCCGCCCCCAATTCATGCTTGACGGAACCACTGGGCGGGTCTTGAATCCTCCAATACGAACGAATTTAGCGTAGTCGGAAGGTCAGGCAGAAAACCGCGAAGTTTTTAGCGACCTAGACACAGCCGGAAGGCCCACGCCCCACACGGGCGCGGCCTGCCGTATCTGTGTCCAAGGCGCTTCGCGGTGCCTCTGCCTGGGTGCGTCGGGTTCGCGCCTTTTCCTTTGGGCTGCGTGATACGGAAGGAACCTATGCTTAAACTCCAACCATCAGAATGCGCTCGCTGGAGAAAGGCGGCAATATGAGCACATTGAAAAAAATCTTGAAAGTCCAACCTTCGGAAGAACCGCGGTGGAAGCTGCTGGAAAAGATCGTGGTGGAGGGCAGGGAAACCTTCTATGCCGTCGCAATGGCCTGGGATGAAATCAGGGAGAAGAGATACTACGTGGACGCAGGCTACAAGACCTTCGCAGAATATGCCGATGCTCTGGACTATTCCCCGCGCAACCTTTATCAGCGCATCGCCAACGCCAGGATGATGAACGAGCTGCCGCCCGATATGCGCAGTCTAATTCTCAATGACGCCGCCGCCAGGGCGTTGGCCCTCGCTCCCAAGCTGCTTCGAGGGGCAATTCTTGAGATTGCCAGCGAGCGCGGAGAGCATTCCGTCTCCGCCGACGAAATCAAAAAAAACACGCCGCCGCCTCCTGCTATTAAGCAACTCATCGAAGGCGGCCGCAAAGTCTCCGCAGACGACATCAAAATAGCCACGACGTTGCAACTTGAGTCGCAACCTAAAGAGGAGGATTTTTACGAACCGTTCGCTGAATGGCTGGTCGAAAGCAAGGAATGTTCAAAAGCCAACCCCCTTGGAGGAAACCGGCTCACAGATAAATGGGCCACCCCAGATGTCGTTGGCAAAATTGCTCCGAGGCCAGGTGATAGCTCTCACTCTGACATTCAAATTGCGGCGGCTGAAATCAAGGTGGACAGGTTTCAACTCGTTCCTGGTTTCGGACAGGCCTGCGCTTATCGCCTTTTTGCACATAAAAGTTACTTAGTAATTCCTGACAGTATATCACAAGAGGAAAAGGAGCGAATTGATGCACTGTGCCAAATGTTTAGCATTGGCCTCGTACTGGAGAGTGAAACGTTCTCGGGGAATGTCAAGCGGCCGATTGGCGTTTTTCTTTAGCCAGACGGAGGGATAAGCCCACCCATTTTTCGGTCAGGTCGCGGAGCCGCTTGTAGTTGGCCA
>Ga0182027_10010004_pt1 | contig 13530 bp, 12 predicted proteins | sample 712E1DmetaG_FD_121300 | JGI IMG/M metagenome (GOLD analysis project Ga0182027, IMG submission 121300) | Permafrost microbial communities from Stordalen Mire, Sweden - 712E1D metaG (Illumina Assembly) | ecosystem: Environmental > Terrestrial > Soil > Wetlands > Permafrost | place: Sweden...
AGCGCATCAGGGTGGTCGACACCCACAAGGTCTCGATCGGTGCCGGCCTGCTGCTCGAAGCGGCCGGCGCCGCGATCGCCCGCGGCGCCGGGCTCGACGAGGTCGAAGACCTGGTGCGCGCCGCACGCCGGCAGGTGGCGCTCTTCGGCACCGTGGGGTCGCTCGATCAGGCAGTCAAGGGCGGACGTGTGAGCTCGCGCGCGGCGCGAGTGATCGAGGCGGCCCACCTGTACCCGATCATCGTCTTCGACGACGAAGGCCACGCCCAGAAGGCGGGCGTCGCGGCCGGCTTCGACGGCGCCCTGCGCGCTTTGGTGAAGAAGGCTCTGGGCTTCGTCGCCGGCGAGCCGGCCCGGGCGATGGTCGTCCACACCAACCGCCTCGACGCGGCCGAAGCGGTCGCCGAGTCGCTCTGCCGGAAGCTGGGCACCTCGGCCATCCCGGTCGTGCACGGCGGCCCGGTCCTCACCACGCACGTCGGGCTGGGCAGCGTGACCGTCGGGGTGCGGCGCGGCGGTTAGTGCGCGAGCAGAACGATGGCCAGCGACACGGCCATGATAGCGAGCTGCAGCGTCATACCGGTCGCCTTGCCGCAGCGGCCGTGCGGAAAGGCGTCCCAGTGGCTGGGGAACCACTTGCGGCCGCGTTCCTTGCCCAGCACGAAGAAGAGCACGTCGAAGTCGGGCGCGCCCGAGATCGGGCCCATAAGCACCACCGCCCAGGGGTAGCCCGCCAGCGCCAGGACGATCAGGGTGAGGAGCGCGCCGAGGAAGTCCAGCCAGCCCCAGGTCAGGGCGTGCGCGGTCAGGGTGTAGTCCCAGTGCGGCACGAGGTCGAGCAGCACGTGCGAGGCGATCACCAGCAGGGCGACCTGCCAGAACGGCCGGTGCACGAGCGAGGCGATGGCGAGGCCGACGTAGGTGTGCACGATGACCCACATGGGCCGCTATCGTACCGCCTGCTCGACGGCGGTGGGTAGGCGCGCCGCGGGGGCCGTCCGCGCGGTCGCGAGGTGAGCGGCGGCGGGTGCCTGCGCGTCGCAGCGCTCTGGTAGGATGGGCAGCGGCGCCGCGGCCCGTCCGCGGCAGCCGCAACTTCCCGGACACCGCCCCAAGGAGGCGCTCGCGTGAACCCCGTCAGCAAGGAGTGGCGTCGCGAGCCTCTCTACGAGCTCGATCCCGAACTGAACGAGCTGCTGCGCGCGGAGCTGCGCCGCCAGCAGGAGACGCTGGAGCTCATCGCTTCAGAGAACTTCGCCAGTCGCGCCGTCTTGGAAGCCACCGGCTCGGTGCTGACCAACAAGTACGCCGAAGGTTACCCGGGAGCGCGCTACTACGGCGGTTGCGAGGTCATCGACGCCGTCGAGCAACTGGCCATCGATCGCGCCAAGGAGCTGTTCGGCGCCGAGCACGCCAACGTGCAGCCGCACTCGGGCTCCTCGGCCAACCTGGCGGCGCTGTTCGCCCTGCTCGAGCCGGGCGACACGTTCCTGGGCATGGAGCTGGCGCACGGCGGCCACCTTACGCACGGTCTGCCGCTGAACCTCTCCGGCGTGATCTACAACGCCGTCGCCTACCACGTGCGCCGCGACACCGAGACGATCGACTACGACGAGGTCCGGGCGCTGGCTCTCGAGCACAAGCCCAAGCTCATCATCTGCGGCTACAGCTCCTACCCGCGCACCATCGACTTCGCCGCCTTCCGCGGGATCGCCGACGAGGTCGGCGCCCTGCTGCTGGCCGACATCGCCCACGTCGCCGGCCTGGTCGCGGCCGGGCTGCATCCCAACCCGGTGCCCTACTGCGACGTCGTCACCTCGACCACCCACAAGACCCTCACCGGGCCGCGAGCGGGCCTCATCATGTGCCGGGCGCAGTTCGCGCGCGCCATCGACCGGGCCGTGTTCCCAGGCATGCAGGGCGGCCCCCTTGCGCACGTCGTCGCCGCCAAGGCCGTCTGCCTGCGGATCGCCCGCAGCGAGGAGTTCCGCCGGCTGCAGCGCCAGATCGTGACCAATGCCGCGGCGCTGGCCGACGAGCTCGCCGACGGCGGGCTGCGCCTCGTGACCGGCGGCACCGACGTACACCTCGCCCTCGTCGACCTGCGCGGCACCGGCCTGAACGGCCTCGAGTGTCAGCAGCTGCTGGAGTCGGTCAACATCACCGCCAACCGCAACGTGGTGCCCTTCGATGAGGGTCCCATGGCGGTCGCCAGCGGCCTGCGCGTCGGTTCACCGGCGGTCAGCACGAGGGGCTTCACCGAAGTCGAGATGCGACACACAGGCAGGCTCATCCTGCGCGCCCTGGCGGCCAGGGGAGAGCCGGCGGTCCTGGCCGAGATCCGCCGGGAAGTGTCCGATCTGCTCGAGAGCTTCCCGCTCTACGAGTTCCTTTAGCGCTCGCCTTCTTCGGGCACGATGCACAGAAAGGCGAGCGTGCCGTCGCCGGAGCCGGCGAACTGGTGCGTCGCTCCGGCGGGCACGTAGGCGAAGGAGCCGGCCTCGAGCGCGTGGTCGACGCCGTCGACGTGCAGCGTGCCGCGCCCCTGCGTCACGTAGTCGATGTGCGGCCAGGGATGCTGGTGTCGCGGCGTGTGGCCGCCGGGCTCCAGCTCGAACAGGCGCAGGGCCCACCCGCGCCAGCCCTCGTCGGGCCCCACGAGCAGGCGCTTGACGACCTTCTCGATGCCCTCGCCGCTGAGCGGCTGTCCCTCGACTTCGGAGATGTGACCGACCATGCCCGCTCCCGTGACGTGGTTGTGGACCGCCGCCGCCGCACCCGACGCCGGCGACGGGCGGAACCTACACCTTCCGCGAGTCCCACGCGAGCCCGCCTGCCCCAGGCGAACCGGCCGCCGATGGGCCGATTCCCCAGCGTCGTTTCGTGGGAATGGTAGCTACAGCCAGCGAAAGTGCTGGAAAGTCCCAAGAGAGATCGAGGTGGGAGAATGAGTTCCCCTCGCTTGAAGCACATGGTGCCCGCGGCGCTGCTGTCCGCTGTCGTGATCGTGCTCATGTTCGGTGCTACCGCCGCGCAGGCCGCCGTGATCCGTGGCCGCGGCGTGCCGCACGGTCCGGCTCCGGCACTCCACGCCGGTACGAACGTCGGGATCGTCATCGTGACCATCGCGCTTCTGGCGTTCGTCGCCGCTTTTGTCGTCTCCGCGGTCGTCGGCGGCCGGCGTGCCGACCGGCGCGAGTCGGCTGTCGCGTCGGCGGCGAACCGGCAGACCGGCGAGCCGGAGCGGCTCCCCGGCGCGCAGACCGAGACCGAGTCGGAGCAGGCGCGCAAGGCTGCTTAGGGCCGATCCACTTCAGCGACGCCCGGGTGCCCGGCGCGTCGCCTCAGCCGAGGTCGCGCCGCCAGTCCCACTCGGGGGCGATGAGCTGGGTACCCTCGGTGTCTTCGACCTCGCGGCGCCACGCCACGCGCTCGCCGACGCGAGCGCGCAGGCGCCAGCCGATCGGCTTGCTGGCGTCTTCGACCGACTCCTTGATCGCCGCGAGTCGCTCGCAGACCCTGTCGAGGTCGGCCGCGGCCAGGCCGTAGTCGTCGACCATGGCCAGGACGACGTCGAGGTTCGTGGTGATGTCGTGGTACAGTCCCCAGTCGCGCGAGCACACCTCGGCCAGGTAGGCGACGTCGATCGAGGCCGACCCGTCGGTGTCGTGCAGAGGCACGTCCTTGAGCAGCGCGATGACGTCGTGCACGTCCTTCTGGTTGATCTTGCCGATCTGCAACTTGGCGATCAGGGCGTCGACCGGCGAGACGGCGTAGTCGTCGATGTCGAGGCGGTCGCGGACGTCGACGTCGTGGTCCATCCGCATCACGTCGACGAAGATGTCGACGTGGTCGACCAGCGGGGGCTCGGGCGGCTCCTCGCCCGGTCGCTTGTCTGGCGCCACGAGCGTCTCGGTCTTGACGTACTGGAGCTGTTCGGCGTCGGTGGCCTGGGTGACGTAGCGGTTCTCGGTGTAGCCGAGGCCGGCGAAGACCTGGTGCATCTCCTTGCGTTGCGACGAGAGGCCGACGACGTCGATGTCGGAGTATTCGCGGTCCATGAAATCGAGGTCGGAGCAGTAGCGGCGCACGGCGAGGCCGCCTGTGAGTCGTAGCTGGACGCCCTGTTCGCGGGCCGCGTCGACCGTGGCCATGGCTTCGGCCATCAGCCGGTCGGCGCGTCTGGTCGGCGCCGGCCTTGTGCCCTGGCCCGACTTGAGCACGGCGCCGGGTGCGGCGCCCTGCGACGGGCGCCGCAGGTCTTCGAGCGGGTGAAGCACGGCCTCGAGCACGGGACGCGCCAGGTAGACGCGCGGCCAGCGCTTCTCGGCGTGCTCCTCGAGCAGGCCCGCGGCCAGCAGCTCGCGGACGGCCCGGCGCGCCGTGGGGTTGGTGACTCCCAGCACGCGTTGGGCTTGGGGGACCGTCAGGCAAGGGCTGCGAAACGACTCGTCGGCCAGCGCCAGAGCGTGACCCTTGAGCTGCGAGCGGAACTGACCGTGAAGCGCGACGAGGGCGCGCGCCTGATGCAGGCCGCGTTCGGCGGTCTGACGCACGCCGGCTACGAAGAACGCCAGCCAGGGCTCCCACTCGCCGTGGGTGCGCACCCGTTGCAGACGCCGGTAGTACTCGTCGCGGTGCCCCTCGAAGAAGGCCGAGAGGTACAGCAGCGGGCTCGTCAGGCGCTTGCGGTCGATCAGAAACAGCGTGATGAGCAGCCGGCCGAGCCGGCCGTTGCCGCCGACGAAGGGGTGGATGGTCTCGAACTGCGCGTGCAGCATGGCGCACTGCAGAAGGTCGGGGAGCACATCGCGTTCGTGCAAGAAGTCGTCCCAGGCTTCGAGTGCCGCGAGCATCTCGGGCACCGGCGGGGCGACATAGGTGGCCGTGGCCAGGGTAGCGCCGGGCGGGCCCAGCCAGCTCTGCGAGGTGCGAAACTCGCCCGGCGTGCGGCTGCCGCCGATCTCGCCGCGCAGGAGCTGCTCGTGCAGCTCGCGCACGAGGCCGAGCGACAGGGGCGCCTGCTCGAGGCGCTCGACCCCGTTGCGCAGCGTCGCGATGCAGCTTCGCACCTCGCGCAGGTGGTCGCGCGGCACGCTGGCCGGCGCGGCGCCCACCTGGTCGAGGAGAAGATCGGACAGACTTACCCGGGCGCCCTCGATGCGCGACGAGCAGAGCGCTTCCTGGCGCTTGAACGGCGCGTCGAGCAGATGCGGGTCGGGCATCTCGCCGCCGACGCCCGACAGCTCGCCCAGTGCGGCATCGGCGCGCGACAGCGCCAGGACGAGGTCGCCGCCGTAGGTCAGCCTGGGCGGCAGGGGCGCCGGCACGAAGGCGGCATACCCCTCCGGGCAGGTGACGACCTGCCCGGCCGTGGAGTCATGGAACTCGCTCGGGTCGATGGTGCCGGCCTCGTTTCTGACGACTCACGGTCCGCCGTCGGGCAGACTTGAACGCATCTGTCGCAAATCTTACAAATCGCTCGCCGGCGCGCAACCCTGCAACCCCGAGACCCTCAACCCGAGACCCTCAACTCGCGGTGGCGAGCACCTCGTCGATCCAGCCGAAGCCCGCGATGGCTGCCGGAAAGCCGCAGGTCGTGACGGCCAGAAGGGCGACGTGGCGGACCTCGTCGACGGACGCGCCCGCGGCCAGCGCCTTTCTGGCGTTGGAGCGTACCGATCCTTCGGCGGCGCCGCCGATCGCCAGGCCGAGCTTGACGAGTCGCGCCGTGCGTTCGTCGAGGGGTCCGGCCGCGTCGGCCGCCTCACCCAGCCCGTCCAGGGCCGCGGCGACACTGGGGTAGTCGCGGCGAAAGCGCAGGTACACGCCGGGCAGATGCTCGTCACTCATCGCGTCCCTCCCTTGGTGATGTCGGGCAGCCGCAAGCCCGCCGCCGCCCCAGATAAGTACATCATTGCCCGTCGGGGCCCTGGGCAAGCAGGGATCGCGCCGCAGCGGCGCCACCATCGCCACGACGCGACGGCGGATCGCGGGCGCAGCGCGGGCGCAGCGCGCGCACGGCGCGGATGCTTCGCGACCGTCCCGCGGGGCCGACACGGGCCCCGTTCGGGACATAGATATCGTGACTTCGCGCGAGCCGATGTATAAATCGTTTGCCTTTCGCTGCCCGGTGTGCTGGACTTGCCGAGGCAGTCAGTCGCGGGAGGGTCTCGGTGATCGCACGAGGCGGCACACCAGGGGTAGCATGCGGCCCGGCCAAGCCGGGCGCCGCCGACCTCGACTTCGAAGCGTTCCTCGCCGACCTGCGGGTCGTCCCGGTCGTCGAGGTCTCCCGGGTCGACGACGCCGTTCCGCTGGCCCGTGCCCTGATCGATGGTGGTCTGCCGTGCGCCGAGATCACCTTCCGCACGGCCGCCGCGGCTCAGTCGATCGCGGCGATCGCGGGCGCGGTCCCCGAGATCTGCGTGGGCGCGGGGACGGTCCTCAACGTGGCCCAGGCCGAGGCGGCGCTGGCGGCGGGTGCGCGCTTCATCGTGGCGCCCGGCTTCGATCCGGCGGTCGTCGACTTCGCCCGCCAACGCGGCGTGCCGATCGTCCCCGGCGTGTGCACGGCGACCGAGGTCGGCATGGCGCTGGCCCGGGGCCTGGCGCTCGTCAAGCTGTTCCCCGCCGAGGCGGCCGGCGGCGTCGGCTATCTCAAGGCGCTGGCCGCCCCGTTCGGCGGCGTCCGTTTCGTGCCCACCGGCGGGATCGGCCCCGACAATCTCGCGGCCTATCTCGCCGTCGAGCAGGTGGTCGCCTGCGGAGGGAGCTGGATGGTCAAGAAGGATCTCGTCGCCGCCGGCGCGTTCGACACCATCCGCGAGCTCGCCGCCCAGGCGCGCGAGATCGCCTGCGCCGCACGGCCGGCAGTCGTCGCCGGGCCGCAGGCAGCGAGACGATGAGCTCGCTCGAGATCCGTGCCGCCGACGGCTGTCGCTGGGACCTCGTGGCCCTCGGTGAGGTCATGCTCAGGCTCGATCCCGGCGAGGGCCGGGTCGCGACGGCGCGTTCGTTCGACGTCTGTGAGGGCGGCGGCGAGTACAACGTGGCGCGCGGCTTGCGGCGCTGCTTTGGTCTGCGCACGGCCCTGGTCAGCGCGCTCGCCGACAATCCCGTCGGCCATCTCATCGAAGAGCTCGTCCTGCGCGGCGGGGTAGACCAGAGTCACGTGCGCTGGGTGCCCTACGACGGCGTGGGCCGGGCTGCGCGCAACGGGCTCAACTTCACCGAGCGTGGCTTTGGGGTTCGCGGCGCCGTCGGCTGTTCCGACCGCGGCCACACGGCCGTGTCGCAGTTGCGCCCCGGCGAGCTCGACTGGGATACGGTCTTCGCCGCCGAGGGCGCCCGCTGGTTCCACTGCGGCGGCATCTTCGCGGCGCTCGGCGAGCGTACGGCGGACGTGGTGACCGAGGCCATGGCCGCCGCTCGCCGGCACGGCACGATCGTCTCCTACGACCTGAACTTCCGGCCTTCGCTGTGGCGATCGATCGGTGGCCAGGAGCGCGCCCGCGAGGTCAATCGCGCCGTGGCGCCGCTGGTCGACGTGATGCTCGGCAACGAAGAGGACTTCAGCGCGGCACTCGGCTTCGAGGTCGCCGGGGTCGACCGCGACCTCTCGGTGCTCGACCCCGAGCGCTTCGGCGCCATGATGGCGCGTGTCGCCACCGCCTATCCCAACATCCGCGTCGTGGCGACGACCTTGCGTGCCGTCCTTTCCGCCGGCCGCAACGACTGGAGCGCGGTCTGCTGGGCCGACGGCACCGTGCACCGCTCGGTGGCGCGTCCCGGGCTCGAGATCCTCGACAGGGTGGGCGGCGGCGACTCGTTCGTCTCGGGGCTGATCTACGGTCTGCTGTCGGGCTTCGCCATACCGCAGGCGCTCGAGTACGGCGCCGCGCACGGGGCCCTGGCCATGACGACTCCCGGCGACACCTCCATGGCGACGCTGGCCGAGGTCGAGGCCCTGGTGCGCGGCGCCTCGGCCAGGGTGCAGCGATGAGCGGCTCGCACGACGAGGTCGCTCCCAGCGCGGGCGATGGGCACGACGCTCGGGCCGAACGGCAGCGAGCACCGCGCAAGGCCAGCGGTCACCGCCAGCGCGGCGTCTCGATCCGCGACGTCGCGCGCCTCGCCGGGGTCTCACCGGGCACTGCCTCGCGCGTCCTCTCCGGCTCGACCTATCCGGTCAGCGAGCGTGCCCGGCAGCGCGTCGAAGAGGCCGCCCGGGCCCTCAGCTACGTCACCAACTCCGCCGCCCGTGCCCTCGTCACCGGCCGCAGCGAGATAGTCGGGGCGATCGTGCACGACATCACCGACCCGTTCTTCAGCGTCGTCGTGCGCGGCTTGCAGGACGCCGCCGTCGCCGACGGCCTGGTGGTGCTGGTCGGCAACGACGACCGCGACGCCGGCAAGCTCGAGGCCTACCTCACCATGCTGCAAAGCCAGAAGCCGACGGGCGTGGTGCTCATCGGCGGGCAGCTGCGAGACCCCGCCGCCACCCTGCCGGTGGCGCAGGCGGTGCAGCGGCTGCGCGAACAGGGAGTGCCGGTGGTGGCCGTGGGCCGCTACGAGCTCGACATCCCTCACGTCGCGGTCGACGACGTGGCCGCGGCCGAGTGCGCCGTCTCGCACCTGGTCGAGCTCGGCCACCGGCACATCGCCTTTCTCGGGGGTCCCCTCAACTCCACGACGGTGCAGGACCGCTACACCGGCTACTGCGCCGCCCTCACGCGTGTGGGCTCGCCACTCGACGAACGTCTCGTGATCCAGACGCCGCTCACGCTCGAAGGAGGCTCGCAGGCGATCGCTCGCCTGGCCGCCGCCGGCGTGCCCTTCACGGCCATCTTCGCGGCCACCGACGAGGTCGCCTTCGGCGCGATCTCGGCCTTGCGCGAGCAGGGCTCCCTCATACCGGCCGACGTCAGCGTGGTGGGCTTCGACGACGTCGTCATGTCGGCCCACTGCGATCCGCCGCTCACCACGATCCGGGTTCCGGCCAGGGACCTCGGCCTCTCGGCGTGGCGCCTGCTCAAAGCCGGCGAGAGCGGTGCCGTCCCCCACAACGAGCACGTGCCGTTCGAGCTCGTCGTGCGCAGCTCGACGGGGCCGCCCAGCGACCCGGTCTCGAGCGGATCAGTCGCGAGCGCGGGCGACGCCGGTGTGCCGGCGCCACCGCAGTGGCCGTTTCTGAGCAACCGACCGCCGGTATCGACAGACCGAACGGAGAGTGATCATGGGTAGCGAAGCTGATGGGCAAAGGGCCGCCGCGAGCGGTGTCGGTGCGGCCGCGACCGCCCTGGGCGACTTTCAGATGTACGTCGACGGCGAGTGGGTCGACGCGCGCGACAAGGGCCTGCTCGAGATCGTCGATCCGGCCAGCGAAGAGGTCGTGGCGCGCGTCGCCAACGGCGGCATCGAAGACGCCGAGGCCGCCGTGCTGGCGGCCCGGCGCGCCTTCGACGAGGGACCCTGGCCGCGTACGCCGGCCAGGGAGCGGGCCGCCGTCCTGCACGCCGCTGCCGCTCTGGTGCGCGAGCGCGTCGACGAGATGGCCCGCTGGGAGAGTCTCGAGATGGGCAAGCTGTTCGCCGACGGGCAGGGCGACATCAGCCGCGTCGCCGACCTGCTCGACTACGCCGGCGAGCTCGCCGAGCGCCTCCTCGCCGAGCAGCCGATCACCGAGCCCACGGCTCTCGTGCGCGAGCCCGTCGGCGTCGTGGTCGGCGTCTGCCCCTGGAACTTCCCGCTGGTGCTGGCCTCGTTCAAGTTCGCCTCGGCCCTGGCGGCCGGCAACGTGGTCATCATCAAGCCGGCCAGCATCTCGCCGCTGACGGCGCTGGGCATGGCCCGCATCTTCGACGAAGTCGGTCTGCCCAAGGGTGTCTTCCAGGTCGTGATCGGTCCCGGTCGCAGCGTCGGCGACTACCTGGTCGGCTCGCCGCTGGTCGACATGGTCACGCTGACCGGCAGCGTCGAGGTCGGTCGTCACATCATGACGCAGGCGGCCAAGACGGTGAAGAAGGTCGGCCTCGAGCTGGGCGGCAAGGCCCCCAACACGGTGTTCGCCGACGCCGACTTCGACGCGGCTCTCGACGGCGTCGTGTTCAGCGCCTTCGGCAACTGCGGCCAGGCCTGCTGCGCCGGTTCGCGGCTGCTGGTGGAGCGCAGCATCCACGACAGCTTCGTGGCCGCCGTGGTGGCTCGCGTGGAGGCGCTGCGCATCGGCCCCGGTCTCGACCCGGCGTCGCAGCTCAGCCCGCTGTCGTCGCGTGAGCAGCTCGGAGTCGTGGAGCGCTACGTGGCCATCGGCCGCGACGAAGGCGCCACCCTGGCCTGTGGCGGCCGGCGCCTCGAGGGCAAGGGGTTCTTCTACGCGCCCACGGTCTTCACGGGAGTCGACAACGCCATGCGCATCGCCCAGGAGGAGATCTTCGGACCCGTGCTGGTGGTCATCCCCTTCGACACGGAGCAAGAGGCGATCCGCATCGCCAACGACACCGTCTTCGGCCTGACCGCCGGCGTCTGGACGACCGACATCGCCAAGGCCAAGCGCTACGTCAGGGCGGTGCGCGCCGGCACTGTCTTCGTCAACAACACCTGGGCCTGCGCACCTCTGGGGCTGCCCTGGGGCGGCTACAAGCAGAGCGGCATCGGCCGCGAGATCGGCGACGTGGGCATCGAGGAGTTCACCGAGCTCAAAGCCGTGATCTTCGCCGGGGCCTCCTGAGACGCTGATCGTGAGCTGCGGGCGGGCGGCCGAGTGCAGTCGACTGGCCAAGGGCCAGGAAAGTGAGGGGAGATGCTCGAGCTCGATCTGACGGGCCGGGCCGGGATAGTCACCGGCGCCGGCAAAGGCATCGGCGAGGCGGTGGCCCGCGAACTTGCCGGTCTCGGCGCGCAGGTCGTGTGCTGTGCCCGCACGCAGGCCGACATCGACCGCGTGGTCGCCGGGATCGCCGCCGACGGCGGGCAGGCCACCGGGGTGGTGGGCGACGTGCGCCGTTACCAGGACATGGAGCGCCTCGCCGCGGCCTGCGTGGACACCTACGGCAAGATCGACTTCACCGTGCCCAACGCCGGCATCGACATCGAGGGCAACATGTCCGACGCCGACCCGGCCGACTGGCAGCGCATGATCGACACGAACGTCCTGGGCACGGCTTACGTCATCCGCGCGACGCTGCCGTTCATGAAGGCCCAGAAGGACGGCCACATCGTCATCATGGCCTCGATCTCGGGTCGCGTCACCTACCTCGGCGAGCCCATGTACATCGCCAGCAAGTGGGCGATCGCCGGCATGGGAGGGGCCCTGCGCAAAGAGGCGCTGGAGTACGGCGTACGGGTGACCCAGATCGAGCCCGGCCTCGTCGACACGCCCCTGATCCACGCCTTGCCCGAAGGCAAGCACGACCTCGAGAAGATCGAAGCTCTCTCGCCCGAGCACATCGCCTGGGCCGTCGCCTTCGCGCTGTGCCAGCCGCGCGTCGTCAACCTGACGCAGATCCAGATCCTGCCGCTCGAGCAGGGCTACTCCTCCTAACCGACTCAGAGCTTGACAGTTCACGGAGCAATCGTTTTATATGCGTATAAATCGTTTTACGTGAGGGGCAGGTGAGCGCGGCCTCTTGCGATCCGGCCAGTGATCGCTCGAAAGGATGGGTCGCAGACACGATGACCAATGCGCGTACCGAAGAGCTCGTCAAGTACGACCGCGAGCACATCCTGCACGCCCAGATCCCGCTCGGCGAGACGCTGGGCGTGATCTATGACTCGGCCGAGGGGATCGTGCTGCGCGACACCGAGGGCAAGGAGTACTTGGACGCCTCGTCGCAGATGGTGAGCGCCAACCTGGGCCACGGCCGTCGCGAGATCATCGAGGCCGTCCAGACCCAGCTCGACACGCTGCAGCACGTCGGCCAGTACTACGGACACTCGAGCACGCCGATGGTCGAGTGCGCCCGCAAGCTCGCCACCGTCACCCCGGGCGACCTCGACCACTTCTGGTTCACCTCGGGCGGCGGCGAGTCGACCGACGCCGCCATCAGGCTCGTGCGGCGCTACTTCACCGCCGTCGGCCAGCCCGCCAAGCGCAAGATCATCAGCCTCTACATGAGCTACCACGGCACCGGCAACGGGCCCATGAACCTCACGGGCATCCCGGCCATGCAGGCCGGCTACGGACCCGAGGCGCCCGGCTACCTCAAGATCCCCGCCTACTACTGCTATCGCTGCCCGTTCGGCCTCGAGTACCCCTCGTGCGACACACGCTGCGCGCGCTTCCTCGAGACCGTGATCGAATCCGAAGGCCCCGAGAACATCGCCGCCTTCATCGCCGAGCCCGAGCTCGGCGCCTCGGGCTTCCTGGTGCCGCCCGACACCTACTGGCCGCTGATCCGCGAGATCTGCACCAGGCACGACGTCGTCATGATCGCCGACGAGGTGATGTGCGGCTTCTGTCGCACCGGCACGATGTTCTGCATCGACCACTGGCACGTGGTGCCCGACGTCATCGCCATGTCGAAGGGCATCACCGGCGGCTACGTGCCCATGGGGGCGGTGGCCTTCAACGACAGGATCTGGGACGGCCTCGAGGGCGTATCGCTGATGCACCAGTACACGTTCAGTGGCTCGCCGGCGGGCTGTGCGGCGGCGATCGCCGCCATCGACGTCTACGTCAACGACCACATCGCCGAGAACGCGACCAGGGTGGGCCGCCACATCGTCGAGCGCATCGAGAAGGAGTTCATGCCGATGCCCTGCGTGGGCACCTACAGCGGCCTGGGCCTGATGCTCGCCATGGAGATCGTCGCCGACAAACAGACGAAGGCCATGTTCGACCCGCCGGTGGGGCCGATCATGCCGCTGCTCGACGAGGCCCGCGAGAAGGGCCTGCACCTGCGGCAGATGGGATCGAACCGCATCGTGATCGCCCCGCCCTGCACCACGACGATCACAGAGGCGGACAGGATCGTCGAGATTCTCAAGCCCCTGGTGGCGGCCATCTCGCCACCGGACTCGACGGCAAGGGGGTGACGGTCGGGGGCGGCTCAAGGCACCTCAGTCGGTATCACGCATCCGGTGACAACGACCTGCACGCAAGGGGGAGAGGTAGATGGACCGCAACGACACGACCGGCGCTGTGAACGCGCCACCGCCGGCAGTTCCCATAAGGACGGAGACGAAGTTCGGACCGCTCGACCAACCCAACCGCCTCAAGCGAGGCGTTCTGGGCCCGTTCGAGGTGGCCGCGTCGACCATGGCCGACATCGCTCCGGCGATGAGCTTCTACTTCGGCTTCGGGTTTCTCGCGGCGACGTCCGGCATCGCTTCACCGCTGACGATCATCACCGCCGGCATCGCGGTCGCGTTCCTGGCGAACACCCTGTCGCGCTACATGCAGGCGCACCCGTCGACGGGCTCGTTCATCACCTTCATCGGCATGGCCCTCGGACCGATCCTCGCCCTCACCGTCGCCATCGTCCTCATCAGCGGCTACCTGGTGAACATCTTCTCGATCATGGCGATC